>OLSX01000085.1_pt1 | contig 78857 bp, 76 predicted proteins | sample 1673141 | NCBI WGS metagenome assembly OLSX01 (sample SAMEA3136759, study PRJEB25190) | human gut metagenome | biome: human gut; feature: human-associated habitat; material: faeces | place: Austria | collected 2013 | reverse complement strand
GCTTTTGTGTTCTTATGGGGCTGCTTCGGGTCATGTTGGCCCGAAGTCATTCCCCAGTGTCGCTCCCCGCCAAGCCCCGTTTCGGTCACTCATCCACCCAACACCGAAACGGAGGTTTATTTATGACTACAATCAATCTGAAGGATTTTTATTATTGGTACACACAGGATCAGTTTATCGAGGTTTCTGACGAGGTAGCCGAAGTGTTTGTGTCCGATGCCCGGCACGAAATGGCCTACCAGCGGCGGCTCTCCCGGCATAAGGCGCAGTATTCTCTGGACTGCGATGACGGGATCGAATATTCCGCCTGCCTGCATGAGCCAACGCCCCAGGAGCTTCTGGAGCGCATGGAGCTGTTCATCCGTCTGTGGAACGCACTCAACTCTTTGCCGGAGATCCAGGGCCGCAGGATTGATGCCCACATCATTCTTGGAAAGAGCATCAAGGAAATTGCCGAGGCCGAGGGCGTACATGAGGAGTCTGTCCGCCAGTCGATCAAGCGTGGCCTTGAGCGCATGAAAAAAACTTTTTGATTTTTTTCATTTTCCCCACTTGGAAATGATGAAAAAATGTCTCGGTTTATGAAAGGAGATATTCTTCTTTCCGCAGATAAACAGCGGCGGCTCCGGGCATAGTCCGGGGAGCCGGGCGGCGGGTGCGCTGTGACTTTTTCTTTGGAAGAACGAGCGAACAACACCAACGCCGCAACTGGGCCGGGCCACCCCACGGCCACGATCCGGCATAGGACAGGCTGGCCGCCTGTCCCCCCTGGCCGTCCTCTTATCTGCGAGGGAACGCCGCTCCGAGTATGGTTGTCTTTGGACAGGGCAAGAAAATTGGAGCGGCGTTCTCTATTTTATACTTACATGGAGTGAGGCAAGAGGGCAGCATCGTTTAGGTGCTGCCCTCTTGCGTTTCCCCACGATATGCGGGAGGCGTATCCTATTTTTGATAAGGAGGTTTTACCGTGAGATTAACGGCAAAGGAACTGGAACAAATGAAAAGCGTTGACATCGGCGCAGTGGCTCCCGAGTCCCTGCCGGATGTGAGCGGTATGGCCTTTGACACCTCTCTCCCCCGGGAGGAGCGGATCGCCCTGTTTTTGCAGGCGGTAGAAAATCCATACTGCTTTTGCATCGGCGGGATCGGTGTGAAAATTGAATTTGCGGAAAGCGGGCCGTCCTTGCAGGACACGCTGACGGACTTCCTGCTCCGGCAAAAAAGCGGGCTGTAACTTCGGTTATGGCCCGTTTCTACTTCGAGACAAAGTGTCCCGAGGCGGAGGCATCCTTGTTGTCCCGCCCGGGCAGAGGTATAATATAGATGTAATGTGATAGGGAAGGAGGAACAATGGCACGAACAAAAAACAGAGGATTGCAACAGAGTTTCTCTCCCTCTTATACCGTCCGCCGCTGGCGGCTGGGCGCATACATCCGGCTCTCCAAGGAGGACTTGAAAAAGGGAAAGGACGACAGCAACAGCGTCATCAACCAGCGTGATCTGCTCAATGACTTTCACCAGAAGCATATCGGAGAATTTGAAAGTGTTTCCGAATATGTAGACGATGGACACACAGGAACGGACGCCAACCGGGAGAACTTCCAGCGGCTCCTTTCCGATGTAATGAGCGGGAAAATCAACTGCGTGGTAGTAAAAGACCTTTCCCGTTTTGCAAGAAATTACAGTGATGCGGGAAGTCTGATTGATAACCTGTTTGTGCAGATGGGTGTCCGCTTTATCAGTCTTGCTGAAAATGTGGACAGCTATCTCAACCCGGACAGCGTTTCCAGTATTATCGTCCCGATTACGAATGTAATGAACGATCAATACTGCTACCAGACCTCAAAGAAAATCCGCCAGGTATTTGACTACAAGCGGCGCAACGGTCAGTACATCGGCGCATTTGCTCCTTATGGATATGTGAAGCACCCAAAGGACAAGCACCAGTTGATCATCGATCCCGATGCCGCTGAAATTGTCAAACTCATTTTCTCTTTGTTCCTAAAAGGGACATCGAAACGGGCCATCGCTTTGTATCTGAATGAACACGGCGTACCCAGCCCCTCGGCTTATAAACTGCAAAAGGGCATACCCGTTTCAACAAGAGGATATGATGATCCTATGTGGGGAGCCCGCATGATCCACTCCATTCTGACGAACCCCACCTATACCGGGGATTTGGCACAGGGCCGCAGTCGGGTAAAAAGCTATAAGGTACACGAGGTTGAAAGCGTTCCCCGTGAAGAATGGGTGGAAGTAGCTGGTACGCATGAGGCAATCATTGATTATGAAACCTTTGATAAGGTACAGGCTCTTTTACAGCGTGATACCCGTACTTCTCCAAAAGGCCGGGAAGTCCACCTGTTCAGCGGTTTTCTGAAATGTGCTGACTGCGGGCGGGCAATTACCCGGAGCGTAGGCAACAACAATAATGTGTACTATGCCTGCTCCACCTACAAGAACCGCTCTCGGACAGCCTGCACAATGCACTCAATCAAGCATAACCGTCTGGAGGCCGCTGTCCTCTTTGCGGTACAACAGCAAGTCCATCTGGCTGTTTCCTACTCGGAAATGATTGCCAGCATTAACACCGCCCCGGTCAAAAAAAGCCAGTCCATCCGTTTGGAAGAATTGATTGCTGCGAAGGAGCGGGAACTGGCAAAAATCAGCCGCTACAAGCAGTCCCTTTATCAAGACTGGAAAGACGGGGAAATTACCCAGCAGGACTACCGGGATATGAAAGCCGATTATGAGCGACAGACCATCGCTCTTACGGATGTACTGGCCCGGCTGAACGCTGAACGGGCGGAACTGGCAAACGGTGTAAAGAGTGAGCATCCCGCATTGGTGGCCTTTACAAAACATCAAAATATCGACCAGCTTTCCCGGGAACTTCTCGTTGAGCTGATCGACCATATCAAGGTTTATGAGAATGGAAACATTAGTGTGAGATTTAAGTTTGCGGATGAATTTAGACGCATAGCAGAATACATTGAAATCAACACCACAAAACCCGCAGTAGCGGGCTAACCCCCGCTACATACCCCTTTGACAGTGTGTTTTCCTAATAGGAGCTAATCATATGCAACACATATTGGTATGCGGCACGTTTTTCTACACACAGATTTGATTGCAAGAGGGGTATATATGACACGTTATCTGACGACCACACTTTATTTATTGCAAACGTAATGTTTGACCGTTAGCTTTCGCACGGAGTATGACGGTTTTGGCCTCTCGACAGGATGTACTTGATTTTTAGGGAACAAATTGATAAAATCAACTCCATAAAAGTTCCCTATAAGGAGGACACACCCATGGAAAACAACTATCCCGAGATCCGGGAGTTATTGCAGCAAAAGGCTGACTATCAGGCACGGCTGAACCTGCTGCCCTATGATGGTTCCCCAGAGATCAAGGAGCAAGGCGGCAAGCAATATCTCTATATCCGCAAACGAATCGCCAGCCGGCTGACGTCCGAGTATGTGGATGTCTATTCCGATACCCTCTACCAGACGCTGCTGCGAAATGCCAGAGAAGCCAGAGAACTGAAAAAGCAGATCCGGCGGATCGAGAAGCAGTTGGCTCAGCAGGGCTACACGGAATCGGAGCTGTCCGACCGGGTCATACTGAATATTGACTTTGCCCGCGCCAATATGAAGACGAACATCTACGATCAGGCTGTTCTGGAAGGTGTAGCGACTACCTTCCCGCAGACGGAGGACATTATCGAAAACGGTCTAGTCAATGGTATGACGGCAACAGATGTGCAGAAGATCTTGAATCTCAAGCACGCGTGGGAGTTCGTTATGGACAAGGATGTGGTGTCCTATCCCACGGACTACTCCATTCTCTGCCACATCGCTCAGCTGGTCAACGAGGGCTTTTACACCAAGGGTGGTCGTATCCGGGGCGTTCCTGTGACCATCGGCGGCACCAGCTATGTCCCACCCCTGCCCATTGAGCAGTTGGTCAAGGAACATCTGGAGGACATTCTTCAATCCACCGCAGAGCCTGTGGAGGTCGCCATCCGCCTTTGCCTCTACTGCATGAAAACGCAGATTTTCAACGACGGTAACAAGCGCGCCGCCGTGATCTTCGCCAACCACTATCTGATCTCCAAGGGCGGCGGTCTGTTGGTGATCCCAGAGAGCCATGTGCCGGAGTTCAAGCGCCTGCTGGTGAGTTATTATGAGGGGCGGGATGACGGAAGCATCATGACTTTCATGCGGGAGAAGTGTTGGAAGACGTTTTAAAATATATTAGGGAACTTTTGAATCGGAATTTGGCAAAAAGGTTCCCTAAACAATACTCCTAAAAATCACTTGTCTTTCATTGAAGTATCTTGAAAACGACAGGTAACGGCCAATAGCACATCTATGCACCATTTGTAAATTAGGGCTCCAGAAGCATGCGGAAAAAGGAAAGCAGTACATCATGTGTACCAGCATGATGCCCCCGCAAATCCGTTATCCTCTATAGCCCCAAAAGTTTTGGGAACTAACTACTACCGCGAAAATCGATGCGAGTCTTGCAGCACAAAGCATCTTTTGAGATAGGCACTTATTCATTGAAATGTTATCTGATAAATCCAGGAACATTTCAATGGGCTTCTTGATTTTCTTCCAAAATGATGTATAATGTCCATTGAAAAGTTGTAAGATAATATAGGTAAGTTTTCAACGGAGGTTGGGCTATGGAAATAAAACGGGAACGCTATTTGAGCAAGCTCATCTCCTTTATGTGGGATGGTCAAGTGAAGGTCATCACAGGTATTCGCCGCTGCGGTAAGTCCTATCTGCTGCACACATTGTTCAAGAATTACCTTCTCGGCGAAGGGGTGGCCGAGGACCATATTCTGTCCTTTGAGCTGGACTTGACCCGTGATATTCGCTATCGTAATCCGTTGGAGCTTGCGGCTCACGTCCGCGAGATCGTAGAACACAGCGCAGACCAATATTATCTCTTTGTAGACGAAATTCAGATGTCCGATGAAGTTCCGAATCCCTACAATCCGGACGGGAAGAAGATCACCTTTTACGACGCCCTCAACGATTTGAAGTCCTTGTCCAACTTAGACATTTATGTGACCGGCAGCAACTCCAAAATGCTGTCCTCGGACATCCTGACGGAGTTCCGGGGGCGCAGCGATGAGATCCGTGTGCATCCGCTTTCCTTTGCCGAATACTACTCGGCTGTCGGCGGCGATAAGCAGGACGCTTTTGACGAGTTTGCTTTCTACGGCGGTATGCCGCTGATCCTTTCCCGTCCCACAGACGCCGCGAAGATGGCATATCTGAAATCGCTGTTTTCTGAGGTCTATCTGAAGGACATTGTAGAGCGGAAGAAGATCAAGCGTGAGGATGTACTGTCCGCTATTCTTGATCTGCTGTGTTCGTCTATCGGTTCTCTGACCAATCCGACGAAGGTTGCAGCCACCATCAACACCGTGCAGAAGCGCAGTGGAGAAAACGTCGTTGCCTTGAACACCGTGAAAGCCTATATGGATCACTTATCGGATTCCTTCCTCTTCACTGAATGCAAACGCTGGGATGTCAAGGGCAAGAGCTATTTTGACTATCCCAACAAATACTACTGTGAGGATATCGGATTGAGAAATGCCCGCATCGGCTTCCGCCAGCAGGAGGTGACGCACATCATGGAGAACATCATTTTCAATGAACTGATGATCCGTGAATGCTCCGTTGACATCGGCATCGTCTATGGCAATGAGAAAAACGCCAAAGGAAGGATCACGCCGGTCGCGCGGGAGATCGACTTCATTGCGACCTCCGGTGGTAAAAAGACCTACATTCAATCCGCCTACGCATTGGGGACCGAGGAAAAGGCAATCACCGAAAACAAGCCCTTCGCGCTGACCGGCGATTCTTTTCCGAAGATTATCGTGCGTCATGACATTCGCAAGCGTTGGTATGATGACAGCGGTATTCTCAATATCGGCGTCATCGACTTCTTGCTGGATGACATGCTTGTCTGAGCCCGCACGTAGCAAAACTGCCTACCGTGATTGACTCATGGCAGGCAGTTTTCTGAAAGAATAAAATAGATTGCATCGACAGGAGATAACTGCAATGATGTATCCATTCCTAGTAATATCGGATTCGTTCAGCTCCACATCTTCAATAAAAAGGGAAGCGCGTGAGCTTCCCGATTATTTGAGATGCAGAATTGAACAAAATCAAATTTTTGTTCAAAAGAGGGAGGAGGGGAGCGTACAGACTAGTTCCGGACAGCAATGTCTGCAATGACCGTATTCAGTATGGCTGTAGTGATTCTATGAGCGGCCCATTCCATGACCTGCTGCACGATAGAACAACAACCGCGCCGTATCATCTTGCTGATCGCAGTAACGTGATACGGTGCGGTTGTTGTTATTTTTTCAGTCTGCGAGGCCGTCCGTAATGTGGATTAGCGTACGCTTAGCAGTGCAGTCAAGATGATAGCGCATCGCTTCCTCTGCCCTCTTTTCATTGCCTGCACAGATTGCGGTCAAAATACCGCGATGCTCCAAAATGACATGCTCCACCTGCTCGGGACTGTCGAACGCGGACTGCGTCTCGATCCGCAGAAAGTGATCGCGCAGCTTCTCGATCTCCTCCTGCATCCAGGTGTTGCCTGAGGCAAGAAAGATCTCATGATGGAACTTGCGGTCAAGCTGGTATGAGGCCCGCACCGCGCGGTCGTGGCAGCGGCTCTCCTGCTCAAGTAGCAGCTGCTCCAGCGCCTCTATCTGCGCTGCCGTGCGTCGTTGCGCCGCAAGTCGTGCGCCGCTCAGCTCCAAATAATAGCGCGCCTCGACAATGTCCTGTGCGCGCTTCCGCGTCACCGGGATCACCTGAATCCCCTTGCCGCGCATAAATGCAATATACCCCTCCTGCTGCAACTCCAGCAGCGCCTCACGCACCGGCGTGCGGCTGATATTCAGTTCGCTGCACAACGCATCCTGAGAATAGGTAATGCCAATCTGCAGCTGACGGTATAGAATTGCGTCCTTGATCAGCTCATACGCCTGCTGCTTCATGGTGACAGGCGCGATTGCGCTGCCATTTAAAAGTCCGATTGGTTCGATGCTGGCCACAAAGCGTTTCCCCTTTATCTTCATCATTCGACGGCCACGCTACGCTTGCACAGTAGATTTCTTCCGCCGTTTATGCCGTATATATTCCTTTAATATAATACTATATAACAAATAGTCCTTCTTTGCAAGAAGTTTTTTCTCCTGACAGAGCCCGTTCCATTTTTGCTAAAGTCTCCAATTCGACGCCACAATTCTTGTCGAAAAAGCCAAAATGCAATCTTAACGGGAGAAAAACTTTACAAATCGGCTGCGATATGCTATATATAACATATCTCCTGCGGCTCTTGCCGCTTTTTCTAAAATGAATATTATGTATATATATTAAGGAGGCAGATGCTTATTATGAGAGTCAGCGCAATCCAGATGGATATGAAATTTGCCGACCCGGCTTACAACTTCAAGCATGCGGAAGAACTCATCCGTGAAGCCGCGGCTTCCAAGCCCGACGTGATCGTCCTTCCCGAAACCTGGAACACCGGATTCTTCCCTAAGGAGAATCTCAAGGAGCTGAGCGACAAGGACGGTGCTGCTGTCAAGGACATGTGCTCCGCCCTGGCCCGTGAGCTGAACGTCAACATCGTGGCCGGTTCCGTTTCCAACGTTAAGAACGACAAGGTTTACAACACCGCCTACGTCTTTGACCGTCAGGGCGCGTGCATCGCCGAATACGACAAAACCCATCTCTTCACCCCGATGGGCGAGCATGACTATTACGAGGCCGGCACCCATGTGACCACCTTCGAGCTTGACGGCAAAAAGTGCGGCATCATCATTTGCTACGACGTCCGCTTCCTCGAGCTGGTGCGCACCCTTGCGCTGACCGGTCTGGACGTGCTCTTCGTTCCCGCCCAGTGGCCCGCGCTGCGCAAGTATCATTGGGATACCCTCACGGCGGCCCGTTCGATCGAAAACCAGATGTTCGTCGTCGCCTGCAACTCCTGCGGTAAGGCGGGTGAGACCGTGTACGGCGGCTCCTCTCACATTCTCGATCCCTGGGGCAATCCGATCGTTGCCGCCGGCGGCAGCGAGGTCATTCTCACCGGCGACCTTGATTTCTCCGTCATTGAGGGCATCCGCGCTTCGATCAACGTTTATCGCGACCGCCGCCCCGAGCTTTACCACGTCTGATTTTCGCATTGCCTTTCATCAGAAAAGTGCTATAGCAAAAAATATTAAGGAGGATATTATCTTGGACAGCAAAATCACATTTACCCTGCACGCTGACGGCAAGTCCACCGAGAAGACGATTGTTTACAACCAGCTTCTCGCCATCGGCTACGCCGGACGCAACATCGCCAAGACCATGGAGCACATTAAGGAACTGGAGGAGCAACTCGGCGTTCCCGCACCCAAGAAAATCCCGACGATCTTCCAGATGTCCAATATGCTGCTCACGCAGGATCCCGACATCGACTTTGTCGGCAACAACACTTGCGGCGAGGTGGAGTACATCATCATCACGCAGGGCGATGAGATCTACATCGGCCTCGGCAGCGACCACACCGACCGCAAGCTCGAGAGCGCCAGCGTTCCCAAGGCCAAGCAGGTCTGCCCCAAGCCCATCGGCCACGACGTTTGGAAGTACGATGATCTCAAGGATCACTGGGATTCCATCAAGCTCAATTCCTATCAGACGGTGGACGGCAAGGAGATCCCCTATCAGCAGGGTACTCTCGCCGACATTCTCCCCGTCGAGCACTTACTCAAAGAACTGCGGGAGCGCATCGGAGATGTTTCGCATTGTGTCGTCTACTCCGGTACTGTCCCCGTTTTGAACGGCTTCCAGTACGGCGAGAATTTCCGCTGCGAAATGATCGACGAAACACTCAACCGCAGTCTGAGCATGAACTACAACATCCACGTAATTACTGAGGAGGAAAGATGAAAATGAAAAAGCTGATTACCCTTTTGCTTGCCCTTGCCATGGTCCTCTCCCTTGCAGCCTGCGGGAGCAAGGACACCCCCGCACCGGACGGCCAGAATACCCCTGCCGCCACCTATAAGATCAAACTCGGTACCACCGGCAACGAAGAGCACCAGTCTACCATCGCCGCAAACTTCTTCAAGGAGAAGGTCGAGGAGCTGACCAACGGCGCTGTGACCGTGGAGATCTATCCCAACTCTCAGCTTGGCAGCGAGCGTGAGATGGCCGAAGGTGTCAAGCTCGGCACGCTGGAAATGACCATTGTTACAACGGACGGCACCCTGCCCGCATGGGTTCCCGAAACGCAGGTTCTCTCCATCCCCTATCTGCTGACCTCCAAGGAAGTTGCCTACGAAGTCTTGGACAACACGCTCCAGCCCTACTTCGCCCCGCTGTTTGAGGCGCAGGGCTTTAAGCACCTCGCTTTCTGCGAGCTTGGCTTCCGTCACTTCACCACCAATAAAAGAGAGATCACCTGCGCGGCCGATATGAAGGGTCAGAGCATCCGCGTGCAGGAAGCCCCCATCTGGTTCGCTCTGACTGACTGCCTTGGCGCTACCGCTACCCCCGTTGCATTCAACGAGCTTTATACCGCGCTTTCTCAGGGCATGGTCGACGGTCAGGAAAACCCCATTCCCTCCATCGCCAGCTCCAAGTTCTATGAGGTCCAGAAGTATATGTGTCTCGACGGCCACACTTACGGCGCCGAGAGCATCCTGATCAACCTCGATTATTACAATAACCTCCCTGCCGAGATTCAGACCGCCATTGATGAGGCCGCCGTTTACGCCGGCGAGCAGCAGCGCGCCGCCGTCTCTGCCAATGAGGCCGCTCAGCTCCAGCAAATCAAGGATGCCGGGGTCATCGTCTGTGAGGATCCCGATATCACCTCCTTCCAGGAAGCCACCGCTGAGCTCTATCTGCGTCCCGAGGTTCAGGCCATTGTCTCCCCCGAACTGACTGAGATGGTCCGTTCCGCCGCTGAGGCTGCCGCCAAGTAAGTACCGCTTATTTTCAGGATGGGGGATCACTTTCCCCCATCCTGAAAAAGACTTATGCAGATTCAGGAAAGGAAACTGAATGAAAACAATTGATAAATACCTCACCATGCTCGTGCGCGGCGTGATCGGCGTGGCATTGATCGTGCTGTTTGTCGTCGCGTTCAGCGTGATCATCGGGCGCATTTTCTTTGACGCTTCGATGGGCTGGTCGCAGGACGTCATCCGTCTTTGCTTCACCTACATCATCTACCTCGGCGCGGCATACTGTGTGCGTGAAAAGGGTCATTTGAACGTTGACTTTGTCCTGGGTATGATGAAGCCGCAGGTGCGCAAGGCGGTTGAGTTTGTGATCAACATCGTACTTCTTGCGTTCTTCGCATTCATCGTTTATTACGGCTTCCAGTTTGCCGCGACCGGCGCTTCCCAGAAGTCCCCCTATCTGATGCTTCCCATGACCTATTATTACTATGGTGTTCCTATCTCCGGTATCCTGATGTTTTACTATATGCTTGAGCAGCTCATCGATGAAGCCAAGGAGCTCTTCGGCAAGAAGGGAGACAACAAATGACCATTATTCTCTGCCTGTTTATTGCCTTCTTTGTCGGCGTTCCGATCTGCTTTGCTCTGGGCATTGTCTCCATCGGCAGCCTCATCGCCAGCGGTATGCCGCTGATCGTTACGGTCCAGCGTATGTTTACCGGCGGCGACAGCATCGCACTCATTGCTATTCCCCTCTTTATGCTCTCCGGTGAGTTGATGTTCCGCGGCGGTATGTCCAAGCGTCTGGTTGATTTTGCGGACACCCTGCTTGGACATTTCCCGAGCGGCCTCGCGATGGTCAGTATCCTTGCGTGTATGTTCTTCGCGGCGATCACGGGTTCGGCGATCGCCGCCACCGCGGCCATCGGCGGCATCATGATCCCGCTGATGAAGGAGCGCGGCTATGAATACACCTTCTCCGCGCCGCTGCTCGCCTGCGGCGGTTCGATCGGCCCGATCATCCCGCCGTCGATCCCCCTGCTGGTCTACGGCGTTCTGGCGAGCGTCAGCGTTGCCGACCTGTACGTCGGCGGCGTTATTCCCGGCATCCTGATGGGCATCGGCCTGATGATCTACAGCTACTTTGTCGGCAAGAAGCGCGGCTACATGGGCCGTGAGACCCGCGCGAGCTTCCGTGAGGTGGTCAAGTCCGCGGTCAACGCGCTGCTGGCGCTGTTCATGCCGGTCATCATTCTCGGCGGTATTATGAGCGGCAAGTTCAGCCCCACCGAGGCGGCGGCTGTCGCCACGGCGTATGCGCTGGTCATCGGCCTGTTTGTCTACCACGAGCTGGACCTCAAGGGCATCTGGGAAGCCTTTGTCAACGCTGCCAAGAGCACCGGTCAGATCCTGATCATCGTTGCGCTCGCGTCGCTCTTCTCCTGGGTCATCACCGTCGCTCAGATCCCGCAGACCGTCAGCGCCATGCTCCAGGATAATATCCACAGCAAGGTCGCCATGCTGATGGTCATCAATATTATTCTGCTCATTGCAGGTACCTTTATTGATACCACCAGTGCAATCGTTATCTTTGCCCCGCTGTTTATCCCCATCTGCAAGGCGATGAATGTGGATCTTGTTCACTTCGGCATGATTATGACGGTCAATCTGACCATTGGTATGTGTACGCCTCCTCTGGGCGTCTGCCTATTCGTGTCCAGCTCGATTGCCAAGATTTCGCTCAAGGATCAGATGCGGGATCTACTGCCCATGCTGGCAGTGCTGATCGGCGTTCTGCTTTTGGTCACCTATATTCCCGGCCTTACCCTCTGGCTTCCGAGTCTCTTTAAATAAGTAGGTTTTCCAAACTATCTTCTTTTCAAATAGAACGCTCCGGACTGTTTTTACAGCAGTCCGGAGCGTTCTATTTAGTGGCTCATATGCGGCGCGAGTATTTCAGCATAGAGCAGTTCAATGATGACCTATGGATGGCGCTCATCGACACACAACGCTGTCTATTTTACGACAACGAAGCTCGGCGTCTACATTGACAACGATAACGGTATGCTTCGCTACTTCGATGCGTTTGCGCTGATGCTGAGAAATTAGCGAAGTCCCAACAAACTATCATATCGAAAAGATCAGAGTACCTCCGCTGAGTGATATGCTGGCAGAAGTGCTTCGCTTTTTTCATGCCGCACAGCCCTCGTTGATCTCCTAACTGCTTGATGATTTTTCTTGATAAACCTTAAAAACTTATTGAAAATAGCAGTTATTTCGGTTATACTAACAACTGTGAGGGAGGCGATACGATGATCAACAGGCCGGATTATATTGAGGCACTTGAGCCTTTTATCGACAAGCCGCTTGTCAAGATACTGGCTGGTGTCCGACGCTGCGGGAAGTCCACCATTTTTGAGATGCTGAAGGAAGAATTCCTGCGCCGCGGTGTCTCTGCGGATCATATCATCTGCAAGCGGTACACGGAGATGGATATTCCCGAAAATATCACCGCCAAGCAGATGTATGACGAGCTGACCGCGGCCATGGCGGGCAAGGGACACTGTTGCCTTCTGCTGGACGAGATCCAGGAGATAGACGGCTGGGAAAAGGCGGTCAACAGCCTGCTCGAAAGCACAGATGCCGACATCTATGTGACCGGATCCAATTCCAAGCTGATGTCCGGCGAAATCTCGACCTATCTGACCGGACGCTATGTTTCTATCCCGGTCTATACGCTGTCGTTCAAAGAGTACCTTGCATTTAAGCAGGATAGTCCGTTATCCCGCAGGGAGCTGCTGGAAGATTATATCCGCTTCGGCGGCTTCCCTATCGTGGCGCTTAGTGAGTACGACGAGCAAAGCGCCTATCAGATCGTCAACGGCATCTATCACACCGTGGTTTCCCGCGATATTGTGAAGCGCCACCGCATCAACAAGCAGGATCTTTTTGACCGTGTGGTGAAGTATATCATCGAGAATATGGGCAAGACCTTCTCGGCAAACTCGATCTCCACCTTCCTCAAAAGCGAGCACCGCAAGGTTTCGGTGGAGAGCATCTATAACTACCTGCGCTGGCTGGAGCAGGCGTTTATTATCTACCCCTGCGAGCGCTATGACCTGCAAGGCAAGAGCATCCTGAAAACCCAGGAGAAATACTATCTCTCCGATGTATCGCTCAAGTATGCTTTGCTGGGCTATAACCGCAAAATGCTGGACGGCGCAATGGAAAATATCGTATTCCTTGAGCTGAAGCGCCGCGGTTACGATGTTTTCATCGGCAAGAATGATACAAAGGAAATCGACTTTGTGGCCACACGCCGCGACGAACGTATCTATGTGCAGGTCTGTGTCCGGATTCCGGAGACTTCTGACCGCGAGGTCGGAAACCTGATGGAGATCCGCGACCATTACCCCAAATATGTCGTTACGCTCAATGAAATGGATATAGGTATCGAGAATGGCATCCGAATCGTTCATCTTGCAGACTTTTTGATTGCAGAAGCGTGGTGAATATAGATCGCAGAATCATGCGCTGCACATCCTTGCGGCTTTGACCGTGAGGATGTGTAGCATTTTTCTTGCATGTGGGACCGGATAGTCGGAAACGTTCCGGAAAGCGTTTTCTTAAGGATGTTAAAATGATATGGAAGGAAAAGGAAATTTCAATATTAGGAAGTGTACTTCATGGAAGCGCACTTCGGCACTGAGTAAGATTTCCGTAGAATTCCTCAAAGAAACGGAGATCTTATCATATGGGATATTACAAGCGGCTGATCCGGAATTTCTTTTCCCGGTCAGCCCGTGACCTGCGGCGCAAGCTTCGGCTTTCACAGGAAGAAATGGCAGAATGCCTTCACATCACGAGCCGTGCATACAGCGACTTGGAGCGAGGGAAATACTGCCTGTCTGCGACAAGCCTGGTTTTTCTTCTGCTGCTTTTGGACGAACTGAACGACCAAGCGGTGAGAGATACGCTTTGTGCGCTTCGGCGCGAGCTCTGTGAGAATGAAGAAGATGGCCTGATGGAGGCAGAAGAAGCGCCGCCTGCCGCACTGTGTACGTAAATACTATTCGATTCAAAAATTAGGATAGGAAGATATGTATGAAGCATTGTCATGACATTCTGTTGGCAGATGCCAACGAAGTTTTTTGCGGTCTCTTGCAGGAATCCATCGCGCTGCGCGAAAACTATCGGGTCGTGCGGACAAAAAAGGGATGGGATATTCTGCGCTCTGTTCAGGAAAGACAGCCGGCGCTTTTGATCATGGATCCGGATCTTCCGGATGTGAATGGTACAGAGGTCATGCGTGAGCTGGGCCGTCAGAAGCTTGCTCTGCGCACGATCATCATTTCCTCAAGAGTGTCAAACCGCCTGCGCGAAGAGTTTTTTGCATTGGGCGCGGCATGCTATCTGCCAAAGCCGTTCAGTCATAAATTTTTATTACGCAGAATGGATCACATTTTGGGGAGATCGTGATCTTTGAATTCCATTCAGATTTTTTTGCAGACAGACCATTCGCTTTTTATAGAGCAGCGCCTCGGATCGAGGCAGCGTTTAGCAGACGTTCTGCAGGAAGAGATCTCTCCCGGGCAAGCAAAACAGCGAGGCATTGCCTCGCTGTTTTGTTATGGACGCTTTCGAGGAACTGCCCGTGATCCAACCGATAGACGCATTGTGCATGGCCCGGCAGTTACAGATGAAGCAGAACCTTGCCGGAATGGAAATCGACGGTGCGACCATCGCAGTATGCCAGCTTGCCGCCGACGAAGACATATGAGATCCCCACTGGACGAACCTTTGAATCCAGATACGTTGAACGACTTGCGATTCGCTCTCTATCAAATATCGTTATGTCCGCAGCCATCCCCTTTTTCAACTGCCCGCGGTCGTACAGGCCAAGAATCTGTGCAGGAAGTGCGGTTGCCTTATAGACGGCGTCTTGTATGGACATAAGCTGTTTTTCACGGACGGTCTGGAAGAACTGCGGAAAGGTAGCAAAGCTGCGGGGGTGAGGATTGGTCTTTGTGTAATGCTTATCGTAGGAAAAGGAATATCCGTCGCTCCCTACGCAGATAAACGGCTCGGTCATAATGGCGAGCATATCCTCCTCGCTGATGCAGAAGAATACGCAGGCGACGCTGACCTCACATTCGAGTAGAATTTGGATCACTGCATCAAGAGGTGTGAGGGAAAACTCCTTTGCAAGTTCATCGATGGTTTTGCCCTCATAGTCCGGATGGCGGCCGTGGGTACTGGTGATCAGGATCGCACCGGGACCTCCGCGGTTCTCCATTTCCTGCGCCATTTCCTCACAGAGCGTGCCTTCCCGTTCGCGCAGGCGGCGAAGCATTTCTTCATTTCCGCCCGCATGAGACCAGTTCGGCATCAGGGCGGTCAGCGCGGTACTGCTTGCGGTATATGGGTATTGGTCGCAGGTGACATGGATGCCGCGCGCACGGGCATCGCGAATCTTTTGGAGCAGTTCCCCTCCGCGACCCCATTGCGGTTTCCCAATCAGCTTGAGATGAGAAATTTCCAGATGCACGCCACTTTTCTCGGCAACGCTCAGCATTTCATCGACCGCCTCGAAAATGTGAACGCTCTCGCTGCGCATATGTACGGCGAGAATTGCATTGTGCTTTTTTACGACCTTTGCCAATTCCACCAGCTCGTCCGTTGTACCATAAGCGCTTGGCGGATAGATCAAGCCCAAGCTCATACCCATTGCACCGGCACTAAGTTCACGGTCAAGAAGAGACTTCATCTGCTCCAACTCCTGTGTAGTCGGCGGACGGTCAACAAAGCCCATGACAGAGAGCCGCAGCGTACCATGTCCGACCAGCATTCCAACATTGAGCGCTGTCCCGCTGTTCCGGACAGCGCGGACATATGCGGTCATGGAAGGCATTGTGATCTGTTTCCCGTTGAGCGGCATTTCCAGCTCCGAGGAAAAATACTCCTGTACCGCCGCTTCGCAGCCGGGTTCTGACGGCAGAAGAGAAACGCCGCAGTTTCCGCAGATCTCGGTCGTTACACCTTGCGCGAGCTTACTCTCCACGGGATAACCTACCAACGGAGAAGCATCCGAATGAGCATGAATGTCAATGAACCCCGGCGAGACGATCAGGCCGGAGATGTCGATCGTCTCCCGCCCCTCTCCTGCATTCGGAGCAATTTCTGCGATCAATCCATCCCGGATACAAAGATCTGCGCGGTAGGGCTCTTTCCGACTGCCATCCACGATCCATCCGTTTTTTAATACATAGTCATACATAAAACTGAGTGCTCCTTATAAAGGCATACCGCTTTTCTTCATTCACTTTAATGAGTCATAAACGGCGCGGCTCACCTTCCCGATCAGCTCAATCGCCTGAAGGTCGCTCTTCAGATTGCCGGTAAACATGGCGATCACATAGCGGCGGCCGCCCGGTAAAGTAAAGATACCAACGTCATGCTGTATTCCGACAAGCTCACCGGTCTTGTTCGCAACGAGAACAGACCCCTCCTGAATGTTGCGCTTGACCTCCTCCGGTGCATAGTTCGGAATGGTCGGAAGCAGAGCGGGCAGTTTGTTCCGGCACTGCTGATGCTCCATAATGTTCATAATGGTGCAGGAGACCTCGCGGTTGACGAATTTCTCCTCGGCGATCTGCGTCAGCAGCCGGCCGGCTTCCCCTGCACACATATAATTATTGTAGCCTTTTTTGATTGCCTCGAAATCAAGCATCTTCCGCATCAAGCGGGTATGAGGCATCTCCATTTCCGCGCAAAACTCATTCACCCGCTCGATACCGATGATATCCATGATCTCGTTGGTTGCAATATTATCACTCAGGACGATCATCAACGTAGCAAGCTCTTCGACCGTCGGCATATACTCTTCGCTCAGCTCGCAAAGGATGCCGGTGCCCCCAACGCGATTGACTGGAGCGATCCTGCGCTTCCCTTTCCAGTCCACTCGACCCTCCTGGACATCGCGGAGAAGCAACGCCAGCATAGGGATCTTGATCACGCTGGCTGACGGCAAAACCAGATTGGGGTTGATCTCCAGTGTTTCATCGGATTCAACATCCCGAATGTAGAGACCAACATCACCGTCCAGCTCAGAGAGCAGCTGATAGATCGCGCTTTGACAGATTTTTTTCATGGAAGCATCTCCTTTTATTAAATTATAATTTCATTTAGTGCTTTATGTGATTATATACATTTCATTTTTGCACTGTCAAGTATGGAGAAAAAAATCGACAAAACGCCAAAAAATGAAAATAAAATTTGTCAACAAAATATATTGAAAAAATAATTTCATTTGATATAATGATTAAAACATGACACGAATATTTCACTCGGGAGGGATTATACCATGTCAGAAGGCTCGCTTGCGAAGAAAGTACGCACTGCATACGCACAGGATGCTGCTTTTGCCCGCTCGCACCGAATGGTGACCTGGATGATGGCTTTCTGGGCGTTTACAGTCATTGTTGACCGTGGAATCGGTATGCTGACAAATGCTTATGAGCAGACATCAGCCGTATTCCCTCTTGCAGGGGCAGCGATTCTTTTGCTGATTGCCTTTCTTGGGACGCGGGGACACTTGACGCTTGCGCTGCTGTTCCTCGAATTGAATATGGCGGTTTTCCTGATCCAGTTTACAGCCTCCTGCTTTTTCTATAAGGAAACGGCGGTGCTTTGGAGAGTTATTTTTTATGGAATCGCCGCCGCCGGCCTTATTGTTATCTCGCTTATGCTTTTTCTGAATCGGGACATAGAAGCCTACCGCGAAAAGCTGAATACCCTAAACGGAAAAGCGGACAAAAAGCCTTTGTTCTACCGCACCAACAGCCGACTGATCAAAAACACGAAAAAATAATTTCAAACAGTCAAAAGGGTGTTTCATTCTGGGTTGTTTTCCTGTATGATGTATTCATTGCTTTTCAATGAACGCAAGACCAATGAAAAGAAAGAGGGAACCAACCATGCAGAAAACCGGAAAAAACCTAATTGACCAAATTCGCGAAAGCTATCCTACGCTGTCTAAGGGGCATCAGAAGCTCGCAGACTATATCATTAACAACCCCAAGGAGGGAGCGTTTCTCTCCATTAACGATCTTAGTCGGGAAACCGGCATCAGCGCCGCGACAATCACCCGCTTTGTCCGTGTGATGGGATGCAGCGGCTATCAGGAATTTCAACGCGAGGTCTACGATGCGCGCCTTCAGCAAACTCCGTTCAGCAAGCTGAAGTCCGAGCTTCAGCGCGTAGATTCCTCTGACGGCGATGGAGAGGATCCGATTCTTCTTGCTCTCCGTTCAGATGCCCAGATGATAGAGAGCCTGTACACGCAGCAAAACCGCGTTGCTTTGGATCGTTCGACAACGCTTTTACGGAAGGCGCGCCGTATTTATATTCTTGGCAACGGTTCGTCTTATGCGGTGGCGTATCTGCTTGGGTTTATGCTGCGGCGTATGTACGGAAATGTCCAACTGCTTGAGGCTTCAACCGGTGCATTATCCTCTACGCTGTGCGATGTCAGCGCAGAAGACTGCCTTATCGCGGTCGCCTACTCCCGTTATACAAAGCTTACCTGTGATACAGTTTCCTATTGCAGAAAAAAGGGCTGTGCGGTAATCACTCTGACCGATTCCCTGACCTCACAGGTCGCTTTGGAGTCGACCGAAATGCTGATCGCGCCGCGTGATGAATACTTCAGCCCGGTCTGTGCCATGGCGATGTGCAGCTGCCTGATCGCAGCGCTCGGACAATACGACGCGCCGCAGATGCTTGCCCGCATGGAACAGCAGGATCGGCTTTCTCTGGAATTCGGGGTTTATCTCTGATATTTTTGCTTTGTGGTAGGGCCGGCCATCCACAAGGTAGAGATATAAATCAAGATCAAAAATTTTATAAATAAAAAGGGAGGAAAATCTATGATTTTTGATCTGAATCCTTTGTGGGGCTTCCTGCCGCTGCTTCTCTACATCGTTCTGATGCTCAGAGGCAAGGACATGAATGTGTCCGTTCTCCTTTGCGTTATTCTTGGCGCTGTCCTCAACGGCGAATCGATTCTCGGATTTGCCAACACGATCTATAGCTCTCTCGGCTCGTTCTGCGCGCTGATCGGCTTTATTATCGTGCTGGGCTCCGGCCTGGCAGAAGTCCTCAGTCAGACAAAGGTGGCGCATAACCTTGTCTATACGGTGGTCAATCGCTTTAAGCTCAAGAGCAAGCGCGCTGCGATCCTGATTTCTATGGTCACCTCCACCCTGATGGTTTCCCTGCTCGGCACGCTGGCCGGCTCCAACGCTATCATCGCTCCCATCTTGATCCCTATCGTCGCGAGCGTTGGCCTGACACCTTCCACCCTCGGCGTGATCCTGCACGGTGCGGGTGCAACGGGCCTCTACATTGGCCCCTTTGTACCCCCTGTTGTTACGATCACAGGTTTGACCGGCCTTTCCTATGCAGAATTCCTGAAGACGGCAGGCATTCCCCTTGCGATCATCGTTTGGGGCTCCACCTTCTTTATGGCCTGCCGCACGCAGCGCAAGACCGAAGGCCTTGAGGCATACAGCGAGGCGGACAAGGAAGCGGTCGAGTTCGTTCCGGATGCCAAGTGCAAGCGTGCAACATTGGCTTTTCTTGCCACGATGGCGGTCACGATTGTCTATGGCCTTGTTGCCAAGGCGGGAGCCTCTTATGCGATCCTTGTTATGATGACGGTTTCCATCATTGTTGGCCTTGTCGGCGGTATGCCCTTCAAGACCTCCCTGACAACGATGATCCAGGGCGGCTCTAAGATGTTCTGGATGTTCTTCATGTTCGTGCTCTTTGATCCGTTCCTGAACTATGTCAGCGCTTCCGGCGCATTTGATGCGATCGCGCAGCTCATGGAGCCCCTGATCGATAAGGGCGGCGAGGTTGCGTTCCTGATGCTCAGCGCGGCAATCGGCGTGTTTGGCATTTCCGGTACCGGCGTTGCACAGGCACAAATTACGCACGAACTCTTCCTGCCGATGGTCAATGCCATGAATATTGATATGCATATCTGGTCGCTGGTCGTTCTGGTTGCCTGCCAAGTCACCTTCTTCGTTACACCGACCGTCGACATGGTTGGCCAGATGGGCCTCGCTCGTTCCAAGAATATCAAGGCGATGCTGGCAAACGGATGGGTGCTCACAATTATTACCTTTGCTTACGTTTTGGTAAGAGCAATCATTTATGTGTCCTGACTGCCCCGATGCTGAACATTATCTGAGTACAGGAGGATAGCCTTATGACGAATTTTGCATTGCTCCAAACGAATATTGCCTTTGATGATCCGAAGGCAAATTATGAGAATGTCCGAAAGCTGTTTGCTTCGGCGATGGCAAAGACACCGCGCCCCGATGTGGTTGTTCTTCCGGAGGATTGGTCTGCCGGTTTCTCTGATAAAATGTTCCACGAGATGGAAAAACACTGCGAGACGCCGGATGGTCCGACACTGAAGGTCTGCAAGGATCTGGCAAAGGAGTACCATGTTTGGGTGGTTGCCGGCTCGATCAGTACACTGCACGCGGATGGAAAGATGCGTAATACTGTTTTCCTGATCGATCGGGACGGCAATGTTGTGGGAGACTACAGCAAGATGCACCTCTACAGCGACATGGACGAGGACGCGCAGCTGACGCACGGCGATAAACACGAGGTATACGACACGGAATTCGGCCGCGTGGGCATGATGGTCTGCTACGATATCCGCTTCTGCGAGCTCTCGCGCATTTACGCGCTCAAAAAGGCGGATGTGTTGGTCGTCGTTTCCAACTTCCCGAATCCGCGCGTCAACCACTGGCGCACACTTCTGATGGCCCGCGCGATCGAGAACCAGATGTTTGTTGTTGCCTGTAATCGCGTCGGTCCGAGTCCGATGGGGACCTATTGCGGGCACTCGATCATCATTGACCCGTGGGGCGAGGTCATTGCCGAAGGCGGCGACGAACAGGAGATCGTAACCGGCTCGATCGATTTCGGTAAAACGAAAGAAGTGCGTGACCTGATCCATATGTTCCGCGATCGCCAGCCTCAGCTTTATGGGACGACCCTGACCGATCCTCAGATTTAAAGGAGACCAATTTCCGTTATGAAGGTGGACATTTCTCGTTATCTTGACCTGCGGCGCGATATTCATCGCCATCCTGAGCTGAGCAATCAGGAGATAGAAACGACCGAACGTATTCAGCGCTTTCTCAAGCAGGATGGCCTTGCACTTCAAACCTTTTCCAACTGTATGGGCGGCTTTGTCCGCTTGGACCAAGGAAAGGAAAAAACGCTTTGTATGCGGGCGGATATTGATGCCCTGCCGCTGACGGAGAAAACCGGTCTCCCCTTTGCATCGGTCAACCCAGGCGTCATGCACGCGTGCGGTCATGATATGCACACGGCGATAGCGGCTGGAGTCGCCTGCGAGCTCAACCGGGTGAGAGACCGACTCAACTGCAATCTTGTTGTTCTGTTCCAGCCCGCAGAGGAAAGCAGCCCGATCGGCGGCGCAAGACCGATTGTTGAGAGCGGCTTTTTAGAGGCGCAGAGGATCGATGCATTGTACGGCCTCCATAACTGGCCATCGCTGCCGGTTGGCGAGATTGGTGTCAAGCCGGGGGCGATCATGGCAGCGTCCGATCGCTTCCACATTGAGATCATCGGCCGTACTGCGCACGCGGCGGAGCCTCATCTTGGTGTAGACGCGATTATGATCGCCTCCAAGATCGATTGTGCTTTGGTACAGGATTTGCGCCATGAGGTCGATCCGTTTGATCCGATTTCCGTGTCGATCGGTGCTTTTTCTACGGAGGGACGATATAATATTGTCTGCGAACACGCGGCGTTGGACGGGACGGTTCGCTCCACGCACGAGGGAACCAGAGAATATCTGCATCGGCGGATCCGCGAAATTGCAGAAGGCATTGCGAGAACCTATGGTGGTGAGGCTAAGGTTGAAATAACCAAGGGATATGGTGTTGTTGACAACGATCCGCGTTTGTATGAAGCGTTTGCGGAATGTGCAAAGCGCGTGATCGGGGCGGACAATATTCACACAGATATTCATCCGAGCTTGATCGGCGAAGATATGTATTATTATGGAACGCGTATCCCGATCCTCTATTTTCATCTTGGATCCGAGTCTCAACACCCTCTCCACAGCAATCAGTATTTGCCAAAAGAAGCCTGTATCGAAACAGGGATCGACTTGATGACAGAGTTCTTTCTAAGTCAAGCCTGACCTATAGATACCGGGAAATAGTGTGCTCCCTGCTCAGCTCACGGCGCCATAGCTGGCCGTTTGCCGAGCAGGGAGTTTCTTTATAGTTAAGCGGTATCATGTTGAGAAAACTCCATTGTGCTACAGCTTCAATGGCTCCTCCCCTTCCCTATGCTGCTTCTTTAATCAAGAACCGGTTGGGACGCCTGGGCTAAGGACCATGTACTGCAAGCAGGGATGGCCGGAAACCATCCTGTCAGTCTGGTTAATCAGGAAAAGTGACGGCAGTGATAAAATCTCGCTGCCGGATGCCTGCGACTTTGGTCGAGGGTAGTTCACATCTTTTTACATCATGCCGGAATCACGGCGTTGCGAGACTTCAGGTAGATATCAATGTCATGGTTGATGTATTGATACCCTGTCGTATGAAGGACATCGTAAAACTCGTTCAGATAGTCAAACACACCGTAGCGGCGAAACAATTCTGCCGTTTGCTTGCCCGTCAGGGACTTATAAACCTTATAGCTTTCAAGGCAAAACACAGCAAAAGCAGTCTCCTTGCTCATATTTGCGCCTCCTCACACATCGGGAAATTCGATTTCCCCTGTTCTTTCTTCCTGCTCAAGGAGGGAATACAGCATATCCGTGCTGTATTGCCAGACCTTTGTATCCTCCTGCTCAAGAGCGGCGTATAGCTTTGAGTTATACAGCTTTGTAATCGCATCAGGCTCGGATATGTTTTTCTTTTTGACAATCATCCCAACAAGATCGGCGCTGATGTAGGGCATGATTGCGGCAAATTGTTCCTGTCCCATATCATCATTCCTCCGCTCTGATTTCTTTTGAATCAATAAAATGAACAAAGGACAGTATTTTTTTCGTATGGAATGTCCATTGATCCTGCAAAACCTCTGTTTTCAGCCGCTTCACCGTTTCGTCCGCATCCAGTACACCGGTTTCAAAAAGTCGGATAGATCGGTAAACATTATCGTCCGCTACCGGGCCGATATGCATATCGAATGTATTTCCCAGCGTTTCGCCGCGACGGTTTCTGACAACGAATTGCAGCCATGCCATGTCGGCGCGCCCTTTGCTTCATTATACCACACAAAATGCAGAACATCAACGGCTGCATGTGGTATGAAAAGATAGCCCTACCAATATAGAACGGACTTTTTTAAGAGCGCTTATTTCAAAAGGCTTTTTCGCATTGTCATAAAATATTTTGTCTGAATGGTGCCGACAGAAAAGAGCGCACCTTTATTATACCATGGCTCCAATGACGTCTCCCCTGCCCCGTGTTATGCTGAAAGAAAACGCGGGAGGGAATGCGTATGGGAACCTTTGCAGAGTATATCGGGGAAATGGACGTTCCGGAGGATCGGCGCGCGGAATACGCGCAGCAGATGCTCCGTCTGCTCCATGTGGGCGGCATGATGTCGGTGGACGAGGTAGGACTTTTCGGTCACCGCATCCGTCTGCTCTATCCACCGGAGCTGGATGAGACCGGACGCGCGTGGGGCTGCTATAACTATTTCGAGAACGACTTCTGGGAAAGTTGGGGGCTCAACGCCGACAAGGGCACATTTTCCTCCACCAAGCTCGGCGGTGGAGCGTTCTGTACCGCCATCCTTGCGGGGTATGTGCTGACGGCGCTCCACAGCCGGAGCTACGGCATCGTCACCGTGGACGGCTCCTATGTGTGTGAGCGCCGGTTCATCGGCTGGACCAACGGCGTGCTCGGCACGCAGTACACCAATCAACGGGCAACGCAGCTTTGGGAGATCGAGAAGCTGCTGCACAAGGACGGCTGCGAGGAATACAACAAGGATCTGACCGGTCTGATCCACAATGTCCCCACTGCGTGTGCCGATTTGGAGCAGGTCGAATCTTATATCGCCGCACGGTTTTTCGAGGAATTCTACGAGGACATGTCCGCGGAGGCGGAAGATGCTGCGGTCTATCGCAAGGAGGACGCCATCGGGGTCCGCAACTGTTTCGCGCACCTGAAAAAGACGCTGTCGGCGCTGCACAAGCACGGCGGAACGCTGGAGGAGGCAAAGAAATACCTTATCATGCCGATGACCGAGCGTAGCGTTGTGATCGACGAACAGGGTGGTAACAATCTGGCATTCTCCTACTGCTTTGTTTCTCCCTCCCTCGCTGTGGCGATGACCGCGCGGGAGTTCGGTGTGGACTTCTGGGCGCTGTGGGACGAACTCGGAGCGGACATTCCGAGCGTCGAGCGCTTTCCACCGCCGCAGCCCAGCCCGCCAGTGGAGCCAATTTCTACGCAGGAGCTTTTCGGCGTTTCTTCGGACGATATGGCGTATTACTGGCAGCCGGACAGCAAGGTACAATTCTCCGATGAGATGACAGCGTGGATGCAGTCGCTCCGCGCGGAGCTGGACGGTATTACCGACACGATCCCGCTGGAGAGGTTTCTGCAAGCCATGGCGGATGCCATCGCTGGTGCGGGGAACTACGCTTTTCGGGATATGTTCTACGGGTTCATCACTTTTTATTACGTAGAATTCTGCTTTAATAATCGACAAAGCGAACTGCACTCGTTTGGCCTTTTGCCATGGGGGTGCGGTTCGCTTTGTTATTTAAGCATTTGCAGACGGAGTTTCTTGTCCGCTATCTGTGTCTTTTCTAAATATTATTTGAATGGGTGCGATCGACAGTAATTCCAAGTCTCGTACATTCGCAGACCTCAGCTTTTCTTTCCCGTCCGAATCGCTGGCATCGACTTTTTTGGAGTATAGGTCTACCTCATAGTAACCGGGGCTTTGTATATCAAAGCAGCAATCAATTATGATCTTACCAGAAGCTCCTTTTTTAGTGGTAGGCATTTGAGAGATTTGACCGGAAGGATTCTCAGAATCCCACAGAAAGCCACTGTCTACTCGGAAATGTATTTTGCGCTCGTTGACATGCCTTAATACGAGCCGATAGTAATATGCATCAGGGTCAGCTTCCGAATTCACGATTTGCGAGAATAAAAGACATACATAGAAGTTAATTTTACCGGGTTCACAGATAAGCGTGTCGAAAATCTCAGAAAGTGTTTCACCGCTCTCGGAGATATTTCTGCATAGGAGCTGATTGATATTAACCTTAGACATAGTTTAGACCTCATCGCTTTCATCGCCACATTCGTCGTCAGTGCGTCCTCCATGGCTAGATTCAATGTCACCGTGCTTCTGAATCGCCGGAGATTGCATGCTGCTCATTGTTCGGGCTAGCTTCTCTGTGGAATGCTGCGTTTCCCGCTCCATTTTTATGATTTCCTGCAGGACCTCGTTTTGACGCCGTTCCGACTCATCCGTTTTTTCCAGTCCATAGAAGCTGAAAAGCATAGAGATAATGCTCATAATTGTCGCAACAATTCCCAGAACAATGCTGACAAACTGGTTGACTGACGCGAGCCACGGAATGTCGTTTTCTTTATTAAGACCGGCAATGAACAGGGCAAGTATGCCAACAATGAGAATTACTGTAATTAGAATGACAGATATTGGTTTTGCAAGCTCTACTGCTGTTTTTAATTTTTCAATTTGTTTAGGCCGGTTTTCGCAATCTCTGCATTCTGTGTGCATAATACGGCTCCTTTATCATAAGTCAATTGTATTTTACCCTTTATTCTTCTGAAAAGCAAGACTAACTAACAAACAATGCCCCGTCAAAGAAAAATGCTGTCCGCTATCCATCTTCCCAGAAGCTGGGTGCTGCCCGTGTACATTCCAGAGGAACTCCCTGCGCGGTCAAATCCTGTTTGCCTGACGCGGCGTACAGATCCATTAACGCCGCTGTATTGCCATCGGGTATACCTCTTATATAAATATTTCGAAAAAACCACCTAAGTTCTCTTGAAATGCATTGATGTATGTGGTACCATTCCGCCGCGAAGCGGCGGTGTACCTAAAATGACCAAAGTCGACAGATTATTACGATGAAGGCTAAAAGGAGGAAACAACATGAGTACTACGGAGATACTTTTTAGGTCTATTGAGGTAGCGCTTACACTAATTGGGCTTGTTCTTGTTGTATTCGGATGGATTATACCCTATAAGAACTCCATTAAGGCTGAAGAGATCCGCGCAAGAAACGAACTGGAAATGGAGCGGATAAGATGGGAAAAGGAATTGATCGATAAGCAAATATCGAATCTTTATGGGCCAATCTACGCCTTGATCAACGAGCGTTATGTGACCTTTTCAAGAGTGTTGTACCAACTCGGGCGTCAATACGTCATTCCAGAGGGGATGGGATTCTATGATCTGTCAGAGAATGAACAGAAAATCTGGAAACACTATGTTGACAATTACGCCATCCCCAACCAGATGAGAATCGTTGACATCATGCGAGGCAACCTTCATTTGGTCTATAAATCCGAAATACCGGCGTGTTACCGAAAATTTCTGGACTATGCTCTTGGGCTGGATCTGCTTGATAAACAAAAGCGGAGCGATGTGCCAAATTTCTATGAATACCACTATGCATATAACTACCCATCTGAATTTAACTATTACATCCGCACGACCTTGAACCTGCTTTTAAAGGAACAAGCGGAGCTAATGGAGCAGACCGAAAAATTTCCTGTTCCGGTTGCTGGTGCAGAAAAATAGGGAGAAGGCTTAAGCCGCTCACCTGAAATCGGGGATAAAATCCCACCCAAAAGTTGGAATAACCGAAAAGCACTCCGCCTTGACACCGAAGCAAGAGAACGGTACAATGGGGTATAAAATATTGAGAAAGCAGGCTTTTTTACGATGCGTGCAAGGATAAACGAGAAAAACAACTCCGTATGGCTCACGGTGGTGCTGTGCCTCGCGCTCGCGGTGCTGGGAGTGCTGCATTTCGGCGGCATTGGAACGAAATGGCTGACGCTGCTCGCGGGCATTGGTGTGATCGCGCTGCTTGTGCTCGGCGACCGCAAACGGATCTGGAACCTCCCTTCCCTGCTGTTGCTCGGCTATGCGGCGTTTTCGTGGGTGACGATTTTTTGGGCGATGTCCGGCAAGTTTCATCTGCGCGAGGGGTCGAAGATCCTCATCGCGGTGTTTTTCTTCCTGCTCGTTGCCATGCACGGGCGCTTCGACGGCGCGTTTATGCGGCGCGTGATGGGTGTGATCGCGGGGATTTCCGCGCTCTATGCGTTTTTGAGCGTGGAGGCAGTGAGCACGGGCATTACAAAGCTGCTGTTGGAAAGGCTGCCCGCGATAGACACGGAGAAGATCGTGTTCAATGGCACACGCCTCTACGGTATTTTCGGCAATTCCAACATAGAGGCGTCTGTGTTCGCGGTCGGGGTCCTGCTCTCGATCGCGCTCGTGTGTGGCGCGGAGAAAAAATGGCAGCGTGTTCTTTTTACCGTTACGCTGTCGGTCAGCGCGTTCGCATTCCTGCTGGTGTTCAGCATGGGTGCGATCGCCTGCTTCATCGCGGCGGTTGCAGTATATCTGATTTTTGCGGGAAAGGGACGCAGCGCGGCCCTGCTGCGGATGCTGGGCGCGGCTGTGCCGACGCTGGTGTGCGGATTTATTGCCTTTGCGCTGTTTAACAGCGAGCGGAGCGCGCTGGTGCTTGCCTTGCTGCTGGCAAACGCGGGGGTGTCCGTGCTGCTGGAGCTGACGGTGAGCGCGAGGCTCTCCGCGGTGCTGGAGCAGCACGAGAAGCTCGCCTTCGGCGTGCTGATCGCGGTGGTGCTGGGCGCGGGCGTGTACGCCGTTGCGGCAATGAATGTGACGGGACCGTATACCTTTGGACCGGAGCTTTACCGTAGTGAACAGTTGAGTGCGGGCGAGCATACGATTCAGGTCGAGGCGGATGGTGCGGTGACGGTGAGGATCTACACGCAGAACGCTGTTCAAATGATGTCGAGCAGCAGCACGGAGCTTTACAATGATGTGGCAGAGGGAACGATCACCATTACCGTGCCGGAGGAGGATGTCAAGACCTTCTTCAGGCTCTTGGCAGAGCCGCAGGTGACGGTGCGCCGCGTGCTGATCGACGGCAGCGCCGAGCTGCCGCTGCGCTACAAGCTGCTGCCGGGCTTTGCGGCGGTCCGCGTGCAGAGCTTCGGTATGAACAACTCCACGATACTGCGTGAGATGTTTTGGGGGGACGCGGTAAAGCTCTGGAAGCTCAGCCCCATTGTCGGCAGCGGTGTGGGTGCGTTTGAAACGGGCGTGACGCGGGTGCAGGACTATCCCTATGAGACGAGGTATGTGCATCAGCATTATCTGCAAATTTTGCTCGAGGACGGCGTGGTCGGGCTTGCGTTATATATTGGTGCGCTGGCCGCAATGCTGCTTGCGCTTTGGAAAAAACGGAAGCAGACACCGGAGAGCCAGTATTACTGGCTCTACCCTGCCCTGTGCGCGGAATTTGTGATGAACGGCTTGCAGATGCTTTGGGACGTATCCATGTCGATGATCGTGTTCCTCTGCATGACCTATGCTGTCTACGGGCTGATCGTCGGCGCGTGGGCTGAGCCGTTTGCGGAAAAAGCCGCCGCGGCGGAGGAGAACGGAAGAAAGAAGAAAACGCAGGCGAAAAGGCTTGCCCCCTCCCTGCTGGCGCGGAATATTGGCATCGGCTTTACCGCGGTCGTGGTGCTGACGCTGTGCGGCAACCTCTATGCGGCGTCGAAGGCGGACGCGCCGGTCGCGGATGGGGATGAGTTTCTCTATAACCTCAGCGCGGCGGCAAAGCTCGACCTTTATGAACGGAACGACATGATGCTCTCCTATGTGGTGAATTCACTGGAGATGGAATATCCGGAGGATTACCGTGAACAGGCGGACGAGTATGCTGCGCAGCTCTCTAAGGTGCAGAGCAACACCATTCCGCGCTATCTGGTGGACTATTATCTGCGGACGGAGCAGTACGGCGAGGCGGTCGATGAGGCCATTCTCGGCGCGATGTATTCGGCGTCGAACGCGGACACATGGAATGCCTGCGCAGCAATGCTTCAAGCCGCGTTTTTCGACAACGGTGCATCGAGTCCTCTGCTGACACAGCGTGAGACGCTGCTGCCAAAACTGACGGATTATTATAACACCTTGCAGGCCCATAATGCCTCCGCGCTCGTGCCGGTGGAGCTGAATGAGGAAACGCAGGCGTTCTTTGACAAGATCGTTGTCCTGAACGGCTGCATAGACGATGACCGGCGCTTTGCGGAGACGCTGTTCACGACCTGACGATCCCCAAAATGCAAAAGCACCTGTAGCTTGCGGCTATAGGTGCTTCTGTTTTGCCTCATGTGAGTTTTGTCCGAGCGGTCGGAAGACTGTGAACGGCGACAGAGGAACGGCGCGGAAAATCCTCCTACACTTGAAGTATAGACTTCAATGAAGGAGGACTTTTTCTTTGAAACAGGACATCATCTGTCCCGGCGTTCCGGACGCGGAAATGCTGGGCGCGGCGGTGGGAGAGTTTCTGCGGACGGTGCGCCCGGATCGGCAGCGGCTCTACGACTACTACCGTGGCGAGCAGCCGGTGAACAAGGGCGAAGCCGTGCGGGGCCGTCCCAATAATCTGCTGCGCGCGCCGTTCCCACGCTACATCACGGAGGTACACACGGGATACTTTCTCGGCATCCCCCCTGCCCTCGCCTACGGCGAGGCTGCGGCGGGCGAGCGATACGCGGCGCTGAGCCGAGATCTCGACCTGCCGCACCTCTACTTTGACCTCGGGCGCGACCTGAGCATTTGCGGCGCAGGCTTTGCACTCGTGTGGGCGGAGCGCAGCGGCGTGCGGGTCTGCCGCTGCGACCCCTGCGACTGCTTTGCCATTCGCTCCGGCGACGCGGGCGCCCCCCTGCTCGCTGCCGTGCGGCTGCTTGCGGGCGGTAAGGGCGAAACGCGCGGCGTGCTGTACACGGCCGAACGGCTCATCCCGTTTGTGTGGGACGGAACCGGCGTGACGCTCGGCACAGCGGAGGAAAATCTGCTGCACACCATTCCCCTGCTGTCCTTCTACAACAACTGTCAGGGCATGGGCGACTTTGAGATGGTGACGGGACTGGTGGATGCGTACAATGTGCTGCTCTCCGGCGCGCTGGACGACATGCAGTCGGTCGCCAATGCCTTTTTGGCGCTCTATGGAATGCAGGGTACGACACAGAAGGACATCGATAACGCCAACCGCACCCGCATTCTTTCCCTCAGCGAGGGCGGGCGCGCGGAGTTCGTGGTGAAAAACCTCAACCATGAGGCGCTCGGTCAACTGGAAACGAACCTGCGCCGCAGCATTTTGCAGCTGTCCATGACGCCGGACCTGTGCGACGAGCATTTTGCGGGCAACAGCTCCGGCGTGGCGCTGCAGTATAAGCTATGGGGCATCGAGCAGGTGCGCGCTGCAAAGGAGCGCACCTTTACAGATGGCCTGCGCGGCCTGCTCGCCGTGCTGACGGCGGGTGAGCAGCTCATGGGAAGGAACATTGATCTCACGGGCGGCATGGCGACATTTTATAAGAACCTGCCGCAGGATAATTCGGCCCTTGCGGAAACGCTGCTCTCGCTCTCTCCGGTACTGTCCGCGCAGACGATTTTGGAAAATCTGCCGTGGGTGACGGACGTGCAGGAGGAGCTGCGCCGCAAGGCGGCAGAGAGCGACCAAACCAACAGATGAAAAGGAGAAGGATATGACAGAAGAGGAAAAGAAAGAATTGGAGGCGCTGCGCGCCGAAAAACATAGCCGCGAGCAGACGGAGCGCGCGAGGACGGCGCTCAGCACGGCGGGGGTGAGCGTCGGTTTCGCCGCGCTGCTCGTCGGCACGGATGACGCGGACACGGACCGGCGTGTGCAGGAGTTCTGCACGGCATATCAGGCAAGTCTGACGGAGGACATCAAAAAGCGGCTGCCTGAGCGCTCGCCCACTCTGACCGCTCCCCTGCCACAGCGCCCCAAACGCGGCATTCAGCGCATTCGATAAGGAGGAAAGCAGGTTGAATTTACAGGGCTACTATACGGAAAAGGGGCTTGTCTTAGCGGCAAAGGTCTCCGCCGGGACAAAGCTGACCGTGACTAAGGTCACAGCGGGCGGCGGTACAACGGCGGCAAACGCTTTGGCCCTTGCGGAGGAAAAACAGACCCTGACCGTTGGAACGGCGGAGGTCAGCGGTCAGACTGCGACGCTTCCTGTAACACTGTCGGAGACGGACGCCTCTGCGTCCTATGTGCTTACCGAACTGGGCGTGTACGCCTCAGACCCCGACGAGGGGGAAATTCTTTATCAGGTGTTCCGTCTTGACGAGACGAGGACGGTCTCATCGGGCGGCGAAAGCGTATACCGCTTTTATCTGCATGAGAGCGTGGGCGAGGACGGTGTGACGGTTACCTGCTCCCCTGCGGGACTGCTTACCGACGAGGACCTTGCACCTACGCGCGGCAAGGTGTTGGCGGTGAGCGTGCCGAGTCGTTCGGTAACGATCGAGCTTTCGGCTCTGCAGAACTATCTTGACAGTCTGCCGAGACTGCTGACCGAAGACCTCACGATCAAGGTCACCGGAAGCTGGACGGGAAATATCACGGTTTATGGGTTCTATGGAAGCGGTCGTCTGACGATATCCGGAAAGGACGGCTGTACGCTGACGGGGAACATGACCATCGATCGCTGTTCGGTTTTCATGGAACTGTTCGATATGGCTTTTCAGGCACCGGCGACCGGACTGCATCGAGACAGTCTGCTATATGCTACGATTAATCGCCATCTTTGGATGGAGAGCTGTTCTTTTGTTGGGAATGGTATATGTTACGGTGTGGAGGGTTACATTTCCTCCTCGATCTGCGTAGTGAACTGTCCGATCAGCGATTGCAATACAGTGGTTCAGTCGTGTGCGAATGGCAGAGTGGTTGTGTTCAACAATCCTGCTGTTACTTACGCCAACAATACGAACGGAGCATATGTTTATCGCGGAGGTATCATTTTGTTAGGAGAGAACACGCCGGATACATTAGGCGCGGCGACAAATATCCACAACGGCGGTATCATCGCAAAAGCTAACGGCACGCTGATCTAAGGAGGGATGGATAATGACACTTTATCTATATCGGATCGGGACGGAAGTTCCCATACTGACCATCGAAAATGTGCAGAACTACACGGCGGACAGCGTGACGGCAAGAAACGCGGAGGGAAATCCCATCGTCTATTCTCCGCTTGCGGCAGACTGCGAGCTAAGCAGCAAGGCGGACTGCTCGGAAACGCTGCGGGCGGATTGGCACGCGGCGCATCCGGATGATAAAACGCGCATCGAGGAGCTGGAGGAGCTTGTGGCGGAGCTGTTGTACGGAGGTGAGGACGAATGACGCTGAGACTGAAGCTTTTGCTTCGCGTGGTCAAACGCCGTGTGGATGCGGGCGAGAAGTTGGACGCCGTACTGAGGGACTACCCGAGACTGAGCGAGGCGGAGAAGAAGCTGATGCAGGGACTGCTGACCGGCAGTCGTTCATAAAAAAGGAGCTGCGGCAAAAGCGTTTTGCCGCAGCTTTCGGTTTATAAAAGGCCCAGTCTCAGCCGGGCCTTTTCCGTGTTTCCTTTAGGCTATGCGATTCCTTCGCCCGGCACCTCTGCATGACGCATTTGCGCTTGAATGAAGTCTCGCAGGAAGGCAAGCGGTGCAAGATCAAAGAGCAGGATCATCTGCCTTTGAAAATCCGCATCACTGAGCTTTTTTATTCCAAAAACCGTGCGAATATGCCGGCACAGACTGGCTAATTCATATTTTCCGCATATCAGGGCTTGCAGCTGTTCTTTCCGGGTACCGGCGAAGCGGTGCGCTATTTGAGCCTCGACTGCTTCGATGTACGGAGCAATATCTCCGAGCGAGGCAATAATCTCCTGCTGGTATGTTTCGGCTTCCTCTGCTTTGGTATGACCGCATTGATCTAAAAAACGCTTGACCGAGATACTTACATTGGGCTTTTTCGGAAGGTTCTTTTTTACTAGAGCAAACAGGATAAACAGGGGGGCTGCCTCCTCAAAGAACCGATCCTCCCATTCACGATAATGGAGGATGGCTTCCACCTGGTCTCGCCTACAACACAGGCGCATACGCAAACACGAGATCACAGCATCTTCGCAGCAATAATAGCTCTCGATGTTGTAGCGGGTCAAGTAGATCAGACCGGGAAGATTTTCTTTTTGCTCGTCCCACAGGTTGTCGAAGTCACCGTCAACGATATAAATATTGGGCGTTCCGTCAGGCTCATACGCACCGTTGATCCGGCATCTGGCGAGCACGGCCTGCTTTCCGTTCAGGGGGAAAATGGACTGAAACCGAAGCCCGTTCTCAAACAGGCGCTCCAGGATCTGCTCGTACACATACTCTTTATCCGTGTCTTCGACATAGATATTGACGTTGTTACAGCCGGCGAAAAAGAGCGGACGGTTTTCCAACCCGTGCTCAGAATAAGCCGGTCTGCCATCTGCTTTACTCATCGAAGACATCCTCCTCAGACGCGGGCGACGGGTTGATCTTCTTTTGAAGGCGAACGGCGCGGTCCGCATACCGACCGATGATCTCAGGAGAATGCGTTGCAAGGATCAGCTGGAGGGAGGGCTTTGCCTCCCGAATGGATTCGACAAAAATCTTCTGCCATGCCAAGTGCAGAGAAGCCTCCGGCTCATCAATAATGTAAATTCCGTGTTCATCGGAGGACAGACCGAACAGCAAGAAAGAGAAGATGATCAGAAGCTGCTTTTCGCCGGAGGAAAGCTGACTCAGACGCACGATACGATCGGCCTGTGAATCCATGACGGTGAGCTTTCCGTCATTGCCGATGGATACCTGCTTTTCCCCCGCGTTGTAGTGAAAGAAACGGTTGATGGTAGAATTGAAGATGAAGAGAGGCTCTCGGACCTGTTCTTTTTTCTTTTCAAAGCCCTGTGCAATAGAGGCGACTTCCATCATTCGGTCAAATTCTTTTGACATTAACAGGAGTTCAACGGTCAACTCCATGCGGCCCTGTTCCTTTTTAGTACGCTGGGTCCTCTGAAACAGGCCTTCATACTTGGAGAAGAAGTTCTGGATGCTCTCCTGCATCGTGGAATCGTATTCATCGATAGACTCCAGCATCTCAATATACTTTTCGCGCCCCTGCTCGATCTTTTTTAAGCTCTCCTCATCGGCGACGGATTCCATCAGATTTTTAATATCGTAGCTGCTGCTTGCGATTTTCAAAGCCGAAGAAAGGACGGCATTTCTGAATTCCGCATCCAGATCGTTTTCCTTTGCGCTGATCCGAAGACGTGATCTCCGGATCAGATCGCGGACGACGCTCAGAGAATCGTTCAGGTAGTTTCCACCGACAAACTCTCTCTCTGTATAGGAAGCATACCTATAGCGCGAGAGCGTATTGCCCATGCCGGTTTCCCCTTGAAAATAGCGGCTCAGGGGCAGATAGAGATATGAAAAGGTGCTGCGCAGGAGCTGCGGAAACTCATAGCTCCTCATATACTTTTGCCGCAGAGAGGAAATACTGTTGTTCTCGGAATAATCGGGATCGACCACGAGCAGCGGGATCCGTTCCTCTTTTCCCTGCGGATTCAGACGGAGAAGGTATCCGTTATCCTCAGACTTGATGTGCAGCGTATGGGACCGCCTTGCCGACGGATCGTAGTATGCAAGTGTGATCGTATCGAACCGATAGCTGGAAAGACTATACAGCTCCCCTGTGACGATCGAGGAAATAATATTGAGAATAGTCGTTTTTCCGCAGCCGTTTTCACCGTAGAGAAAGGTCAAATCATCATGGAAGCGGACGGTGTAGTCATATAGCCCGTGTAGTTTCATCACCGTTAGTTTTTTGATGATCATCTGGTTTCCTCCCAAATAGAAAATCATATTTGTTCCTCCGCAAAGCCTATTATGTGATGGGATACATAATAAGCGTTTGCGCCGGAATTTTTTGCCGGAGATTGTCGTTTGCAGAGTCCTTTCAAGGAATAGGGCGGCCCTCTCCCCTGCCGAATCCAGCTTTCCGTATGGGCGGGGCGAGGGGGCCGGGGGTCACTCCGGCTTCCGCCGCAGCTGCCGCCACAGCCGCAGAAGCAGCGGAGCGGCGGCAAGCGCATAGGCGGCGATGCCGAGGAGCGCGGTGAGGATGAAGCGGACGAGAGGGCTGCTGCCCGCGAGCCGCGCTGTGCAGAGCCACGCGGTCACGCCGCAGGCGGCAGAGCCGACGGCGAGCCAGGGAAGCGTGTGCAGGAGCACGCCGCAGTGCAGCTCCGGGTGCTGGCGGCGCGCAGAGAGCAGGTTCAGCACGCCGCACAGGGCGGAGGCGACGCTGGTGGCGACCGCGACGCCGAGCACCCCGAGGCGCGGACAGAGCGCCACGCTCAGGGCAATGTTGCACACGACCGAGACGCTGCTGTTGATCATGGGACGTCTGGCGTCCCGATAGCCGTACAAAAAGCGGCTGTAGACCTCCTGAAAGATCATCGGCACGAACATCAAGGCGTAGCCGCGCAGAGCCTGTGCGCAGACGCGCACGCTTTCCGCGTCAAACGCGCCGCGCGCGTAAATGATGGTGACGATGTCCTCTGCGCACAGGCAGGTAAGCAGGCTCACCGGTACAAAGGCGACGAGCAGCACGACGGTGGTGCGCGTAGTCAGCCGCGCCGCGCTCTCCGCGTCGCCGGAGGCGATGTGCGCGGTGGTATAGGCGAAGAGCATGGAGGCGAAGGTGACGATAAAGGTCCCCACCAGGTTGCCGAGGACGGCGGCGTAGTCCAATGCTGTGACGGCGCCGTTCCCAAGGCTGGACACCAGCGCCTTGTCCACCATCTGGTTGACGTACACCAGCGAATGCCCCGCAAGCAGCGGGAGCATCATGTGCAGCATTTGCCGCACCGCAGGATTCCGAAAGGGATCACCGCGGGAGAGCGTCCAGTACGGGCGGGAGAGAATGGCGGTGTAGCCCGCGTTCCAGAGGTTATAGGCGAAAAAGACAAGAATCAAGACACGCACGCCCAGCCGCGCGGAGAGCGAAACGGTCAGTGCGATGACGAATATGCTCTGGTGAGTGGAGAGCATCTCCGCCGGGATAAAGCGCTTATTGGCGCGGAGGAGGCTGCTGAACACAGCGATCCAGACGAGCAGCAGCAGCACCGGCGCTAACAGGCGGAGATAGCCGCTGAGGACCGTCAGCTGCTCTGCCGGATAGCTGGGGGCAATCAGCCGGGCAAGCCACGGTGCGCAAAGCTCGACGAGCAGCACGACGCCCGCAGTGATGACCGTCAGGGCCTTCCAGAGGTCAAAGGAAAAGCGGCGCGCCGCATCCTCCCCCTGCTGTGCCGTGTGCAGGTACACGGCGACGAGCGCGGAGAGCACGGACTCCACCAGCAGGTACTGAATGTTGCCGATCAGCCCCTGCGAAAGGCTGATGAGGTCCGTTTCGATCGTCGTGCCAAATGCCGCAGCCGTCACCATCTGTTTGACAAAGCCCAGCAGCTTGCTGACGATCAGCAGGCCGGTAACGGAAAAAACCGTGCGGATGATATGGTTCTTTTTTATGGTCAATGCTGAATCTTCTCCTTACGATCTGTCTGCTGAGGCGGCGGCTTCCTTCTCCGGCGCCCCGGAATCCGGAACCCTCCTGCACTCCCTGTCGGGCAGTGCCAAGCCGTAACCAAGGGCGCACAGCAACGGAGAGCAATACCACAGGTTTCCGGAAATATTGGCCTGTATCACATAGGCGGTCAAAAACAGGAAAAAATAGCGGACATATTTCTGCTTCCACCCGAAGCGCAGCAGGTTCACAATCGCCCAGAGGATCAGAAGCATCAGAGGAACAAAACCCGCCAGTCCTGTTTCACACAAAAGCTCCAATGGAATATTGTGCGGGTACATTCCATACTTCACAGTATACCCCATGGGCCCCATGCCGGTGATCGGCGACTTCTGAAATTCCTTGATTGCCAGCTTGAAAAGAGTGCCGCGGCTGCCGATTTGAATGTTTTCCTCCGCACTATCTTCTTGAGGTGGGGCATCTGGCTCAGCGGGTGTATCTGGCTCAGCGGGTGTATCTGGCTCAGTGGGCACATCTGGCTCAGTGGGTGTATCTGGCTCAGCGGGTGTATCTGGCTCAGCGGGTGTATCTGGCTCAGACGGAGTTTCTGGACGATTTGCTATTTGATGGTCACCGTCCGCTTTTACCAAATCATCAATTTTACCAGAGACCTTTGGATCTTCATCTGTTGTAACAAGTTCACCTTTGGACACGCCCTGCAAAAAAATGCTCATTCGCGATGTGTTAAACCCCTGCGGCGCGTAAACGAAGATATTGAAACACAGGACAAATGTCATAGCGGCAGACAGGATCGCACTCTTCTGGCGGGACTCACGATGCAGGCAGGAGGAAAGCACCAGGCAAATGAAGAAGCCAATCACGCAGAAGTATGTGCCGCGGGTGCCGGCGGCAATAATGGCGATCCAGTACAGCGCAATGAGAAGCCCGCGGACACGCTGAGGGTACTTCAATGCCCGACGGAAGAGTGTGAGGGGCTTCTTCTCTAAAAACTGAAAGATCATTGCTAAGAGGAACGGCATCAGGGTGTATGAGAAGGTCATGTAATTTAGAATGCCGAGATCTCCTCCCCAGTTGAACGGGTTGCAGTTAAAAACCGCACCATTGAGATAAATCAAAGCGGCAGGGGCTGCAAAAAGTCCAAGGTGTTCCAAGGTGTCAAAGAACGAGGATTCCTGCCGCTTTACTGCGGCGTAAACGCCAGCGCAAAACGCGGGAAATGAAAAAAAGACAAACTGACCGGCATGATGAGTCCACGTTCCTGTAAATCCAAAGCGTATCAGTGCCCAAATGTAGCAGCCGGCAAAAAACAGCAATACAAGGCCCAAGGGCAACAGGGATCTTAGCTTTAAGTGGCCGAAACGCAGCGTGGACAGCAGCGCCAGAAACGCCACGGAGGCAAAGAGAACATTGCCGATCACAAAGCCGGTTTGACGGGCAATGTTGTCCTCAAAGGCCAGTCCCAGATAGTAAAAGAAAACATTGATTAAATTGCCAAGGCAAAAACTCAGCGGGAGCAGGTATTTACCATAGCGGCTGTTCCATACCTTGGACAGGATTCGATCCATGGGAGAGTTCTCCTTCGTTTTCTGTGTAATATAATGCGCTGACAGGGAGATGCCGCACAGAAGCTACTCTCGGCGAAGATCAATCAAATCTTCCCGTAAAGTCCGTGCTGGCGGTGTGCTCCAGCGGCAGTTTCACCGGCTTGCCGGTGGCGGCGGACTGATAGATGGCCAGGATCATCTCCAGCGCATTGCGGCCCGCAACCGCGTCCACATAGGGCTTGCGGTCCTGCTCGATGGCGTCCATCATGTCGGCAAACAGGCTGGTGTGGCCGTTGCCGTAGACGTTGCTCGTGGCCTCCTGCAGGCCCTTGTTCTTGGTGTCGGCGTCGCTCTCGTCAGCGAAATTCCAGACGTCGATGTTATTGGTGGACGTGCCGCCCAGCTTCACCGTGCCCTTTTCGCCGAAGAGGTAAAGCGTTTCCTCCAGATTCTTCGGGTAGACGTTCACCGTGCCCTCAATGGTGCCCACCGCGCCGTTTTTGAACTTCACCACGGCCATGCCGACATCCTCGCACTCAAGGTAATCATGGAACTGCTGCTTCGTGACGCCGTAGACCTCGTCCACCTCGTCCCCCATCATCCAGCGAAGCAGGTCCACGCCGTGGATGCACTGGTTCATCAGACACCCGCCGTCGCTGGCCCACTTGCCGCGCCAGGGCGCCTGATCGTAATAGTCCCGCCCGCGGTTCCAGCGGACGTGAATGCTGCCGTGGGACAGCCGGCCAAAGCGTCCGGCTTCCAGAGCATGGCGCATCTCCTGCACGGCCACGTTGAAGCGGTTCTGGTGGCAGGCGGCCACCTTGACGTGCTTTGCCTCGCTGCGGCGGATGATCTCATTGGCGTCGTCCATGTTCATAGCCATGGGCTTTTCGATGATGACGTTCACGCCTGCGTCGATGCAGGCGAGGGCGATCTCCGCGTGGACGCCGCTTTCCGTGGCGATGGAGGCCAGCTGAATGTCGGGATGCTCGGAGAGCATCTGCTTATAGTCGGTATAGCGGGCGATGGAGGCGTCGTTCTGGAGGTCATACTTGGCCAGCAGGGCTTCCATCTTCTCCGGCAGGACATCGCACACGGCGGCGATGCCGAGATGGTTATTGAGCACGGCCTTGATATGGTTGACCGCGATGCGGCCGCAGCCGATGAGCGCGTATTTCATGGCGTTAGTCCTCCTATTATTGTTTCTATCTGTTATTTTCGTGTGAGAATCTTCCTGATGATGGGCTCCAGCTTATCTACTTTGTAATCTGTATGCTCATGGGCAGGCGCCGCCATAATGCGGTTAAAGTCCTCATCGGATAGACCCAACCGCTTTTTTATAACGGAAATATACTCATCCATCATCATTTCGTCATACACCGGCTCGGCAAGCTCTGCCAGAGCTTGGTCTCGGGACATCTGTCCCGAGACAATCATGCTGGACAGATGGGAAGCGCGCTTATCCGCACCAAACTTCTTCGGCAGCCAATAGAGTTGGATGAACGCCGTGAGTATATTCTCCAAATGCTTGCGGCCATAATATTCAAACCCGCAGAACTCTTTCAATTCAGCGAAAGCACGGTCACGGTTATAGTCGATGTAATTCAACAGACGAAGATCGATCATCTTCTTTGTTTTCAGCATTAAGTATTTGCGGTAGGAACTGACAAACTTCAGTTTATTGATAGGTTTCGTCCCGAATTTTTTATGAATATCCCGCAAATTGGTCAGATCCATGGCACTGTGGGTGTGTCCTTTTTGCAAAATACACTCCAGTGCAAAGTTTCCACCGCCCAGAAAATATTTCACTCCAGATCTCAGAACCTCATCATAAAGATACGCAAATAGTATGTTATCCTGGGGAATCGCCACATTTGGCACACCAGCCTCCAGATACGCGCGTGTCAGCGCGTCATACTGCTCCTCGTCCGGTGTAATGATCCGCAAATCAATATTGGCCGCCGCACAGAGCTTTTGGATATTCGCCTTTGAGATCTCGGTATCATAGCCGTCGTCTACATGAAAGGCCAAGATCCGCAGCCCCCACTTATGGCCAAGATAGGCGAGATAGGAGGAATCCAGCCCGCCGGAAATGCCCATGATGCAGTCATAGGGCTTTCCTCTGCCGTCCGCCTTGATCCGCTCCAACGCCGCTTGCAGGCGGTGCTGACCTTCCTCGCCGGGGAAGTAGGTCGTGGTATTGATCTGCGAAAGCGCATTGGTGCAGTAGTTGCAATTCCCTTCCGCATCAAAGGTAATGTTCGGATCGGCAATGGTATCCATGACGCAACGGTTACATCTGCGGTATTCCATAAAAACTCTCCTTTTGACGATACATTGGTCTTACTTCAGGACATCCTCATACAGGGCAAGGAGTTTTTTCTCCTCCACGCCCCAGTTGAATTCCTCTTTGACTGCGCGGCGGCCGTTTTCGCCCATCTGACGGGCCTCGTCAGGGTGGCCCAGCAGATAGCGGATCGCGTCGGCGATCTCGTCCACGTTGTCGGGATCAACGCAGATGCCAAAGCCGTACTGTGCCGTTACTTTTTCATTATACGGGGACCGGGAAAGAATGACAGGAATTCCCAGCGCCATGTATTCATAAATTTTTGTGGCCAAATTATCATATTGGTTATACTGGCCGACATTCAAAATCGTGGCCATGCCAATTTGACTTTTTTGGAGAAGCTGTACTACCTGTACCCGGGTCAACACACCCATATATCTCGTGTGTGCGGCCTCCGGCAGGGAAAGCACTTCATCCTGATATGCCGCGGGAGAAAAGGCACCGCCCAAATACAGGGTGCAATCCGCCTGCGCGGCAGCTTTCACCAGATGCGTAATGCCACGGTCATAGGTAAGGCCGCCTATATGGCAGATACTTCCAACTTCCTTCTTCACAGTAGGGTCATAGCGGTCATAAGTCTCTGCCAATACCGGTACATTGTTGACAACGGCAACATGATGGCACTGCCCAGCAAAGGGATGCACCCCATTTTTCAGGCAGGGAAACACCAGACCGTCAATCTTTCCCAGCACATGCCGCTCATAGATCCCATAACTTTCAGCAATCAAACTACGGCACCAGGCAGGAAAATAGTGCTTATTCCGAATCTGGTCTGTATATCTTTCATGGCTATCGAAGATGACCTTCTTCCCTGCTTTTTTCAGCTTGAGGCCATAGGGCAGCAGTTCAGGATCATGGAAATGGTAAATATCCGCGTCCACGGCTCTTGCGGCCTCATAGACCCTTTTCGCGCCTTCTGTCATGCGCTTGCGGCGGCTTTTGGGGATCTCCCCCACGCCGACGATATGGACGCCGTTTTTCTCTCGGCTTTCACCGCGTTCGACCAGATAAGTGTCATAGCCGGCATTGGCGAGGGAAACACACTCCTTATGGAAGATGCGCACATCCTCCTCGCCGTGGACGCTGGTCATGTGGCAGACCTTGATCATTGCAGAAACTCCTTGATCTTCTCGACGATTTTTTCGGCGCTGTGGCCGTCCCCGAAGGGCTGGTAGGCGGGATCGAAGGTCACGGGAACAGACAGCTTGGCGAGAATGTCCGCCTTGTCCGGCTTGGCAAGCTGATTGCAGTTGTTCCGCATGGTCTCGGGCCAACCCACATAATCAAAGACGGTGACACAGGGCTTCCCTGCGAAAAACGCCTCCCGCTGGAGCCCGCCGGAGTCCGTGACGATCTTCTTGGCTTGGTTGACCAGCGAAATGGAGGTCTGATACCCCACGGGCTGCGTCAGAATGATCTTCTGATAGCCGCCTTCCCGCACCAGCCGCGCCGCGCGGTCATGGTTGCGGGGGTGGACGGGATACACGGTGGGCGCGTCCAGCGCCTCCATCGCGTCGAAAATATTGCGGAGCTTTTCGTCGGTATCTGTATTTTCCTGCCGGTGGCAGGTCATGTAATAAAACTCAGCTGGCAGGGAAACAGGCTTGCCGTCGAAGTCCGCAAGCTCACGCAGCTCGCTGCCGTCCAGACGGTCCGTATAATAGCGGAAAGCGTCGTACATGGGGTCTCCGACCAGCGTAACGGAGCGGTCAAAGCCCTCCTTTTTCAGGAACTCCACGCCGGAGGGCGTGCAGACGAGGTGCATGGACGATACATGGTCGGTAACGATGCGGTTGATCTCCTCGGGGTTTTCAAGCGTGCCGAGGCGGTTGCCCGCCTCCACATGGCACACGGGAATATGCAGCTTTACCGCCGCCAGCGCCGCCGCCATGGTGGAGTTGGTATCACCGAAAAGCAAAACCATATCCGGCTGCTCCTTCATGAGCACCTTTTCGATCTCAATGAGCATTTTCCCGGTCATCTCGCCGTGAGTGCCGCCGGAAATGCCGAGATTATAATCCGGCTTAGGAATGTCCATTTCCTCAAAAAACACATCGGACATATTGTGGTCATAGTGCTGACCGGTATGCACCAGCACCTCCTGAAACTCCGGCTGCCGCCGAAGCGCGCGGGAGACCACCGCCAGCTTGATGAACTGAGGACGTGCACCCACCACGGTAACGATCTTTTTCATGCTTCTTCCCTTTCTGTGTTCCTTCTTACAGCCGCCAGAAGCGCAGGCCGGAGGCCTTCAGCTCGTCCATACGGTAGAGGCTCTTGACATCAATGAGCACCCGCTCGTCGTTGGAAAGCTCGCCCTTGAACAGGTCACGGAGCTGCATGAGGGACAGGGCGCGGAATTCGCCGTGGCCCACCGCCACGATGACGCAGTCCGCCTTGGGGATCTCGTCAAAGGGAACGAGATCCACGCCGTAGACCTGCTTGGCCACCTCGGCATCCGCCCAGGGGTCGGTCACAACAGGCTGGATGTCATACTCCCGCAGGCGGTTGATGATGTCCACCACCTTGCTGTTGCGGGTGTCGGGGCAGTTCTCCTTAAAGGTGATGCCGAGAACCACCACCGTGGCCTTCTTCGGCGCCTTGCCAGCCTCGATCATCTGCCGGATGGCGGCGTCCGCCACGAACGCGCCCATGCTGTCGTTGACCTTGCGGCCGTTCAGAATGATCTGGCTGTGATAGCCCAGCGTTTCGGCAGCGCTGGTGAGATAGTAAGGATCCACGCCGATGCAGTGGCCGCCAACAAGGCCCGGACGGAAGCCGAGGGCATTCCACTTGGTGTTCATGCCGTCCAGAACCTCGGCGGTGTCGATGCCCATGCGGTCGCAGATCATGGCGACCTCGTTCATAAAGGCGATGTTGATGTCCCGCTGGCTGTTCTCGATCACCTTGACCGCCTCGGCGGTCTTGATGGTGGAGACGGGGAACGTACCGGCCTTGATGACAATATCATAGACCTTTTTGATCTCCCGGGCGCTCTCCTCGTCCATGCCGGAGACGATCTTTTGGATATTGGTCAGGGTATGCACGCAGTCGCCGGGGTTGATGCGCTCGGGAGAGTAGCCGATCTTCCAGTCCTCGCCGCACTTGAGGCCGGACTCCTTCTCGATGATAGGGATGCAGATATCCTCCGTCACGCCGGGGTAGACCGTGGACTCAAAGACCACGATGCTGCCGGGGGTGAGGTTCTGGCCCACGGTGCGGGACGCTCCCTCGATGGGGCGCAGATCCGGCGTGTTGTCCGGGTTGACCGGCGTGGGCACGGCGACGATCAGGAACTTCGCCTCCTTCAGGCGGGAGGCATCCGATGTAAACTCCACCGTGGTAGTTTTGAGGCCCTCGCCCACCTCGTTGGTGGCGTCGATGCCGTTGGCGTATTCATTCACACGCTTCTCATTGATGTCAAAGCCAATGACCGGAACGTGCTTGGCAAACTCCACCGCAAGGGGCATACCCACGTAACCGAGGCCCACCAGAGCCAGCTTTTCCTCTCCGGTGATCAGTCCCTGATAAATCGCGTCAAACTCCATATCTGTTACTCCTCTGTACCGCTCTTCTCTCCGACAGCGAAGGACAGCGGTTTTTATTTCATTTCTTCAAGCTGTTCTTCCTTTAACTGGTACGTGCGTCCGCAGTCCGGGCAGCGGTAATCAGAATTGCCAGTCTGGCGCAGCACCTGCCCGCATTCGCAGACCCAGCCGCGCTGCTGCGCGGGGACGCCCAGCATCAGCGCGTGGTCGGGCACATCGCTTGCGACAACGGCGCCCGCACCGATGAGCGCCCACTTCCCTACCGTATGTCCGCAGACGACGGTGGCGTTGGCGCCGATGGACGCGCCCTCTTTTATAAGCGTTTTCTTATAGCCCGCGCTGCCCTTGGGGTACTTGGCGCGGGGGGTCAGGTCATTGGTAAAGACACAGGACGGCCCGCAGAACACATCGTTCTCCAGCTCCACGCCCTCGTAGAGCGAAACATTGTTCTGGAGCTTGCAGCCATCGCCGACCTTGACATGGTTGCTGACATTGACATTCTGCCCGAGCGAGCAGCGCTTTCCGATGCGTGCGCCGCGCTGGATGTGGCAGAAATGCCAGATCTTCGTGCCTTCGCCGATCTCCACATCGTCGTCGATGTAGGAGCTTTCGTGGACAAAATAGTTCTTATCTTCCATCACACCGCCTCCAGAACCGCAGCAATGACCGTCTCCTGCTCCGCCATCGTCAGATAGGGGTGCATGGGCAGCGAGAAGGTGCGCGCGCAGTAGTCGTTCGCGTTTTGGAATACCTCGCCGTAGGTCGGCTCGGCGCGGAACACCGGCAGCGCGTGCTGCGGCGTGGGATAGTAGATCATGTTGGGAATGCCCTTTTCCGTGAGGTGGACGATGATCTTATCGCGCTGCTCCGTGTCCTTTGCTAAAAGCGCATACTGCGCCCACGCACTTTGGCAGTTATCTGCCACAAAAGGCGTGGTGAAATTGCCGGTGAAGGCGGTGCTGTACCACTTGGCGACCGCCTGACGCTGATTCATTTCATATTCACGCAGGGCGCGGAGCTTGGGCAGCAGCACGCCGGCCTGCAAATTGTCCAGACGGGAGTTCATGCCCACGCGGATATTGTCGTATTTCCCGCCGGGGCCTTTGCCGTGGACGCAGAGGGAGCGGATGAGGTCGTTGAGCGCATCGTCATCGGTGAACACCGCGCCGCCGTCACCGTAGCAGCCCAGGGGCTTGGCCGGGAAGAAGGACGTGGTAGCAATGCGTCCGAAGGCGCACGCCTTTCTCCCGTGGTACTCCGCACCGAAGCTCTGCGCCGCGTCCTCGATGAGGGCGAGACCGTACTTCTCGCAGATCGGGATGATCGCGTCATAGTCGCAGGGATTGCCGAGGATATCGACCGCCACGACCGCCTTGGGGGTGTGCTTCCCCTCCGCGAGCACCGCCTTGATCTGGCGCTCAAGGCTTGCGGGGTCAAGGGTGTAGGTGTCGGGCGTGATGTCGCAGAAAACGCTCACCGCGCCGAACATGGCGGCTGGCTCCGTGGAGGAGATGAAGGTCATGTCGGGGGCAAACACCGCGTCCCCCTCCCCCACGCCCAGCGCCATAAAGGCGAGCTGGAGCGCGTCGGTGCCGTTGGCGCAGGTGATGCAGTGCTTGCGGCCGGTGAAGGCGGCAAGCTGCGCTTCCAGCTCCTTGACATACTTGCCGCCGATGAACGCGGCGGAGTTCAGAACATCCTGCATATTCGCGTTGATCTCGTCCTTGAGGGCGGCGTATTGGGCTTTCAAGTCAATAAATTGCATGGGATCACACTTCCTTTCTTGGAAGGACCACCGCTTCTCCCGACATAACGGCCTGTCCTTGTTCGTTATAGCACTCCGTCGCCAAAACGACCCGATTGCGCTCCGGATAGAGCTCCCGCACGGTAACGCGCGTTGTGATCGTTTCGCCGTAGAAAACCGGTCGGAGAAACCTCATGGTCTGCGACTCGTAGATGCAGCCGCGGCCCGGCATCTGAGAGCCGATCACGCCGGAGACAAAGCCGGCAAGGATCATTCCGTGCGCGATGGGCTTGCCGTAGCGCGAGCGGTACGCCTCCTCCGTGTCAAAGTGAAGCGGGTTATTGTCGCCGGTTATCGCCGCGTAGCCCTGCGCGTTTTCCATGGAGATCGCATTGACGCTCTCCGCTGCCGCTCCGATAAAGAGCCGACTGATCGTCCATTCGCTCACCTTTTCGCTCCCCCTGTCTTTCGAAGGGTGCGGGCAGGATTTCCGACGACGACGGTGTTTGCCTCCACATCATGCAGCACATTGGAGGCCATGCCGATCAGCGCATTTTCGCCGATGTGCGTCTGATTTTTGACGACCGAGTAGGTGATATAGGCGTTTTCGCCGATGTGACACGAGCCGAACAGCGCACTGTTGATCAGGGTGCTGCGGTCGCCGACCATGTTATTGTGGCCGACATGGCACAGATCCGCCATCTTCACGCCGTTCCCGAGCACTGTGTCGTCAATGACACCGCGGGCAATCACATTGTTCATGCCGAGGCGCACCTCGTCGCCGATGGTCACGCCGCCGAAGTGCCTGACCATCGTTTTATTGTGTGCCTCGTCCTCGGTGTAGCCGAAACCGTCATGCCCAATAACACAGCCGGATTGGATCTCACACCGGCATCCGATCGTAACATGATTCACGATGGTGACCCCGTTCCAGATCACGGTGTCATCGCCGATGGTGATGTCACCGTCAAGCGTGCAGTTGTGCCCAATGCGGACATTTTTGCCCAGCTTGACCCGCGGGGAAAGGTAGGTAAACTGTCCAATGGCGGGACGGCTTTCTTCCTCGCCGTAAAAATGCTCCATCACGGAGAAAAATGCGTGCTTGGACTGCGGCGTTTCGATCACGTTAGGAAATGCGCCCGTCACGCCCTCGGAAACGAAGGCCAGCGCAACGGCGGCGCAGTCAAAGCCCTCTGGGAGGTTTTCCTGTGTCTTTACCCAAGTAAAGGTGCCGGGCTTGTAGTGCGTGAGCGAGGAAAAACGCGCCACCTCGCTCTCCGCGCTGCCGCGAAACACATAAGGGATCTGCTCCGCGTCCAGAAAGCGCAGAATCTCCGTGATTTTCATATCAAAGCTCCTCCTTCGGAAGAATAGACGGCAGATCGGTAATGTTCTCCATCATCTGCTCATACCGCTCGGCGTTTGCAGAACGGATAAACTCGCCGACGCTTTCGGTGATGTCCTGCTCCCGCTCGTGATACCAGAAGGCGTGGGTCAGGATATGAAGGCGGCCATACTCTCCGCCGCGGATGATATCCTCCACCGGCTCCCGCCAACGGCGGCGACTGTCGGAGAGGTACTTGAAGTCGTGGAAAAAGGTCTGCCCATAAGAGTTGACCATATCGGGAATTTTCAGATCCTCTTCCAAAGTCGCCTTGGAGGGGCGGTGCATGGAGACCGTTGTGATGGGACAGCCGCAGATGTCCGCGAGGATGCCCGCCTCGCAGACGATCAGTTCCTCTGTGGAGGAACTGGCATAGAAACCTATGCCGCCCTTGCCGTCGTACGCCATTTCGTCAAAGTGCAGTCCGATCTCATGGCCCAATTCCCGGATGCGGCGCAGAGTTTTTTGTGATGCCGCGGAGGCAGGATTGTAGAAGTCCGTGCGAAGAAGCACGAACCAGGTGCTCTTCACGCCCTCCTCGGCCTCGATCTCCGCTAGCCGCAGCGCCTGCGAGAGACTGTTGTCAATGTCGTGGCGCAGGATCACGCAGCGGGGGTGCGTTTGATAGTCATGGTAGTTGGTAAAAGCGTAGCCGCCCTGACGCAGAAGATCGAGCAGTGCGCGGTAGGCGGTATAGGTAAATTCCATTCCGTTCACACTTCCCTTTCGGGGATATTTTCAATGACGGCTATCAGCTTGTCCGTCAAGCGCTTGAAATCGTAGTCCTCCGCGGCACGGCGGGCGCTCTGGCAATATCGGACATATTCCGCTTCCGGCCATGCCGCCATTTGCTGCAAAGTCTGTGCGGTCGTTTCGCCCGATACCGCATCTAAAACAATTCCGGCTTGATACTGCTCGACCGGGTTATAATTGGTTGCAAAATCCATGAGGATCGGCTTGCCGGCAGCAAAATAGTCAAACATCTTGTTGGGGCTGATCCCAAAGCGGAACAGCGGCCCCGAGATGCCATGCATAAGATTTGCGTTTGCGCGGCTGACAATGGACGGGATATATTTCTTCTCTACCTTGCCCTTGAATACCACATTTCCAATGTGTTCCTCCCGGACGCGCTGTTCCAGCGCCGCCCGCTCGTCGCCGTCGCCCCAGATCAGAAACTTGACGCGGGAGTCCTTTACATTCTTTGCTGCGTCCAGCAGCAGGCCGAGGTTGTTGACCTTTCGAATGGAACCGGTGTAGACGACCTTAAAGGTATCAGGCTCGTCCAGATCGGCGTCCTCCACCCGGAAATGCTCTTTGTTGTAGTCGAACTGCTCCAGATCGACGCCGTTGTTGATGTAGTGCACCTTGGCGCGGGGGATCTCCTTCTCCCAGCCCTGCTCGACGATGTAGTCGTAAGCGCCCTCCATGGTAAAAATCAGGGCGTCCGCCTTTTTGTAGATCCACTTCTCCAGCCGCCGCAAGGCGAGGACAGCTGGGTTATGCGGGCCCGCGATCCCATAGGCCACAATGCTCTCCGGCCAGAGGTCGGCAATTTCCGCCACGGTTTTACAGCCCCATTTACGGCCCAGGTGGACACCCATGGCACAGGAGGTCGGCGGCATGGAGGTCGCCACGATGGCGTCCGGCTTTGGAAAATGCTTGCAGACTCCCGGCAGCTTCCAGGCAAACTCGCAGATGTTGTAAATACGCTTCAGGCCGCTGCCCTGATAATCGCAGCACTTGATGTAAACATAGTGAACACCGTCCACCGTTTCCTCTCGCCACCTCCGGCCGTCCGTAATGAGATTCATCGTGGAGTTATGGACGGAGCTGGCGGCGAAGATGGTCACGGTATGCCCCATCGCCATCAGGTATTTCGCAAAATTGGCAGGCCGCGCCAAGGGGTAATATTTCGGCGGCACCGCATAGTGATTGATAAGCCAAATGTTCATGCAACTCTCCTCATCTTGCAGCAGCAAGCATTTCCCGGCTCTCTGCCTGTAATTCCCAATATTCTTCAGCAGATACCCGATTCGTGCGGAGCAAATAATCGCCCAGATCCTCGGCGGTGTCCATGCCTTCGGCGGAAATATCCTCCCGGCAGAACACTTTTTTCACCGTTAGGAAAACGATTTTTGCATCTCCCCGGAAGGTGATGCGCTGGATATAGCACAAGTCGGTCGCCAGCTTTTCCTCCCACGAGATGGCGTTGCGGCCGTTGACCTGGGCCAGTCCTGTCAGCCCCGGTATTACCGTATGACGGCGGCGCTGTTCCGGTGTCATAAACACCATGTCCCGCACCAGCAGAGGCCGGGGGCCGACGATGGACATATCCCCCTTGAAAATGTTCCAAAGCTCCGGCAGCTCGTCGAGGCTGGTGGAACGAAGAACCCGCCCGAAGTGCGTCAGCCGCACATCGTCCGGAAGAAGCTCTCCGTTTTCGTCCCGCGCGTCCGTCATGGAGCGGAATTTATACATTTTAAAAATCTTCTCGTCCTTGCCGGGGCGCTCCTGACAGAAAATGACGGGGCTGCCCAGCTTTGTCCGCACCAGAATGGCCACGATCAGCAGCATCGGCGACAGCACCACAAGGGCGCAGCCGGAGAGAAGAACGTCTAATATTCGCTTGATGTAACGGGCATAGATGCCCTGCTTTGTCTGTACCACGAACTATACTTCCTATGCTTTGTTTTTCTCACGCGAAGCAGGCGCGGATCAGCTCGATGACCGTATCCTGCTGCGCGGGCGTCATTTTATTGTCGCTCGGCAGGCACAGGCCTCGCTGGAAAATGTCTGCCCCCACATCGGCTGCGCTGCCGGCAATGTAGGCGTTGGTGCGGCAGCGGAGGCTGCCCTCCCGGCCTACGCACTCGTGCAGGCGGTACATGGGCTGCATGTGCATGGGCTTCCAGATGGGACGGCCCTCGGCGTTGTACTTCGCCAGCGTTTCCAAAATCTCCGTGGGGCAGGATTTCCCCGCCGCCGGACGGTAAAGGGCTTCGCTATCGGAGCGCACCTGCGGACACATGGCGGCTTCGTCGATGATGAGGGCGGAAAGCCAGTAGTTCGGCTCCGTTCCATCTACGATGGGGTTCATCTGCACAGGCAGGTCACGGAAGCCCTCCCGGTAACGTTCATACACCGCCTTTTTCTGGGCGATATGCTCCTCCATGTGGGGATACTGGCCCCGGACCACCCCGGCGACGACGTTGCTCATGCGGTAGTTGTAGCCCACCTCCTCGTGCTGATACCACGCGGCATTTTCCCGGGCCTGCGTCGCCCACTTCCGGGTGCGGTTGGCATCCTCAAGGGAGTTGGTCAGAAGGCAGCCGCCGGCAGAGCCAGTGATGATCTTGTTGCCGTTGTAGGAGATGGCGGCGTAATCGCCGAAGCTGCCGCACTGCTTGCCGTTCACCGTAGCGCCCATGGCCTCGGCGGCGTCCTCGATGAGCAGCGCGCCGTGTTTTTCGCAGATGCGCTTGATCTCGTCCACCTTGGCGGGGAAGCCGTAGAGGTGGGCCATGACCACCAGCTTTACTTCGGGATAGAGGGCGAACGCCTTTTCCAGCGCCACGGGGTCCATGTTCCAGCTGTCCGCCTCGGTGTCGATAAAGACGGGGATGCCGCCCTCATAGACCACGGGGTTCAAGGTGGCAGCAAAGGTCATATCCGAGCAGAACACGCGCTTTCCCTCCACCGCGCCGTGGCTAATGGCGGGGCGGCCATAGAGCCGCTCCCCCGCCAGCTTCACGCACAGGTGCAATGCGGCGGTGCAGCTGGACAGGCCCACGGCGTATTTTGCCTCCGCCTTTTCGGCGGCGATGCGCTCCACCTCGTTGATGTTGGCGCCCACGGTGCTCATCCAGTTGGTGGCATACGCCTCGGTCATGTAGGTAAGCTCATCCCCGTGCATGGTGGGGGTGGCGAGCCAGACCTTATTTTCAAAGGGCTGAAAAGCGATTTTCTCAGGAGTAAACATACAGACACTTCCTTTTTCAGATAATGAGGACACCGGACAATTCAGAATACCGCCGGGGCGGGGACCTTTACCTTGTCGCCTTGGGCGGCATTGACCTCCTCCGGTTCGCGGAAGGTCGGGACGACGCGGTGGAGCGCGGCGCGGAGCTTGTCCGCGTTTTCCGTTTCCAGCGCGGCGCGGAGGACCTCCAGCTTTTCCTCCAGCTCAGCGGGGGTGACGAGCGGCTGATGCTCGACATAGATCTTGTCGTTCGCCGTCTTTTCTGTGTTATTGCCCGCGATGAGCAGCTCCTCATAGAGCTTTTCGCCCGGGCGCAGACCTGTTTCGATAATATCGATATCGACATAGGGTTCATAGCCGGAAAGGCGGATCAGATTCTCGGCAAGGTCGAGGATCTTGACGGGCTTGCCCATGTTCAGCACGAACAGCTCGTTCTGCTTCGCCATGGCGCCCGCCTCGAGCACAAGCGACGCGGCCTCGGGAATGGTCATGAAATAGCGGATGATGCGCGCGTCCGTCACGGTGACGGGGCCGCCCGCGGCGATCTGGCGCTTGAAGAGCGGGATGACCGAGCCGTTTGAACCGAGAACGTTTCCGAAACGGACGGCAGCGAAGGTGGTGTCCGAGCATTGCGCCATGGACTGCACGATCATCTCGCACAGCCGCTTGCTCGCGCCCATGATATTTGTGGGGTTGACCGCCTTGTCGGTCGATATTTGAATGAACTTCTGCACGCCGCAGGCATCCGCGGCACGGACGAGGTTGAGCGTACCGAACACGTTGTTGCGGATGGCCTCCTGCGGGCAGGACTCCATGAGCGGAACATGCTTGTGCGCGGCGGCGTGGAACACGACCTCGGGACGGTAGCGGTCCATCAGGCGCATGAGTCGCGCGCCGTCGCGGATCGAGCCGATTTCGACGGCAAGGTCAAGGTCCGCACCGTATCGGAATTTCAGCTCCTGCTGAATGTCGTAGGCGTTGTTCTCATAAATGTCGAAGATGACGAGCTTTTGGGGGGAATATTTCGCGATCTGGCGGCATAGCTCCGAGCCGATGCTCCCTCCCCCGCCCGTGACGAGCACAGTCCTGCCGCGCAGCATGGCTTTTATCGGTGCGGGGTCGAGCGTGACCTCGTCGCGGCCGAGCAGATCTTCGATCTGCACCTCACGCAGCTGGGAGACCGTGGCCGTCCTGCCGATCATCTCAAGGGTGCCGGGGAGGGTCATGACGTGGATGCCGCCTTCGCTCAGACCTCTCAGCACCGCGCTGCGCTGCTCGTCGGGCATGGAGGGGATGGCAAAGATGGCGTTGGTCAGGCCGACGGCGGACATCTTCGAGACCGCTTCGTCCAGCGTGCCGCGCACGGGAACGCCGTGGAGCATTTTGCCGCGCTTGGTGCGGTCATCGTCGAAGAAGCACTCGGCCCGGTAGCGGCTGGCGGGATTCTGCCGAAGCTCCGAAACGAGCTGCGCGCCCGCCTCGCCCGCACCGAGAATGGCGACGGGCACAAGCGAGCTGCGGTCACGCCGCAGCATTCGCGTGCGGTAGCCGCGATAAAAGAATCGCACGGTCAGCATACCGAGCACCCACGCGCAGGCGATGCCGAGGAGCAGGACGAAGGACATCGTCCCCATCGACGAAACACGGGCAATGACCTCGTAGGCGGCAAAGCCGCACAGCGCCGCGGCGAGCAGGCTCAGGTACTCCTGACTCTCGGCATAGCGCCAGAGGCTGTCGTAGGTTTTGAAGAGAAGCTGGAAAAATACCGTACAGGCATAAAGCAGGACGACGTGGCGCAGCAGTCCGCTCTGCGGGCCGACCTCCGCGTAGTCAAACACCGTGTAGACCAGCAGAAAAAATGCAACCGCGGCGGCAAAGATCACCGCGTCGCAGAAAAACAATACTTCTTTTCGGAATCGATTCATGGCTGTCCTATCTGCGCGGCGCGACCCGTCCGCCAGCCGCGGAGGGGGATTGTTCTTTTCCATGGGAAAGAACACAGCGCCGGCGCTGTCCATCTTTCGTAAAACGCGGCAGGGCATTCGCCCGCCAGCATACAAATTCGAGTTTATTGTACTACGCCTTTTGACACTTTGCAACAAAAAATCGGTTATTTTGCCGCGTTTTGCGCCGGAAAAGACTGCCGCCTGCGGAATACGGCAGACGGCAGTCTTTTCTTTTTGCGGCCTTTACAACTCTTCAAAGCAGGAGTAGGCGGGATAGTAGCGGTAAGGAATGGGCTGCGGGATGGCGGCGGAGCGGTTTTTGAGGATGCGCAGCTCGATCTCGCGCGGGTCGGCGCGCTTGGCCTCGTCGATGTTGAAGCCGGGCTTACCCGCGCCCTTGGCCTGAAGGCCGATGAGGACGTCGGCGGAGTAGTCGATGCCGCCGGACTCCTTGAAGGCGGACATGGAGACCTCCATATTGTAGTTCTCGCGGTTGAAGGAGGAGATGGCGAGGATCGTCATCTCCTGCTCGCGCGAGAGCTTCTTGAGGGAGCAGACGATGCGGTCGAGGTTCTGCTTATCGGTGAAGTGGACATCCACGGGGGCGATGATCTGGAGGTAGTCGATGAGGACGACAGGTCGCGTGCCGGTCTCGCGGATGTGGCGCGCGACCTCGGCGCGGAGGAAGTCGAGCGAGGTCTCGTGGTCGCCCTCACGGAACCAGAGGTGCTTGGCGTAGGAGCCGTAGCGCTCCTTCGCCGCGGCAAGGTGGCTCAGCTCGGCGCTCGGATAGCGCGGGTAGCGCTTGCCGTCGAGCACGCCGCGCACGGTCTTGGAGAGGGATTTTTTCGCGCTCGTGTCGGCGAGGAAGGTCTCACGGCTCACGGAGCGCGCCATGAGCTCAAAGGCGGTCATCTCGAGGGAGAAAATGAGGACATCCCTCCCCTGCTGCGCGAGCTGGTCGCAAAGCTGCATACAAAAGGCGGTCTTGCCGAGGGAGGAAATCGCGCCGAGAACATAGAAGCCGTCGTAGAGGCCGCCGTCGAGCGCGCGGTCGAGCGCGGGAAAGCCCGTGGAGAGCGCCGGGCGCGCCGCCTGCGCGGCAATGTAGGCGTCGAGCGCGTCCATCTGAGCGCCCGCGGAGAGCGTGTCGTAGGCGGGGGGAAGGTGCGCGAGGCGGTCGGCGCAGCACTGGGCGAGGAAATCGGCGGCTTCGCCCGCGTCGGCGCAGAGCAGCTCGTTGAGATCCTTGCCCTCGGGCAGCGGCGGGCAGCGGTAGAGCCACGGGAATTCGTCCGTCAGAGCGGTTGCCCACTCGTCCCCTGCCCTGTCGTTGTCGGGCAGGAGCAGAATGGGGGCGTAGGGCGCGAGGGTGCGGAGGATCGCGGCAATTTTGGTGCGGTTGCCGCTGCCGTTCATCGCGCAGGCACGGAAGCCGAGTTCTTCTGCGCTGAGCGCGTCAAATACACCCTCGACGAGGAAAACGGGCTCGTCTCCGCGCAGAAGGCTGCTTTGAAACAGCGGGGACGGCACGCCCTTTTCGTTGAGGTAGCGCTTTTCGGCGGTGGAGCGACGGACGATGTGTCCGTCGTCACAGGGCAGGACGACGCAGGAGAGCGCGCCGTCGTAGCCGAGGGAGAAGCGCGCGGCGGTCTGCTCGCTGATGCCGCGGGAGGAGAAGTAGTCGGTTTTGGTGCGGTTTGCGGCGCAGGAGGTGATGTAGGCGGCGGTCTGCTCTGCGGTCATGGTGAGGTCTCCCCTTTCGGTGCGGGCTGCGGGTCGGTTCTCCCCTCCCCTGTCGTTTGTCGCGCGGCGCGGCGTTTCCGATGCGGGACGGGAAACGGTCACATCGCCGTGCCCGTAGAGGCGGCTCGCCTCGGCCAGCGCTTCGAGCGGCGAGGAATAAGAACGGTCGATGGTAAGGAGGTCGAAGAGGTCATAGTCCGCCCCGCAGGCAAAGCAGTGGACCTTATGGCGGCGCGCGTCGTAGGCCATCGAGGGGTTGCGGTCGAGGTGGTCCGGGTTCAGGCAGCGGAAGCGCCGCCGCGGGTCGATGCCCCTGGCGCGGAGGTAGTCGAAGAGGTAGGGGCGGAGCGTGTCGAAGGTGTCGGGCATGGTGATGTCTCTCTTTCGGTGATGTTTTCTTGAGGATAGTATAGCACGACCACCCTCCGGAGCAGATTCGGAGCGTGGTCGTAAATTATCTTAAATATCCATAAGGAGAATAAGGTTGGACAAAAGTGGTAAAAAAGTGCCTTAAAATCAGAAAAGAGGAAGGGGGGAAAATGATTTTTTGCACGATGGGAAGTGGGAACTGCACGGTTTGAAGTCGCTGCTGCACGAGATGAGGTGGGAAGAAAAGATGTAGTATGCCCGCTTTGTGGAGAAGTTATGCACGTTTCACGTGAAAACACGGTCTTTTTTCGGATTTGGAGAGGTTTGTGCGTACTCTTTTGCACAGATGCGGACGGATAGGGGAAAAAACGTCGAAATTGCGGCGGTTTGGACGGTCGGCGTGCGCGGAAAAGCGACTTGCGTTCGTGCAGAGAGGAGGTGGAAGCGGTCGGCTCAGGTCTCTGCTTCGGCGGGCGGTTCGGGCTTCCGGCGGCGCTTTTTGCCGCTCTCGAGCTGCTTGGCCATGCGCGCGCGCTCGAGCTTGTGCGCGTAGTCCTGCATCGTCTCGTCGATGCCGACGGTCATCTTGCCCGCGAGGAAGGAGTTGATGTTGTCGTAATCGAAGGACATATGAATGGAGCCGTTGGCGATGCTCTCGATCTCCTCCACGGCTTTATTGAAGGGGCGGATGATCGCCTCGTCGTAGTTGCGGTTCTTGACCTCCTCCTTCGTCGGGAGGCCGATGTACTGAATGATGTCCTCCACGCGGACAAGGAAGCTGCCGTCCTCGTCGAGCGGCGCCTTGCGTGCGCGGTAGTAGAGGTAATAGGCCAGACGGTAGGCGTTTTCGGACAGCTGCCCCATCCAGTCCGGAATGAGCTGGTAGTACTGGGTGAGGAAGAGGCGGACATTCTCGGCAAAGGCGATGTGGACCTCGCCGGTGTACTTTTTGATGTTGGCCTCGGTGGCGAGGTGCGTGATGTAGAAGGACTCGAAGTATTTTTTGTAGGATTCGGCGGTGAGCTTGAGGTTCGTGATGGACTGGACATCCTTTTTGAGCTGGCGGTACGCCGCGTCGCGGCTCGCAAGCCCCGACCACGCCATATAGTCGGCGATGTTGAAGTCCGCCGCGTTGCCGCGCCAGCCGTCCCGGTTGCCGCACATGAGGGTATAGATGAGGAGGCGGTGCGCCGTCCACGAGAGGTTCTTGGTGTATTTATCGACCGCCTCGAAGATGAGGGTCATCTCGTAGTCCTTATTTTTGTAGGAGATGGACTGGTTGCCGTAGGCGTCGGGCTGGGAATAGGTGACGGTGATGCCGTTGGAGGCGGGGTGAAACTCACGCCCGCGCTTCATGTTCGCCCACACGCCGCAGATGAAGTAGGTCGCGGGGCTGTTGCCGACGGTGTCGTACTCCGTTTCGCGCGTGAGCTTCGCCACGGAGTCGGCGTAAATGTCGATGAGGGCCGAAGCAAAAGTCACGGTCTCCGGCGCGCTCTCCCCCGCGAGGGCGGCGAGCCTGTCCGGCGCGGAGAGGTCGTTTTCCGCGAGGAAGGCGTCCATGAGCGGGTAGATGCGCGTGAAGTCGTACTCCGCGCACTGCTTGGCGAAGGACTTCGGCTTGCTCTGCGAGAGCGGCTTGAGCTTATGGTAGGTCGAGAGCATCTCGGCGAACTGGTCCGTTTCGAGGAAGCGCGCCGGCGCTTCGCGGCGCAGCGCGTCGAGGGATTCGGTAAAATGCGGCATGGGGACACCTCCCGCGTAAAGATTGTGGCTTCGGGAGGAATTATAGCATAAGCGGGGGAAAATTGCAAAAGAAATGTGGGCGGGGGCGGGACGCAGGTGAGTTTTGTCCGAGGCCCTGCCGCCTCTCCCCTGCCCTGCCGGCATTTTCATACGCGCGTGCCGTTGACGATCTTGCGGATCTGGCGCTCGGAAAGGCGGAACTGCGACGCGAGCGCGCGGTAGTTGCCGCCGTTGAAGCGGGCGCGGATCTCGCGGTCGCGCCCATCGCGGCGGAGCGTCTCCCCCTTGGGGATGTACAGGCTCTGCCCGCCGCACAGGTCCACGAGGGTGAGAAAGCCGTCTAGCCCGAGGACCTCGACGAGGTCGGCGTACTCGGCGGGAATGTCCGAGGGGCGAATGGCGCTGAGAAGCTGGATGTTGGTTGACATAATGGTGATCTCCTTTCGTTTTGCCGCATGAAGTGCGGCGCACAGGAGCGGAGCCGCTCCGCGAACACCGCTTTTGACCGCGCAAAAGCGGTGAGAAAACGCGCAAGGGCTGTGCCCTTGACCCCCGAACTGCCGGGGAAAAACTGACTTTTCGGGAACGGTATGGGGGTGCATGGACTTCTGACGATTTGGTGTGCTCCTTGCTCCGCTTGGCCGCTGCTGCGCATTTGGTACGGAAACTCACATGAGTTTTGTCCGAAACCGCACCGCAGAGCGGCAGCGGCGGCAAGGAGCACACCAAGTCGAAAGCCGCGACCGGCTTGGAGGGCAGTTCTTTGCGCAGCGTGGGCAGCATCGTCCCCGCAGGGGCGGGCAATGGCAGGTCAAGGGCGCAGCCCTTGCGGTCTTGGGGGGTATAAGGGGGGCCATTCTTCCGCTGAGAATGGTCCCCCTTTGCTCTGCCGCGGGGTGCGGCGAAAACAGCGGCGCGCCGGCGCCGCGAGGGGGCGTGTCGTTGACTTGGGAACGGCGACAAGGGAAATGGGCGGAAAAGCGGGCTATGCTGAAAATATGAGCCGCGCCGCTGCCGTCAATGCTCAGCGGGAAAGGGTCCTCCTTTTTTCTCTTTCTTCCTTTTGCGATCCCTTTCAGGCGGCGCGGCTCTGACACCCCAAAGAGGGTGAAATCTGATTACCGGAGGTAATATAATGGCATTTGATTACGCAAAGGCATACCAGCAGTTCATTGACGAGGAGCTGGTGGCCGCGTCCGCGACCGCTTGGATGATCCCGGAGGCGGGCAAGGTGCGCTTCACCGGCGGCCGCGATGTGGAGATCTCCACGCTCTCGACCAGCGGTCTGGGCAACTACGACGCCACCAAGAGCGACGGCAGCGCCTACCCCAGCGGCACGGTCTCGAACGACTGGACGACCTACACCCTGGCGATGGACCGCGGCGTGAAGTTCGCACTCGACCGCACCAGTCCCAACGACACCAATTTTCTTGCCACCGCGGAGAATGTGATCCGCGAGTTCGCGCGAAACGCGCTCGTGAAGGAGCAGGACGCTTACCGCATCCAGAAGCTCTACGCGCTGGCGAACGCCGACACCGCCCACAAGGGAACGCACATCGTGTCCGCGGCGCTCACCAAGAGCAACATCATCGAGAAGGTCTGCGGCCTTTTGCAGACCGTGCGCGACGACGCGGAGGTCATGGACGGCTATGTGGCGCTCGTTTCCCACAAGAATAAGAGCGCGTTCCTCGCCGCGGCGACCGGCACCTACCACAGCATTACATTCGGCGCGGGCGTGAGCATCAACGGCGTGACCTACGACAATGTGATGCTGCTCGACGACCTGCCGTGCATCTTCGTGCCGCAGAGCCGCATGAAAACTGCCGTCACGGTGCAGACCGGCAGCGGCAACAGCGGCGGCATCGTGTCCGCGACCGGCGCACAGGACATCAATGTGCTGCTCGCCCACTGCTCCGCGCCGCTGGCGGTGAGCAAGCTCGACTCCATCAAGCAGTTCGGCCCCGAGGAGAACCAGTTCTTCGACGGCACCGCCATTCAGGCGCGCTACCTCTACGACCTGTTCGTGCCGACGAAGAGCGTCGTTTCCCTCGGCGCGATCGTTGAACCCGCGCAGGCCGCGGGAGGCAACTAAATGGGCGGCGTGACGCTCTCGCAGCGGGACGCTATTTTGACGAAGGCGGAGGCGCTCGCGGGCGAGCCGCTCGGCGAAGCGGGCGCGCTGCTCGCGGAGATCGCCTGCGAGCGCGCGCTGGCGCATTGCAATCGGTCGGACATTCCGGAGGAGATGGAGCAGGCGGTCGCGGCGGTGCTGGTCGGACTGGTCTCACGTGAGTCCGACGTGAAAAGCATCACGCGCGGCGACACATCCGTGACCTATTTGGACGGGAAAAACGCCGAAAGCGTGCTGCTTGCGCCGTGGTGCAGGCTCGGAACGCTCCGAGAGGGCTGAAAATGCACGACGCGAGGATGACAAGGGCGCTGCGGCGCACCTTCGACCGCACGGCCTGCGTATTTCGTCCGTTGTCCGACGGGACGGAGCGGGCGGTCTATGTCGATATTCCCTGCGCGCTCAGCCGCAGCGCACTCACGAGTGCGCCCGCGGTGCGCGGCGCGGGAGAGGCGCTGTGCGAGAGCCGCTACGCGCTCTCGCTCTACACGATGCCGAAGATCTGGCTGGGGCTGGGCGACCGCGTGACGGTTTCGGACAAAAGCGGGCGTGTGTACCACGCCCGCGCCAGCGACAGCGTGCGCTATCCGAGCCATTGCGTGACGGTGGTGGAGGTTACGGAGGTATCCGTACCTGCTTCACAGGGGAGTGCCGAGGGCGGCACGGCAGATCAAAAGGGCTGACGCCCTCTGACGGCCAGCAAGGGATGGTCTCTTTGCGAAAGAGAACCCGCTTTGCGCGGAGCCGCGCGGGGAGTGCCGAGGGCGGCACGGCAGATCAAAAGGGCTGACGCCCTTTGACGGTTCGCAAGGGATGGTCTCTTTTGAAAGAGACCACCCCCTGCGCGACCCCCAGAGAAACACAAGGGGCAAGCCCCTTGACCCCCGGACTGCCGAGGGAAGCCAACTTTTTGGGAACAGTACGGGGGTGCAGGAGCTTCTGACGACTTGGTGTGCTTCTTGTTCCGCTCAGCCGCTGCTGCGTATCTGGTACGAAAACTCATGTGAGTTTTGTCCGAAACCCCGCCGCAGAGCGGCAGCGGCGGCAAGGAGCAGACCAGATCGAAAGCCGCAAAAAAACCGGCAGGCAGTTCTTTGCACAGCGCGGGCAGCATCAGTGTGGCAGGGGCGGACAATGAATGGGTCACGGGCAAAGCCCGTGCGCGTTTTCTCACCGCTTTTGCGCGGTCAAAAGCGGTGCTCGCGGAGCGGGGACGCTTCGTAACGCCGCTGGGAGGCGGCGGACAAGACTCACATGAGTCGGAGGTGAGAAATTGAACGACATCAAAGAGGGCGTGCGCGCCTATCTGGAGCAGGAGAGCGGCATTCACGCCGTGTGCGCCCCCGCAAGGCACACGGGCGAGTACCCGCTTATTACCGTGGACGCGCGGGAGGACGGCGCGGTGCTGTGCGCGGGCGGGGCGCAGGCCGAGCATCGCTACCGCGTGAGCATAAGGTGTGCGGGCGACCGCGAGCGGTCGGACAAAAACGGAAAGCTCGCGGCGCTGGTCCCCGTGCTGCTGCGGGGCATTCCGATGGCGCTGCCCTCCGGCGTGCCGGGCGGCGGCAAGGTGCGGCGTGTGCTGTCCCCGCAGGGCCTGGAGACAGAGGGCGACGAGCTGCGCTTTACGCTCTCGCTGACGCGAAGCGTGCCGCCCAAGGAGGACGGCGGCGGCGCGGGCAGCGAAACGATGCAGGTGCTGCATTGGAACGAAAGCAACTGATTTGATAACAGGAGGAGAAACCGAAATGGGTTTACCGGAAATTTACATTTCCTTTGAAACGGCGGCGGTGAGCGCCGTCAAGCGCTCGAGCCGCGGGGTCGTGGCGCTGGCTGTCACGGACGCGACCAAGGGCGGCGCGGCGAGCGCCGTGTACCGCAGTCTGAGCGAGGTGGACGAGAGCAAGTTCACGAAGGAGAACTACCGCGTGCTCTCGCTGTGCTTTCAGGCCGGGCCGAGCAAGGTGGCGGTGCTGCGCATCGGCAGCGACGAGGCAGACACCTTTACCGCGCTCGACACGCTGGACTTTGACTACCTTGCCGCGCCGGGGCTGACGCAGGCGAAGGTCATCAGCTACATCAAGGCCGAGCGCGCCAAGGGCCGCGGCGTGAAGGCGGTCGTCGCCAACGCGACGGCGCCAGACGACGAGGGCATCATCAACTTCTGCGCGGAGGACATCGTACTCACCGACGGCGCGGTGACGGCGGACAACTACGCCGCGCGCATTGCGGGTCTGCTGGCGGCGACGCCGCTCACGCGCTCGGCGACCTATGCCAAGCTGAGCGAGGTCGTCTCCTGCGGCGCGCAGAGCGACGCGGACGCCGCCATCGACGCGGGCAAGCTCATCCTCGTGCCGAACGGCGAGGGCTACTGCCTCGGCCGCGCGGTCAACTCGCTGACCACGGTCACGACCGTGCACGGCGCGGCGTTCCGAAAGATCAAGATCGTGGACGGCGTGGACCTCATCCGCGCGGACATCACGCGCACCTTCCGCGAGGGCTACATCGGCAGCGTGCTGAACGATTACGACAACAAGCTGCTGCTCGTGACGGCCATCAACGCCTATTTCAAGGCGCTCGAGGGCGATGTGCTGGACAAGACGGCGGACAACGCGTGCCGTGTGTCCCTGTCCGGCCAGCGCGGCTGGCTGGAGAGCCACGGCACGGACACGGGCGAGATGTCCGACGCAGAAATTCTCCGCGCGAACACCGGCAGCGAGGTCTTTTTGGAGGCTTCCCTGACGTTCTGTGACGCGATGGAGGATCTGACGCTCAGGATCGCGATGTAAAAGGAGGGTAAAAATATGGCACAGTTACAGGCAAACCGCACGCTTTCCGGCTCGTTCGCGTCCGTCTGGGTGGACGGCGCGCTGATCGCGGAGCTGGAGAGCATCACGGTCAAGGTCAAGCTGCAGCGCGAGCGCGTGCAGCTCGGCATGGATGTGGACAGCAAGATCACCGGCTATTCCGGCGAGGGTACGATGAAGCTCAAGCAGGTCTACACGCGCTTTTACGAGGTGCTTGACGAGGCGCGGCGCGGCGTGGACAAGCGCTGCACCATCACGACCGCGCTCAAGGACCCGGACAGCGTGGACGGGCAGGAGGAGCGCTACGCCATTGCGGGCGTGGCGTTCACGGAGCTGCCGTTCATCAACTACAAGATCGGCGAGGTCAACGGCCAGAGCCTGCCGTTCACCTTCCGTCCGAGCGAACTCAAGAGTCTTGACGCCATCGGCGTCGGCGAATGATGGCGCTTGGGGACATTCTCGCGGCGCGGGCGGACAACGCCCGCGCACGCGGGACGGTCGAGGCCGGTACGCTGGGGACGGTGACGGTCGAGGCGCTCCCCGTCCGCGAGCTGGAACGGCTCATGCGCGGCGCGGACGGCGACCGCGCGGTGTTCTATGCCGCCTGCCGTGAGCTGCAAGGCGCCGGTGCGGCGCTGCTGCGCGCGGGCAAGGTCTACCGCCCCGATCAGGTGATGGCGCTCGTGTCCGACGCGGAGGCGGCGAAGGCCGCCGAGGCGGTGCGCGCGCTGTCCGGCTGGACGGGCATGGACGGCGGCACGGCGCAGAGGACGGACCTCCCCGCGGGGAACACGGCTGGCGACAGCGCGGGCGCGGGCGAAGCCGCGGACACGGGCGCTTCCTCCGAGGCATCGGACGGGACAGCCGGTGAAGCCGCGGCGCACGGCACGGACACGGACAAAAAGGCGGCGTTCCCTGCCGAGGCATCGGACGGACGCGCGCCGGATAACGGGCGGTCAAGAGGTCAGCGGTTCGATCACACAGCGGACGGGACGGACGAAGGCGCGGGCGGACAGGACTCACATGAGACGGACAAGAAGGCGGAAATCCGACCTGCCGTCGTGCAGGTAAATGCGGAAGTCCGACGCGAAGCCGTGCAGAAAAAAACGGCGGACGCAGCGTTCCGACCTGACACCGTGCGGGAAAAAACGGCGGACGCAGCGATCCGACCTGACACCGTGCGGGAAAAAGCGGGAAAAAACGCGGAAATCCGACATCGTTCCGTGCATGGAGAAAAAGCGGGCGGACAAGCCTCATGTGAGTTTTTGGCAGAATATGGCGAACCGCTCCCGCCTGACGGCAAAACACAAGTCCTGCCCGAAAAATCGCCCGATGCACCACAAAATGTTGGGGTTTCGGACAAAATGGACGGCAGTTTACAGAAAACGGAGCGGGAGTTTTTATCGGAACGCGCCGCGCCGGAGGACGGATATGCGCTCGGCCTGCACGAAAGCAAGTCGGAAATCGACGGGCGGGGCGGAGCGAATCTGCACGAAAGTGAGTCGGAAAACGGTGCGGGAAGCGGAAACGCGCTGCACGAAGGTGAGTCGGAAATCACGGAAACGCTGCACGAAACCGAGTCGGAAAACGACGCGACAGGCGGGGATCCGCTGCACGAAAGTAAGTCGGAAGTCACGGAAACGCTGCACGAAACCACATCGGAACTTGCCGAGAGGGTCGCGCGGGAGCTGCTCGACGGCCTGCGCCGCGCGGCGTGGGTGCGATAGGGGGGAATATGGCAAAGAGTCGGACAATTTTGATTTGGCACAACAACGGTGAACAGCAGTTTACCTTTACAGTCAACCCCGAACGGCTGCGCGTTTCGCGCCCCAACTGCAACCGCGTGGAGCGGCTGGCGATGGGCGGAACGGTCAATCTCTGGGGCGGGCGCGGGCTGCGCGAGGTGTCGTTCACGACATTCCTGCCGGAGGAGCGCTCGCCGTTTTACGGCGGCACGGACGGCGCGGAGGTGCTCTCGCTTTTGAAGGCTTGGCAGGACAGCGGCGACCCTGTGCGCCTGATCGTTTCCGGCAGCGACATCAACGACGCCTTCCTCATCGAGGATGTGACCGAGACGCTGCGCGAGGGCGACGGCGACATCACGCTGACGCTGACGCTGCGCGAGTATAAATTTGCGTCCGAGCTGGCAAAGGACGCAGACGGCGCGGTGCAGAGCGCGGGGAAAACGGCGCGCGCGGACGAGCGCGTGCTGCCGAAAACGCGGACGGTCAAGCGCGGGGACACGCTCTGGGGCATCGCCTGCGAGCTGTACGGCGACGGGACGCGCTGGCGCGAGATCGCGAAGAAGAACGGCGTGACCGAGCCGCGAAAATTACCGGTCGGAAAGGTGCTGGTGCTGTGAAGCTGTATGCAAACGGGATATTGCTCAACGCGGCGGCGCAGAGCGTGACGCTGGAAAAGAGCCGCGGCGACGCGGCGGCGACGCTCACGGCGGTACTGCTCACGGCGGCGGCCGACCGTTATTTTCCGAAGGAGAGCCTTGCCCTCGGCGACGCGGTGCGGCTGCTCGGCGACGCGGGGGAGGAGGTGTTCCTCGGCGCGGTGCAGGCGGTGTCGAGAAATGTCGAAACGGTGACGCTCATTGCGTGCGACCGCGGACTGTACCTGACGGCGAACGAGCTGTCCGGCGTGTTCGCCGGGTCGCCGGAGGGGATCTGCCGCGCGGTGGCAATGCGCCTGAGCCTTCCCGTGGGGACGCTGGAGGTCCCCGCGGGCTGGAAGCGGCTGGTGGCGGGCGCTGGCGTGCGCGCATTCGACATTCTTCGACATGCGGTCGGAGAGGAGCGCGAAATTTCCATTCAAAACGGTGCGCTGACGGTCACGAAGGCGGGGCAGGAGCGCTTTGTCATCGCCGAGGAGACGGTGCTCGCGAGCCGCGGGACGGCGGACGCAAGGCAGATGGTCAACCGCTGCGCGGTCATCGACCGCAGGGGGGCGGCCGCCGCCACGGCGCAGAACACGACCGACCTCACCCGCTTCGGACTGCGCCAGCGGGTACTCGGCAAAAGCGGGAACGCTGCGGCGCAGGCGCAGGGCGGCCTGCGCGGGCGTATCCTGCGCGGGGAGCTGACGGTGCGCGGCGACCTCAGGTACCGCTGCGGCGCAACGGTCGAGCTGCACCGGAAGGAGTTCGGACTGGACGGCGCGTATCCGCTCACGGCGGTAAAGCACCGCTGGGAGCGCGGGCTGTTCACGACCGAGCTGACCTGGGAGGGAGAGGCATGAATGTATACAGCGAGCTGTGGGCGCTGCTCCGGCCCGAAAAGAGCCTTGACGGGGGCGGCGCGCTGTTCGGGACGCTCGCGGGCATCTCGCCCCTGACGGTCCGCGTCGGCGGGTGCGAGGTGAGCGAGGGGCTGTTCCGTCCGGCGGGCATGAGCCTGCGCGCGGAGGATGTGGGGCGGACGCTTGCGCTCCTGCCGTGCGAGGAGGGCTTTTTGCTGCTGTTTTTTGTGGAGTAGGGGAGGAGAGAAGATGATTTTTCCCGATTGGGGGACGGCCCCCGAGACAAACGAAAGCCCGCTCCCGCTTTTCCGGGAGTGGGCGGTGGACTGGGAGAGCGGCGCGCTTGCGCTGCGCGGCGGCGAGCCGTACACGCTTGAGGGCACGGAGGCCGTGAAGCTCTGGGTGCGCCTTGCGCTCGACGCAAGGTGCGCGCGCTGGAGGTACAGCGCGCACAGCGGCGACTACGGCAACGAGCTTGCCGCGCTGCTCGGCAGGAGCGGCGACGCGGGCATCCGCGAGAGCCTGCTCAAGAGGACCATCACCGAGACGCTGCTCGTCTGCCCGTACATCACGGGCGTGGAGGGCTTCTCGTTCGAGCACCGCGCGGACGGCGCGACGGTGCGCTTCACCGTGAAAACGGTGTACAATTCCTTTGAAACGGAGGCGGAAACGGCATGACGAAGGACGAAATTTTTGCCGCGATGGAAAAAGCCTACACGGGCGCGGGCAGCACGGTCGAGGGCAGCTTCGCGGGCGACCTCCTGCGCGCCTGCGCGGACGGCTGCGCGGAGCTGTGGAGTACGGAGATCGACGGCCTGGAGGAGCGCGCGTTCGTCGCGAGCGCGGCGGGGGAGTGGCTCACAAGGGTCTGCGCCGACCGCGGCGTGGAGCGCCGCGCAGGCGAGGACGACGAAACGCTGCGCTCCCGCGCGCTCGAAAGCCTCAAGCGGCAGGGTGCGAGCGGCAACGCCGACGATTACGCCGCGTGGTGCGGCACGGTGGAGGGCCTTCTGCGCGTGCGCGTGCTGCCCCTCGCGCGCGGCGCGGGGACGGTGGACATTGTCGCGGTCGGGCAGGACGGCAGAGCCGCGAGCGCGGCGGCGGTCGCGGCGGCGCAGAGCGTCGTGGACGAAAAGCGCCCCATCGGCGCGGACGCGAAGGTGTTCGCAGCGGTCGAAAAGCCGCTGAACATTGCCGCGAGCGTCGTTCTGAGCGAGGGCGCGAGCCTCGAAGGGGTCGTAAACGCATTTAAAGGGGCCTTCACGGCGTTTTGCCGCGAGGGGGCATTAACGACCCACCTCGTCAGCTATGCGCGTGTGAGCGCCATTCTGCTCGATCAGGAGGGGGTCGCCGATGTGACGGCCTTCACGCTCGGCGGCGCGGGGACCAGCTTCGTGCTCGGCGAGCGCGAGATCGGCGTACCCGGCACGGTGACGCTCACGGAGGTGACGGCATGAGACTGCCGGAGAGCGTGACGAAAATTCAGCCGGTCGGCGCGGTGCTGAAGGCAAGCGAGGCGGGCGAGGCGCTGCTGCGCGAAGCGGGGGAGCGGGTCAATGCGCGGCTGCTCGTCGGTCAGGCGGACGCGGCGGGGCTTTCCCGCTGGGAGCGCGAGTACGGCCTTGCCGACCGGTCGGGAGAGGACGGCGCGCGCCGCAGGGCGCGCATCTATGCCGCGATGGCGGGCGGGCAGACGCTCACCCGCGAGCGGCTCTCAGCGCTGGCGGTCGCGGTCGGCGGCGCGGACCGCGGCGAGGTGACGGAGGATTTTGCCGCTTACGCAGTCGAGCTGGCGGCAATTCAGGACGGGCGGCTGCCCGCGCCGGAGGGCATGGCGGCTCTCCGCGAGGCCATCGCGCGGCAGAAGGGCGCGCACCTGACCGTGACGGCGGTACCCTGCGCGGCGCTGACGCTCGACCGCGCAGAGGCTCTGCACGGGGGCGCGCTGGAGCTTGCGTGGGGCGAGATCGCGGAGGGATGAGCAAAGAAAAAAGCTGCAAGCGGTGCTTGCAGCTTTTTTTGTGCGAATGGGGTCAGTCAAGGCTGTTTTTGAGGGCTTCGACCGTGCGGCGCAGCTCATCGAGATTGGCAAGGCAGGTATCGAGCTTGCGCTTGGCGGTCGCCTTGTCCGCGTCGTCGAGCTTCAGGATGCGAAGCTGCGCGGTGGAGCGGCGGATGGCGCGGCCGAAGGAATCGACGCTGCGCAGCGCGTTCGGCGCGGCCTTGGGCGGCGCGGGGGGAAGCTCCGCGGCCTTGGCGTAGGCGATGGCGCGATGGACGAGGACGGGGAAGTCGTCCGTTTCACCTGCCTTGGCGACGAATTCCTCGACGGCGGGGTAGAGGTGGGCGTTGCTCCTGCGCGCCAGCTCGTAGGCGTCGGTCATGGTCATTTTGCCGCTCTCCGCCCAGGCGGTGAGCGTTTCGTCGAGGTTCAGGAGGTCTAAATACCGCTCGACCGTCGCGCGGGAGAGGTCGGTCTGCTCGGCCATGAGCTCAGACTGCTCCTTGATGTTCGCGGGCAGCTTATCCTCGTTTTTCAGCACCTCGCGCAGCGTTTCGAGCTGGCGGGCCATGTCAAACGGCGAGAGATTGCGCCGGTGCAGGTTCGCGCCCATGAGCGCGCGCAGCTCGGCGAGGGAGTCCTCATAATGGCGCACCTTGCACGGCACGGTCGTCTTGCCGAGCTTTCGCGCGGCGGCGACGCGGCGGTGGCCGCTGACGATGCGGTATTTGCCCTCGGCCGCGGCGGGGGTGACGATGATGTCCTCAAGGAAGCCGTCCTTTTTCACGCTCTCGACGGTGGAGAGGAACTGCTCGTCCTCCGCCATAGAGAAGCGGTTCATGGGGTTATCCTCGAGGTCGGAAACGCGCAGCTGGCGGACAAACTCGCCGTTGACGGCGCTGGCGGCCTCGGTGGTCTTTTGCAGCGTCCCGAAGATGGACGGAGATTTCTTGCTCGCCATGCTCAGCCCTCCATTCGTTCCAGCATTTCGTCGCACAGCGCGGCGTAGTCCGCCGTCGCGGCGCAGCGGGGGGAGAAGAAGCACAGCGGCTGGAGCGCCAGCGGCGCCTTCTTCACGTCGATGTTCTTGCGGATGTAGCTGCGGAACGCCAGCTCCGGCAGCATCTGCGGGAAGGAGGCGATCATCTCCTTATCGAGCGTCGAGCCGGACTCGACGGCGGTCATGAAGATGCCGAGGACGCGGATGTCCGGATTGACCAGCTCGCGCACATTCTGCACCGTCTCGAGCATGACGTTGTAGCCCTCGATGGAGTTTTTATCGACCTTGATGGGGATGAGAATGTACTGCACGGCGACGAGAACATTGATGTTGAACAGGCTCTCGAGCGAGGGCGAGCAGTCGAAGAACACGAAGTCGTAGTCCTGCGGGATCTGCGGGAGCAGACGGCGGAGCGTCATGTCGCGGCCGAAGGGCAGCTCCTGCATGGCGGTGAGCGCGGGGGCGAGCAGCGCGCCGCCGCGGATCACATCGAGGTTTTCGACGCTCGTATGGCAGATGGCGTCGGGAATGCGGCGATCCTTATCGCAGATGACGTCCGCGAGCGTGGTGGCGGGGATGTCGGTCAGCTCGAGGTTGCTCGTGGCGTTGCCCTGCGTGTCCATGTCCATGATGAGGACCTTTTTGCCGCGCCGGACCAGCTCGCCGGCGAGGTTGATGGCGGAGGTCGTCTTGCCCGTGCCGCCCTTCTGGTTCATGATGGCGACGGTCTTCATTTGCTCTCCGCCCCCTTTCGCTCCAGCTCCTCGACGCTTACGACCTGCTCCATGATGGTGTCGAGCATGAACTGCGTCATGCTCATGCCGAGCTTGGTCGCGGCCAGCTTGATGCGCGTGCGCTCGTCCGGCGTGGCGTAGACGAGCAGCTTGACCTTGGCTTCTTCCACCGAAATTCCCCCTTTGGTGCGGTCAGACCCCATAATTCGACGGGGTTTGACATTATGATGTCATTTCATAAAAAACATTATGACATCATCGCGGCGGCTTGTCAAGAGAAAGCCGAATGTTTTGATGTCAAAAAACGGCGCGGAGGCGGCGGAGCGACGCATTTCGGGGTGCTGATCCATACATTTCGGGCCGTCCGCAGTCATTTTTTTGCAAAAGGAGGTATACTTTTTCGCGTAAAATCACCGGGAAACCACGGCAAAGTCCCCGGGGACTTTGCTTCTCCCCATCAGGGGAGAAGCAATTACATTGTCAGCAGACGCATCCACACAGAGTTCAGAAGGGAGAAAGAGCATGAAGAAACGGATCGTCAGCCTGCTGCTGGTTTTCTGCATGGTCATCACGCTCGTACCCGCCAATGTTCTGGCGGACGAGGTGAAGGGCCTTGCGGAGACGACAGCGGGCCAAACCCAGACGGCGGGCACGACGGCGGCAAAGCCGGAGAACCCGTTCACCGACGTCAAGAGCGGAAGCTGGTACGAGGCGGCGGTTTTGTACGCCCGCGCCAACGGCTTCTTTGACGGGACCAGCGCGACGACCTTCGAGCCGGACGGCCCGATGACGCGCGCGATGTTCGTCACGGTGCTCGGCCGCATGGCGGGCGTTGAGGCGGCGGACTACGCCGGCGCGACAGACTTCAGCGACGTCGCGGAGGGAACCTGGTACGCGCCCTTTGTCAAGTGGGCGGCGCGCTACGGCATCACCACCGGCACCGGAAACGGGAAATTCTCGCCGGACGGCAGGATCACCCGCGAGGAGATGGCGGTCTTCTTCGTGCGCTATTTTGAGACCTTTGACGCGATGCCGAAGGCCGATACGACGGTCACGACGAAGCCTGCCGACCTCGACGAGGTGTCCTCGTGGGCGCAGGAGAGCGTGCTCAAGCTGTGGGCGCTGGGTCTGCTTAACGGCGACGGCGTGAATTTCGCGCCCAAGGATAAGGCGACCCGCGCCCAGACCGCCGCGCTCTGCCAGCGCACGGACAAGGCCGTGGAGACCTGGTACTCCGAGCCGGGCGTGAAGAGTGAGCGCGTGAGCGTCGAGCCGGGCAGCGGACAGGAGAGCGGCGATAAGAAGCCCGAGGAGCAGAAGCCCTCGGGCGGCGGCTCCACGGGCGGCGGCACGACCGTCACGACCTATTATACGGTCAGCTTTAAGATGGGCGAGGGTGTGGCGCTCACAGGCGTGGCGCTCCCCGAGACAAAGACCTATGTGCAGGGCACCCTCATCAGCGAGCTGCCGACGCCCGCAAAGGCCGGAGCGATCTTCCTGGGTTGGTTCTATAATAAGGAACTGACGCAGGGCGTGGAGATCGGCGATACGGTGACGCGCAACATGACCCTGTATGCCAAAATGGCGGCGGGCGAGGAGGTGCAGGGCATCGAAACGCCCAACTATGTGACCAAAGCTGACGTTAAGGCGGATGGGTTCACGTTCAACGTTACCGGCGTGAACTCCATTACCCAAACCGGCGACAACCGGACGCTGAGCTTCATCAACATCACCGGCGGCAAAGTGGAGGTGGACTACACCGTCAGCGGTATGACCGTCACCGCCACGCTGGAGGCGGGCCAGACTTATCAGGTGGAGCTGCTGGACGATAACGCCAGATTCGAGTTGACGGATGACGGCGAACAGCCTGCCACCGTCCGCATTCTGAATATCCTGACCCAAAAAGGAAATGCAACAAACGCCAGCCTGAATGGCGGTGTGAAGCAGATTCCCGTCGAGAGCACCGCCGATTTGGAAGACGCTGTGTTCAACGGCCTGTACACCATCGATGAGATGCAGACCCTTTCGGAAAACACCACCGCGGACGACTTTACTTACACTGGAAACGACAGTCAGACTTTCTCCGTGGGCGACACACTGGCCGTTACGCGGGGAGCTGTGCAATTGAATGACGTGACCTCCACCGAGGGCGACGTGGCGTACATCAAAATCACCGGAGTCCTTGGGAACAATCGGTACAGCTATGAGATGGCCGACGTGGAGGACGTGCTGTTCCTGCCCGACGTGCTGCCCATTGAGAGCGGCTGGGACAAGGACAGCAGCAGTACCACAGTCACCATCAGTGCGGAAAACCTCAGTACTGCGCTGAAAAACGTGGACGCGGACAGTCTGGATGCGGGCGACTATCTGGGCTTTATCAGCGGTGCTTACAACAGCGAGACGACTGACGCCGGCTCCTACGGTAAAGTAACCGGCTTCACCCAAAGCGACGGGGATTATATTATCTCCTACGTTCTTGCCACCGAGGATGAAATCGAAAAAGCTCTGGATGTCTACTACGAGCAGGACAAAGTCATTCCCGTGAGTGAGACGGAAAAGGCGCAGATCGCGGCGGCAGTCAAGCAGGACATTGAAAACAGCGATTACGCCGAGCAGGCAGCCGCCTATGTTATGGCGGTCATGCTGGAAAGCGACGGCCTTGATACCGCTCCCAATCCAGTGGCCGTAGCGCAGACCATGGATGGCATCACCACCTATGTCGCGCAGGACAGCATTGTGCTGTACGCCGCAGGGAAAAAAGCAGAGGTAAAGGTTGATCGAGGAAATTTCAAGATCAACATCGACGGTTATGCCGAGCACCTGAACGGCAGCGGCTTTGATATTTCCGTCAGCGTCCCCATCACACTGGAGATGGACGGAGTGACCATCCAATTCACTGCCGAGTTTGAGGAAGAGGTCGTTCTGAGCCAAAGAATCAGCACAAAGCGCCATAAAATCGGCTTTTTGAGGTACGACTACTCCCTCAACGCCTCTTTCGATATCGGCAATTACACCGGCATTCACTTTACGGCGAACATCCAAACCGATGACGGCGAGGACGATAATCTGTCCGATCAGCTTGAAGAGATCCTAAACGGCATCAAGGACTATACCAATGTCGGCTCCGGCATGGAAGGCACGATCGAATCACTTTCCGACATTTATCAAAACGTCATGGACAGTGCCTCGGGCTCTTGGGTGGATATCATCGATCAGAAGATCTTTGAGACCAACGGCAGCGCTTTCCTGCACATTTTCTGCTATCAGGTCAAGGGCAGTTTCGTGGTCAGTGTCAATATGGCCGTGGCCATGGGCATGGACTTTGAATACACCACCCGTAAGCAGTATAACTTTTCCGTCCGCGTGAAGGCCAAGACCTCCACCAATGAGACCATCGACCTCATTACGCCCCATTACAACTTCGATTTCTATGTCATCGGCACCATCGGCGTACGTGCGGGCATTCGACTGGAAATGTACGTCGGTCTGATCTCGTTGAAGATCGACAAAATCGGCATTGCCGCCGAGGTGGGCGCCTACGCTCAGCTTTGGGGCTATTTCTTCTACCATCTGGACTGGACGCAGGGACAAACGAAAAATAGCAATTCCGCCGGAGCAATGCTCATAGAAATCGGAATGTATCTCGATATCAAGTTTGTGGCGTCTCTCTTCAACAGCAGCAAGCTCACCTGGGCGCCAACCATCTACGCCAACCAGTGGCCGCTCTGGTCGGCGGGTGAGCGGCAGAATGTGTACGCCTTTGACAAGGCAGAGGACATGAGCTACACCTTCCGGACAGTCAAGACCCTTGCTCTGCCCGGTTCCGCCTATGCCATGAAAGCCATGGATCTGAAAACCGGCGAGATCAGCACGATCAACAAGGATGACAGCAGCGAGAGTGCTTTCATTATCTCTTTCTCCAACCCCAAATTCAGCTATGATGCCAGTACCAATACCGTCACCGTGACGGGCGGTGATGTGAAGGGCGAAAGCACCGACATGACTATCACCTGGAAAAAAACACCACTGTCCTTTACCTCCAAGCCTATTCAGAAGGTGTTCCACATCACATGGAGCGACCCTGAGGGCGTGCGCTATATCAGCTTCAACTCCATGGGCGGCTCCGCGGTCGCACAGCTTAGCGGCGGCGAGGGCGCGGCCATCACATGGCCCGAGGACCCTGCTAAGACCGGCTATGTCTTCGACGGCTGGTACAAGGAGATGTCCTACACCAACAGGGTGGAGGCCATGAGCACCATGCCCAAATTCGTTCTCAGCAAGGGCATGATCCTCTACGCCAAGTGGAGGCCGGCCGCCGACACGAGGTACACCGTGGAGCACTATCAGGAGCAGCTCAACGGCAAGTATGAGCTGACCTACACGGAGCAGCTGACCGGCACCACCGACGCGCAGACTGCCGCCGAAGCCAAGACCTACACAGGCTTCACAGCGAAGCCCATCACCCAGCAGACCATTGCGCCCGACGGCAGCACCGTGGTACAGGTCTACTATGACCGCAAGGAGTACACCGTGACTTGGAAGCCGGAAAACGGCACGGACAACGTCATCCAGACCTACAAGCACGGCGCAGAGCTGGTCGTTCCCACCGTCAGCCGCGAGGGGTACATCTTTGGCGGCTGGGGAACGGTCCCGAAAACCGTCACCGGAGACGCCGACTACACCGCGAACTGGGAGGGCCGTGACAATGCCGTGACCTTTGAAACCAAGGGCGGCACGGCGGTCACCGCTCAAACGGTCAAGACGGGCGATAAAGTCACTGCACCGTCCGCCCCCACGAAGACCGGCTACCTCTTCGGCGGGTGGCATACCGATCAGGGCTGCACCAAGGCGTGGGATTTTAATGCCGATACGGTCAAGAGCGCAATGACGCTCTACGCCAAGTGGACAGCGAACACCTATACCGCGACGTTTGATCCCAATAGCGGCGTGATGCCCGAGGGAGAGGAAACCAATCGGTCCGTCACCTACGACCAGCCTTACGGCAAACTGCCCACGCCTACCAAGCAGGGCTATGATTTTGCCGGCTGGTTCACAGAAAAGACTGGCGGCGAGCAAATTCTGGCGGAATCGAGCGTTTCCACTGCCGCAAACCAGACCCTCTACGCCCACTGGACGGCTGGCCTTGTGAAGTACACAGTCAATCATTACCAGCAGAATGTGGAGAATGACGGGTACAGCAAAGCAGATTTCGAAACATTGAATGGCACTACAGGAACAGACTCCAAAGCGGCCGCGAAGGCTTACGAGGGATTCAGCGTTAAGACGTTTGAACAGAAGACCATTGCCGCCGAGGGTTCTACCGTGATTGATATCTATTATGACCGTCTGACATATACGGTCCAATGGATGAACGGCGAAACGCTGATGGAAACGGACGGTAATGTAAGGTACGGCGCAAAGCCTGCTTATGACGGCGCGGCACCGGAAAAATCTGAAACAGGGCACACCTTTACCTTCACCGGATGGAACACAGAGGCGGGCGGTACTGGTACGGCTCTGTCCGGCTCTACCACGGTAACGGGCGACGTGATCTATTACGCACAGTTCAACGATTCGTTAAATACCTACAGCATCACCTACGAGAATGTGAATGGCGCGGCAAACAGCAATCCGAAAACCTACATCTTCGGCACGGCCGTAGCGCTGGCTGATCTAATCAGGGACGGCTACACCTTCGGCGGCTGGTTCACAGACAGCAGCTACTCCGACGGAAGCAAAGTCTCCGAAATCACTGCGACGGACATTGGAGACAAGATTTTCTACGCCAAGTGGACGGCAAACACCTATACCGTGACGTTTGATCCAAATGGCGGCATGATGCCCGAGGAAGCGGAGGCCAACCGGTCCGTCACTTACGACCAGTCTTACGGTACCCTGCCCACACCCACCCTCACGGGACACACCTTCGAGGGGTGGTATACGGATGTGGACGGTGGGGAGCAGATAACGGAGAGCACTTCCGTTCGGATCACGGCAAACCAGACCCTCTACGCCCGATGGACGGCAAACGTCTACCAGATCACATATGTGTGCAAATTGAGCGGCGTGTCCAACAGCAACCCGAGGAGCTATACCTACGGCAATGCCATGACGCTGAATGATCTGGCCAAAACCGGCTACACCTTCGGCGGCTGGTTCACAGACAGCAGCTGCTCCGAGGAAAATCAAGTCACGGGGATCACTGCAACGGATATCGAAAACAAAACCTTCTACGCCAAGTGGACGGCGAACCAGTATACCGTGACATTCGACGCCAATAAGGGGATGGTGACTCCTGCCAGCATGACCGTCACCTACGACCGGCCTTACGGCGAACTGCCCACACCCACCCGCGCAAATTACACGTTCCTCGGTTGGTTCACGACGGCTACGAGCAGCGTTAAGGTGGAAGCCAGCACCGCAATGACCCGGGCGGAGGACCACACCCTCTATGCCCAGTGGGCGGCCAAGGATACCAACCTCTGGGTGGGTGGAACAAAGGTGACGGTAGCTGGCTCCGGGGATGTGTTCGGAAACGGAACTGTGAGCTACAACCCCGGAACGCGTACCCTGACGCTGCATGATTACACCTACTCGGGAGCCGGATACCATGTCGGCGACTTCGGGTTTGGCTGCATTGTATACAAAGGCGATGAGCCGCTGACTCTGAATCTGGTGGGTAGCAACACGCTTACTTATTCGGGAAACAACGAGCACGGGTGGGTCGTGTATTCCGCAAGTGACCTGATCGTGGAAGGAACCGGTTCCCTGACCGTGGCGGACGAGAGCACAGGACATGATCAGCATCCGTCGTTCCAGCACACCAGCTATGGTATTAGGGTAGGCGGCGATCTAACCGTAAACAGCGGTACGGTGTCCGCGACCGCGCATGATTTAAGCACGTCTCAGGCGTCGCCTTACTCTAAAGGCGTTTACTGCTCCGGCGTGTTGACCGTGAACGGCGGCAGCTTGACCGGGCACGGCGGGAAGGTCACATTCACAGAGGATCTCAGCGATAACAGAAATGCTGTTGGTTATAGCTACGGCATCGACGCAGACGAAGGCATTGTGATCGACGGCGGTACCGTAACGGCGAGCAGCGGGGGCGTTGAGGGGAAGGGACCGCAGCAGTTTTCCGCACAGGCCCTGGGTGCTGTTCCCGAGTGTTCGAGCACGCTTACGGCCAAGGCTTCCACCGATACGATCGGAGAAAATCTGGAGGACTTTGTTTCGAGCAAGCTGAGCAGCTATCTGTACTTCACGGTGAGCTGACCGCAGGACGGGAAGGCATAATATGCCCGTCAAACAATGCAAATAGCGCATGGCAACACAGAGATGCAGCGGAAAAGTAATGCGTCGCGCCGCAGCAGAGGGTTTATAGCGGGCGCATAAAGAAAATAACGGGGAAGTGAGGCGGCATAGAGCCGCCTCACTTATTTTTATGTCGAAGCTCCATAAATCATGAACGGGTAAACCGATATAAGTAAGATACTAGTGATATATTGACAGCCGTCGGTGCCATATGATAAGATAGCCACAGACAGGTTTGCATCACAAGAAGCCGAAGCAGGTGCGATACGCCTGTGTGGCGCGCGGGCTTGCCACAGTAGCCAATGCGAAACGGAAAGCGTGCCATGGACCCGGCAGGAGTAATCTCTTTGAAAGTGCCGGTAAGTAAAAAGTATCATGTTCCTATCCACCCTGTGATAGCAGCCGGAATGCTGTAGATTTTCCGGAGAGCGCGCCCTCTGCAAAGGCGCCGACAGGCCCTGACTGCCGTGGAAGTTAAGAAACAGGGCTGCACACATAAGCAGGAAAAAGTGTCGGGGGCGACCCCAAAACGGTCACACACGAGACCTTAAAAAGTGTATTTGCCGATCGCCGAGTCTCCGCGCGGAGCTGGCGGGAGGCGGCGCAGCTTGAACATAAATGGACAGACAAACGGACAGGAGGGAGCCGGATGGGGCGGAAGAACAAAACCTATTACAAGGATCTGCACCAGCAGGCCTACGACCGGCTGACCGAGATGCTGGCTTTCGGCGAGAGCAAAAAGGAAGCCGTGGCCGAAGGCACGGAAAAGGATAAGATCTTCTCGGTAAATACATATAAGAGCTATTGGAAGCACATCAAATATTTCCTTCGCTATATCAAGCAGAAGCATCCGGAGTGTACGACGCTCAAAGGCGCGAAAAAATATGTCAACGAATGGCTTCAGAGCAGAGCGGATGAGGAGCTTTCCGCGTGGACGGTGCAGCTGGAGGCGAAGGCGCTCGGCAAGCTTTACGGGATCGAGCCGGACGACGAGGACTATTTCCAGCCGCCCAAGCGGAATCGGGAGGACATCAAGCGCAGCCGCAGCGACTGCGTGCGCGACGAACACTTTTCGAAGACGAACAACGACGAGCTGATCAAGTTCTGCCGCGGGACGGGGCTGCGCCGCCGCGAGCTGGGAGAGCTTCGCGGAAAGGACCTCGTGCGCTGTGAGCAGATCGCGGCGGATGCCGCGCAGCTGGAGCAGATTCCGGAGGAGGAGCGCGCGCCGAGCGTCACAAAGCGGCTGGAAATGCTGCGGGACGCGATGCTTTTCCCGCAGGAGTGGTTCGTTCATGTCCGCAACGGCAAGGGCGGACGGGAGCGGCTCAGCCCGATCATCGGTAAAAACGCGGCGCAGATCGTGGAGCGGATCGCCGACACGCCCGCGGAGGAGAAGGTGTGGCAGCACATCCATACGAGCGCCGACATTCACGCCTACCGCGCGGAATACGCCACGGCGATCTATAAGGCCTACGCCCGGCCGATCGGGGAGATCCCCTACGACCGGGTGAACAAGGGGACGGGAAAGTGGTTTCAGGGCGATGTCTACACCTGCCGGAAGGACGAGGCGGGGAAGAAGCTGGACAAGGCGGCGATGCTCTTATGCAGCAAGGCGCTGGGGCATAACCGCATCAGCGTGGTGGCGGATAACTACATCCGCGGACTGTAGGGGAGGCTTGAAATGACCCAATTTGTGCGGAAAACGCTGCTGGGCGGATTTGCCGAGGTCCCGGGAGGACAGAACGATCCGGAGTGCAGCCATGTGCTGATGGAGCGAGCGGATTACGACGGCTTGTGCCGCTGTGTCTCCGACGCGAGGCAGGAAGCCATGCAGATAAGAAACGAGGGAGACAACGCGCTTGCGATGGCAAATCGGAGCGCGCGGGAGGCGCTGGCACAGGCGGAGAAAGAGGCCGAGGAACGCCTGCAGGCGCTCCGGCAGGAGCTGGAGGCAGAGAAGGACGAGAGCGCGTATCAGCGGGCGCTGAATGCCAACCTGCTGCGGATCAACCGCGAGCGCGCCAACGCGGAGCGCGGACTGAGGCCGAAAAAGACGAGGCCGGGGTACATCGTACTCTATTCGGAGGAAAAAGACTATCCGTATCGGGACGGAAGGAAGCTCATTAAGGTGAAAATGTGGGAGACCACTTTGCAGAGTCCGTATCCGACCGGACTTGCGGAGGCGGCAGCGAGGCGGCAGTTTGAGGAGGATCTGTTTTCGGAGGAGAACGAGTGGCTGAGCGCGGCGATCGGCATAACGGGCCGGTATTTGGACGATTATGAGAAAATGCGGGCGGAAAAGCACCTGAACCCCAACGATCCCTTCTTTCAGGGGAACATCGCCCTTGCCACGCTGCAGCGGCTGAAGCGGAATTTCCGCTCCGGCTACTGGGAGGTGTCGCTCCTGCACACGAAGCCGCTGGGCGACATTCCGGAGGAGCTGCTGCCGGAACGGAAGAAGACCACGCGGGAGACGTGAAAAAGCTCCCCG
>OLSX01000084.1_pt1 | contig 78992 bp, 61 predicted proteins | sample 1673141 | NCBI WGS metagenome assembly OLSX01 (sample SAMEA3136759, study PRJEB25190) | human gut metagenome | biome: human gut; feature: human-associated habitat; material: faeces | place: Austria | collected 2013 | reverse complement strand
GAAGTTACAAACTGTAAGAGAATTAAGTCTTAAATTTATTTAGTGGACACTAGTGTTATGAACGATACAAACTTGCTATATCTTGTCTATGGCATGTGCATTATGTTCCACCTAATGATGGGTTGGGTGTTTTGCTGCCGTAAACAAGGACTTGCAAAGAAACTCATAGGTCTGCTTATGCTTCTTGTTGCAGTGCAGTATGCCAAGGACCTTGTGTTTCTTCCTGGCTTCTATGCAGCCGATCCCGTTATGGAGCGTATAACTTCGAGCATAGACATCGTCACCGTACCGCTTTATGTACTCATTCTAATAGAGTTCTGCCGTCCTGGTTGGCTCTCCAAAATGCGTGCCTTGTTGCTTGAAGCCCCTATACTTCTGTTGTCATTGCTTTATTTGTTGCTTCGTATAGACTTCTTCTTTGAGGCAATGGTAGTGCTATCGATAATATATGGTATAGGTTGTGCGTTATGGACCCTTCGCGAGTTGCCTCGCTATCATCGTCGACTAAAGGAAGAATACTCATACGACGAGGACATAAACCTGCATTGGATGCGTGGAGTGATGGTCTTGTTTTTTGTTCTTTTGCTTTTATGGGCGTTTAGCAATGTGTGTCCATCGCCATTCACCGATTTGTTGTATATGTCGAGCTCGTTGGTGGTATGGGCAATAGTGTGCTACTTCATCAACAAGCAAGAGACAGTATTAAGAGATGTAATATCAGGATGCGATGAGCCGGGTACCGAAGCTGTTGACAGTGCATTAGCAACAGAAAGTATTGTTGATGACGATATCCCTGATACAAATGTCATGTCAAATAATAACACGTCTTCAGATACCGAGACTATAACGCAGCTACGTCATCGTCTGCAACAATGTTTTGAGGAAGACAAAGTGTATCTTGACCCTAAGTTGCGTTTGTCAGAACTTGCTGCTCGCCTTGGTACCAACCGCACCTATCTTAGCCAGTATTTCAACCATAGTTGTGCCCAATCGTTCTACGAATACGTCAACGAATATCGTGTACGCCACTCTATGCAGTTGCTTCACGATACTGATTATACTCTTGAGGTAGTAGCTTCAATGTCTGGTTTTAATTCGCTTTCAACCTTTAGACGAGCTTTCTCTCAAGCCAATGGATGTAGTCCGTTGCAGTATAGAGCCGACTGTAGATAGGAGAATAATGATATAGGTTGAGGGTCAAAAAGGCGCAAAACACTATAAAATAATATGTCAAATTTTTCAAAACCTAACAATTTGACTTCTTGACATCTCGTTTTTATTCTTTGACACCCTATATATTATGTTTATTCGTATCTTTGCAATATAGAAAAAAAGGACATGATTCTTTCAAATTGCATACACGAAAACGAATAAATAAAAGAAGCAGTTTGTAATTGTTTGATAATCAAGAAAAGAGTAAAGACCGTCTGGCAGTGATGCCCGGCGGTCTTTTTATCTATTATACGTATTAACATTAATGTTATTACATTTTATTTGTTGTTCAGCCTCATTTGTTGTCTGAATCTCCACCACATCATGATGCCGGCGCTTGTCAGTCCGAATGGGAATGCCATCCAAACACCCACAAGTCCGAAGTTCAATATAAATCCGCATAGATAGCCCACTGGCAGTGAGATTACGAAGAATGCAACGAATGCTATAATCATTAGCGGTTTAACATCGGCAATGCCACGCAATGCATTGGCATAGTTGATTTGCAGACCATCGCCAAACTGGTATATAAAGAAAGGAACCATAAGCGTAAGTACAGCAGCCGAAACCTCGGCAGAATCGGTAAACCATCCGCCGATATGATTGCGCAGAAGGAAGATAATGCCACCTTGAACAATCTCAAGAGCCACCATAACATGCAGTCCGGCTATAACCGTATGCTCGGTATTGATATAGTCGTGCTGTCCATTAAAGTAGCTTGTGCGCACAGCTACAGCCGCTCCAAGTCCGTAGTAAACCATAAAGGTGAACTGGGATATAGTTATCATCACCTGATGTGATGCAAGGGCAATAGTGCCGAGCCATCCCACCATGATAATAGATAATGAGAATGAGGCTGTTTCCATACCCATCTCTAATGCTATAGGAGTGCCAAGACTGGTAAGACGCTTAGTCAACTCTTTCGACCAACCCAAGCGAAGGAAACCTTCACGATAGCTTTTAAACTTCTTTCGCCAAGCGAACACCGCAATAAATACTGCTACCATCACTATTCGTGATACCAATGTAGACACACCAGCACCTAATACACCCATCTCAGGAAATCCTGCCTTACCATATATAAACAGATAGTTGCCAATGATATTGAGCAGATTGCCAGACAGAAGTATCCACATTGACGTTCTGGTCTCGGTTATGCTGTCGGTAAACTGCTTAAAGGCATTGAACAGCATTACAAACGGAATCGATGCAAACAGTACCAGATAGTATGGTCGCATAAGCGGAAGCAACTCGTCTGGCTGTCCTATGTTGCCAAGATTGAAGTATAGAATGCCGAGAGCCACCATCATTACTATTCCGGCAAGTGTATTCGCAAGCAATGAGCAACGAAGAGCCTGGCCTGCCTCTTGCAATTCCTTACGTCCAAATAATCCTCCTACTACAGGAGTCAGTCCGTACGAGAATCCCGTTCCGGTAATAATAACAAGGTTTATAATGTTATTCACGAAGGAAGCGGCACCCAGTTCTGTTGTGCTGTGATGTCCTACCATCATGGTATCGGCAAAACCGAGGACAATCATGCCCATCTGTCCTATCATTATAGGAATGCCAATGGATAGTAGTGATTTGTAGTGTTTGGGGTAAAAGTTCATATATGTTACCAGAATTTGTTTTGTTCGGCATTGTATTCGAATCCTGCCGCCTTTAGTTTGTCAATAATTTCATCTTTGTTCACGTGTAAATCGTCACATAAAGCGTCGAGTGATGGATATATATCACGCAAGCGCATATTGATGACGCTGAAGAGCATCATCGGATCTTTTGGTAAATCAAGCATAATCGTTATTATTTTTTTATTATCCTGGGTGCAAAGGTACAACTTTTTCAGCACAATTTAGTAACTTTGCCGAAAAGGAGCAATATTTTAGCATCTACATTTAAAACATCAGCAATCTTTTAACACATTATTTATATTACATTATGACAACAGACAAGCAGACAATAGCCGCACGTCTCGCTGCCTTGCGAGAAGAGATGCGCCGCGAACATCTATCAGCATTTATATTTCCGAGTTCGGATCCTCATAACAGCGAGTATGTTCCATCGCGTTGGGAGGGACGTAAATGGATTTCAGGCTTTGATGGATCAGCGGGAACAGCTGTGGTTACATTACATTCGGCTGCCCTTTGGACCGATTCTCGTTACTTCCTTGCCGCAGAAGAGCAGCTTGCAGGAACTGAGTTCCAGCTTATGCGCGAGCGGGTTGATGGCACTCCGAGTATAGCAGAATGGATAGCCACAGAGATAGAAGGTGCCGAAAGCTCAGAGATAGGTGTCGACGGCATGTGTATGACCTATGCCGAGTGTTCCGACTTGAAGACCGACCTTAAGCATAATGGCGGCATCACTGTACGTACCAATCTCGATATACTTGACCGTATATGGACCGATCGTCCATCAGTTCCGCTCAATCCGGTAAGTATTCAACCCATCGAGTATGCCGGTGAATCGTGCCATGACAAACTTGGTAGAATACGCAGCAGTTTGTTGCGTCGTGGAGCAGGTGGTATGCTAATGACCCAACTCGACGATATTGCATGGACATTAAACCTTCGTGGCACCGACGTCCATTGCACACCAGTGTTTGTGGCATGGCTTATTGTGGCAGAGGAAGTAGCTGTATTGTATATAAAGGACGAGAAGTTGTCGCCCGAGGTAATAGAATATCTCAATGCCGAGGGAGTGGCTGTCGATGATTATGATAATATAATAGATGCCCTCAACTCTTACGATGGCTACACATTGCTTATCGACCCAGCTACCACCAACTATACATTGTCTCAGTTGCGAGGCAATTTCAATCTCGTTAGTGCCCCATCGCCCGTGCCCGAGATGAAGGCAATAAAGAACGAGGTAGAGTGTAATGGTTTCCGCAATGCCATGCAACGCGACGGCGTGGCAATGGTCAAATTCCTAAAATGGCTTGAGGAGGCAGTACCAAAAGGTTGCGAGACCGAGTTGTCGGTTAGTGCCAAGTTGCGTCAGTTGCGTGCCGAGCAGCCATTGTTCAAGGATGAGTCGTTCGACACAATAGCCGGATATGAGGAGCATGGAGCGATAGTTCATTATGAGCCAACACCCGATACCGATGTGCCATTGCGTCCAGAAGGCTTCCTTCTGCTTGATAGCGGAGCACAGTATCTTGATGGAACCACCGACATAACACGTACCATTCAGCTTGGTAAGGTTACCGACCTTCATCGCCGTGTCTACACACTTGTACTTAAAGGTCATCTTTCGTTGCAGAATCTCTGCTTTCCACGTGGTGCGGCAGGCACCCAACTTGATGCTGTTGCACGTGTGGCAATGTGGCGTGAAGGTATGAACTTCATGCATGGCACTGGTCATGGAGTAGGTTCATACCTAAGTGTGCACGAGGGTCCTCACCAGATACGTCAAGAATATCGTCCTGCTCCAATGCTTGAAGGCATGACAGTAACCGACGAACCAGGTCTTTATCTTGCCGGAAAGTTTGGTGTGCGCATAGAGAACACCTTGCTCACCGTGCCGTATATGACAACTGAGTTTGGCAAGTTCCTTCGCTTTGAGCCCCTCACCCTATGTCCAATCGATACACGTCCTATCGTTGTAGATATGCTTTCAACCGAAGAGCTCGGTTTACTTAATGCCTATCACAAGATGGTGTACGAGCGATTGTCGCCAATGTTGGATGAGGAGCACAAAGTTTGGTTAGCCGATAAGACACGCAGCCTTTAGTCTTTCCAGCGCATCCTTAAGCACTTTACGTGGCGATGCAACATTCATACGCATATATCCCTTGCCCTCAGCGCCGAACATCTCACCGTCGTTGAGGGCGAGTCGAGCCTTATTTACAAATAGGTCTTGCAGGGCATCGTGGTCCAAGCCAAGTCCTCTGCAGTCGAGCCAAACAAGGAATGAGGCCTGTGGACGCAACGGATGAATCTGTGGAATATTTGCGGCCATATACTCCTCCACAAACTTTACATTCTCTTCTATGTAAGCCAACATTTGCTTGCGCCATTCCTCTCCTTGCTTAAAAGCCGCGATGGTGGCAATAGGCGAGAATAAGTGTGGCTGGTCAAGCTCATTAGCTGCAAGCCATTCAAACAACGGTTTGCGCAAATCCTCGTTAGGAACAATGCAGTAAGAGCTAACAATACCGGCAATGTTGAATGTCTTAGATGGCGCTCCAAACGTTATACTGCATCGTGCAGCCTCCTCGCTCACGTTAGCAAACGGATGATGCTTGTTGCCGAAGAGTGCCATGTCGCAATGAATCTCGTCGCTTATCACAATAATGTTGCGCTCGCAGCAGAAGTGGGCTAATCGCTTTAGCGTCTCCACATCCCATACTATGCCAGCCGGATTGTGCGGATTGGCAAGTATCAATACACGGCACTTCTCGTCGGCCACCTTTGCAAGATTGTCAAAGTCCATAGAGTAGGTGCCGTCGTCATTTCTATGCATAGGGTTCATAACCACTTGTCGCTTATTGCCCAATGGTGTAAGTCGGAACGGATGATATACAGGTGGTTGTATTATAACCTTTTCGTCCTCCTTGCAGAAAACGTTAATGACAAAGCCTATACCCTTGACAATGCCAGGTATATATCGCATCCACTCTGCCTTGACATCCCACTGGTGGTGGTTGCGTATCCAATCAGTCACGGTAGGCCAGAAGTCCTTAGGTATAACTGTATATCCAAAGAGTGAGTGGTCCAGTCGGTTGCGCAAGGCATCTGTTATAAAAGCTGGAGTCTCGAAATTCATGTCCGCCACCCACATAGGTGTAAGATCAGTTCGTCCGTGTACCTCGCCGAGCATCTCAGTAGCATAAGCTCCCGTATTGTGTCGATCGATTATTTTGTCGAAGTTATACTGCATAATATATTATATAATGTGTTAGGTTTGTATTCTATAGTTATAAACAAAAAGCAGTTTGTTCTATCATCTTGCAAAATTACAGAAAAGCCTCCGCTAAATCGATGACATATATATAACAATGTGTCTTATTAGCGTTATTTGAATGTCGTTAGTTATTTTTAATACGAAAACATTTATTAAATGTTTCTTGCCCCACCAAAAAATAGTATATTTGCAATCACTAAATGCTAAAGATACAAACAAAAATCTGTTAGAAAATAACAAACCTAAAAACATATACCATTATGAGACTGAATTTAAGTTCGCAGATTGTGTTGAACAAGGTTCCGGAGCAGTACTATCGCCCCCGTACGGCAGTAGAACGTTCTGAGATAACCCGTTGTGAGAAAATCTTCACAGACATCTATCCCAAGGTGGAAGAGGCTGCAAGCGTAATAGCCAACAGCGTTGAGGCCGAGATAAAGCGTGCCAAAGCCGCTGGTCGTAAGTGTGTGCTTGCTTTAGGCACCGGTTTGTCGCTTACACCAGTATATACCGAGCTTATCCGCCGTCACAAAGAGTGCGGTTTAAGTTTCGAGAATGTGGTAGTATTCAACGCCTACGAGTATTTTCCACTTTCGGCAGACTGTCGTCATAGTGCGCTTGGTCAGTTGCGTGAGCGTTTGCTCGACCATATAGACATTAAGGCCGAGAATATACATACCCCCGATGGATCTATCTCACAGGACGAGGTTATAGAGCATTGTCATGCTTACGAGCAGCTTATTGCAGCCGAGGGTGGTATCGACATCGCCTTGTTGGGCATAGGTAGAATGGGCAACATCGCAACCAACGAGCCAGGTTCTACACTATCTTCTACCAGCCGTATCATCCTTATCGACCAGACATCACGCGATGAGATGACCAACAGCTTTGGTACACAGGAACAGGTACCTCCTTGTTCTATCACCATGGGCATCCATACCCTTCTCTCAGCACACAAGCTATTTATCACGGCATGGGGCGAGGAGAAATCGGACATCGTGGAGAAGATAGTCGAGGGTCCTATAACCGATGCCGTTCCTGCATCATTCATACAGACACACAACGACGCTAAGTTCTTTATCGACCTTTCGGCAGCAAGCAAACTTACACGTATTGTGCATCCATGGCTCGTAACCAACTGCGAATGGAACGACAAGACCATACGTGCCGCTGTTGTTTGGCTGTGCCAGTTGAAGCAAAAGCCAATCCTAAAGCTCACCAACAAAGACTACAACGAGAACGGTCTTTCCGAGTTGCTTGCCCGTTATGGTTCGGCATACAACTGCAATATAAAGATATTCAACGACCTTCAGCATACCATTACAGGATGGCCTGGCGGTAAGCCTAATGCCGATGACACCAACCGTCCAGAGCGGGCATTGCCGGCAGTAAAACGTGTTATTGTATTCTCGCCGCACCCTGACGACGACGTTATATCTATGGGTGGCACCTTGCGACGCCTTGTTCAGCAGAACCACGACGTACATGTTGCTTACGAGACATCTGGCAATATTGCCGTTGGCGACGAGGAGGTAACACGATTTATGCACTTTGTCAATGGCTACAACCAGCTGTTCTGCAACAATGAAGACCAGGTTATCAAGAAGATGTATGCCGACATCAAAGCATTCCTTGCACAGAAGAAACCATCGGATATGGATACTCCTGAGGTTCGCACCATAAAAGGACTCATACGTCGTGGCGAGGCCCGCACGGCATGTACCTATAATGGAGTTCCTCTCGACCATGTTCACTTCCTCGACCTTCCGTTCTACGAGTCGGGCAAGATAGAAAAGCTACCTATGGGCGAGAAGGATGTAGAGATAGTACGTGCCCTTCTGCAGAAGGTTAAGCCTCACCAGATATATGTAGCAGGCGACCTTGCCGACCCACATGGCACACATCGCAAGTGTACAGATGCTGTGCTCGCTGCCATAGACCTTGAGAAGGAGGCAGGAGCCGAATGGCTTAACGATTGTCGTATATGGATGTATCGTGGCGCATGGGCTGAGTGGGAAATTGAGAATATAGAGATGTGTGTGCCTATGTCGCCTGAAGAGCTGCGTGGCAAGCGCAATTGTATCCTCAAACATTCGTCACAGATGGAGAGTGCACCATTCCTTGGCAATGATGAACGTCTGTTCTGGCAGCGTGCCGAAGATCGCAATCATGCCACAGCCGAATTGTATCACAGCCTTGGCTTAGCTTGCTACGAGGCTATGGAGGCATTTGTTCGATATATTCCTTAAGAGAAAAATCGTGTCGTGAGACACCATTCCAATAAATAAATTTGTATATCCTAAGAAGAGGGGGCTTGCGACGGTTAGTCGAAAGCCCCCTTGCTTGTATATGGTAAACGCATTGCTCTTTTAATGAAGTCAAATAAATTGGATTATGAAGTAAACTAAGTCAGATTACAAAGTAAACTAAGTCAGTTTATGCGATTAATCTAATCCTCCCAAGAGGTTAGCCTTATCCGTTCATGCGATTAGCCTAATCCGCCAATACGATTAGCCTAATAAACTTGCTTATGTAAGTATTCATATTTATCTTTATATATGAACGGTAATATGTAGGAGGGTATGGCATCCCTGCCATACCCACTCTGCCATAATTGTACAGCCAATTTAGTGGGTATGGCAAGGATGCCATACCCTCCTACTATGTGTAAAGATAATACTGAACTGTTACTTAAAAAATGAATACGTATTCATAAAATAAGGTGATTATTGATGGGGTGTAGTCGATAAAGTCTTCATTATCGAGCCGTCAAGATGGCGTACAATAAGCTGTCCATCCTCGTATGTGGCGAATGTAGGTTCGTTGCCACCCTTAGGGAAAGTTATAGAACCAATGTTGCACACAATGTCTCCCTCGTCAGTTTGTTCGAGTTTCCACAGATGTGTATGTCCATATACAAAGATGTCGTGTGCAAGGGTAGGGCGGTTCTGTTCGTTGTATACATGTCCATGTGTAAGGAACAGTCGGCGCCCGTTGTCTACAACAAGAGCGTAATCAGCCATTATTGGAAACTGCAGAAGCATTTGATCCACCTCGGCATCACAGTTGCCGCGAATGGCAATAATACGTTCCTTCATTGCGTTAAGCCGCTCTACAATGCCCTTGGGATCTATACCTTCGGGTATGCGGTTGCGTGGTCCATAGTTAAGAATATCGCCAAGGATGCACAGCATATCGTATTTGCCTTGGTCGAAAAACTGCAGGACGCGCTCAAGTGTAGGTAGGCATCCGTGAATGTCAGATACAAGTAAGTATTTCATGTTATGCATATTTAATCGTGTAATTCTCTCTCCATGTCGCGCTTGCGCTTCGACTCGTCCACCACTTGGAAGTCTTTCTTTCGCAGTACGAATGTCGATCCAAGATACTTCTCGCGTACTATACGGTTCTCTGCCAATTCTTCAGGAGCGCCCTGGAATAGAATTCTACCCTCGAACAGCAGATAAGCGCGGTCGGTTATAGTTAGTGTCTCCTGTACGTTATGGTCGGTTATCAAGATTCCTATGTTGCGATACTTCAGTCGCCACACCACATGCTGAATCTCCTCTACAGCAATAGGGTCGACACCTGCAAACGGCTCGTCAAGCATAATAAACTTAGGGTCGATTGCCAGGCAACGTGCTATCTCGGTACGGCGTCGCTCGCCACCCGATAGCTGGTCACCCTTGTTCTTGCGCACCTTACCAAGGTTGAAGTCGGCAATAAGACTTTCCAACTTCTCCAACTGTTCTTTGTGCGAGAGTTTAGTCATCTCAAGTACAGCCATGATGTTGTCCTCAACACTAAGCTTGCGGAACACGCTCGCCTCCTGTGGCAGATAGCCGATGCCGGCACGTGCTCGCTTATACACGGGATAGTCGGTGATGTCCTGCTTGTCGAGGTAGATATGTCCGGCGTTGGGCACAATAAGTCCCGTGGTCATATAGAACGATGTTGTTTTGCCGGCACCATTAGGACCAAGCAAACCAACAATCTCGCCCTGGCGTACATTAATAGAAACATCGTTAACGACGGTACGCTTGCCATAACGCTTTACAAGTCCCTCTGTTCGCAGCACCATACAATGTGGCTTGTCCTCGGCAGCCTGCTCCACAACGGGCTGACCTTCCATTTTTATGTTGTCTGTTTCACTCATGTTCGTATAAGTATATTTATTGATACAAAGGTAAAACAAAATATCATTTCCTACAAATAAAAAATAAAAACTTAAACTTGATGTATAGTTTTTACCGTTTTATTGCTACTTTTGCAAAAGGAAACAAAACAACGACACGATTATGTTGATATTTAAATACTTAAACACTTTAGGACGCTATCTCATACTAATGGGACGTTCTTTCGCCCGCCCCGAGCGTATGCGCATGTTTCTTAAGCAATACGTCAAGGAGATGTCGGCATTGGGTGTCGATTCTATCGGCATCGTACTGCTTATATCGTTCTTCATCGGTGCGGTAATATGTATACAGATGAAACTCAACATTCAGAGTCCCTGGATGCCAAGATGGGTGTCGGGTTATACCACACGTGAGATATTGCTGCTTGAGTTCTCGTCAAGTATCATGTGTTTGATACTTGCCGGAAAGGTGGGATCGAATATCGCCTCCGAACTTGGCACAATGCGCGTGACACAGCAGATAGATGCTCTCGATATAATGGGTGTAAACTCGGCCAACTATCTTATATTACCCAAGATACTTGGACTGGTAACAATTATGCCGTTCCTCGTAGTCTTCTCCTCGTGCACGGGTATACTTGGAGCCTACGGCACGGCATATATAGGCCATATATTGTCGCCCGAGGACCTTACGCTTGGCTTGCAACACTCGTTCAACTCGTGGTTTATGTGGATGAGTATCATCAAGAGTCTTGTGTTTGCCTTTATCATATCCAGCGTGTCAAGCTATTTTGGCTACTCGGTAGAGGGCGGCTCTGTGGAGGTAGGCAAGGCAAGTACCGACGCAGTAGTGTCGTCAAGTGTGCTGATATTGTTCTCTGACGTGTTCCTTACACAATTACTCAGTTAAAGAAAGTACTATGATAGAAATAAAACATCTATGCAAGTCGTTTGGCGACAAGGAAGTGCTGAAGGACATCAATGCTGTGTTTGAGGACGGCAAGACCAACCTCATAATCGGACAGAGCGGCTCTGGCAAGACGGTGCTAATGAAGAATCTTGTGGGATTGCTTACGCCTACAAGTGGCGATGTGCTGTATGACGGGCGCAACTTTGTTGGTATGAGCAAGAAGGAGAAGGTGTTTATGCGACGCGAGATGGGCATGATATTCCAGAGTGCAGCCTTATTCGACTCGCTCTCGGTGCTTGAGAACGTTATGTTCCCACTTGATATGTTCTCCACCATGAATTATCGTGAACGTGTGCACAGAGCGCAAGAGTGTCTCGACCGAGTTAATCTTATCGACGCACAGAATAAGTTTCCAGGCGAGATATCAGGTGGTATGCAGAAGCGTGTAGCTATAGCTCGCGCCATTGTGCTTAATCCTAAGTATCTGTTCTGCGACGAGCCTAACTCTGGACTTGACCCACATACATCTCTAGTTATAGATGAGTTATTGTCGTCAATAACCAAGGATTTCGGTATGACTACCATCATCAACACCCATGATATGAATTCGGTTCTGGGCATTGGCGAGAACATCATCTTTATATATCAAGGTCATAAAGAATGGCAAGGCACAAAGGATGACGTGATGGGGGCCACAAACGAAAGATTAAATGATCTTGTGTTTGCATCCGAATTGTTCAAGAAGGTGAAGAAGGCGGAGATGAGCAACAAGTAATATAAATTACAATTGTTAATAAATGGAAATGCAATTTTGATGCAAGTCAAAAAACAACAGGCATTATATTGACATCAGTCAAAAAAAGCATAGAATGGCACTTGAATCACGGTTCAAGTGCCATTTTTGGATATAAAACATGAATATAAATGTTAAAATCAACTTTTTTTGAAGTTTTTTTGTCAAAAGTTTGTGTATGAACCAAAATAGAACTATCTTTGCAGACGTAAAAGTTATCATCATTTCATAACAACCTACTGAGACCATTAGACACAACTTTTCGCTCAAAGGATTTGTGTAATTCAAGAGCGGCAAAAAATACCTTTAAACAATCACCTAATAATACCTTCTCAAAGAATAAAAACTGATAGTCATCACTTTACTATTAATTGATAGCCACGCCGCAGTAGATGCAGCGTGGTTGTTTTTTTATATATGTACCTGTAGGAGGGTATGGCATCCCTGCCATACCCACTCTGCCATGATTGTACAGCCAATTTAGTGGGTATGGCAAGGATGCCATACCCTCCTATATGTAAAGATAATTCTGAACTGTTATTACTTGACCATTTTAGAGTTAGTAAAGAAGATATCAGGATAAAACACAATACGAGGGGCAGGAAAGAAATACCTGCTCCTCGTATTCGTTTATATATGTGTCAATTTGGTTATTTCCATATCGACTTTATAGTACGTACGCGTCCAGTGGCTGGCTTGCCATTGATGGTTATGCTATTGTATATACTCTTAGGATATACAAGCAAGGTTTGTGCCATGGACCCGTTGCCAGTAAACAATTCTACAGACGACTGGTCGATATAAAGGCGTAGTGTTACGCTATTGCCCTCGGTATTGAGCGGTGCTATTACCGATGGCAACGAGAAGTTGCCGTTGAACGAAGTTTTGCCAGTCTGATTGTTGCGATGGGCAATAATGCTGTTTGTGGCAGCATTTAGTGTGTAGTCGAGGTGTTCGCCCTCTTTATTGACAAGAGATATCTCGGCATCATTGTCTATAGGCATTGTCAGTTCTACCTCATAGGCATTGGCGGCATCAAAAGCATTAGCTGTAAGTTCTTTCCATTCGCTTGCAGAAGCCTCAAGTTCCTTTACCACATTGCTGCATAAAAGCGGTTTGCCGTTGTATTCGTGCAATGACAGTTCACGTGGTAACGTAAATGCCGAACGCCATGGTGATACAGGCGAAGCTCCAGCATACTGCCAGTTGTTCATCCATCCTATATAAACAGTACGACCAGGTGTGTTGCTCCATGTAACGCCTGCATAGTTGTCGGCACCATAATCAAGCCATAACGGATAATCGAGTGCGTCGGCTGTGAACTTATTGCCGTCAAAATCGCCTACAAAATACATTGTACCACTTCCTATGGTGGGGCCACCAGGATTGACACTTACTATGAGCACCCACTTCTTGGTGCCATTATAATCCATCTGTAAAAGGTCAGGACACTCCCACTGTCCACGGTTGCATCTACTTATAGAAGTTGTGAATGTAGAGAGTTTAGTCCAGTTCTTCAAGTCCTTTGATGCCCAGAACTGTATACCGTATTGCCATCCTAATGCCAGCGACATAATCCATTGCTTAGAATCATCGTGCCAGAATATTTTCGGGTCGCGGAAGTCGGCCAATTCGGTATTCTTAATCACAGGATTGCCTTCATACTTTTGGAATGTAGCACCTCCGTCAGTGCTATATGCAAGACTTTGCTGCTGATATGCATCGGCTGACGTATATATAGCAACAATAGCATTCTTTCCGAATCCGGCTGTATTGTCCTTGTCTATCACAGCCGAACCAGAGAATATCATACCAAGTTCGTCGGGTGATAGAGCAACGTTCTTCTCTGTCCAGTGTATAAGGTCGGTAGATGTGCTGTGTCCCCAACTTAGGTTTCCCCAATCATTGCTCTTAGGGTTATATTGGTAGAACATATGATATGTGCCGTCAAGATATACAAGACCATTAGGGTCATTCATCCAATTCTTGGCTGGAGTGAAATGTATTTGTGGACGGTACTGCTCCGTATAGTTATCATCAGATGGCTGATTGGGAGTATCAGGAGTGTCGGGTGTAGTGGGAGCTGTTGGCAGTTCTATCTCGCCCTCCGAATTTGAGTCGGTACACGCAACAAACGATGTTGCGGCAAATAGACAACAGGTTATAATGAAAATCGATTTATTCATAATATATATTATTATCTTGTTTTGAGATATTCAAGGCTGTTCTTTGCAAGTTTAAGCACATTGTCCTGATATACATTGTTCTTAGGATAAGCACTAATGTTTGGTGTGCCGTTGTCGTTCTTCATTGAGAATTCGCAACCACCATTACCAATGCAGAGTACAGTGCCTTTGAAGTCGGTATTGCCTTGACGAGCCTCCCATATATTGAGCTGTGAAACCCAATCAATCTGTGAATCCCATGTAGCGAGTGGATATATTCCATATGTGTCGGTCAATATGCTGTAGCAAGCCATTTCCTGATTGCCTTGTCCGGTTAGTACAGCAGGTATGTTGAAGAATAGACAGTTGTGGTCTTCAGTCCAGCCTGGTCCCTTCACGGCTATCAGTTTGGTACGGTCGGCCTGTTCTACGTCAATGCCGTTGTATATAGGGTGTGACGACATGTCAATACTGAACTTACCGCCAGGATTAAGTTGTACAGCCATCTTCCACACGTCTCCATTATATCCACCAGCAGCACATCCAATGTTCTTGTCGTTGTTCTGCAGCATATCAGTTGGGATGCGTCCAAGTGTACCTATATATACAGTAGAGTGTCCCCAAAGTAGCAGGTTGCCGCCATCCTTGTACCATTGGCGTATTGCAGGTGTTGCTGCGAGTACATTTGAAGGAATGTTCCATACATCAGCCTCATTACCTGTTTCAATGTCGCGTATCCAGAATAGTACGCGGAACTGTGCAAGGTCTGCAGTAGAATGGATATCTTTGAACGATACAAACTTGGCAGAAGCATACTGGCTATGTAGCCAAAGCCATGCCGAAGCCTCATCGTCATCACCATTCTGTGTCAGTTCGTCTGCAGTAGCATAAGTGCTGAGGAATCCAATGGTAGTCTTGCCTATACGCAGCGACGATGATGTGGCAAGTGCTGTGCCCTTATCGTTTACGGCAACAATTGTAACGTTCCATGTATCGCCGTCTGAAACGTTGTTAATGGTGTATGATGTAGCACCAGCATCAAGAGTCTCGCTAATGTTGCGAATACCATTGGTGGCGGTAAGTAGCAGGCTTGTAGCGTCAGTAGCCTTGCTCCATGTTATTTCGGCATTGTAACCATCGCTAACATCAACCTGCTTCATTGATAGATTTGTGATAGATGTAGCTCCCTCGCGGATGTATTCTTTCACTACTCCAGATGAAACATTTGTGCCGTCAGTAACCTTGAACACATACTCAAACTTAACGTTTGTTGGTACATTTTTCTGAACGTAAGTATTACCAGAAGCAACCTCGGTGGAGGTAAGTGTACCATCGCGGTAGGTGGCTATCTGCATACTCTCACCATCAGGCAGAGCATTCCATTGCCATACATAGTCGTCGTGCTGTAACTGGCCTGTTATGGATGAGGCATCGGGTGCGCTGACTATCATGTCGCTACGGTCGTAGTCGTTGCTTTGGCAGGCGGATAAGAGCACGATAGCCAATAATATAAATATATTAGAAATCCTTGTTTTCATAAATTGAATAATTGTTTAGATGTTAGAATTCATTCGCCAAGTAAGGGCAAAAGCTATATAGCAAATGCTTTTGCCCGTCGTGGCGTATCATTTAGTATCCCTTGTTCTGTTTGTACAGTCCAGGAACGTAGTAGAGCTGGTTGTATGGTATCGGATAGAACTCGTTCTTGCCAGGTGTGTAGTGAGCATCCTTCAAGTATTGAGCGTATGTCTGTCCGTCGTATACATCGTTCTGTTCCTTTGCGAAGTAAGCGTTGAGTGTCTCAGAAGCTATACCCCAACGGCGCAAGTCAAAGTAGCGTCCGTTCTCCATAGCAAGTTCCAATCGACGTTCCCAGCGCAGACATTTGCGTGCTGTAGTTTTGTCCTGGAAGTAAGTCTCTGGATAGAGAGCTATCTCACACTGGTTTTCGGCATAAGCAATGTGCTTGTCTACAGAGTTCTTTGCACGTTGACGGATGTCGTTAATAATAGTGCGGGCCTCTGAAAGGTTGTCGGTCTCGATTAGAGCCTCTGCACGCATAAGCATAACATCGGTGTAGCGGAATACATAGTCGTTCATGGCGAATGCCTGCCATGAGCCATCGTAAGTCTCACCCTTAGAGCGCTGCGGCACTTCCTTCATAGAACAGTAGTAGCCGTAAGTGTTAGGTGTGCGGCTGTTTGCCTTTGTGAGGGTGTATTCCTTCTCATACTTGTATGGGAAAGTAGGCATACCGACGGTGTGGAACAAACGTGGATCCCATTTCTGAGCGTTTGGACTGCCATTGATAGGATAGTCGATGGTCTTGTTGTAGTCGTCAAACTCAGGCAAACCGTTCTTTGTCTTGAATGCGTTAACAAGATCCTGTGATGGTTTGTGGAAATCCCATCCGCACGACCACATACCCCATACTCCATTAAGCATATTGCTCCAGTTGGCGCGTCCGTAGGTGGTGTTGTCTTCCTTGTAGTCAGAAGTCTGTACGGCAAATATACTCTCCTTACTGTTCTTTTCTTCAGGAAGGAAGATGTCACCATAATCCTCAAGATAGCCATAGTTGGGGTCGTCCTTCACCACCTTGGTGTATTCTACCACCTTCTGCATATATTCTTTGTTGATATGGTCGTAGCCGTTGGTAGCTTCGTAGCCATCACCATAGGCAAGGGTGAGATAGCACTTGGCAAGGTATGAAGCAGCAGCTATCTTGTTCACTCTATTCTTGTCGGTCTGCACATCGGGCAGCACGTCGTAAGCCTCCTTAAAGTCATTGATAATCTTGCCGAACAATTCCTCGTATGTGAATTCGTCGTTGCGAGTTTGTTCTTGGAGATTGTTGGCTGTAACATTCTCGTCAATCCAAGGCACTTGACGGAACATGGTTATCAATTTATAGTAGAAGTGGGCACGGAGAAACTTCACTTCGGCTACACGTTGCTTGCATGTTTCTTCGCCGAGTTTGTCGTTGCCATATTGCTCAAGCGAGAGCAAGGCACGGTTGCAACGGCTTATTGCGCAATAGAGACGATACCAAAGCTCGTCGAACTCGCCTGGTGTAGAGGTCATGGTAGACCATATCTCCATAGGGTGATAGCCAGTATCTGTTGTTCCAGAACCTCCTTTAAGACAATCGTCTGAAGCCAAATCACCGTATGGCCAAAGGTTGAATGGATAAGAATACCAGCAATCGCCGAGCATAGCGTATGCTGAAGTAACCATTTGGTCGGGACGGCTGAATGCCTTGTCCTTGTCAATAACTCCCTTAGGTGACTCGTCAAGGAAGTCGCTGCATGATGTTGTAGTACCGAGTGTCAACATCGCTGCAAATATATATTTATATAGATTTTTCATTATTGTTAATCATTAAATTGTTTGGAGCGTAATATTACTGTTTTCTATTCTACTCATTATTGTTTATATAGTAGGGTGGGAGTATTATCCCCACCTTATTATATATTAGAAGCCAACCTGTAGTCCGAATGACACTGATGAAGAGTGTGGATAAGCCCAGTTAGGATTCTCTGGGTCGGATATGGTGAAGCTGTTGCTCTTCCATGTGAAGATGTTCTGACCAGAAACATACACACGAGCCGATGTCATGTTGAGCTTCTTTAGCAATGAGTCGCTGAAGTTGTAGCCTACTTGCAGTGAGCGAAGCTTCATCCAGTTGCCATGCTCTACGAAGTATGACGATGCACGTCCCTCGTCGCCCGTATTGTTGGTTGTGAGTGCAGGAATTGTTGACGATGTGTTGTCTTGGGTCCATGCTCCAAGCAGGCGGTTGCCCTTGTTGCTTCCAGCGTCTGTTATGCTCCAGAAGTCGGTCTGGAATTTCTGATTGTTGTATACGTCTACACCGCACACGCCCTGGAAGAACATTGAGAGGTCGAAGTTCTTATATCCAAGCGACACGTTCAAGCCCCAGTTGAAATTAGGTACAGGATTATAAATCCAAGTTTGGTCGTTGGCATCAATAGAGCCATTACCATCAAGGTCGGCATACTTAAGTCCGCCTATACGGGCATTAGGCTGACCTGAGGCAAGTACCTCTTCGCGACTTTGGAAAAGTCCGTCAACAACGTATCCCACTATAGAGCCATAAGGCTTCTTTGACTGTACAAGGTTCTCCTTCATTGTGTGTGCATACGAACCTGTGGTTGTAGAAGGCAGGTATGTAACCTTGTTGCGGAAGAAGTCGATATTGGCAGATACGTCATAGCGTAGACCATACTTTGTAGTATGACGATAGCCAACGTTAGCCTCCATACCTATATTGCGCAGTGATGGACCATTCGACCAACTTGCACCACCCTCACCCATTGCACCGAGATATGCGGGTGATATGAGCATATCCTTTACATCTTTAATATAAGCATCGACAGTTCCGTAGAGTTCCTGGTTGAACAAAGAGAAGTCGGCACCAACGTTATATTGTATTGTTGTTTCCCATTTCAGGTTGTCGTTGGCAGTCTGTGTGGCGCGGAAGCCTGATGGGAAAATACCAGTGCCTTGACGGTAGAGGTCGTATGCGGTAGATGTTACACGGTCAGAGCCATAATCGGCAACATACAAGCCGTAGCGCGCTGTGTTGGATATCTCTTGGTTACCAGTCTTACCCCATGATGCACGAATCTTAAGATCGTCTATCCATGATGCCTTGAGGTTCTTCGAAAGACGATAGCCAAGTGTAGCAGCGGGGAAGTTACCATAACGGTTGTTCTTGCCAAAACGAGATGAACCATCTCGACGTATGGTAAATGATGCAAGTACAAGGTCTTGCCAGTTGTAGTCAACCTTTCCGAAGAATGATGCCAATGTGTATCCAGAACCAATACCTGTTGCTCTCTCAATACCAGTTGCGGCATCTGGCCACATATAATCCTTGTCTTCAATTATGAATGTCTGTGCGTAAGATCCCATATCCTCTACAGTCTGCTTGTGCAACTCCATACCAGCAAGCACTGTAAAGTCGTGATCGCGTGCTATCTTGAAGTTGTAATTGGCTGTATTACTCCATGTCCAACGCACGTCGTCGTGGGCAGAGAGTGTGGTGCTCGGAATATTATTGTTCACAATGTCCGACTTGAAGGTGTGGTTCATTGAGTGAATGAACGAGTGATAGTAGTCGAGACCGAAGTTTGAACGGAGCATAAGACCCTTGAGCGGTTTTACGTCAACGTAAGCATTTCCGAAAACACGCCATATCTTCAAGGCATTGTCACGGTTCATATACATCTCGCGCAAAGGGTTCTGACGGTCGCTCATGCCACCAACCGGACCTCCGAATGTTGTTCCATCCTCTTCGTACACGGGTACGGTAGGTGACATCTTCAGTGCATTCTCCATAGGAGCGCAATCAACTTGCTTTGAGTAGGTGACAGTTGCATTCTCGCCTACACTTACTATCTTGTTAACATTGTATGTAGAGTTGAATCGTGCTGAGAAGTTCTCGAAGTTGGAGTATTTTAATATACCGTCGTTCTTCTTGTATCCGGCAGACAAGAGTCCGGTAAACTTGTCTGTAGCTCCAGAAAGGGAGAGGTCGTAGCTCTGCATAAAGCCAGTGCGTGATATCTCGTCAAGCCAATCGGTATCCGATATACGCATTGTTTTCTTGGCATTGATGTAACCATCGTATATACCATTGACAGTATATGTATTATAGTTACCAGTAGAAGGGTCGTATGCCTTGATAGTGCGTCCGCTGGATGCGTTGAGATCGAGACCATAGTTACGGGCATAAGCCACAGGGTCGATGCCATCGTTGAGGGCAGCTTGTGCCATAGCTGTAGCATACTCGCGTGTATTGCAGAGCTTCATCATCGACTGCGAGTTGTAGAATTGTGCAGTAAGGTTTGTCGAGAAGTCTACATTGAGTTTGCTACCCTTCTTGCCTTTTTTGGTGGTAATAATAATTACACCATTGGCAGCACGTGAGCCATATATTGACGCAGATGCGGCATCCTTGAGCACTTGCATACTCTCAATGTCGTTCATGTTGAGCGAGTTGAGGGCTGTAGTTGTAGGCACTCCATCAATAACAAACAATGGATCTTGTGAAGAGTTGAATGAGCCAATACCACGTATACGAACAGTACCAGTGCCAATAGGCGAACCGTCGGTAGTGATAGTCATGCCTGGCACCTTGCCTTGCAAAGAGCGCATAGGGTCGGTATCTGCTGACGATTTTAGGTCTTTTGTGCTTACTACTGATACAGAACCAGTCAAGTCGGCCTTACGCTGCACTTGATAACCAGTCACAACTACTTCGCCCAATACCTCAGAGTTGTCTTGAAGCACAATCTTAAGATTCTCGCCTGCTTTTACCTCCTGATCCTTACATCCTATATAAGAAATGATAAGGGTTTCGCCGGGTTTTACATTGAGTTTGAAGTTACCGTCAATATCGGTAACAGTGCCCATATTTGAGGATCCCTTAACTTTAACTGATGCACCAATGATAGGCTCACCCGTGTTGTCGGTCACCGTTCCGTTGATGCCGTTGGTCTGAGCATAAATGCTAGAACCGGCAAGCATGAGCATACTTACTAAAGCTACTTTTGCTTTCTTCATAAGATATACGTTTTTTGTTTTTTGGGTTTAAGTTTTACGTCTTTCTAACGATTGCAAAGTTATAAGATAAAAAGAAAGTGATATTTCATGAATCGTTCACAAAATATCACTCATGTTACATGCAACAATCGTTGACTGTATAGTCAAAAAAGTTGAGTTTTTTTGTTATGTTGTGCCAATTATTTTATTTAGTTATGTAAATTAAGCCTTCATTTCCTCTCTTACATCCGTTGGATACTTGTCATACTGCTTCTTGAAGCATGATGAGAAGTAGCCTGGTGTGGCAAATCCTACTTCGTTGGCTATTTCGGATACAGTCTTGTCGGTGGTTTTGAGCAGAGTCATGGCACGTTTGAGTCGTGTCTCGCGCAGCAGCTCTATTGGTGTCATACCCGTAAGTGCTTTCACCTTGCGGTATAGCTGCACGCGCGATAGTCCCACTTCGTCGCCGAGGTCTTCAATCTTGAGATTGGTGTTCGACATATGCTTCTCCATTGCCTTGAGGAATGTATCGAGGAATCGTCGGTCGGGCGAAGGTGTGTGTTGATTGTTGAGTGTTGAATGTTGCGCTCGGCTTTTGCCGCTTGCCAGAGCAAGAATTGTCGGCTGCTCCGATTGCGAATTTTGAGCCTTGAACAGTTGGCAAAGTTTCTGGCGATTGGCAAGAAGCGATGCTATGTTTGCAACAAGTAGGTCGGCACTGAACGGTTTGGTCATATACATGTCGGCACCGGTCTGCATACCCTCAATGTACTGCTGTTCGCTGCTGCGGGCTGTGAGCAACAGCACTGGAATATGGCTTGTAGCCTCATGTTGCTTGAGTCGTGAGCAGAAAGTAAGTCCGTCCATTACTGGCATCATCACATCCGACACCACAATGTCGGGCATACTCTCCACTGCAAGTTTCAGTCCGCTCTGGCCGTCGGCAGCCTCAATGACATAGTAGCGGTCGAGCAAGAGTGTGCGCAGATAGGCGCGCATGTCGGCATTGTCGTCAACGATAAGTATGGTGGCGAGTTCGTTAGAATTGCCGTTAATCAAAGTGTCGTGACGACTCTCTTGCACCGACTTCTGACTTGCAATGAGTTGCTCGTCGGTTGTAGTGGTGGAGTCGTCGATGGTAGCGCGATTCTCTCGACGGAACAGTAGCACGTCGCTCACAAGGCGTTGCAGTTGTTCCACATTGCGCTTTATTATCTCAATGAGTTGTCGCGAGTCGCCCTTGCCTTCAGCAAGTTGGCTAATGGGTCCGGCAATGAGTGTCAGCGGTGTTCGCAACTGATGTGACGCATTGGTGAAGAAGCGTGTCTGCTCGTCGTTAAGTTCGCGCATACGACGGTTGGCACGGCGTGTAGCACGCACGGCACGCCATGTAGCAAACACAGCCACAGCCAACATTAGGATCACGAGCAATGCCACGATGAGCAATGTGCGCTGAATATTGTAAAAACCGAGATAGGTTTCCAGTTTCGACTGTATTGTTGCAATGTGCTGGTTCTGCTTCTTGAGCGAGTCGCTACTCAGCGAAATGTCGGCTACGTTTTGGGGTGTCACGACAAAGCTTTTCATATTATTCGTGCGCTCGTATGGCTTGCCTTCGAGTATGCGCAGTGCAAGAGCTATCACCTCCTCGCCATGGGTAGGGTAGATATATGAAGCTGCGAGTTGTCCTTTCTGTACCGCATCGATTCCTTCACCTGGCAATCCGTCAATGCCAAGGAAGCGAATTTCACGCTCTTTGTGCAACTCTTTGGCAGCTTCGTAAGCACCTACAGCTGCAAGGTCGCTATGACAGAACACTACGTCGGCAGTCTTGCCGTCCTTTAGCCATTGACGCATGATGCGCTTGCAGTCGTCGTGCGACCATTTGCTTGGCACATGACGATAGTCAATATATGTCTCGCGGCTAATGGTTTCGCAGAAACCTTTATGCCGTTGTGCGGCAGGTGAAATCTCAAGTGGTCCGGTCATCTCCAGCACTATGGGACGTCGTCCTTCTGTCTTAATGCTGTCGCGACACAGCATTGCTGCATATTCCGCCATCTTGCGTCCAGCCTCAACATTGTCGCCACCTATATAAGCGGTATAATCGTTGAGTGCTGTAGTGCGGTCATAGAAGACAATGGGTATATTCTTGTTGCGGGCACGTTGCAGACTGCCATTGAGTGCATGATAGTCGTTAGGCGAAACCACAAGCAGATCTACGCCCTCGTCTACAAGACTGTCTATCTGTTGGCATTGCCGTTCGTTGCTGTTGTCGGCATCCTTTATAATCACCTTAACATCGGTGTCGTATAGATGTTGTGCCGATAGCATCTCAATGTTGGCTTTATCGCGCCAGCGTCCACCCACACACTGCGACACACCTATTTTATATTTATAATTGGTAGTGCAGCTGGTGGCGAGTGTTAGCGTTGCTAACAATATTAATAATGTATGATAAGTTTGGGTTTTCATAAAACGATAGTTTTATTTGGTTTTCAATAGCAAAATTAAATAATTTCTTGATAATAAACAACCAACAATTTAGACATTTAAATAAAAAATTGTTTCATCGGCCAATTCTTACAAGTTTTGGAAACATAAGTCACATACCAATCATAATATAAAATGTAATTTTGCGACAGAAACCAAACACCTACAGTTTAAACTTTTGGATAATTTAAAAACCTATATTAATATGAGCAAGAATTTATTCAGCCGTACAGCGGCAACATCGTTTGTATTGGGGCTTGCAATGGCTGCCTCGGCACAACAGGCTAATTTCCTTAGCAACAACCACTGCATCTACCGTGTGGACAATTCACAGAAAGTGCTTCTTCTGCCGGTGCAAGAGAAGGCAGAGATGTGCAATGTCAAGGTGATTGACGGCAACAGTCAGGTGAAGGCATTCAACATCCGTCTCGCTTCAAACCACATCGACTATTATGTGCCGCTCTACATCAGCGAGTACAAGAACAGCAAGAACATCTCTCTCGACATTCATGTCAATGGCACCTATCGTAACGATGGTGGTGTTTCGAGCTTCACATGCTGGAAGAATATGAAGTATGCCGACTCATTCGACATGACAAATACAGAGCAGTATCGTCCCGTCTATCATCACACTCCAGCATACGGATGGATGAACGACCCTAACGGTATGTTCTATAAGGATGGTGTATGGCATCTTTACTATCAGTACAATCCCTACGGCTCGCAATGGGAAAACATGACTTGGGGACACTCTACATCCAAAGACCTCTTGCATTGGGAGTTCCAGGGCGAGGCTATAGAGCCTGACGTATGGGGTACGATATTCTCAGGTTCGGCTGTAGTAGACCATAACAACACTGCTGGATTTGGCGATAGTACAGTAGTTGCTATGTACACAACGGCTGGCGAGAACCAAACTCAGAGCCTTGCATACAGCACCGACAACGGCAAGACATTCACAAAATACGAAGGCAACCCCGTTATCACAAGCAATACACCCGACTTCCGCGACCCGCACATGTTCTGGAACGAGGACATAAAGAAGTGGAACATGATTCTCGCCGAAGGTCAGCACATGAACATCTATTCGTCTGTCGACCTCAAGGAATGGACTCTCGAGAGTCAGTTTGGTGCTGAGTATGGCAATCATGGTGGTGTGTGGGAATGTCCCGACCTTATGAAGATGCGTGTACGCGGTACCGACAAGTATAAGTGGATGCTTATCTGCAACATCAATCCTGGCGGTCCGTTCGGTGGTTCAGCCACACAGTACTTCGTAGGCGACTTCGACGGTAAGAAATTCACATGCGAGACAGCACCCGAGGTGACACGATGGATGGACTACGGCAAAGACCACTACGCCACCGTAACCTTCGACAACGCTCCCAACGGACGTCGCGTGGCAATCGCATGGATGAGCAACTGGCAGTATGCCAACCAGGTACCAACCATGCAGTATCGCTCGGGCAATTCAATTCCGCGCGACCTCGATCTCTACGAATATGAAGGCAATACATATTGCGGTGTAACTCCGTCGCCTGAGCTTACAGCAGCACGTCCGAAGAAGTCTACTAAGACTCTGAGCGAATCGTGCGAAGTAGTTGTTACACTCAAGGGTAGTGCCACCATCACACTCCACAATGACAAGGGCGAGCAGGTGGTTATGACCTACGACGACAAGATTCGCACATTTACAATGGACCGCACCAAGAGCGGACTCAAGGACTTCAGCGATGACTTCGCTGCCGTCACAACAGCTCCCGTACATGGCAAGATGACTCACCTACGACTCTTTATCGACAAGAGCAGCATTGAGGCGTTCGATGCCGAGGGCCGCATGGCAATGACCAATCTCGTATTCCCCACCAAGCCTTACAACAAGGTAGTCATCAAGGGTAAGGGCAAATATGCGGTGTATAATTTGAAGTAATGTTACAATAGTTGCAGAAATGTTGTATGATACATTTTTTGCAATCGGATGTAACAAATTTTATAGCATCTCTGCTGCACAAGTGATAACTTTGCAGCAGAGAAATATAAATAAATGAACTAATAACTAAAAAGTTTCATACACAAATGAGCAACTCAAACTCAAGCAAACTTACGCTCATCCCGGTGATGATAGCATTCTTCACAATGGGATTTGTCGACCTCGTCGGCGCAGTATCAAATAACATGCAGGAAGACTTCGGACTCTCTGATTCCGCTGCCAATTTCTTCCCGTCGCTTGTATTCTTCTGGTTTCTTATCTTCTCTGTGCCTACAGGCATGCTGATGAATAAAATCGGACGCAAGAAGACTGTGCTGCTGTCTATCATCGTTACAACTTTGGCAGTGTTCCTGCCACTCTTCGATAGCTTCATACCTACTAAAGAGAGCCAGCTCTGGCTGATGTACATATCGTTCTCGCTCCTTGGCATAGGCAATGCCATTATGCAGACATCAATCAATCCATTGGTGACAATGCTCGTTAAGGGTCACTTGGCTTCAACGCTCACCTTCGGACAGTTTGTCAAGGCCATCGCCTCGTTCATTGCTCCGCTTATCGCAGCATGGGGAGCCACAACAGCAGCTCCTATCTTAGGACTCAGTTGGCGCATCCTTTTCCTCTTGTTCTTCATCATAGGCATGGTGGCTACATTGTGGCTCGGCATGACCCGCATTGAGGAAGAACCCATCGAGGGCAAGGCTTCTGGCTTCGTTGACTGCCTTAAGATGCTTGGCTCACCTATCATCCTCCTCTCCTTCATTGGCATCATGTGTCATGTGGGCATTGATGTAGGCACCAACGCTGTTGCTCCGAAGATTCTCCTTGAACGTCTTGGTGGTGCTGGCGACTCGCTCAGCCAGTTTGAGTATGCCACATCTCTTTACTTTGCTTTCCGTACACTCGGTTGCTTCACTGGTTCAATCCTCATGCGCAAGCTCAATATCCGCACATTCTTCACTATCATTGTGCTTATGATGGCACTTTCTATGGTAGGTTTCGTGTTCGGCACAGAGAAGTGGGAACTTTGGGCAGCTATCGCTCTTGTAGGCTACGGCAACTCAAATGTGTTCTCTATCGTGTTCTCTCAGGCTATGCTTTCCGCTCCCGAGAAGAAGAACGAGGTGTCTGGTCTTATGATCATGGGCTTGTTCGGTGGCACAGTGTTCCCGCTCTTCATGGGCTTTGCAAGTGATGCTGCCAAAGAAGCCGGCTCACAGTATCCGCAGATTTGGGCTGCCGTGGTAATGGCAGTGGGTGTTGTGTATCTGCTCTCTTATATTCCGAAAGTTAAACAGTAATCCGACGAAAGTTAAACAGTAATACGAAAGTTAATCAATAAAAACAACTAATATAATGAATACGAAATATGTAGTAGGACTTGGTGAGGCACTCTGGGATGTGCTTCCTGAGGGAAAGAAATTAGGTGGCGCTCCTGCAAACTTTGCATTCCATGCAGGACAGTTCGGATTGAACTCTATCGCCGTTAGTGCACTTGGTGAGGATAAACTTGCTGATGAGACCATAGAGCAGCTTGAAGAGAAAAAGCTACAGTATTGTATGCCACGTGTACCTTATCCAACAGGTACTGTCCAGGTAACGCTTGACGATGAGGGTATACCGACATACGACATCAAGGAGAATGTGGCTTGGGATAATATTCCATTTAATGATGAGGTAAAGGCCATAGCAGAGAACACACGTGCTGTATGCTGGGGCTCATTGGCACAGCGCAATGTAGTGAGCCGTGAGTCGATATACAAGTTCCTTGATTCAACTCCTAAGGACTGTATGAAGATTTTCGACATCAACCTTCGTCAGAACTTCTACACCAAGGAGGTAATATGCGAGAGCATGAAGCGCTGCAATGTGCTTAAGATCAACGACGAGGAATTGGTACTTATCGGTCGAATGTTTGGTTATCCAGGTTTGGATATCGAGAACAAGTGCTGGCTTATCCTTGGCAAGTACAACCTTGATATGCTTGTATTGACTTGCGGAGTGAACGGCAGCTATGTATTTACACCAGGCTCTATGTCATTCCAGCCAACTCCTAAGGTAGAGGTTGCTGATACTGTTGGTGCAGGTGACTCGTTCACAGGTACATTCTGTGCCTCTATACTTGCTGGTCTGCCAGTGACAGATGCACATAAGCGAGCTGTACATGTAAGTGCATATGTTTGCACACAGAATGGAGCAATGCCGATATTGCCAGAGGAAGTAAAGAACGTTTAAGGTTATTTGTAATATATAAAGAAAGGGCAATCGGATGATACTATCGCATCATCCAATTGCCCTTATTAAGTACCAATGGTACAACAATTTCTTCCTTGGTTTTATCCTTGAAACTTAGTACAAGGAATGCACTGCCTATATGGCGTGCAGTATCGGTCTTAGCTCCGGCTATATCTACAGACATAAGCCCCTCATGGTCGGTTTTCATCTGCCATACATACTGCTTGGCACTAACAATTAGTTGTTCGCGATAGCTGGCTGGTATGCTGTCTGGTCGGTAAAAAGCATCTACGTAGGCATCATACTTACCTTGTATAAGGTAGTCGTAATAAGCTTTGGCTGCGCGTCCAGCTATCTCTTCTGGTTTTGGCTCAATAGGTTTGCTGCATGAGGCAAAAGACAGGATGAAGAGAGTTAGAAGAAAGAAAAAAGAGTTTCGCATTTCCTTTTTTTATTTATATAAAACGTAGGAGGCTATGGCTGCAATGCCATAGCCTCCTTATTATATATGTTTTACTTTTGTCGTATAAATACATTGATAGGACATCCGTGCATTGACCAGTTGTCGCGAATCTTGTTTTCGAGGAAACGTCGATAAGGCTCCTTTATATACTGTGGCAAGTTGGCATAGAACACAAACGAAGGTATCTGTGTGTTAGGCAACTGTGTGCAGTACTTAATCTTGATGTACTTGCCCTTGGTTGATGGTGGCGGATAAGCCTCAATCAAAGGAAGCATAACTTCGTTGAGCTTAGATGTGCCTACATGTGCTTTGCGGTTGAGGTAAACTTGCTTGGCAGTCTCGAGCACCTTAAATATACGTTGCTTGGTAAGGGCAGACGCAAAGATTATAGGGAAGTCAACGAATGGAGCCATACGCTGACGTATAGCGTTTTCGAATGTCTTGATGACAGCCTGGTCCTTATTCTCAACAAGATCCCACTTGTTTACAACCACAACAAGCGACTTGTTGTTGCGCTGTATAAGCTGGAATATGTTCATATCTTGAGCCTCTATTCCTCGTGTAGCATCAATCATAAGGATACATACATCCGAATTCTCGATGGCGCGGATAGAGCGCATAACCGAATAGAACTCCAAATCTTCAGATACCTTATTCTTGCGTCGGATACCAGCAGTATCTACAAGATAGAAATCGAAACCGAACTTGTCAAAGCGTGTATAGATAGAATCGCGTGTTGTACCTGCTATCTCTGTCACGATATTGCGGTCTTCGCCAATAAAGGCATTGATAATAGAACTCTTGCCAGCATTAGGTCTACCTACCACGGCGAAACGTGGAATACCGTCCTCAACTTCGTCCTTAACGTCAACCTTAAGCTTTGATAGCACAAGGTCTAATAAGTCGCCAGTGCCGCTACCAGTTGCCGATGATATACATTGTGGTTCGCCAAGGCCTAATGAATAGAACTCGGCAGCATCGTAAATTTGGTCGTTGTTGTCGGTCTTGTTAGCCACTAGGATAACAGGAAGCTTAGTGCGTCGCAGAATCTGTGCTACATCTTCATCCCAGTCTGTAAGACCGGTCTGAACATCAACGAGGAAGAGCACGAGGTCAGCCTCTTCTGTAGCCACGATAACCTGCTTGCGTATGGCATCCTCAAAGATGTCATCGCTCTTTACTACCCATCCACCAGTGTCTACAACAGAGAATTCACGTCCGTTCCATTCGCATTTACCATACTGACGATCGCGTGTAGTACCAGCTGTATCGCTTACGATAGCTTGACGTGTCTTGGTTAGACGGTTGAACAGTGTAGACTTTCCCACATTAGGACGTCCCACTATTGCTACTAAATTTGCCATGTTTTGTTTAAATAAGTCATTTGTTCCCTCCCATCAACGGTCGGGATTGGATGTGGTCTCTGCATCCTTGTTAATATATTTTCCGAAGCTGACCAACTCCGGCCCTTACCTCTCTGGCAAGAGTATCCCCTCTTTTCTATTCAGGGGAAAGCAGCGTAGCTGCAATTTTGAGTTTTGAATTGTGATTTGTGCGATACGCACATCTTGAATTTATGAATTATGAATTAAAAGTTATGAGTTGAGAATTGACAATTCAAAACTGAACAACTCAAAATCGGTGCAGCCGATAATTCAAAACTTAAAATTCAAAACTCAAAATTCCTAATTCTACTCTGGGTTATACCCAAAGTTGTCCAACTCTCTCTTCGAGCTGCGCCAATCCTTGTCGACCTTCACAAATATGTGTAGATACACACTCTTGCCGAAGAATTTCTCAAGCGACTTGCGTGCCTCTGTCGACATCTTCTTCAAAGCTACGCCCTGATGTCCGATGATGATACCCTTTTGCGAGTCGCGCTCTACATAGATAACAGCATGGATGTCGATGTTGCGGTCGGTTTCCTTAAACGACTCCACCTTAACCTCAACCGAATAAGGAATCTCCTTATCATAGTAGAGTAGAATCTTCTCACGTATAATCTCCGATACAAAGAAGCGGGCAGGCTTATCTGTCAGCTGATCTTTGTCGAAGAATGGGGGAGAGTCGGGTAACAACTCCTTGATACGTCGCATAAGAATGTCGACACCAAACTTGTTTTTTGCAGATATTGGTAGAATCTCGGCATTTGGTAATAGAGTATGCCACTTCTCTACAGTATCGCCAAGAGTCTTCTGGTCGCTTTGGTCTATCTTGTTAATGAGCAAGAGTACAGGTATGGTCATCTTCTTAACCTTATCAAGGAAGTCCATATTCTTCTCTGGGTTCTCCACTACATCAGTAACATATAGCAGTACATCGGCATCTTGAAGTGCAGATTCCGAGAAAGCGAGCATTGATTCCTGAAGCTTGTAGTTTGGTTTCAACACACCAGGTGTATCTGAGAATACTATCTGGGCATCGTCTTCGTTGACAATACCCATGATACGATGGCGCGTTGTTTGCGCCTTAAATGTGGCAATACTTATACGCTCGCCAACAAGCTGATTCATCAGTGTCGACTTGCCTACATTAGGATTGCCAACTATGTTTACAAATCCTGCTTTGTGCATATATTCAAAAAAGTACTTTATGCAAAGTTAGTTATTTTTTTACATATACATAATTATTAATAGCAAAAAGTTGAAATAATAGTGTGAAGTATGAGAAAAAAAAGATATATTTGCATATATATAACCTATAAAACTAATAATGAGATATCTATATATAGCAGTCGTAGCGCTTTTAGCACTGCTGTTGTCATCTAATGTTACAGCCCAGGAGTTCGACAATGTCAGCATTGCCGACGCCTCTTCTGTATGTTCCATTGCGCAAGACGAACAAGGTATATTGTGGTTTGGCAGCGACAACGGACTCTACTCATATGATGGCTACCGCACCATACCACATAATATCACTACAGATGGCTCGGCTGTCAACACACGCATTCATTCAATACATATGCAGCACAATAAACTGTATATGGCTACAGAGCGTGGACTTATTGTATACAATATAAGAAACGGACGCTATGAAGCGCAACCTGAGAAGGCAAAAGGCGATATTCGTGCCGTGACGTATTATGATGGTCGACTGTGGTTTGGCGGAGCTCAAGGTCTGTTTAGCTGCAATATGCAGATGGACGATATACGCATAGAGAGCAAGGCATTGCATAATGTATACTCGCTGCTTGCCACAAAATATGGTTTGTTTGTTGGTACAATATCAGGGCTAACACTATTTCGCCACGGCAAGGCTGCATTGCCTATACGCATAGGCAATGGAATGCAACCACTTGTCAACGCTCTTCTTAGTGATGGCAATGTCACCTGGATAGGAACCGAGGGTGCGCTATACAAATATGATGGAAAGCATCTCGAGGCAATACCAGCATTATCGGGCAATTCGGTTAAGTCGCTATCTGCTTACGGCAACCTGATTTATGCCGGTACTGATAACGGACTATATACATACAACAAGCTTAACGGTACAATATCGCATGCCTTACACGACTCGCGCTCGCAACGTTCTATTGCCAACAACATAGTATGGGCAGTGTTTACTGATTGTTGGGGTAACATATGGGCTGGAACCGATCAGGGTGTATCAGACATCAAACGACATAAGTTCTTCAATTATATTCCCCTTAGCAACATAACCCAAACGGGCGATGGTAACTGTCTTCACCTTATATACAGAAGCACAGACGGACGTTTGTGGCTTGGCGGAACAAATGGACTTATAAGCTATAATGCCACAAAAGGTTTTATGCCTGACAATAATGGCGATGTAACGTGGTATCGTCAGAACTCGCCTACACATTATATGTCGCACAACCGTGTTAGACGTGTATATTCTGACAGCAACGGTACGGTGATAATATGTACCGATCATGGACTTAACATATACAATCCTGTTACACGACAGATGCGAAACATTGTCGTTACCGACCATTCTAACCGTTATAACACGGCATGGGCTTATGACATTGTGGACGACGGAAAGGGACGATACTGGATTAGCTCGTATATGGGTGGCGTTTTTGTTATAGACAAGCAGAAACTATTGACGGCAACAAATCCAACAATAATTGCCGATCGCCACTTCCTGAAGACACTTCAAGGCATACATGTGTCGCAGCTTGTGGCCGATGGACATGGATATGTGTGGGCACGAATGTATGACAGCGGATTAGATCGTATCAATATTAACACATTGCATGTAGAGCATATTGTTGGCAAAGATCAAAACATAAACAACATATGCACCGATAATAATGGTAATGTGTGGGTTGCAATGCAAGGCGAGATAAGGCGTTTTGGAGCCAACGGCAACTCAGAGAGTTTCCGCATTGAGGGCTATACAGATGGTGCTATGTTGTGCGAGGTAGAAGGCAATATATGGATATTTATGGGGCAAGATTGCTGTATACTTAATCCGAAAGGCACGTCTACATGCTTCTCTATTCCTGGATTCCGACCGCTTGCAGTATGGTACGACCGCACTTCACGTCATGTGTTGCTTGGAGGCAACGATGCTATAGTTGCTGTTCCTACAGAAAACATTCATAATCTAAAATCCAAGACCAAGCGTCCGCAATTTCTTTTGTCGGCTCTTATGGTTGATGGCAAGCCATATATATCAGAATATGGAGCGCCTACTTATCTGTCTGAAATAACACTTACGGCTCGACAGAACAATCTATCGTTCATGTTGTCCGACCTTCCCATGTCTGGTAAACAATCGCGTATGTATGCTTACCGACTTGATGGTGTTGACCATCAATGGCAGTATATGCACGGTGAGCGACAGGAGATAAACTATAGCGCGTTGCCTTCGGGCAAGTACACACTTGAGGTGCGCGAGGTAGATGGATTAGGCAAGGCCGAAGGTATGGTTTATCAATTGAATGTAACGATTCTTCCACCGTGGTATCTATCGTTATGGGCAAAGTTGCTGTATCTGATTATAGTTATAGCATTGATAGCATGGACGGTAAACTTCTATATGATACGTCGACGTCTGCGTGAGGAACGTGAAGCTAAGCAGCAAGTTATGCAAGAATCAGCGGCTCGTTCGGCTTTCTTCGACAATCTGTCCATACAACTAAAGCAACCACTTGGCTCATTGTTCGGCTCTATATTAGGTATGCTTCACGATGAGAACGACACCAATAATGTGCGCCATCTTGAAAAGATGCGCCGTAATGTTGTCAATATGAACTCGTTGGTGTATAAGGCTCTTGATGTACAGACTATTTCTAATAACGACAGACCTGCAATGATAACCATAGACATTGCCGACTTCTGTAGGCGTGCAGTAGATGATGCCCGACAAAGATATGGCAAGTCACTTGACATAGAATATCACACTGATACGCCAACGGCATTTGTATGTGTTGATGTGGTTGGTATGCAATCTGTGTTAGACGAACTGATAGCCTTTGCCGCCGACAACCATAATGCTGACATGCCAATATCTGTTAACGTAAGCTCAGCCGAAGGCAAAACATCGATAGGTATATGCATACCTGGTATGATTATAGCTAAGGCCGACATGCCGTTTGTATTCAACCGCTACTTCCATGTAACAGGTTCTAAGCAGCAAGCTGGTGGCAACACCCTTGCCATAATACACGAGTATGCCGAGCATAACAGTGGACATGCTATGGTAGAAAGCGATGATAACGGTACTATAGTTAATATTGCATTTGCCACGGTGCAGACATCAACGGCACACAATGCATTTGTATCGGATACAACAGTTGCAACACAAACACCCGACATCGACAGTGCCGATGCTCGTTTGCTTGCCAAGATAACCGAAACTGTTGAGGCTCATGTGGCCGATTCCGATTTCAATGTTACACGTTTGCAGGAAACCTTAGGGCTTGGTTCTAAGTTGCTGTACCGTAAGGTTAAGCAGATGACGGGCAAGACACCAGTTGAGTTTATACGCCAGATACGTATGCAGCGGGCTGCCATATTATTAAGAGAGGGCAGGTTCTCTGTATCCGAAGTGATGTACATGGTAGGATTCTCAAACTCGAGTTACTTTTCCAAGTGTTTCCAAAAAGCTTATGGCATAACACCTGCAGCATGGAGCACAGCCAAGCATTAGTTCATATAACAAACTTTTCTATTCGTTGAATATTTTTCTATACTATATATAATATGCGTACATTTGCTTCATCTAAAACGACAAAGATGAATTACCGCAAGGAACATTTCATTTATACACTGATGTGGATATTGATATATATATCGCCAGTGATGGGGTTATATATGCGAATGTCATCCAATCCACATATAGAGTTCTCGTGGTACGAGATATTCAGTGCATGGAAATTCTATACTGTATGGCTTGTTATGTTTGCCGTACACAACTTTCTGCTTGCCCCTTTGCTCATCCTAAAACGACGCACCATATTATATGTTGTACTTAGCTTTACTGTTGTAGCCGTGGCAATGGGTACGCTGTGGTTTATGCGTCCCGAGTATCATCACCACCGATTGCCGCGATACAGCAGACACGAAAGGGTGTTGTACCGAGACAATATACCCGACTTTAGGCCTGAGGATGAACCTGAAGAGATGTTTGATGATGCATCTAAAGAACATGCTAAAGATCAGCGTTATCATCGTCGATTTTCATATCTGCGACCTTACGAGCCTTTCCCTTTCTTAGGACCTGGCGAACTTGTAACTGCCTTTGGTGGAATACTGCTTATTGGTATGAATCTGGGCGTTAAGCTATATTTCAAGTCGCAGGAAGACTCCAAGCTTATGGCGCAGATAGACAAGCACAACTTGGAGCGCCAACTGGAGTATCTTAAGTATCAGGTCAATCCACACTTCTTTATGAATACGCTCAACAATATTCATGCTCTTGTGGATATTGATCCCGAACGTGCCAAGACTACCATAGTGGAGCTTTCAAAGATGATGCGGTATATTCTGTACGAGGGAAGCAATAGGCTAATACCATTGCCACGCGAGGTACAATTTCTCAACAATTATGTGCAACTCATGAGATTGCGATATACAGATAAGGTAAGCATTCGTTTGTCGGCACCAAGCAATCTACCCGATAAGATGATACCTCCATTGTTGCTCATCATGTTCGTGGAAAACGCCTTTAAGCATGGTATAAGCTATCTTACCGAATCGTTTGTATACATAACTATAGATGTGAAATACGACCGCCTAAAGTTTGTATGCCGCAATAGTAAGCAGCAGCTTATGGTGAAAGAGAAGAAAGAAGGTGGTATGGGATTGGTCAATGTACGCCGTCGACTCGACCTTCTGTTTCACGATACATACACACTTAATATCGAAGACCGTGAGAGCGAGTATGAGGTAAGTCTTGATTTGCCACTAACGTCACCCATCACTCAAGCTAATGGTAGACAACTGTCAACCGATATGCAAAACAATAACCAACAAAAACAGAATCTAAAATGATAAGAACACTCGTTATCGACGACGAGCCTCTTGCTTTGCAGCAGCTCGCCGCCTACACAGCAAAGATACCATTCCTTGAGCTTGTAGCACAATGCCTTAGTGCTATTGAGGCTCGTGAGATAATGGAGAAAGAACAGATCGACGCCTTGTTTGTTGATATCAATATGCCCGATATCAACGGCTTGGACTTTGTGCGCTCGCTTCAGGCACCTCCTATAGTTGTGTTCACTACAGCCTACTCCGAGTATGCGGTAGACGGATATAAGGTAGATGCCGTAGACTATCTGCTTAAACCATTTAGTTTAGACGATTTTCGCCGTGCTGCCCAACGTGTAAAGAAGCGTTACGAACTTGAGAATGTAATGCCATCGGTTGCACATACCGCTCCTATACAATCCGAAAACGAGGACGACACCATATTTTTTAAGACCGACCATCGTGTGGTAAGGGTCGATATCAATGACATAAGATACGTTGTAGGAATGGCAGAATACCTAAAAATACATCTTGACGGACAAAAGTCTTTAGTCGTACTTCTCAGTATGAAGAAGCTTGAAGAACGCTTGCCCGTCTATTTCTTGCGTATTCACCGCTCGTATATTGTCAATATGAAGAAGGTGATGGAGGTTACCAAGAACCGTATCGTTATGGATGCAGATACTTATCTGCCCGTTGGCGACATATATAAGGAGTCGTTATCGACATATCTTGCCGACAAGTATCTTGGCAGATAGTAGCAGAGGGATAGTGGGTCTTGTCCCAATCTTATTTGGGATGATTCCATACTATTCTTTAAAGTTGTCCTGTCCGTCAGTTTCTCCGTGCAGGGCTTCTTTAAACTTTTCCCAATCCTGATATCCCACAAGCAGCGAGATTTTATCAAGAATCTCACGCTTAGGTTTCTCTGTGCCCTTGATGTATTTAGACAATTTTTCGAGGGCAATCATCTTCTGCGGAATGAGCTCAAGTTTGTGCTCAGCCGCATCAAAAAGTTTCTTAAGTGCGTAATTCATAATTCACAACCTACTGATAATGTAATATTTCGGGGCAAATGTACGGCTTTTTAATGGAAAAATAGTAATTTTGCAGACATATTTTTCATTCTTATAATCACTGTATGAAAGAATTAGCACTTAAGTACGGATGCAATCCGAACCAGAAGCCTTCACGTATCTATATGGAAGAAGGCGAACTCCCCATCGAAGTACTTAACGGTCGTCCTGGCTACATCAACTTCCTCGACGCTCTCAACTCGTGGCAACTTGTAAAGGAACTTAAGGCTGCAACTGGTCTGCCAGCAGCTGCATCGTTCAAGCATGTATCTCCTGCAGGAGCTGCAGTAGGTTTGCCATTGAGCGACACCCTTAAGAAAATTTACTTTGTTGACGACGTAAAGATTGAACTATCACCTATTGCTTGCGCATACGCCCGTGCTCGCGGTGCCGACCGCATGAGCTCGTATGGCGACTTTGTTGCATTGAGCGACACTTGCGACGTAGCTACTGCCACACTAATTAAGCGTGAGGTGAGCGACGGTGTTATTGCTCCCGACTTCACACCCGAGGCTATTGAGATACTCAAGGCAAAGCGCAAGGGCACATACAATGTGATAAAGATAGACCCCAACTATGTACCAGCTCCAATAGAGCACAAGCAGGTGTTCGGTGTAACATTTGAGCAGGGCCGCAACGAGGTTAAGCTCGACGATCCTGCATTGTTCGAGAACATACCAACAAAGGCAAAGAACTTCACTCCCGAGGCTATTCGCGACCTCATCATATCACTTATCACACTTAAGTACACACAGTCTAACTCTGTATGCTACGTTAAGGACGGTCAGGCAATTGGTATTGGTGCCGGACAGCAGAGCCGTATTCACTGTACACGTCTTGCTGGCAATAAGGCCGATATATGGTGGTTGCGTCAGCACCCGAAGGTAATGAACCTCCCATTTGTTGACGGTATACGCCGTGCCGATCGCGACAATACTATCGACGTATATATATCTGAGGATCATGACGATGTTCTGCGTGATGGTACATGGCAGCTATTCTTTAAGGAGAAGCCAGAGGTATTGACAATGGAGGAGAAGAAGGCTTGGATAGCCAAGAACCGTGGTGTGGCTCTTGGTTCAGACGCTTTCTTCCCGTTCGGAGACAATATTGAGCGTGCACACAAGAGCGGTGTTGAGTACATAGCTCAGGCTGGCGGCTCGGTGCGTGACGACAATGTTATCGAAACATGCGACAAGTATGGCATAACAATGTCGTTTACAGGTGTACGTTTGTTCCACCATTAATTAAATATATACAACTATGAGCAAAGGCGACGATATCGACGCAATCATTGCCAATGGCATTTCATGGGGACGTGGCGGTGCTTCTTCGGCGAAGACAGACGACGGCAAAGTGAGGACAAAGGCAAAGAAGAAGCAATACATCACCGGTGCCCACGGCAGCGGATCGGCAAGGCAAAAGGCCAAATACCGCGAGCAGCGTGCCAATAGGCACAAAAAGTAATGTCGTAAGTATAACTTGCGCAGTGTTTGAATATGACATATCCCGACAAAACATCAATAACTTTTGATGTTTTGCCGGGATTTTTCTTACCTTTGCAAATAAGTACTTAACAACAGGAACGTATGAAAAGAAATATAGCCGTTATACTTGCCGGTGGCGTAGGCTCACGCCTCGGAATGTCTACACCTAAACAGTTCTTTAAGGTGGCAGGCAAAATGGTGGTAGAGCACACTGTCGACGTGTTCGAGCGCAATCAGCATATCGACGAGATAGCTATTGTGGCAAACCCTATGCTTATAAGCGACTTCGAGAATATTGTCTTGCGCAACAAGTGGCATAAGGTAAAGAAAATACTCAAAGGTGGCAAAGAGCGTTACGACTCGTCGCTCTCTGCTATACAGGCATACGCCAACCAGGACGTCAACCTTATTTTCCACGACGCGGTACGCCCGCTTGTAAGCCAGCGTATAGTAAATGACGTGATAGATGCCTTATCGTCTCATCGTGCCATTGATGTAGCCATCCCGTCTGCAGATACTATTATTGAGGTAGATGGCAACGACTGTATAACATCCATTCCAGATCGTTCGCGCTTGCGTCGCGGTCAAACTCCACAGGCTTTCGACCGCCAAGTTATTGCCGATGCTTATGAGCGTGCATTGAAAGATCCTGAATTCAAGACTACCGACGACTGCGGTGTTGTGCGCAAGTATACCGATGAACCTGTGTTTGTTGTGCGTGGCGAGGAGAGCAATATGAAACTTACATACCGCGAGGATACCTATATGCTCGACAAGCTGTTTCAACTCAAGAACACTGAGCCCGAGAATACAGAACATGTGTCAGACGTGTTCCGTGACAAGGTTGCTGTAGTGTTTGGCGGAAGCTACGGCATAGGCAAATATGTGGTAGATATGTTGCGCGAGAGTGGAGCCACTGTTTTCTCGTATTCGCGTTCGGAGAACAAGGTGGATGTGGCACAACGCGACAGTGTGGCAAAGGCAATGACCGATGCACATGAGGCAGCAGGCCACATCGACTATGTTGTGTGCACAGCAGGTGTGCTCAATAAGGAACCACTTGCCACAATGGATTACGAAACAATACAGAATGCGATACAAACCAATTATCTCGGCACTGTGAACGTGGCTCTTGAGGCCTATCCGTACCTGAAACAAACAGAGGGCAAGCTGATATTCTTTACATCAAGCTCGTATACAAGGGGTAGGGCGTTCTACAGCATATACTCGTCTACCAAGGCGGCTATCGTAAACTTTGTACAGGCAGTTGCGCAAGAGTGGGATGGAGATGGTATTAAGATTAACTGTATCAACCCTGAGCGCACAAAAACTCCTATGCGTCAGCAGAACTTTGGTATAGAACCCGACGACTCGCTGCTTATGCCAGAGAGGGTGGCAGAGGCAACACTTCAGACCTTGGCATCCGATTGCACGGGGCAGGTTATAGATGTAAGAAGACAGAAGGATTGATAGGGCGATATTTTAAGACAAGAGAAAAAGATGAATTATCTTGAACAATTCAAGCAACAACAGTTGCGTCGCGCTCAGCTTAAACAACTGACAATACTCGAAGAAATAGACCGCATCTGCCGTAAACATAATATTAAGTATTGGCTTGACGGTGGATCGCTTCTTGGTGCAGTGCGTCACAAGGGATTTATACCATGGGATGACGACATAGATATTGCTATGCCTTTAGATGATGCACGACGTTTTGCCGAGATTGCACCTGGAGAACTGCGTGAGGGATTGCGTCTGCAAACACCAGAAACAGAGCAGACACGCGAGCCTATAATGAAGGTACGCGACCTTAATTCCTTTTATGTTGAGGGCAATGAGGATTTCTCGAAGGATTATTCAAAGGGTTTGTTTGTTGATATATTCCCGATGATTGACTATCCCAATGTGTCGAAGAGTTTCTGCAAGAAGTATGGCAAGGGCATGTCTAAGTGTTATTCCATACTGCATCACTCGCATCAGTATTCGTGGCGAGCCTTCTTCGAGTTCTTCTTCTTTGGTGCTAAATATCTGTGGTACAAATTGCGTTGGAAGATAGCATTTGCCACTCGCGGCAACGACACATATATGTCAAACATCCTTATAAACAATGGCTACGGAATAATGCACCGCAAGGATTCCATCTTTCCCTTGTCTACCATCAACTTTGAGGGGAAACCCTTTGCTGCTCCAGCCAATCCGGATGCCTATCTAACCGACCTTTACAAGAACTATATGCAAATTCCGCCAAAGGAGAAGCAAGTGGTTCATTCGGTGTTTATTATGCCCGATTTGATAAAATGATAATTTCGTTTGCCTTGGCAATCTGTGCTTCGTGACATTATAAGGCAAACCCATAAAAGCATTAAAGCCAATTACACTAATATAATAATGTGTAATTGGCTTTAATGCTTTAATTGTATTTCTATTGTCAACTCTATTGTCAACAGACCTCTTAGTTGGCCTGTTCCGAGAGGAACTTAATTCTTACGAGACGTATGTCGCGTTCTTCGTAGTCTCCAAGCTCGTCCATAGCGTCGTCGATATCGTCGGTATCCGATTCGCGGAAGTATTCGTATATATCGTCCACCTGATCCTCGTCCATTACATCCTCAAGGAAATAGTCGATGTTTACCTTAGTGCCCGAGTATACAATAGCGTCAATCTCGTCCAGCAAGTCGTCGAAGTCGAGGTTCAGAGCCGATGCAATGTCGTCAAGCGGCATGCGACGGTCCAGGTAACCAATAATCTTAACCTTAGTCATCGAGTCCTTAGCCACGGTTCTGACAAACATCTCCTCAGGACGTTCAATCTCGTTATCGTCGCAATAGCGCTTGATAAGTGCGCAGAACTCCTTGCCGTATCTACGAGCCTTGCCTACGCCAACGCCTTGAATGTTGCGAAGTTCTTCTACAGAAACTGGATATAGAGTGGCCATCTGCTCGAGTGATATGTCTTGGAAGATGACATAACCTGGTAGATTAAGCTTCTTAGCCGTCTTTTTACGAAGGTCTTGCAGCATACTATATAGTGTAGGATCCAGTGCCGATGCTCCATGCTCCTCCTCTACGTCGTCGTTAGTTTCGGTAAAGTCGGTGTCCTCCACATATGTAAAGTCAGTAGGATTCTTCACAAATCGCTTGCCGGCAGCCGTAACCTTAAGCAATCCATAACTCTCTATGTCCTTGTGTATATATCCAGCAATCATACCCTGACGTATAACCGGGTTCCATGTCTTAGGAGGCATATCCTCGCCCATGCCAAATTCCTCGAGTTTGTCATGGTGATGCGATACAATATCATCAGTAGCACGTCCCTTAACAAAGTCGATGACATAATCCTGGCGGAATCCCTCCTTCATGGCAAGAATAGAGCGTAGCACTATGAGCAAAGCCTCTTTGCCCTCGCGTTTAACCTTAGGATGTCGGCAGTTGTCGCAATTGCCACAGTTGTCCTTAGGATATTCCTCGCCAAAGTAGTGCAGCAATATCTTGCGTCGGCATACCGACGACTCGGCATAAGCAGCAGTTTCCTGCAACAATTGTTTGCCTATGTCTTGCTCGGCAACAGGCTTACCTTCCATAAACTTCTCAAGTTTCTGTAGGTCTTTATACGAGTAGAAGGCTATGCACATACCCTCTCCACCATCGCGTCCAGCACGTCCTGTCTCCTGATAATATCCTTCCAAACTCTTTGGAATATCGTAGTGTATAACGAATCGTACGTCAGGTTTGTCGATGCCCATGCCAAAAGCTATGGTAGCAACAATAACGTCGATGCGCTCCATAAGGAAGTCGTCTTGTGTCTGCGAGCGCTTTGCCGAGTCGAGTCCGGCATGATAAGGAGCCGCCTTAATCTCGTTGGCTTGCAGTACAGCCGCCAGTTCCTCCACCTTTTTGCGTGATATACAGTATACAATACCACTCTTTCCGGGGTGCTGTTTAATAAACTTGATAATCTGTTTATCTATATCCTTAGTCTTCTGTCTTACCTCATAATATAGGTTAGGACGATTAAATGACGAGCGGAACTCCTTGGCATCAGTAATGCCTAGGCTCTTCTTAATGTCCATGCGCACCTTGTCTGTGGCAGTGGCAGTAAGGGCTATGACGGGAGCGTTGCCTATTTTCTGTATTGTTGGGCGTATGTTTCGGTATTCGGGGCGGAAGTCGTGTCCCCACTCCGAAATACAGTGAGCCTCGTCAATGGCATAGAATGAAATCTTGAAAGAGCGGAAAAACTCAAGGTTGTCTTCCTTGTTCAGCGATTCGGGAGCCACATACAACAGTTTGGTGCGTCCCTCACGAACATCCTTGTATACTTGCTGTATGGCAGCTTTATTAAGTGAGGAATTGAGATAATGGGCAACTCCTGGCTCCTCGCTAAGGCCGTTGATGACGTCGACCTGATTTTTCATAAGAGCTATGAGCGGCGATATAACAATCGCCGTACCGTCCATAATAAGCGATGGCAATTGATAGCAAAGGCTCTTGCCGCCACCTGTAGGCATTAGCACAAATGTGTCGTTGCCTTCAAGCAAGTTGCGTATTATTGCTTCTTGTTCGCCTTTGAACGAGTCGAAACCGAAGTAATGTTTTAGTTGTTCGTTGAGGTTAATTGTCCCAGTCATAGTAGTAAGATTTAAAAGCTAAATCCTCTCCACTTCCTCCAGCGGGGTGGAGAGGATTTCTATTCTATTTTAGATGCGACTTCTCAAGTTGCTGCTTAGCGTAATCGAGTGTAACGTCAAACTTGTCCACCTTCTTTGAAGGCTGTTCGAACATAGCGTCCATAACAATCGATTCTACGATAGAGCGCAGTCCACGAGCGCCAAGTTTGTATTCTACAGCCTTATCCACGATGAAGTCGAGTGCGTCGTCGGTGAAGTTAAGCTGTATGCCGTCCATCTCGAACAGTTTTTTATACTGCTTGATGATAGAGTTCTTAGGCTCGATAAGGATGCGTCGCAGAGCTTCGCGGTCAAGAGGATTGAGGTATGTAAGCACGGGTAGACGACCGATAATCTCTGGAATAAGACCGAATGATTTTAGGTCCTGCGGCAATATATACTTCATAAGGTCGCTCTTGTCAATGCTTCTTGCGTTCTGTACAGAGTTAAAGCCAACGGTGTGAGCATTAAGACGCTGAGCAATTTTGCGTTCGATACCGTCGAATGCACCGCCACATATAAATAATATGTTGCGAGTATCTACGTGTATATAGTCTTGGTCAGGATGCTTGCGTCCGCCCTTTGGCGGCACATTCACCATTGTTCCCTCAAGCAGTTTTAGCAAACCCTGCTGCACACCCTCGCCGCTAACGTCGCGAGTGATACTTGGGTTGTCGGCCTTGCGTGCTATCTTGTCAATCTCGTCAATAAATACAATACCGCGTTCGGCAGCCGGCAAGTCGTAGTCGGCAACCTGAAGCAAGCGCGAGAGTATACTTTCTACATCCTCGCCCACATAGCCAGCCTCGGTAAACACAGTTGCGTCTACAATGGTGAAAGGCACCTTTAGCAACTTGGCTATAGTGCGTGCGAGCAGAGTTTTGCCCGTACCAGTAGAGCCCACCATAATGATGTTACTCTTCTCAATCTCAACCCCCGACTCGTCGTCAGGCTGCGACAGGCGCTTGTAATGGTTGTATACTGCAACCGACAGAAACTTCTTGGCCTCGTCCTGTCCGATGATGTATTGGTCGAGATATTCCTTTATCTCCGTAGGCTTAGGCACATCGGCAAGTTCTACATCAAACTTACCGCCGCGCTTACGCTTGCCACCATCGGGTCCGAGCCCAGCCTCAACCACAATCTGATATGCCTGCTGTGCGCATTGGTCGCAGATAAAGCCGTTGAGTCCGGTAATTATAAAGTTGACATCCTTTTCTGCTCTTCCGCAGAAACTGCATACTTTCTTTGGCATTGCTATATTACTTCTTTCTAATCATTATCTGGTCAATCATTCCATACTCCTTAGCCTCTTCAGCATTCATCCAATAGTTGCGGTCAGAGTCGGCCCAAACCTTGTCGAATGGAGTATGCGAGTGGTCGGAGATAATGGTGTAGAGTTCTTTCTTGAACTTCTGAATCTCTCTTGCTTCAATCTCAATGTCCGAAGCTTGTCCTTGTACACCGCCAAGAGGCTGGTGTATCATCACGCGGCTATGCTTTAAGGCATATCTTTTGCCTTCCTGACCAGCCACGAGCAATACGGCAGCCATAGATGCAGCCATACCGGTACACATGGTAGACACGTCGGATGTAATGAACTGCATAGTGTCGTAGATGCCGAGACCAGCTGTAACACTTCCGCCAGGCGAATTGATATAGATAGAGATATCCTTGCCAGGATCTACCGAGTCAAGGTATAAGAGTTGTGCCGAGAGCGTATTGGCTGTATAGTCGTTAATCTCGGTACCGAGGAAGATGATACGGTCCATCATCAATCGTGAGAACACATCCATCTGTGTAACATTGAGCTGACGCTCCTCGAGGATGTAAGGGTTGAGGTACTGAGCCTGCGCCTTCATCACGTCATCAAGCACCAAACCGTTCATGCCAAGGTGCTGTGTTGCGTACTTTCTAAAGTCGTTCATATCTTGTTTTTCTTATTGTTTTTCTGTATGTTGTATATATATAAGTAATGATAGAAGGCCATACAGCAACTATCTATATACAAAGATACAAAAAAAAGTCGGTTCGCTTATAATCTTACCATATATTTTTTTTATTCTTTGCATAAGGGTATTAAAAAAAATATGTAACTTTGTGCAAGCAATATTAATTATTTGCTATCAAATTTATTTATAAACCTAAAAAATTTAAATCTATGGGATTAAAAGAAGCAGTTGTATCAGTTTTTTCAAAGTATGCAACATTTAGTGGTCGAGCCACACGTTCGGAGTATTGGTTCTTCTATTTGTTCAATATTATCATGAGCTTTGGCCTTATTGCCGTATGTTCTATTATCGGTGCTATCTTCAAGGGCTTAGACGGAGCTACTGGTGGCTATATGGTTGGCACCATTCTTTATTGGATCTACGCCATTGCTGCGTTTATACCCGGCTTGGCAGTTTCGGTGCGCCGTCTTCATGATACCGGACGTTCGGGATTCAACCTCTTCTGGATATTCCTGCCTATCATTGGAGCTATTCTTCTTTTGGTATACTTTGCCACTGGCAGCAATCCAGGCGATAATGCTTACGGACCAGAGCCAGAAAAATAATAAAGCAGTTTTATAGACTATTTTTTACTGACATTATATGCTGTCCCAAAGTAATATATATTAAAATGCAAAGTAATATATATTTAAATGCAAAGTTATATTATATTAAAATGCAAAGTAATATATATTTAAATGTGCAAGTAATATTATATTACTTTGGGAGCAAATAAATCCTCTTGTTTCCCCGTTCTTCTTATCCCAGCTTTTCATCCATAAATTGCGGTTTATTGATGATGGTTCTTCGTGCTTTTTTGTTCATATCTTGTTTACTAATAGTTCAGTGTTAGGCATAAAAATTTCTTCCAAAAGCCTTTACATATTTGCCAAATCCTTTGTTTATGGGCGTTTAGCCGCATGTTTGTCCGTTTTGTTTTGTCTTTTGTCTAATTTGTGACGCCTCAAATTAGTCAATGCTTGTAATTTTGCAACCAACGAAAAACCTATCCGTTTCAAATCTTCAAGAGCAAGAAAACAAGATCAGATAAAGTTGTTCTTTAAGACAACCATTATCAGTAAAAGACAAAATTTAAACCAAACCATAATTTACCTAAACGTTTTGAACATGAACCAAACAAAAGGAAACAAATCCACAGGACGTTTCGCGTTACTTCTTGCCGGACTGCTTGCAACATCAAGCTTGTCGGCATTTGCGCAGAACCGCATTGTAAAGGGCAGCGTTGTGGATGCCAACAATCAAGAACCTCTTATGGGCGCCACTATTATGCTCGATGGTGGCAAAACAGGAGCCGTTACAGATATAGACGGCAACTTCTCGCTTACAGTTCCCGAAGGAACCAAGCAAATCTCTGTATCATATATAGGATATGTAGCCAAGACCGTGCAACTAAAGAACGGTGTTATGACCATACAGCTCGACTCTAACGACAAGCAGATAGGCGAGGTGGTTGTTGTTGGTTACGGTACTACACGCAAAAGCGACCTTACTGGTTCGGTTGCCACTGTCAAGGCCAAGGATTTCAACAAAGGCTCTATATCATCGCCCGAGCAACTTATTAATGGTAAGGTTTCGGGTGTGCAGATTATGTCGAACTCTGGTTCGGCAACCGCGGGAAGCACTATTCGCGTACGTGGTGGTGCCTCGTTGAATGCCTCTAACGACCCACTTATAGTTGTAGATGGTGTGCCTTTGGAGCTTGGTGGCATCTCGGGTGCCGACAACTTCCTTAGCATGATTAACCCGCAAGACATCGAGTCGATGACTGTATTAAAGGATGCTGCATCTACGGCTATTTATGGTTCGCGTGCATCCAACGGTGTTATTCTTATAACAACAAAGAAGGGTAGCGACTCGAAGCTCAACATACAATTCTCGTCTACCAACACCATGCAGACACGTGCACAGATGGTGGATGTATTGAGTGCCGACGAGTTTCGCAATGTTATAAATGCCCAGGGCACCGACGCTCAGAAGTCTTTGCTTGGCAATGCCAACACCGATTGGTTTGACGAGGTATATCGCACAACACTATCTACCGACAACAATCTGTCGCTTTCGGGCAACATCGTAAAGGGTCTGCCGTTCCGTGCATCCATAGGTTATGCCAACCAGAATGGTATCATTCGCGGCGACAAGTCGGAGCGCTTTACCGGTAATCTGGTGCTCAACCCCAGTTTCTTTAACGACCATCTAAAGCTTACGCTCAATGCCAAGGGGTCTATAGCCAAGAACTCGTTCTACAACGGCAATGCTATTTGGGCAGCGGCTACATTCAACCCCACATTGCCAGTATATTCTGGTTCGGATAAACTTGGCGGTTATACCGAGTCGTTAGACGCAAGTGGCAACCCTATCAATACATCAGCCGGACAGCGCAACCCACGTGGACTTGTCGACATGTATGATGCTGGCAGCGATGTGAAGCGATTTATAGGCAACTTTGATGTTGACTACAAGCTCCACTTCTTTCCAGATGTAAAGCTGCATGCAACAGTTGGCACCGACGTGGCAGAAGGCAAAGGACACACACGCATACCCGACTATGCGGCATCCAACTACTTTGATGGCGGATACAATTACAACTACGGTCCGCAGAAGAAGCAGAACAATCTGCTTACCGTTTATGCCAACTACGGTCACTACTTCGAGGAGGCAAAGAGCAATGTCGATGCTACAATAGGTTACGATTATCAGTATTGGAAGTCGACATCGCCAGAGACAATAGAGTATAACATGGCTGGCTCGCAGCTCAAAACCCACAAGGCAGAGGACTATCGTCATACTTTGTTGTCATATTATGGACGTGTAAACTACTCGTACGATGGACGTTATCTCCTTACAGCAACCATGCGTCGTGACGGCAGCTCACGCTTTGGCAGTGACTATCGTTGGGGTACATTCCCCTCAGTAGGCTTGGGTTGGACCATCAGCAACGAGAAGTTCCTTAAGGACAACAAGGTGCTTAGCAACCTCAAATTGCGTGCATCATACGGTGTAACCGGTCAGCAGGAGGTAGGTGGCAATTATAATTATCTGCCTGTTTATACATACAGCGCATCGGGAGCCGAGGCTTATGTCAATGGAACATGGATTAACACCTATCGTCCAGAGGCATATGTGTCTAACCTTAAATGGGAGACAACCGACTCTTGGAACGTAGGTTTCGACTTCGGATTCATTAAGAACCGCATCTCAGGCTCGTTCGACTTCTACACTCGCAAGACCAAGGACCTTATAGCAACAGTTCCGGCTGCAGCAGGAACACAGTTTGGCAAGACCATCACCACGAATGTGGGCAATGTGGACAGCCATGGTATTGAGGTTACACTCAATGCCACACCAGTGCAGACTAAGGATTGGGAGTGGAATCTTTCGTACAACTTCACTTGGCAGAAGATGAAGGTTAAGAACCTTTCATTGGTTAAGAGCAACAGCGAGACCAATATGATTGTAGGTCCAACGGTTAAGGATCAGAACCAGATTCAAGTGCTAACCGAGGGCTATACACCTAATATGTTCTACGTATACAAGCAGCTGTACGACCGCAGCGGAAAGCCAATCGAGGGAGCATACGCCGATCTTAACAACGATGGCGTAATAAACGAGTCGGACCGTTATCGCTACCACTCGCCGATGCCCGATTACATCATGGGTCTATCTACATCTCTGCGCTACAAGCAATTGACACTCGGCATGAGTTTCCGCGCCAACATAGGCAACTATGTATACAATTCTACAGCTATGAACACCGGAGCATGGGAGATGGAGACTTGGGCCGACGGATTGCAGTTAAATAATCTCAACCGCAGTTATATGAAGACAGGCTTCAAGACACGCCAGTATCTTTCAGACTATTATGTGGAGAACGGCTCGTTCCTTAAGCTTGACAACATCAACTTGAGCTACAACTTTGGCAAGATAACCAAGTGGTGCTCGTTGTCGCTATCGGCTATGGTACAGAATGTATTCTGCATAACCAACTACTCGGGTGCCGATCCTGAGGTGCCAAACGGAGTAGACAGCAGCTTCTATCCAAGACCAAGAACATATACACTGAGCTTGGGACTGACGTTCTAAGGGAAAAGTGAAAAGGGAAAAGGGAAAAGTGAAAAATCCTAATGCTTTAAACATATACTAAAAAGAAACATAATGAAACTAAAGAATATATTATATGATGTGATGATGGGAACATCGCTGCTGACACTTAACACAGCTTGCACCGATGACCTAAACCAATATCCACACAACGAAACCACCTCTGAGCAAGTGTATACCAATATTCAGAACTATGAGTCGGTACTTGGCAAGATTTATGCCTCGATGACAGCAACTGGTCAGGAAAGCTCAGGCACAGATTTCTCTTCAAATCATGGCGAGAACTATATGCGTATGTACATCAACCTTCAGGAAGGACCAACCGACGAGATGGCATACTCGTGGCTTACGGGCGACGATATGACCAACATATCCTTTATGAAATGGGATGCCAACGACACATGGGTGAGCGATATGTACTATCGTATCTATTACAACATCACACTGTGCAACGAGTTCTTGCGCAACTGTTCCGATTCAAAGATATCTTCTTTCTCGGATACCGACCAGCAGAAGTTGCGCCGCTATCAGGCAGAAGCGCGTTTTATGCGTGCCTTGTTCTACTATCATGCTCTCGACCTCTACCGCAACATACCGTTTGTAACCGAGAACGACCCTATAGGCTCTTATGTTCCACCACGCTACACACCGCAGCAAACATTCGATTATATAGAGTCGGAACTTAAGGCATGTGTTGACAATATGGCATCAAAAGACGATTGTCCTTATGGTGAGGCATCGAAGGGAGCTGCCTATACATTGCTTGCAAAGCTCTATCTCAATGCCGAAACTTATATCGGTACAGCCAAGTATACAGAGTGTGTAGAGGCTTGCAAACAGGCAATAGCACAGGGCTACTCGCTCAACAGCGATTATGCACAGCTCTTTAACGCCGACAACGACAAGCGTACCAACGAGATAATCTTTGCATTGCCGCAAGACCCAGACCACTTGATGACTTATGGATCTACAACATATCTTATCTGTGGCTCGACAAGCAGCACATCCAATTCGCAGAATGCAGCCGACCTTGGCGTAGCTTCGCCTTGGGGCAACTTCCGTTCGCGTGGCAATTTGACTGCAAAGTTTGCCGATGGTGACAAGGATCATCGCTACATGTTCTTCACTGACGGACAGCAGCAATATATCGACGACTTTACCAATCAGCAGGATGGTTATCTATTTACCAAATGGACCAACCTGAAGGATAACGGTGAGGCGGCATCGAATACAGCATCTTATGGAGCAGCAACCGATTTTCCATTGTTCCGCCTGGCAGATGTATATCTGATGTATGCCGAGGCCGTGGTACGTGGAGGCAATGGTGGTAGCCGCGAGCAGGCACTTCAGTATATCAACGAGCTTCGCAAGCGTGCCTATGGCGACACAAGTGGAAACATAAAGGAGAGTCAGCTAACCAAGGAGTTTATCATAGACGAGCGTGCCCGTGAACTCTATATGGAGGGCTATCGCCGCACCGACCTCATACGTTTTGGTCAGTTCACCACCTCTTCTTATATATGGGAGTGGAAAGGTGGAACCAAGGATGGTATGGCTGTAGACAATAAGTACAACTACTATCCAATACCGTCGACCGACCTTACAGCCAATCCAAATCTGAAGAACGAGGGATATTAATAGAGAGCCAAACCTTAAGTGGGTGTGTCCTTTTGACACATTCTCCAGGGTATTGCAATCGTTTACATAATATAAATCAATAATAGTAATTATGAACAAGATATTCAATAAGATATTTCTATACCTTTGTGTAGCGTTGTTCTGCGCAAGTTGCGACAACGACGGCGACACAGTTTACGTAGATGGCATGGCACCTTCGGAGCTTATTGCCACTGCATCAGACGTAAAACTTGATATTAGTCAGCGTGCCAAGGTAGTATTGCAGCTTGGATGGAAGAATCCTACCTTGCTGTCGAGCGATGTAAATAATCCTGTTACGGGCGATTTGCTTAAGACATATGTAGAGGCTTCAGCCTCGGAGAACTTCGCCAATGCAACATCAACAGCAGTTACATCGCTGTCAAAAGCATATACAGGTACCGAACTCAACACACTTGCCAAGAACCTTGGCATCAATGTTAATACTGCCGGACAGATATATTTCCGCATCAAGTCGATGCAGGGTGACAACATGGAACCACAATACAGCAATGTGTGTACAGTAACCGTAACACCTTACTTTGTAGATATGACTAAGCTTGCCGTGCTTGCCTCGAACAAGACAGATACTATTGCCTATCTGCATTCGCCCGAGGCAGACGGAGTATATACAGGCTACATGAACGCTACATCTTGGCTAAACTGTTGGTTCTACGAATATTCTGGCGACACTTGGGGCAACTATGCCGTTGACGGTCATGCCTTCGAGATATCAAGTGCAAGCGATGCATGGAACTGCTGGTTTGCTGACGGAACTGGAGCATGGTTTGTAAAGGTAGACACAAAGGAGATGGAGTGGAGCGCAACCTTACTATCGCAGCTACGCGCTAACGGCAACAACATGACCTACTATAACAAGCGTCAGCAATGGGGCTACTATATCACAACTACTGCAGCTAACGAGAAGGTGACGATAGATGCCGATGCCAAGGAATACAACAAGACAACACGCACCGACTATGCCGAGGAGAAGACTCTGCACTTTGCGGCTGCCGACGGAAAACTGTCGCAGGCTTCTGCATCAACAGAAATAAACATCGCCAAGGTAGGCACATATACAGTGATTGTTGCTGCCGATGGCAACGGATATCTTACATATTCGGTGGTTGAGGGCAAGGTAGACTTCACCGCAACAGACGAGCCCGAGGCAAAATATCCTGCTGAACTATTCATGGTGAACAAGGATGACGCTTCTTTGGACCTCGCACGTCTAGCCAAGACAGGCGACACAACCTACAGCGGAACATATACTCTGACCGCTGATTGGGAGAACTTCAAGATAGTAGACCGCGAGAACTCAGTGGTATATGGCTCTGATCCGAGCGACCTCTTCACTCTGTCTTCGGATGCAGGAGCATGGAACATATGGTTTGACGATGGTGTAAAGGCAGGCGAGACCGTGAATGTAACAGTCGACCTGAAGACCTTGAAATGGAGTTACAGCGTGGTAAAATAACAATAAAATAAAAAAAATTATGAAGAAATCATTCCTTAAACCGTTTCTCCTCGCTGCTCTCGCGTTTATCACGTTCGCTTCGTGCAGCGACGACAACAATACAATTCCACAGACAGAACCAACCTACGACATGACTGGTTTTGCCAAGGGTGCCGACGTAAGTTGGCTAACACAGATGGAGGCATCAGGCAAGAAATTCTACAATGCTAAGGGTACCGAGCAAGACTGTATGGCTCTGTTGCGCGACCTCGGCGTCAACTCTATCCGTCTTCGTGTATGGGTAGACCCCTCAGACGGATGGTGCAACAAGAAAGATGTGCTGTTAAAGGCATGGCGTGCCAAGAATCTGGGTCAGCGTATAATGGTTGACTTCCACTACTCAGACTCATGGGCAGACCCAGGACAGCAGAATATACCTGCTGCTTGGAACGACTATAAGGACGATCTTGAGAAGATGAAGACAGCCGTGGCTGACCATACTAAGGACGTGCTTAAGTATCTTAAGGACAACGGCATTGACGTGGAGTGGATACAGATAGGCAACGAGACACGTGTGGGCATGCTTTGGCCGCTCGGTCTTGTGAGCAACGATAAGTTTGACAATTATGCTGCCCTCAACAATGCTGGATATGATGCTGCCAAGTCGGTTTATCCCGAAGCGCAATGCATCATACATATAGATAAGGGCAATGAGATTGGTGCCTTCACTTGGATGTTTGACGGATTGAAGGCAGCTGGAGCAAAGTGGGACGTTATAGGCATGTCGCTCTATCCAGAGGACGACAACTGGCAGAAGGCAACCGACGATTGTCTTGCAAACATATCAACTCTCGCCTCACGCTATAACACTAAGGTTATGATATGCGAGATAGGCATGCCTTGGGACTCGGATAATGCTAATGTAATGATGAAGAAAATGGTAGATGGATGCAAGGCAAAGACAGAGTGCCTGGGCATATTCTACTGGGAACCGGAATGTTACGGAGGATGGAACGGATACAATAAGGGAGCGTTCGACTCTAACGGCAAACCCACCGCTGTATTGGACGCATTCGGCAGCAATGTGGTGAAATAAAAGGATATAAGAGTTGCTACTGGTGGCTGCGGCAGACAACTGTCGTAGCCACCTAAAAATTACCTAACAATAAAACAATGAAGTTTATTCTATCATTTTTACTCCTATTGTCATTCTCGACAACCCAAGCCCAGACTCGTCTGCTTGGTGGTGACATCTCACTTCTTCCTACCTACGAAAAGGCAGGAACAAAGTTTATTGACGCTAATGGCAAGGCTCGACCATTGCTTGATATTGCGAAAGACAATAAATGGAACGCGGCTCGTGTACGCCTCTTTGTCAACCCCGCAGATGCTCCAACAGAAAATAAAGACGAGGGTGTTTGCCAAGACCTCGACTATATCACTCCGCTATGCAAGCAGATTAAGAAAGCTGGTATGAACCTGATGCTCGATTTTCATTATTCAGACACTTGGGCAGACCCTGGCAAGCAGTTCACTCCTAAAGCATGGATGAAATGCTCACCAAGCCAATTGTGTGATTCTGTTTACGAGCATACAGCAAATGCTTTGAGACATCTTAAGAAGAACGGTTGTACCCCAGACTTGATACAAGTGGGCAACGAGATAACCTTCGGTATGCTTTGGCCTACGGCAAAGACCGACCCGTTTAACGAAAAGAACTGGGATGTGCTTGCTGATTTGCTGAAGAGTGGTGTGCGTGCTTGTCGCGAGGTTTGCCCTAATGCACGCCTCATCATACACACTGAGCATGCGGGAGATTGGGACGCTACAAAGAACTATTATATGCGCCTACGCAACCATAATGTGGACTACGACATAATAGGATTGTCTTACTATCCTATGTGGCATAAGGACATACCCAACTTATCGCGAACACTCGACTCACTTGCAGTTGATTTTCCTAAGAAAGACATTATGATAGTAGAGACTGCATTCTATTATTCTCACGACAACGACAAATGGGCAAAGTCAATGGATGAACACTCCGACCTGTATGCTATATCAGAAGATGGTCAGGCACAATTCACGAAGGAACTTGTGGATATGCTTAAGAAACATCCTAAAGTAACGGGTCTATACTGGTGGTTCCCCGAAGAGAACGAAAGCGGAAAGAAAGTCATTGGCAGTTGGATAAACCGTGGTCTCTTCAATAACCACACAGGAAAGGTGGTGAAGGCAATGAAAAACTTTGCCGAATATCGAAGCAATAACGATTAATAATGTGACAAACAAAATCCAGATATGAATAAATTGACATTACTAACCCTTGCGCTTGCCACATCGGCTCTTGCTGCCTCGGCCCAGCGCAACACAATAAATCTGAAGACATGGCAGTTCTCGCGCGACAGCGTCAACTATAAGCCTGTGACAATTCCTCACGACTGGGCTATCAACGGACCCTTCGACAAAAAATGGGACTTGCAGTTTGTTGCCATAGAGCAGAATGGTGAGACCGAGAAGACAGAAAAGTCGGGACGTTCGGGTGCTCTGCCTTGGATAGGACGTGGCTTCTATAAGACAACAATTGACTTGAAGAAGTTGCCTAAGACAGCTGTCCTTGAGTTTGACGGTGCCATGGCCGATCCTCATGTATATATTAATGGTAAGCTTGCCGGACATTGGGCTTATGGCTACAATGCCTTCCGTGTGGATGCCGCGTCATATTTGAAGAAAGGAAAGAACGAGATAAGCGTAAGCCTTAACAACCGCGAGGAGAGTTCGCGTTGGTATCCAGGCGGTGGCTTATATCGTCCGGTGCAACTTGTAACCAATGCCGATGCCGCAACAATCAATCCATGGGGATGCTATTTCCGCACGGAGTCGATAGGTAACGGCAAGGCTGAGGTGAGCATCTGTACTAATATAAATAATGTGGACAAGACACTGTCAATAGAAAACCAGCTTTTGGATGTCACAGGCAAGGTTGTAGCGCAGTTCAAGTATGGTGAATTCGACGCTCAAGGAAATGTAGTGAAGACGCTTACTGTGGACGATGCACATCTTTGGTCGCCAGAGACACCTTATTTATATAAGCTCGTCACACGTCTTTATCGCAACAAAAAACTTATAGACCAGACACAGCAGAAGGTAGGCATACGTACAGTGCGTGTGGCACAGTATGACGGCTTTCAGTTGAATGGAGTCTCACGCAAGATAAAGGGTGTTTGTCTGCATCACGATCTTGGTCCGCTTGGCGCAGCAGTAAACAAGGCAGCACTCATCCGTCAGATTCGCACTATGAAGGATATGGGTTGCGATGCCATTCGCACGGCTCACAACATGCCTTCAACATGGCAGATGGAAGTATGCGACTCAATGGGAATGATGGTGATGGCAGAGAGTTTCGACATGTGGATTTATCCTAAATGCAAGAACGGCTATGCGCTCAACTTCAAGGATTGGGCAGACAAGGACATCGAAAATCTTGTGCTCAACCACCGCAACCATCCTTCAATAGTGATGTGGAGTATTGGCAACGAGATACCAGAGCAGTGGAGCGAGGAAGGCAGAAACATCTCGAAACACTTGCAGGACCTTTGCCATAAGTTTGACCCTACACGTCCAGTGACACAAGGTATGGATCGTGCCGAGGATGCCTTGAAGTCGGGCTTTGCCCAAGTGATGGATGTGCCTGGTTTCAACTATCGTGTGCATAAGTATGATAATAACATTAAGCAGTTGCCCAAGGGGTTCCTTCTTGGTTCGGAGACTGCCTCGACTGTAAGTTCGCGTGGTGTGTATAAGTTCCCTGTTGAGGCTTCCGACTCGAAGACATATACCGACGGACAATGCTCAAGCTATGATGTGGAATATTGTCCATGGAGCAATCTGCCAGATGATGATTGGCGAATGCAGGACGACCGCGATTATACCATTGGCGAGTTTGTATGGACAGGCTACGACTATCTTGGTGAGCCTTCGCCATATGACGAGTATTGGCCTTCGCGTTCAAGCTATTTCGGCATCTGCGACCTTGCAGGATTGCCTAAGGACCGCTATTATTTGTATCGCTCTCATTGGCGCAAGGACGATGCAACGCTACATGTATTGCCACATTGGACATTCCCAGGCAGAGAGGGAGAGACAACTCCTGTTTATTGCTATACCTCATGGCCATCGGCAGAGCTGTTTGTAAATGGCAAGAGCCAGGGCAGGATATTGAAGAATCCTAACACACGTCTCGACCGCTATCGCTTGCGTTGGAACAATGTGAAGTATGAGCCAGGCGAGATAAAGGTTGTGGCTTACGACTATGACGGAACCGCCAAGGGCGAGAAGATAATACGCACAGCTGGCGCTCCTGCCCGTATCGTGCTGAAAGCCGACCGCAACAGCATATCTTCAAAAGGTGAAGACCTCTCGTTTGTAACAGTATCGGTGGTTGACAAGAATGGCACACCGTGTCCTACGGCAACCAACAATATGAAGTTCAATGTGTCGGGAGCGGGCAAATTCCGTGCAGCCTGCAATGGTGACGCAACCTCGCTTGTAGCTTTCAATTCTACAGAGATGCCTCTATTCAGTGGCGAATTGGTTGTGGTTGTAGAAGGATTAAGACATGGTACAGCTATGCTTAGTGTATCGGCAGATGGTTTGCCAACGGCAACATTGCCTATTGAGGTGGAATAAATAATAATAAAAGGCTATGACATTTGTGCCATAGCCTTTTATTATTAGTACGTGGCAGATGTTTTTCTGCTGTTTCTTATTAATTATTTGGCCAACTTAACTTGCAATTTGCCCACGAATATGGCGCTCTTGCCATTCTGGTCGTCGGGAATCTTCTTACCATCGGCATTTTCTATATATTGCAGAGTTTGGAAGAATGTGTGCGAGTGTCCTCCAAGAACAATGTCGATGTCGTGGTTGGCGGCAATCATCTTGTGGTCATCCACATTCAGGTTCATAATCCAGCCAAGATGCGACAGGCATATCACGAGGTCGCACTTCTCCTTATGCTTGAGCATGTGGGCAACATCGTTGGCTGTCTTTATAGGGTCAAGATATTTCACGCCCTCGCATTTAGTGGCATCCACCAGTCCCTCCAATGGAGGACAGATGCCAAGAACACCTATGCGCAATCCGTTACGTTTGATGATGATGTAAGGCTTAACGGTACCCTCGACAGGTGTGCCAGTGAAGTCGTAGTTGGCGCATACGATAGGAAACTCAGCCATACGGAACAAGCGAGCCATATTCTCCATACCGAAGTCGAACTCGTGGTTGCCTATTGTTACGGCATCATATTTCATGCGATTCATAAGTCCTATCTCAACATCGCCCTTGAACATAGTATAAAAAGGTGAGCCCTGAGAGAAGTCGCCCGAATCGAACAGCAACAAGTCAGGATTCTGTTTGCGTTCCTCGTTGAGCATAGCAATGCGGCGTAAGAAACCACCTCGTCCTGCCACAACAGTATCGGCAAGGTTAGGGTTGAGAGGCAATATGCAACTGTGTGTATCGTTGGTGTGAAGAATCTCCAACGTCTTGGTCTTCTGAGCCGACATTGTAGTGGCAATACAGAAGAGCGAAATTATAAGTAATAGCTTTTTCATATAAATTCAAACATCTTATTTCTTGACACTTACACGTCCCTCAACCTTTGCCTCAACAGCTTTGCCTTCGGCGTGCATATCTTTAAAATATTCTTCGATAAGGAAACGTGCATTATTCTCCTCGTTCTGTGGCGACACAAAGTTGGTTTTCTTCTTGAAAGCCTCGAGGTGGTCGTTGCCTTGTGCCAGATAGTCGATAGTGGTAATGCGGTAAGAGGCATTAGGGTCTACAGGCTTGCCGTTGATGGATGCTGACAACAACTTGCCGTCTTTGCTAATCTCAAGACGTATGCTGTGGCTAACGCCTTCGCCTCCAACCATAGCCATTTGGCCAAACAATTCCATAACGTCGGTGCCGCTAAGTGTAAGGAAACAAATCTTGTTCTCAAACGGAGCAATGTCAAGAATATCGCCACGTGTTACATTGCCTTTGCTAAGCGAGGCGCGTATGCCTCCCATATTGTAAACGGCAAAGTCGGGTTTCTCGCCAAACCTTGTACTGCTATATACAAGGATGTCGGCAAGGAGATTGGACAAAGGACTCTCTGGTCGGAATCGTGGCATATCGCATGCAGCCACACCCATAACGGGCGACATTATCTCGTCTACCTTCTGTTTGTAAGGAGCAAGGAAAGCTGTAGCCTCCTTATCAGGGTTGGCATCGTAGCGTTGGTCGATAACGATGCGTGAACGCTGTATGTCTGCCATCGAGTATTGGTGCTGCGCGCATGATGTAGCTAAGAGCGCGGCCGTGGCAAGCGATAGTATAACAAATTGTTTGTTCATTGTTTGTATTATTAATTTTAACTGCAAAGGTATTAATTTTTTGCTCATAAGCACAGAATGGAGATTATTTTTATGTTTCAATGTTACTTAACTCGTTAAATATTTGTCGGTTATACAAAAAAGTGGTAACTTTGCACCCGCTTTTCGGCGTAACCGATGACGGGAAGAAGTGTTGCCCAGTTATGTTGCGCGAGAACGATAAACAAATTTAATTATCAGATTTACAATGGATTTAATTAAAGTTGCTGAGGAAGCATTTGCAACCGGCAAGAAGTTCCCAGAGTTCCGTTCTGGTGACACAATCACAGTCGCTTACAAAATTATCGAGGGTTCTAAGGAGCGTATCCAGCTCTACCGTGGTGTTGTAATCAAGATTTCTGGTCACGGAGACAAGAAGCGCTTCACCGTTCGCAAGATGTCTGGAACTGTAGGTGTAGAGCGTATCTTCCCAATTGAGTCGCCGAACATCGACAGCATCGAGGTTAACAAGCATGGTAAGGTACGTCGCGCTAAGCTTTACTACCTCCGTAATCTTACCGGTAAGAAGGCTCGTATCGCTGAGCGTCGTGTTGTTAACAACGACTAATACTTGCTTGGGTAGAACCAAAAGTAAAAGACATAAAAAGGGACTCTGTATTATGCAGAGTCCCTTTTTGTTTTTTATGACTGAAGTAGATTATTTATTCTTTTTCGATGTTATGCCGCCATTCTTTGTCAACGTAATGGTAGACTGCTGTAGCTTGCGCGATGTGTGGTCGAAGATTAGGTTGGGATTGAATCGGCGTCCTTTGAAGTGAGTCTCAAAGTGTAAGTGTTCTGTTGTGGCACGTCCAGTACGTCCAGTAAGTCCGATAACCTGACCCGCCTTCACCTTATCGCCTACCTTTACAAGGTTCTTAGACTGGTGTGAGTATAGCGTCTCAAGTCCATTGGCATGATGTATAACTATGCAGTTGCCGTAAGCAGAGTAAGGTGAAGAGCGTGTAACTACACCATCGAAGGCAGCTACAATCTCGTCGTTAGGCTTGGTCTTGAGGTCTACACCAGCATGGCGTCGTTTGCCTCCATATGGACTTATAACCTTTGCGCCAGGTAATGGATAAGCCCAACGTTCCTTTTCCATCTTCTCAAGATTCCACTTGAATGTGGCCGATTTGGCAAAAGCATCGTCAAGTTTCATATCGCTTTTACTCTCCTCGATATCAGTTTTGTCACCTAGGATGCTCACGTTAACAAACTCGCCATTTTTCTCGCACAATACGGTTTGACGGCGCAGGCGATGGCTCTTTATATCGATAATAGTAGAAGGATTAATTCTGCAACCGTTCACCATTATGGCAAAGTCGCATAAAATCTTTCCATCTCTGCTTCCGGCAATAGCAACTGTTTGTCCGGCACGCACATGGTCGCCAACGTTTACAAGGTTTTGAGCATTGCTGCCATATACAGTCTCTAGGCCGTTGCGGTGTCGGATAACGATGACATTGCCCAATTCAGACTGTTTACGGGAAAGACGTACGGTGCCGTCAAACATAGCCTTTACAGCATCACCCTCAGTGGTTGTAATCTCCATATAGTTGTTCTTGCGCATAACAGCTTTGCCTACTGGTAGCGGAAACGAGTATTCGGAAGCCTTCAATAAACTAAAGTCTACGTTGAAGGCATCCGAACGTGTGAACAATCCTGGTGTTGCAATGCTTATTTGCTGTTGTTCGGCGGCTGTAAACTGCTGCTTTACGGGAGCCGATGCTGTTGTGGTTAACACCACGGGAAGGGCAAGCATTAATAGTAGTTTGCGTATTTTCATTCTCCTGTTTTATTCTTATCTTATTATTATACCAGTATAAATGCGTCCCGACTCGATGCCAAGACGTCGTGCCGAGAAGTAGTTGTCGGCATTGTCGTATGTGCAGATGTCGGTGTTGATGATATTAGCCTCGTTCACACCGTTGTGTGTTAGCAGTTGGAGGTTGGCAAGTGGCAGGTTGATGTGCCATTTCTTCTCAAACAGTTTTGAAATATCATCGGCATTAGGGTTGCGCTTGATGCGTTCTTCGGCAATAGAGTTCATGTCGAACGCAGCTTGGTCAAACGCATTGTATACCTCATCGCCCACCTCAAAGTTTTCTATCGATATACCAGGACCGATGACGGCCTTTAGTTTAGTGGGTTCGGTTTGATATGCTATGCGCATTTCTTGTATTGTCTTGTGTACAATGCGGGCAAGTGTACCGCGCCAACCAGCGTGTATGGCTGCTGCCGCATGATGTTCCTCGTCGTATAAGAGCACTGGTATACAATCGGCTGTAGACACGCCAATGCATACGCCATGGATATCTGTCATTACAGCGTCTACACCCTCAAGTAACATTTTCTTTACACTTTCGGGTAGGGAGAGAAATTCTTTGCCAATGATGCGAGTCTCCACACCATGTGTTTGGTGTGGCATTATGATGTGGTTGGCATCTATGTCAAGTTCGGTGGCGAGCAGTTGTCGGTTGGTGTCGGTGTTGTCCTTGCTATCGCCACAATACTCATTGATGTTGAGCGAGGCATAATTGCCATCGCTCACACCTCCATGACGGGTTGTAGAGAATGCAGTAACATCATTTGACAGCTCGTAATAGTTGAGAACAGGCTGCTTGTTACTCATTCTTAGGGTCCTCCTCGTACTCAAAGTCGTCAAGGTACTCAATATCGTCGATGTCCTCAATGTCTTCGTCTTCGAGGTAGATAATATCGTCCTCGCCCTCAGCCATAAGTTCCTCGGCAAATCGTGTCATGTCCTTGTCGCGGTGAACAAGCGACTCTTCGGATGTTATAATCTGTAACTTATTGCTCTCAGAGTTAAGCTCGCGCCACAGCACATCCTTCAGTTCCTGTATGCCCAAGCCTGTTATAGAAGAAATAAAGACCACAGGCAGGTCGTTGGGCAATGTTTCCTTAAGCATTTCTATAAGCTCCTCGTCAAGCAAGTCGCACTTTGTGATAGCCAATACACGGTGTTTGCTCAGCATATCAGGATTGAATTGTTGTAGCTCGTTAAGCAGCAGTTCGTATTCACGCTTTATATCGTCGGTATCGCCAGGCACCATGAAGAGCAATAGCGAGTTGCGCTCGATGTGTCGTAAGAATCGCAGTCCGAGTCCCTTGCCTTCGCTTGCACCTTCAATAATACCTGGGATGTCGGCCATTACGAACGACTTGTGGTCGCGGTAGTCTACAATGCCAAGTGATGGCTCGAGAGTGGTAAACGGATAATTAGCAATCTTTGGACGTGCGCTCGATACAGCGGAAAGCAATGTTGACTTGCCTGCATTAGGCAAACCAACAAGACCAACGTCGGCAAGAAGCTTAAGTTCGAGAATAATAGTCATTTCCTCCATAGGTTCGCCAGGTTGTGCATAGCGTGGAGTTTGGTTGGTAGCCGAACGGAACTGGAAGTTGCCCAATCCGCCACGGCCTCCTTTAAGAAGCAAGACCTCTTGTCCGTCGTATGTAACGTCACATACGTACTTGCCAGTCTCGGCATTGTACACCACTGTACCGCATGGCACATCGATGTATATATCTTTGCCGTCTTTGCCATGACACTTGTCGCGTCCGCCGTTGCCTCCATGTTCGGCAAAGACATGTCGCTGGAACTTAAGATGCAGTAAAGTCCAGTAGTTATGGTTTCCGCGTAAGTATATGCTACCACCATGTCCACCGTCGCCACCATCTGGACCTCCGTTAGGGTTATACTTAACGTGGCGCAAGTGCATAGAGCCACGACCGCCCTTGCCAGAGCGGCAATATATCTTCACATAGTCAACGAAATTTGATTCTGCCATTGTCTTTGTATTCTGATGAAAAAGTTATCGAATTTTGCAAAGATACAACAAAAAAATGAAAAATAAGTATTGTCTATTAGCTATTAGGGTATTTTATGTCAACAAAAAGGCTTACCCTAATTATTTTCACTTTAATTAATATGTAATATCCGTTGTTTTTGCTATCTTTGCACTTTAAAATAATGAAACTTGTTTAAAGGTAAAAGATTATAGTAAAAGTTTTATGGCTGAAACAAAGAAAATCAAGACCGCGCTTGTATCGGTATTCCACAAGGACGGCCTCGACGAGCTCTTGAAGAAGCTCAACGAAGAAGGAGTTAAATTTCTCTCAACTGGTGGCACACAGGCTTTCATCGAGTCGCTTGGCTATGAGTGTCAGGCTGTAGAGAGTGTCACATCTTATCCGTCAATTCTTGGCGGTCGTGTCAAGACACTTCATCCACGTATCTTTGGTGGTATACTTGCACGCCGCGACAACGAGGGCGATCTTCAGCAGATGGCTGAGTATGCCATTCCTGAAATCGACCTAGTTATAGTAGACCTCTATCCATTTGAGCAGACCGTGGCAAGCGGAGCAAGCGAAGCCGACATCATAGAGAAGATTGATATAGGTGGTATTTCGCTCATCCGTGCCGGAGCAAAGAACTTCAAGGATGTTGTTATTGTTCCGAGCAAAGCCGAGTATCCTGTGTTGCTCGACATCCTCAACAAGAAGGGTGCTACTACCGACCTTGCCGATCGCAAGATGTTTGCTGAGCGCGCCTTCGGTGTAAGCAGCCACTACGATACAGCTATTCATGAGTGGTTTGCTAAGTAGAATTAGGAATTAAAAAAATCAAAACTCACAATTCAAAATTCATTAAATGGGATTTTTTTCTTTCGTACAGGACATTGCGATGGACCTTGGTACTGCCAACACCATTATTATCAGCGACGACAAGATTGTTGTTGATGAACCTTCGGTAGTGGCACTTGACCGTCGCACTGACAAAATGATTGCTGTCGGCTCAAAGGCAAAGATGATGTATGAGAAGACTCATGACAACATCCGCACCATACGACCACTTCGCGATGGAGTGATTGCCGACTTTACTGCTTGCGAACAAATGATGCGCGGCCTTATAAAGATGGTTCACACTGGAAGCCGCTTCTTCTCACCGTCACTCCGTATGGTTATTGGTGTTCCTTCTGGTTCTACAGAGGTTGAGCTTCGCGCTGTGCGTGATAGTGCCGAGCATGCAGATGGACGTGATGTATATCTTATCTTCGAGCCTATGGCAGCTGCTATTGGTATCGGTATTGATGTTGAGGCTCCAGAGGGCAATATGATTGTTGATATAGGTGGTGGCTCTACCGAGATTGCTGTTATTTCATTGGGCGGCATCGTATCAAACAACTCAATTCGTACCGCAGGCGACGACCTTACTGCTGATATTCAAGAGTATATGTCACGTCAGCACAACGTAAAGGTATCAGAGCGTATGGCCGAGCGTATAAAGATACATGTAGGCTCTGCCCTTACCGAACTTGGCGACGAGGCTCCAGAAGACTTTGTAGTACATGGTCCTAACCGCATCACGGCATTGCCTATGGAGGTGCCTGTATGCTATCAGGAGATAGCTCACTGCATAGACAAAACCGTAGCCAAGATTGAGAACGCTGTACTCTCGGCTCTCGAGAATACACCGCCAGAGCTTTATGCCGACATCGTTAAGAATGGTATCTACCTCTCTGGTGGCGGTGCCTTGTTGCGTGGTCTTGACAAGCGCCTTGCCGACAAGATCAATATTCCGTTCCACATCGCCGAGGATCCATTGCACAGTGTGGCAAAGGGAGCAGGTGTGGCTCTGAAGAACATCGACCGTTTCTCATTCTTGATGAGATAAATATAAAAGTAAAAAAGTAAAAAAGTAAAAAAGTAAAAAGGCTGGGCTTGTGGTCTTGCTTGGTGATAGCTTATGCTGTTGCTTTGCGGGGCTTGTGGTCTTGCTTGGTGATAGCTTATGCTGTTGCTTTGCTGGGCTTGTGGTCTTGCTTGGCGATAGCTTATACTGTTGCTTTGCGAGGCTTAGTGGTCTTGCTTGGCGATAGACCTTTAGGTTGTAGCCTTACTTGTTTTCTCTTTTACCTTTTTACTTTTTTACTTTTTTACCCTTTTACTTTTAAAAAATGCGCAACCTATTAGATTTTCTTGCACGCCATAACCATTGGTTTGTCTTCCTACTGCTCGAAGTGGCAAGCTTTGCTTTGCTTTTCCATTACAATAGCTATCAGGGCAGTGTATGGTTTTCGTCGGCTAATGCCGTTAGTGGCAAGGTGTTTGAGTGGAACTCTGCTGTAACGCAATATTTCCAGCTTACCGACGTTAACCGACAACTTACCCAGCGCAATCTCTACCTGGAACGAGAGGTGGCAATGCTTACAGAACAAGTGCGCAAGACCAGCAAGGACACCACGCTGATAGAGCGTATGCAACACAATGTGATGCAAGGTTTCCAGACAATACCTGCACAAGTGGTAAGCTCGTCGCTTGACAAGGCCAACAACTTCATAACCATAAACCGAGGTTCTGCCGATGGTGTAAAGAAGGATATGGGCGTAGTTAGTGGAACGGGTGTTGTGGGCATAGTATATCTTACAAGCGAACACTATTCGGTAGTGATTCCTGTGCTTAGTCAGCAGTCTAACATAAGCTGCTCTATAAAGGGACGTGGCTACTTTGGCTATCTTCATTGGACAGGCGGATCGCCCGAATATGCCTACATAGACGACATTCCACGTCATGCTCACTTCAAGCTTGGCGACTATATTATTACCTCTGGCTACTCATCGGTATTTCCTGCCGGCATTGTAGTAGGACGCATCAAGCATGTCTACAATTCAGACAATGGTATGTCGTATCGACTCAAGATATCGCTATCTACCGACTTTGCACGTCTGCGTGATGTTTGTGTAATCAACGACACCGAGATGGACAAGAAACTTGAGATTCTGCGTGCTGCCGAAGACTCGCTCAAGGCTCGTCAGTAGAGTATAGCCACGGCAATAACCATAAGGCTTATGCCGCAAATGTCTCATCCTATTCAAATATATATATGAACTTTAACTTCATCAGAAACATAGTTTTCTTCATCATATTGGTCGTGATACAGGCGCTTGTACTTAATCACATACGCTTGTTTGGCTGTGCCACCCCATTGCTGTATGCCTACTTTGTGCTGCCTATGCAGCGTGGACAAGGCAAGTGGGCTACGCTGTTGTGGTGTTTTGCCATGGGACTTGCTATCGACATATTCTCAAATACGCCGGGTGTGGCTTCTGCCTCAATGACATTTGTGGGTATGTTGCAGCCATATCTGCTTGAGCTTTTTGTGCCACGCGACAGCGCCGAAGACCTTACACCATCGTTCCGAACATTAGGCGTGTCCAAGTATGTCAGCTATACAGTCATACTGGTTTTCTTAATGTGCCTTGCTTTCTTCTCGCTTGAGGCATTCAACCTTTACAACTGGATGCAGTTGGTTACAAGCATATTGGGCAGTACCGTGCTTACCGCCATATTGATATTGGTAATAGAAAACGTTCGAAATAGAAGATGACAGATTTCAATCTCGAAAAACGTCGCTATGTTTTAGGTGGAGTGGCTATAGCTATCATTACAGTATATATAATACGCCTCTTCACCTTGCAGCTCATGAGCGATGACTATAAGAAAAATGCCGACTCCAACGCTTTCTTGAAGAAAGTGGAGTTTCCGTCGCGTGGTGCCATATACGACCGCAATGGTCGACTTATGGTGTACAATCAGCCTGCCTACGATATTATGGTTGTTATGAACGAGGCAAAGGGACGTATCGACACAACCGAATTCTGCCAAGCGCTCGGCATAACAAAGGAGTTCTTCATAAAACGTATGAACGACATTAAGGATTACTCTAAGAATCCTGGCTATTCGCGCTTCACGCAGCAAATGTTTATGAGTCAGCTCAGCAACGAGGACTTCTCCATATTTCAGGAGAAGATGTTCCGTTTCCCCGGATTCTATGTTCAACACCGTAGCATACGCCAATATCAGACGGGTGTAGCTGCTCATGTGCTTGGTGATGTTGCCGAGGTGTCGCCTTCTGACATTGAGGATGACGACTACTACAAGCCTGGCGATTATATAGGAAAGCTTGGTGTGGAGAAGTCGTACGAGAAGGAACTGCGTGGCGAGAAAGGTGTACAAATACTACTTCGCGATGCTCGTGGACGCATTCAGGGCAATTATATGAATGGCAAATACGACCGCAAGCCAGTGGCAGGACGCGATCTTACCTTAGGTATCGACGAAAAACTGCAGGCTTTGGGCGAGAGACTTATGGAAGGAAAGATAGGTTCTATCGTTGCTCTTGACCCTCAGACTGGCGAGGTGCTCGCTATGGTAAGCTCGCCAAGTTATGATCCTCGCATTATGGTTGGCCGTTCGCGTTCTAAGAACCATCGTCTGCTGTCGAGAGACGCTTGGAAACCATTGCTCAACCGTTCAATTATGGGTATGTATCCTCCTGGCTCAACCTTCAAGACATCGCAAGCGCTTACCTATATGACCGAGGGTATTATCACGCCCTCAACAGCTTTTCCTTGCAGTCATGGCTTCTACTGTCGTGGCTTGCACGTGGGATGTCACTCGCATGCGGCGCCTATAGCATTAGTTGATGCCATATCCACATCGTGCAATGCCTACTTCTGTTGGGGCTTGTATTATATGATGGGCAACCGCACAAAATACAAAAACCCTTATGAGGCAATGAATGTATGGCGCGATTATATGGTTAGTATGGGATTCGGCTATCGCCTTGGCATCGACCTTCCGGGCGAGAAGCGTGGCATGATACCTAATGCCGACTATTACGACCGCAACTATCGTGGTTCGTGGAACGGACTAACCATTATCTCTATCTCCATTGGTCAGGGTGAGGTTACGCTAACACCATTACAGATAGCCAATCTTGGAGCAACCATAGCCAACCGTGGCTACTACTATGTGCCTCATGTTGTGCGCAAGGTAGAGGGATTGCCTCTTGACACTCTCTACCGACATCGCCATTATACCAAGGCTTCGCGCCGTTCCTACGATTATGTTGTGGCTGGTATGAGGTCGTCAGCTTTGAAAGGAACATGTAAGATGCTTTCGCGTTTGCCATTCGAGGCATGCGGCAAGACTGGTACTGCTCAGAACCATGGACGCGACCACTCTGTATTTATGGGCTTTGCCCCTATGAACAATCCAAAGATAGCCATTGCCGTATATGTGGAGAATGGTGGATGGGGTGCCGACTTTGGTGTGCCTATTGGCGGATTGATGATGGAACAATACATTATGGGCAAGCTCTCACCATCGTCTGAGATACAGGCCGAAGCTATGCAACATCGTCGTATAGGCTACGGTTCGCGATTCCCTGGACAGGAGAAAGGAAAAAAGGCAACTGCTACAAAGAAGCCAGCCAAGAAGAATAAGATTGTTGATAAGATTGTGCCGGAGGCCCAAGAAGCTCCGGCTAAAGAATAACTAAGATTATTATGCCAACCAATAAACCGCAAAGCATTTGGTCGCAAGTCGACTGGATAACTATAGGCATCTATATAGCGCTGATGATATTCGGATGGATAAGCATCTGCGGTGCCAGCTATACGTTTGGCGACAACGATATCTTCAGCCTCGGCACACGCTCGGGCATGCAGATAGTGTGGATAGGAACTAGTATCTGTCTGGGATTTGTAATACTGATGATGGATACCAGATTCTTCGACACATTCTCCTATATAATATATGGTGCGCTGCTGTTGTTGCTCTTTGCCACCATTTTTAATCCGCACGACATCAAGGGCTCCCACTCTTGGCTTGTCCTTGGACCTATACGTATACAGCCTGCCGAGTTTGGTAAGTTTGCTACAGCCCTTGCCCTTGCCAAGCTTATGAGTGCCTATGGCTTCTCCATACATCGTCTCAAGGACTTTGCCGCAGCATGTGCCGTAATCTTTATTCCAATGCTTTGCATTGTAGGACAGCGCGAGACTGGTTCGGCCTTGGTATACCTTACCTTCTTCCTTGTGCTTTATCGCGAGGGAATGCCAGGCAGTATACTCTTTACGGGTGTAGCAATGGTGTTCTACTTTGTAGTAGGTATCAAGTACGAGAATGTATTGTTGCTCGATACGCCAACCTCTGTAGGTAGGTTTGTGGTGCTTTTGCTTGTGCAGATATTCACGGCCTGTATGGTTTATGTGTACACTCATGAGCGCAAACAGGCTATGAGCATTATAGGTTATAGTGTAGGTATTACGCTTGTGGCAATGCTCTTCTCGCTCTACGTTATACGTTTCGACGTAACATGGGTGCAGCTTGGTGTGTGTGTGGCAATGTTTGTTTATTTGCTGCTCAATGCGCTGCGCACCCGTCTGATGAGCTATTATATGATTCTTACATTTGCCATAGGCTCGGTAGTGTTCTTCTATTCTGCCGACTACGTGCTAAACAATGTAATGGAACCACACCAACGTGTGCGTATCAATGTGCTGTTAGGACTTGACGAGGACCTTGCAGGTGCTGGATACAATGTACATCAGAGCGAGATAGCCATTGGTTCGGGTGGCCTTAAAGGCAAGGGATTCCTCAATGGCACACAAACCAAGCTTAAGTTTGTGCCCGAACAGGATACCGACTTCATATTCTGTACCGTAGGCGAGGAGGAAGGTTTTGTAGGTTCGGCAAGTGTGCTTCTGCTGTTTCTTGCCCTGATATTAAGACTTATGAAGCTTGCCGAGCGCCAACCCTTTACGTTTGGCAGAGTGTATGGCTATAGTGTGGCATCGATATTCTTATTCCATGTGTTTATCAATGTGGGCATGGTGTTGGGTCTTACGCCGGTTATCGGCATACCGTTGCCGTTCTTCAGTTATGGCGGTTCGTCGTTGTGGGGATTTACCTTACTTATGTTTATATTCCTTAGGATAGATGCGGGGCGCAATATGAACCAAGGATAAAAGGGTGCAATATGAACCAAGAATAAAAGGGCGCAATATGAACCAAGAATAAAAAGTGACAATTGCCACTCTGTTATTTGGAATAGCCTCAAAACAATAAACGACAATTATACGGATATACAACGTTTTGGTCCGTATAATTGTCGTTGTTTTTTTAGAATATCAGCAATCCCGCCACTCCGCAAATCAGCATCACCAATATAGGATTAGTCTTTCTGAACCTTGTAAAGTAGAATGTGGCAGCAAACAGAGCCACGCTAATGCCAAACGTCATTGGCTCTGTATGCCAGTCGCCAAAGTTCTCCTTATTCATAAGCAGCACAGCGGCAGCGGCAATTAGTCCGATGATGGCAGGGCGCAAACCGGCAAAGATGTCCTTCACAATTTTCGAGTCCTTATGATTCATCAGATAGTGTGATATCAGAATCATTATAATAAACGGCAGCCACACTATAGAGAGCGATGCAAGAATAGAGCCGAGCACAGCAGCCCATTCGGGATAGCCCTGGTTCAATACAGCAACATATCCAGAATATGTGGCAGCGTTGATGCCTATAGGACCTGGTGTCGACTGGCTTATAGCCACAATATCCGTAAATTCGGCATTGCTTAGCCATGCGTTCTTAACTACTACCTCGTTGTGTATAAGCGACAGCATGGCATAGCCGCCACCAAAGTTGAAGGTTCCTATCTTAGTGAAGATAATAAACAGCTTTAGAAATATCATATATATTGTACCTTTCCTATTTTAGTTATTCTTCCTTTTCCATTTTCCGTACAGCCATCCAGCCACACCGGCAAGTATTATTATAAGTATAGGCGACACCTTATACGCGGGATTGTTGCTGAAAGGATTGCTTATGAGCAAGCATGCCAGCACCGGAATCCACACATTGTTCCATCCAATATTGGCAGTCTTTGCCATCTTAAACACAGGCGCGGCTATAAGAGCCACAACCGAAGGTCTTACACCCATGAAGAAACGCTCAACCCATGGATTGTCTTTATAGTTGTGAAAACACATGGCTATAACAAGTATGGCTATGATAGAAGGCAAGGCTATTCCTATTGCACCCACTATGCCGCCCCAAATGCCACGCAGCTTGTAGCCTATATGGCTTGCCATGTCGATGGCGAAAATACCAGGTGTGGTTTGCGCCACAACCATAATGTCCATAAATTCCTGCTTGTCCATCCATTTATGGTTGTCTACAAACTCCTTTTCCATACTCGGAATCATGGCATAGCCGCCACCCAGAGTAAAGGCACCAATCTTGTTGCAGGTAATAAAAAATTTCCAAAGCATACGGTCTACTTTTCTGTTGCTTATTATTAAAAGGTGTTTCTTACTATATTAAAAATATAACAATCTTTCTTTACCGGGTGCAAAGTTACAGCAACTTTGCCGAAAGACAGCCATGTTCTATTGTTTTTCTCGCATATTTTGCCTAATTTTGTGGCTATGAATATATTGAAACGCTATATTGTTTGGTTGCGCCGTATGTCCCACAGCCGAGGCTTTGGGGTACAGTCGCCGTCGGCCTACCGCTTTATACGATATGTTTTGTGCGAGCATTATCCTTATTACGGCTACGATGAGTTGCGTCACAAGCATCCCTCGTTGCCGTGGCTTGTGCGCAAGCGTATGGAGCTGTACTTCCGCATAGCCAACTATCGTCAGGCTTCCCGTATGCTCAGCAACGGAACCGATACGCCCTTGCTTGCCTCATATGTAGGACGCGCATGCCAGCGTACACATGTAGATGATAGGCAGGATGCGGATATAGATACCGTTGAGATAGCCCGGGTGTGTGCCGTGGATGGATGCGAGGCTTATGTCGAACATCTGCTGAGTAATACCGACAGCCATACCATACTGATAGTGGAGGATATAGCCCAGAACCCAATGGCACAGCGTATATGGCAAGGGTTGCTCCACAATCCCAAGGTTAGCGTTTGCTACGACCTCTATTGGGTAGGCGTTGCCTTCTTCGATACCGACAGGTTCAAGACTTGCTACATCGTAAATTTCTAAAGAGAACAACCCTTCTAAGGAGAACAATCCTTCTAAACAAGATAACAATCTATTACAACGTGCAAAAGCTCCATCAATATGAAATACTACACCAAGACGGGCGACCATGGCACCACATCTCTTGCCAGCGGCAAGCGTGTGCCTAAGACCGATATACGCATCTCTGCATGTGGCGACCTCGACGAACTAAATGCCCACATTGGTTTGCTGCATACCTTTACTGCCAGCAACCTTGCTCCACAACTCATCTCCATACAGACTTGCCTGTTTCATATAGGCACCTCAATATCTGCATCGACTACAGGCGGTGCAACAACCGATGATGTGGCAATGCTTGAGCATGAGATAGACAATCTACAAGCACAAACTACGCCTCCTGGCACATTTGTATTGCCAGGTGGATGCAAGGCTGCAGCACAGGCACATGTGTGCCGAGCTGTATGTCGCAGGGCAGAACGTAGCTTGCTATATGTAGACAAAAGTCATGCGCTTAACCCCTTAAATACGCAATATCTAAACAGATTAAGCGATTATTTCTTCGCATTGGCGCTATATTTAAACTTTATTGAGGGTGTAGCCGAAAAAAAACTATATATTGCTTGCAAATAACATAAAAATTGCTATTTTTGCAGCCGAAAAACGGGGCATGGCTGTTAAACGATTCACATATGCAGCAGCCTTAAGAACTAAGCCCGTTGGAAAAACATTTGTAGAACAGATTAAAAAAAACTTACGACTATGTATTGGACACTTGAATTGGCTTCCAAACTGGAAGACGCCCCTTGGCCAGCAACCAAAGACGAACTTATAGATTATGCCATGCGTTCTGGCGCGCCACTTGAGGTGCTTGAGAATCTGCAAGAGATAGAAGACGAGGGCGACGCATACGATAGCATCGAGGACCTTTGGCCCGACTATCCTTCAAAGGACGATTTCCTTTGGAATGATGACGAATACTAATCGCCGATGAGCTGTGTATTTCAGCTTAAGGCGTTGAATATAAGCGGTATGGGAATATGACAGCATGATTCCTATACCGCTTTTTCCGTACTACTTGATTATCCTTACGATAAGGCCGTGTCTCTAAGGATTTAATGCAATGAGCTGATTCGTTATTATTGGATAATAAATAAAAATAACTTTCAGAAAAGTTGTAGTATTCCTCTATATATTGTATATTTGCACCTGACAAGTTCGGAAAAGTGTCGTATTTGGCACAAAACAGAAGTAATCGGTGCGAATATGAGAATTGAAAGAGACATAATAAATAAATTCAAGGAATGGAAAGATGCTGAAAAGCATAAGCCAATCCTGCTGAAAGGTGCCCGTCAGATTGGCAAGACATGGGCTATGGAGGAGTTCTTGTTGCAGGCAAGACACTACTCATATTCGATGAGATACAAGAATGTGAAGAAGCGCTCAATTCGTTAAAGTATTTTTGTGAAGATGCTCCCGAATGGCATATTATTGCAGCAGGTTCGCTGTTAGGAGTGGCTGTTAAAAGGAGGAGAATGACCGTACCAGTAGGAAAGGTGCAGGTTATGCGTATGTATCCGATTACGTTCAAAGAGTATCTGCGAGCCAGCGATTCCCAGACATTCAATTTTGTTGAACAGATAGAACAGCCAGAGAAATTGCCTCTTATTATACTTGACAAGTTGAAGTCTGAATACCGCAGATATATGGTGTCTGGAGGAATGCCAGAAGCTACCGTGAGTATGCTTGAAAATCAAGGCATGCAAGCTGTGGACGACATATTGCAAGGCATATTAGATTTGTATGAGCTTGACTTTGCCAAGTATGCAGAACCTCGCGAGATACCGCGTATCCATGCTATTTGGCATTCACTTCCATCTCAACTTGCCAAGGAAAATAGAAAGTTCATATATAAGATTATAAAGAAAGGAGCAAGAAGTCGTGATTATGAAGACGCTTTGTTGTGGCTTGAAGATGCTGGTATGATATATCGTGTGAATGCGGTGTCGAAACCGGGAATGCCTTTAAGTGCCTACGAAGAACCAGACATATTCAAGATTTATGCCAGTGATTGCGGACTGTTGCGACGATTGGCCGGACTACCGGGAAGCATTGTCATTGACCCGACTGCCAATTACACGGAATTTAAAGGCGCAATGGCGGAGAATGCAGTGCTGCAAAGCCTGTTGCCATCGTATGGTTCAATGCCTTACTATTGGTCTTCGGAAGGAAAGGCTGAGATTGAGTTTCTGTTACAGCGAGAGAATGAGATAATCCCTGTAGAGGTAAAGGCAGAAAATTGTGTCAGTGGTAGAAGTATTGTTGTTTATAACGAGCGTTACCAACCCAAAAACCGCATACGTTTCTCGTTTCTCAACTTACAGCAAAACTGCGGAATGCTTGCTTGCCCCTCGCCCTTAGCTGAGTGGGCTATGAAATGGTTGAACAAATAATTGAGACATGATAGCAATGAAGAAAACTTTAAAGTTGTCTTAAGTGGAGTGAATGATAACGATGATACCTATTGGATGAATGTAGACTTAAAGGCACAAGGAATGTTCGGATAATAAGATTATGTCTAAGAGTATGTTGTACAACATCAATGTTTTTTATTTGCCAACTCTACTTAAAATAATTAGGTCCTATTTTTTGCGATATCAATAATAATTAGTAACTTTGGCACGCTAAATTGCATTTTATATGCAATGACGGCATGTAGCTCTACGCTGAAGTCGCTTGAAAAAGTGACGGTTGGTAGAGGGCAAACATAAGAAAAGCGTTATTGGCGCTTGGTTTTCTGGCATCTTGAAACTTCGAAGACCTCAAGATGTGAAGCGAGCAACAAGAGGTTTCACGCTTTTTCGTGCTTACACTAAAGTACACGACCTAAACAAGAAACAGTCCGAACGGAGCCATAGGACACAAAACTTGAAGTCTGGCTCAATGGGCAACAGCATAAGACAAAGCAGCAAAGACACTACGACGTGCGAGTAAAATCGTGCAGTCGCAATGTCTTTGCTGCTTTTTTGTTTTGTAACATACAGTCAGACTTAAACAAAAGACAGAATATGAAAAGTACTAACAAGGACAACATTATTGAGACTATCGAAGAGTATGTTGGTAGTTCACCGATACGCCCTGTAATTATATGGTTTCATTCAAATCCCGACATTGACAACGCAAGACGTGCTATCAGCGAGATGAACGGTTGTGCGACTTGCGGACATGCACTTTACATAGATAAAGCTGGGACAATCCAAACGATCACTCCGTCTGGAGATGATGAACAGTTCATTATTCCTGGAACATACAACGAGAACACCAAGTTCTTCTTGTTCCACTGCTATATGAAACAGTTAAGAGGAGAATATCTTAAATATGCTTTAGACTTGATGTATGAGACCAAGCTTCCTGTGGTATATCTCGCCAATGACTATTCTAAGGAGGAAGAACCACAAGCTAATGTCTCGGCGTTTGAGCAATGGGAGTATATAAACAAATAGAGCACAAATCATATAGTATTAGAGTTTTTAACTTTATTGGAATAATTTAGGTATGAGGTTGTTTATACAGCAATATTATCTAATGACTAAATAATAGAGAAATGGGAACAGCAAAAACAATAGTATTTGTTTCATCAGAAGGCATAGAGAAGATTCAATAATGTCAAAGAACTCGATTGTCCCCTCTTTCCGGGGTTATTTGATTAATATTTAACTGGTCCCAATTTTAACGGGACACTAATGATATAATAATGTAACAATCTAAATCTGTTGAAAATCTTTCTAATCTAATTGTTAAGCATCTTTCAATCTTTGTATAAACAATTCTGCACACTTACTAAAATATTTGATTATGGGATTCTGGAATATAAAATATGGCTATCATATAAGATTATTAAACAAGGCATTGGTTAATGATGGTGGGGCTATATGGGAATTAGTGAAGTATTATCCTAAACTGAATGAGATAAATAAGAGAAACGGTTTTTGTGACTACTACCCATCTACCATTATTGGACGTTATCTTGCGGACAACTTTGACGAAGGCGATGCAGGATATACTGACAGCAAATGGCATAATGTAGAAGGAAGCACAAATATTATTGATTTGCTCGACAAAATCCAAAATGGAGATACTGCCAAAACCAAAGAGCTGTTTAAGATGGTCGATATGGACATTAAATATAATAAAGAGCCTTTGCAAGTAACTCCTTATTATAGTTTTAAGGAGGAAATAGACCAATGCAGGAATATAGCCGAACGCAAAGCCAAGGAAGAAGCTGAGCGTAAAGCCAAGGAAGAGGCCGAACGTATAGCCAAGGAAGAAGCTGAACGTAAAGCCAAAGAAGAAGCTGAACGTATAGCCAAAGAAGAAGCCGAACGCAAAGCCAAGGAAGAAGCTGAGCGCAAAGCCAAGGAAGAGGCCGAACGTAAAGCCATGGAAGAAGCCGAACGTAAAGCCAAGGAAGAAGCCGAGCGTAAAGCCAAGGAAGAAGCCGAACGCAAAGCCAAAGAAGAAGCTGAACGCAAAGCTAAGGAAGAAGCTGAACGTAAAGCCAAGGAAGAAACAGAGCGTATAGCCAAGGAAGAGGCCGAACGCAAAGCCAAGGAAGAAACAGAACGTATAGCCAAGGAAGAGGCAGAACGTAAAGCCAAGGAAGAAGCCGAGCGTAAAGCCAAGGAAGAGGCCGAGCGCAAAGCTAAGGAAGAGGCCGAGCGTAATTCATATAAGTCTCTGATAGAAGACTTTGTCAGCGACATCAAGGAGTGTGAGTATAAGGACGGCATCATATTCGGAAAGAAAAAGAAAATACATTATGTAGCTAACCCTATTACTAAGCGAATATGGAATGCTGTAGTAAACAAATCATCTGAAGCAGATTTCGACGATAATGAGTTTGTGCCACAAAAGGAATTGGGAACATTCTTGGAAAACCTAAATTCTTACTATTCTGGAAAGATAGTATTTGAGTATCTGCATAAGAACATTCACGCTCTTGTACACTTGCAGGTGTACGAGAAACAGGACAAGAATGCATGTTTCGTTTATATTAAGGAGGAAAACTGATGGCAAAGACAATAGCAGCAATAGATATGCTCGTTAAATACTTAGAGCATAGAATACGCAACATAAAGGCTGACACAAAGGAGGCGTACGACATAGAGAGGGGAGAAATTGTTGATGAGCTCAAGCAACTTGCTGAGCGCATTAGCAATATAGACCCTATTATACTGCCCAGGCTACCTAAAGCCGATTTGCAGGATGAGGTAATTAGAAATATAGCAAGTGCGGCTTCCAAACGCACAACTATGCCACCTATCTATACTGATACCACTTGCAACATTGGCATTCAGAATATTGCGGTATGCTTGCCTAAGTATGTGGATTTTTCTGAAACGCCAGGAGCGACAATCTATGGTATAAATGGTTGGGAAGAATTTGCACAAAAGAAGATGACCCACCTGCTCATGTCTGTACTGTTGTCGATGCCACTTGGCAAGGTTAGACTCCACTTCATCGACCTTAACTTCTCATGCAAGGCACAGTTCTTTATCGACAACTTCGACCGTTCTGTGTGCAATATATATTGTGATGTACAGTCGGCAGAGGGCTTGGCAGAATCGTTGAAGACAAAGATGGCGCAGCGACTTCGTGGCGAACTGTCGGATAATATATATGATTTTGTCGTATTTCTTGATTTCTTAAACGATTACAATAAGATTGGCAATGCTTACAGACAGATAATAGAAAAGGGGGCATTCGCCTATATTCACACCGTATTTATCCTCAATGATTATAAGGTTGAAGAAGGTGTATACGATCCTGGTATACTTGACGAAGACAAATTCTGTTTTATTAATGGATATACTACCCTTAAAGATGAAATTGACTATACAGAAGTCTTTTTGTCGTTAGCCAATTTGTCTTTAGCCAAAGATTCCGACTTCCGCAGCAAGTGTATCGAATATCTTAACAATGGCTTGCAAACGGAAGATGAACCAGAGATAGACGAGCCAGAGATAGACAAGACCGAATACACCGTCACAACATCTGCCATCGAGGCTCCGATAGGCAAGACTACCGATGGCGAGACCGTAGATTTCAAGATAGATGTCAACCGTGGCCATTACCATGCATTTGTAATAGGCGAGACGGGTTCGGGCAAGTCGCGCTTCCTTCACGACATCATCATCAACATGATAGCCAAGTATAGTCCCGAAGACGTAGAGCTATACCTTATGGACTTCAAGGGTGTTGAGTTTAATCCTTACCGCGACATCAAGCACTCGCGTGTAATACTTGTCGACCGTGCCGACGAGCGCATAACCTACGAGGTTATACACGAGTTGAAGCAGAAGATGGAAGAGCGCCAAAAGACATTGGCTGCGGCAGGAGCAAGCGATGTAGACGAGTACAACAAGATGTCTGCCGACAGCCATATATCACAAATAATACTGGTAGCAGACGAGTGCCAGACGCTCTTTACAGATAATGCAAAGAACACCAAATTGCAGACCGAGATGATTGCCACCATTGCACTAATTGCCCAGCAAGGACGTGCATACGGCGTGCATCTGCTGCTTGCCACACAATCGTTGACCAATGCGCCGAAACTGCGTTCAGATATACTCAACCAGATAGGCGAGCATTACATCTTGCCTTGCCTTCCTGTCGATGCACGCCGACTTGTACCCGAACACGAGCAGAATGAAACCGAAAGGGTAGTGGCACAAATGGAAAAGGGCAAGGGCCAATGCTACTATCAGGGTGCCGACGGCAAGTTTATGTTCACATTCGACTATATTGCCAAGGGCGAGCAACAAGACAGCCTTATAGAGAAGGCAAGGCAGAAGGCCGACAAATACGAAACCAACGGACAGATATACTTCAGCGGCTCGTTGCAGTATGCTATGACCGGCGACACAATTGAAGCTCTCGCCACTAAAGGCAGAAGATACCTTGTGGCGTCGCCTGGACAGAGCATAGCCATATCCCAAACGCCATTGTCGATAGTTTTGCGCGACGAGGCTGGCGAGAATATGCTGCTTCTTGGCATAAACGACAAGCAGTACGTAACACGCACAACCATCAACACACTTGTGTCGATGATAGCGTCGGCAAGAAAGAAAGGTCTCGACTGCCAGTTTGTGGTGATAGACTGCTTGAAGTGCGATGAAGAGGAGCCGTATATGCACATACTCGACAGTTTGGAGCAAAGTGGACTCTGCCGTATCGTTGCCCCGCGCCAACGCAAGCATACGCTCTACAGCCTGTGCAAGGATATTGCCGCAGGCACGGCACGCCCCACGGTGCTTGTTATACTGGGCGAGGAGACCTTCCGCGAACTAAAGTTTGACGAGTCTCTCGATATTGACGCCAACACCAAACCCAACGAAACCAACGGAATGTCATCGGCAGACAATATGTCGTTCGACGATGCCTTGGCCATGATGAATATGCTGAGCAATCCGGTAAACGAGACCGACGGCCTGAAAGACATCAATACCGTGGCAAGTGCGTTGAAGTATATACTTGAACGCGGACCCGAGAACGCCGTGCACACCGTAATGCAGATGGACCGCATGGACAATTACTATATAGGCAACGAAAATGGTTATGTAGGGGCTAAAACCATATACAGCCACTTCGCGCATATCATTCTGTTGCGCTCTGGCGAGCAAGATGTGTTGAATCTTCGACTTCCTGACGATATAAGCCCCGCAGCGCTTGAGGACAATGCCGATCGACTTAGAGCCTACTACTATAACGAGAGCGGCAACAGGTACAGTCTGCTTACACCATATGTGATGCCCTCTATAGAACAGATAGACAAACTAACTCGTTAGTGTGCCGTTCTAATCGGGCATAACAGTTCAGAATTATCTTTACATATAGTAGGAGGGTATGGCATCCTTGCCATACCCACTAAATTGGCTGTACAATCATGGCA
>OLSX01000082.1_pt1 | contig 79372 bp, 66 predicted proteins | sample 1673141 | NCBI WGS metagenome assembly OLSX01 (sample SAMEA3136759, study PRJEB25190) | human gut metagenome | biome: human gut; feature: human-associated habitat; material: faeces | place: Austria | collected 2013 | reverse complement strand
TGTCGTAGACCGGCAGCAGCTGCTTGGAGGTCACGAGCGTGAGCGGGTACAGGCGGGTGCCGGACCCGCCGGCGAGGATGATGCCTTTCATTAGCTATAGCCTTTCTTTTCTTGCGGCCCGACGGCCAGAGCGATTTCCAATAAATCGAGCAAAGCAATCAATGCCAAATGCCCCGAGCTCAACAAACGATCGATCCTCAATCAGTTGTTTAACGACCCGTTTTACCAGACGCCCTCCCTCGCCAATCTCAGATGGACAAGCTATGAGCTCACGATTGATTTCGAGAAAATGACCAATGGCATAATTACGGTGAAATTGTTCGACCGGAGTGAGGTTATGCGAGTGGTACACACACGCATCGGCAGCATACGCAACCAAATAACCCGCCCCTACAGCCTTTGCGGCCATAAGCATGTCCTCGCTCATATCAGTTCTACCGAAACCTCCAAGCTCGAAATAAGAGCTCCTTCGGTATGCAGAGCAGACATCCGTCGCAAAATAAGCCTTGATTCCCATTACTGGAATGTCATCTTTAGACCGAACATTTGACGTGGGGCCGTAGTTAAATTCCCTAACCAATCGTTCGAATTCGCGGGCATCTTTTTTTGGGAGCTGGCGACCCGATGAAATGGCAACACGGCTATCAGCAAGAATTGGTTCGACAAGGTTCTCGATATATCGCTCGTCAGCCGGAACGGCATCCTGAGTCATAAAGCAAACAATGTCTCCAAAAGACTCTTTAAACGCCATGTCACGAGTAAGTCCGTGATTAAAATCGGAACGATCGATCTCGATAACCCGAACGCCATCGACACTCGAAGCGATTTCCACGGTGGAATCGGATGATGCGGAATCAACGACAATAATTTCGTCAGGACAACAGGTTTGCGAAAGCAGTCTATTCAACAACTCACCAATTTCAGCCTGAGCATCAAGAGTTGGAATCACGAGAGAAATTGACATGTGCCTAACACCTTCCCATCAAATGGAAAGCAGCACGAATTTGTAAGTAATCAAAGTGCGGTTCAACAAAATCAATCATGAGGCACCCTCCCCCGAGAACACCTCAAAGACAGTCAGGACGACTATTTTCAAATCGAATAACAAGCCCCTTTTGGCGATATATTCAAGATCGCGACGAACCATGCCATCGAAATCCGTGTCGTTACGGTCGGTCACCTGCCACCATCCGGTAATGCCTGGTTTAACGGCCAAACGCTGCAGGTCGTACTCGGTGTACAGAGCCACCTCGTTCGGCAGCGGCGGGCGCGGGCCGACGACGGACATCTGGCCCAGGAACACGTTCAGGAACTGCGGGAACTCGTCGATGGAGTGCTTGCGGATGAACCTGCCGATCTTGGTGACGCGGGGGTCGTCCTTCATTTTGAACATTGCGCCGGCGATCTCGTTCTGTTCCTTGAGCTCGGCGAGACGCTCGTCGGCGTCCCTGTACATGGAGCGGAACTTCCACATGCGGAAGGTGGACAGGCTGCCGTCGCGGTGGGTCCTGCCCACGCGGACCTGGCTGTAGAACGGGTTGCCCTCGCTCTCCAGTCGGATAACCGCGGCGAGCAAAAGGCTGGGCACGGTGATGATGACGAGTACAACACCGCTGAACACGATATCGAACGTGCGCTTTATGGCCCGGTAGGCCAGGCGCGAGCGATCCCAGTCCATGATGGATTGCATGGCCTTGTAGCGACCGGCGCCCTCACGCCGGTCCATGGCCTGAGCAATCAGCGCCGCCCCCACAGGCGCATTTGTCTCTGTTACTTCTTTAGCAGCCACAGTCAAACTTACGTCCCTGTTCCCCAGGGATCCCCCAATCGGTAAATTCAAAAATGCGAACGAATAGCTGGTGCAACGTCTCCCTTACGTTTTGCTGGGGACGTCCAGCGCAAGCAGCTCCCTAAAAGTGGAGTCACCCTCGCCCACGTCTACCAGGCACCAGCGTTTATGACGGTCGATCTTTTTAACGCGGGCCTCTTGCCCCACCAAGGGACCCTGCTCTATGTGCAACACGCCGTCTTCTATGCGGGCTACGCTGTTGCGCACCACGCCGTCGTCGTCCAGTACGCTGCGGTACCAGTCCTGCGCACCGTCCGGCATGGGCATGTAAGCCCGCTCCCTACTGCCGGCGATGCGACAACCAAAGCTCAACTGGGCCAAAGCCCTATCGAGCGCGGCGGCATCGCGCGTGGCGACGAAAAAGTATTCCTTGTACATGGGTTTGGTTTGGAGCGACCAGGCGCCGTCCCGCTTAAACCAGAACTCCTTTTGCATCACAAAAGCGTCCTGCATCAGCTCGTGCGGGATAATGCGGCGGACCTTTTCGCAGGTCTCGCGCTCTTTACCGTTGGGGGTGTGAACCAGATACCAGCGGACGCGGCCGTGCTGGCTGTTGGTGATGGCGCCGTTAAATGCGCCCGGCAGCTGCTCTTGGCGCCGTGCCGTCTGTTCCATGTTCTCGCCCCCTCTTTTGGCTTTGCGACGCACGCGGATGCAGGGGCGTTAAGAACAGGCTTCTCGCTCGCAGCTAGGCGCAGTCGCAAAAGTACAGGTTTTTGTATCTTTCGACAGACGTCATTATACGAGCAATTAATCAGCGTTTGCCCAGATTACGCAAAATGTACTGCTAGTAGGTACATCTTCATACTCCTCTATAAAAACCTGTACCTTTTTGTGCAACAAAAAAGGCCGCTCAACCAGCGGCTTTTCTTATTTCGGCATGAAAAAAGGCGACCGCCCTTTATGGACGGTCGCCTTTGTTAATTGTTGTGAAGTTTGCCTTAGGCGCGAGTCTTGATCTCCTCGAGCACCTTCGCAACAAACTCGTCAACGCTCATCTGAACGGTCTCGTTGGAGCGATCGCGGACGGAGATGTTACCGGCCTCGACCTCCTTCTCGCCAAGGATAAGCATGTAAGGCACGCGGTCGATGCTGCGGGCCTCGCGGATCTTGTAGCCGATCTTCTCGTCGCGGTCGTCGCAGACCACGCGAATGCCGGCGTCCTCCAGCTTGGCGCACACCTCGTGGGCGTAGTCGCGGCTCTTCTCAGAGACGGGAAGCGCCTTGACCTGCACGGGAGCCAGCCAGGTGGGGAACTTGCCCGCAAAGTGCTCAATCAGAATGCCGATGAAGCGCTCGATGGAGCCAAAGCACACGCGATGCAGCATGATGGGGCGCTTCTTGGTGCCATCGGCGTCCACGTACTCCAGATCAAAGTTGAGCGGCATCTGGAAGTCGAGCTGCACGGTACCGCACTGCCAGGTGCGGCCGAGCGAGTCCTCCAGGTGGAAGTCGATCTTGGGGCCGTAGAAGGCGCCGTCGCCCTCGTTGACCTCGTAGTCCATGCCCAGCTGCTCCAGAGCGGTGCGCAGGCCATCCTCGGCGCGCGCCCAGTCCTCGTCCGAACCCATGGAGTCCTCGGGGCGGGTGGAAAGCTCAACGTGATACTTAAAGCCAAACTTCTGGTACACGGAGTCGATAAGGTTGACCACACCCACGATCTCGTCGGTCAGCTGGTCGGGACGCACAAACAGGTGGGCGTCGTCCTGGTTAAAGCAGCGCACGCGGAACAGGCCGTGCAGGGCGCCGCGCAGCTCGTGGCGGTGCACCAGGCCAATCTCGCCGGCGCGAATGGGCAGCTCGCGGTAAGAGTGCGGCTTGGAGGCGTACACCAGCACGCCGCCCGGGCAGTTCATGGGCTTAATGCAGTACTCTTCGTCGTCGATGACGGTGGAGTACATGTTGTCCTTGTAGTGGTCCCAGTGGCCCGAGGTCTTCCACAGCTGCTTGTTCATGATGAGCGGCGTGGAGATCTCCACGTAGCCGGCCTTGTGGTGGATCTCGCGCCAGTAGTCCAGCAGCGTGTTCTTAAGGATCATGCCGTTGGGCAGGAAGAACGGGAAGCCGGGGGCCTCGTCGCGCATCATAAAGAGGTCCATCTCGCGGCCGATCTTGCGGTGGTCGCGCTTCTTGGCCTCCTCCAGCATGTGCATGTGCTCGTCGAGCTCTTCCTTGGTGGCAAAGGCGACGCCGTTGATGCGGGTGAGCATCTTATTGTCCTTGTCGCCCTTCCAGTAGGCGCCGGAGACGCCGGTGAGCTTAAAGGCCTTGAGCGCCTTGGTGTAGCAGATGTGGGGGCCGACGCACATGTCGATGTAGTCGCCCTGCTGGTAGAAGGTGATGCGGGCGCCGTCGTCCAGGTCGCCGATGTGCTCGACCTTGTACTTCTCGCCGCGCTCCTCCATAAGGGCGATGGCCTCGGCGCGGGGCTTCTCGTACACGGTGAACTTGAGGTTCTCCTTGACGATCTTCTTCATCTCGGCCTCGATCGCGGGGAAGTCGTCCTCGCTGATCTTGACGCCCTCGGGCAGGTCGACGTCGTAGTAGAAGCCGTTGTCGGTCGCGGGGCCGTAGGCAAAGTCGGCCTCGGGGTACAGGCGCTTGATAGCCTGCGCCATGATGTGCGCGGCGGAGTGGCGGATGACGTGCGTGACCTCGTCCTGCGGGAGCTCGGCCACCGAACCGTCATTGTAGAGTGCCTTCATGGGTATGTTTTCTCCTCTCGGATGCCTGATGCAAGTGTGTGCGATGCGTTCGGCATTTTAACTTGCATCATTATAGGCAGGTTGCCTTGGTATACAAGCGCCCGCCGCACCTTAATGGCACGGCGGGCGATTTTCTACGCATGCTTCATCGTGTGGGCGGGGGGGGGTGTGGGGCGCGCGTGGCTTGCGGTGTGCGCGAGATGCGCGGTGCGCGTGGCTTGCGGCCGGCCCGGCGATGGATGCGTTACTGGATGCGAGTTCGGCAGTAGGGGCAGACTTTCCAGTGCGCATCGAGCGGGCGATGGCAGCTGGGGCATACGTTGCGAACCTGGGTATCGCACACCGGGCAGACGACGAAGTCCTTCTCGATGGGCGCGCCGCACTGCGGGCAGGTGCCGTACTGGGCAAGCTGGCGCTCGCGCAGGGCCATGTCCAGCTCCTGCTCCTCGCGGTCAGACGCGTAGGAGTGCGGACGCAGGACCAGGTAGGCAATAAGGCCCACAAACGGGATGAGGGCGATGATGCCCCATGCCACGTAGGCGCTGGCGCCGCGGCGGCGAGCGTCGATGAACACATAGACGACCGACAGCACATACAGGGCGATGATAAAGCCAACGAAGGCATAGACGACGCCCATAAGCTGCGGCGACATGAGCTCGGAGATGTACTTGGACATTACGGGTACCTTTCGGATTATTAACAGTCCGGTCAAGTTTACCACGGGGTTTGTTTATATGGGACTACGGCTGGGTACGGGGCTGACGCGGACACAAACATCTCAATCTGAAACAGGTGGGAGCGAAATCCGGTCCTAGATGTTACGGATCGAGACAAACGGAGGACCCGCCAGACTAACGTCTCAATCTGTAACATCTGGGACCCAAACCCTCGTCTAACTGTTACAGATCGAGACGTTCAAAATCCGCCGGAAGGTTCGTCTTGATCTGTAACATCTAGAACCCAAATCATCAGCTAACTGTTACAGATTGAGACAAAGAAAGCCGTCCGCACCGAATATCTCAATCTGTAACAGTAACTCGGCAAAAACAGTCCCAGATGTTACAGATTGAGACAAATCTCCGACACCGAAGGTGGCATACGAGGTTGCCGACGTTGCCGGGTCTCCCCTCGTCTGCCGTTGGCGGGTGTTGCGGGGCTGTTCGCCGCATTGCCGCCGCGCTAGGGGTGTGCAGACCGTAGGATAGTCCTATTGACAGCCTGTCAACTTGTCTGGGAGGCACCGTGGCAGAAACATTTGATATCGCAATTGTGGGCGCGGGCATTACCGGGTGCGCCATCGCGCGGCAGCTCGCGCGGTTTGACCTGTCCATATGCGTGATCGAGGCGGCCAACGACGTCGCCCTGGGCGCGTCGAAGGCCAACGGCGGCCTGGTGCACGCCGGCTACGATCCGGCGCCGGGCACCGTAAAGGCGCAGGTCAACGCCCGTGGCTGCGAGTTATACGGTACGTGGGCGCAGGAGCTGGGCTTTCTGTTCTGCCGCACCGGGTCGATGGTGTTGGGCTTTAACGACGAGGACCGCGCGCATCTAGAGCAGCTGCGGTGCAACGGCCATGTCAACGGTGTGCCCGAGCTGTCAATCGTCGGACCCGACCGCATCCACGAATTAGAGCCGCGCGCCAGTGCCGATGCAACGTGCGCGTTGTGGTGCCCCTCGACTGGGTTTGTCGACCCGTTTGAGGTTGCCATCGCCGCGCTGGAGAACGCCGTGGCCAACGGGGTGTCGTTTATGCGCTCCGCATCGGTGGAAGCGATTGAAGTCGCGGGCTCGCGCGACGACACGCGCTTTACGCTGGCGACCTCCGCTGGCAACGTGCGCTGCCGCTACCTGATCAACGCTGCGGGCAACGGTACCGCCGACATCTCGCATATGGCGGGCGCCGAGGAGTTCCAGATGGTCTGGCGTCAGGGCAACATCGTGGTGCTGGACAAGGAGCCGCGCACGCTCATGCCGCTCTACCCCGTGCCGACGCCGGTGTCGAAGGGCGTTATCGTGACGGGCACCGTGCACGGCAACACCGTAATTACCGCGACGGCCGCCGTGCGCGAGCCGGGCGATACACAGACCTACGCGACCGATGTCAACGCGCTCCTGACCGGCGCGCGCAAGCTGGTGCCCGATCTGGACACGCGCCGCGTGGTACGCGCGTTTGCCGGCGGTCGTCCGGTCATTCAGGGGACGAACGACTTCTTTATTGGGCAGTCGGCCGTGGTACCGGGGCTGCTCCAGGCAGCGGGTATTCAGTCGCCGGGCGTTGCGAGTGCGCCGGCCATTGCCGAGCGCATGGAGCAGGTACTACGCAATGCCGGCGTGGCCCTGCGCGAACGTTCCGATTGGGACCCGATACGCCGCGCGCCGGACGACTTTGACCGTGCACCGCTTGCGCTCAAGGAAGAGCTCATTAAGTCCGACCCCGCGTGGGGGCAGATCGTCTGCCGCTGCGAGACAGTGCCCGAGGCCGAGATCGTGGCCGCGATCCGACGCCGCCCGGGCGCGGTTTCGGTCGAGGGCGTCAAGCGCCGCTGCCGTGCCGGCATGGGTCGATGCCAGAGCGGCTTTTGCCAAAGCCGTGTGGTTGCGATCCTGGCGCGCGAGCTGGGCTGCGACCCCAGCGAGGTGCTGCTGGAGGATGCCGGTTCTTGGCTGGTTGAGGGACCGCTGAAGGGGGTGCGCTAGGATGGCAACATTTGATACGCGCGACGGACGCGCGAAGGCCGGAACCGCAGAGGTCGGAGCCGCAGCGCCCGTGCAAACGCAGGCTTTCGACGTGGTCGTTATCGGCGGCGGACCTGCCGGCATGGCAGCCGCGCTTTCCGCGCAAAAGGCCGGCGCGCATGTGGCCATCGTGGAGCGCGAGCAGCATCTGGGCGGCATCCTCCGCCAGTGCATTCACCCGGGTTTTGGCCTGTCGCACTTTAAGCAGGAACTCACCGGTCCCGAGTACGCGCAGCGCTTTATCGACCAAGTGCACGCAACCGGCATTGCGCTATTCCTGAACAGCATGGTGATTGGGATTGATTCAGGCGAGTGCGCGTCGGGTGCAGACGAGAGCGCAGAAGATGGCGTCACCCATACCGTCACGCTCATGAGCCGCGACGGCATGCTACAGCTCACCGGGCGCGCGGTCGTCCTTGCCATGGGTTGCCGCGAGCGCACGCGCGGCGAGATCAAAATCCCCGGCAGCCGACCCGCCGGCGTGTTTACGGCGGGTCTGGCGCAGCGATACATCAATATCGAGAATCTCAAGCCCGGCTCGCGCGCAGTTATCTTAGGCTCGGGCGACATCGGGCTGATCATGGCACGTCGCTGCACGCTCGAGGGAATTTCGGTCGAGGGCGTGTATGAGCTCATGCCATACGCCAACGGCCTGCGCCGCAATGTGAAGAACTGCCTGAACGACTTTGACATTCCGCTGCATCTGTCCACCACCGTCACACGTGTGATCGGCCACGACCGCGTGGAAGCCGTCGAGGTAAGCCAAGTCGACGAGCGCCTGGCGCCCATTCCGGGGACCGAGTGCATCGTTCCGTGTGACACACTGCTGCTTTCGGTGGGCTTGATTCCTGAGAACGAGCTTTCGGTTGCCGCGGGCGTGGAGCTGGACCCGCGCACGCACGGCGCCGTGGTGGACCAGAGCCTGCAGACGGGCGTGCCGGGCATCTTTGCCTGCGGCAACGTGCTGCACGTGCACGACCTGGCCGACAACGTAACGACCGAGTCCGAGAGGGCTGGCGCAGCTGCAGCGGCGTACGCGATGGGGACCGGCGCGAGCGCCATTCCGGACTGCGAGCTCACCGTCTCCCCTGCCGGCATTGCGGGATACGCGCTGCCGGAACGTATTACGGCTGTGGCGCTCACCAAGCTCAACTTCCGCGTGCGCCGACCCGTCGACGCCGCCTGCGTGAGGATCTTGGCCGACGGCGAGGAACTGTTGGCCGGCAAGGTCCGAGCATTTAAGCCGAGCGTTATGGAAAGCTTCCCACTGCCGGCAAAGGTCATCAAACAAGCGCTCGACCTGGGTGCCAACGAGATTGTCCTATCCGTCGATCCCGTCGAGGAGGCATAGCTCATGAGCACGAAAGTGACCGAGACGTTGCAGTTCAACTGCACCACTTGCCCATCCGAATGCATCCTGACCGTAGAGGTAGAGCGCGACGCCAATGGCGCCGTGGTGGAAGTGCGCTCCGTAACCGGCAACAACTGCCCGCGCGGCGATAAGTTCGCGCATCAGGAGCTCACCTGCCCCATGCGCGTGCTCACGACGACCGTGGCCGTCTCCGGCGGCGACGAAGTCCTGCTCCCCGTGCGCACGGTCGAGGCAATCCCGCTAGAACTCCACGCCCAAGTCATGGCCCTCATCCGCGGCCTAATCGTCAAAGCCCCCATCCGCATGGGCGACGTCGTCCTCCCCGACCTCCTCAACACCAACATCAACCTAATCGCCAGCATGGACATCGACCCAGCCTAAGCAGCTCATTTAGAACGGGGCTTTTAGTTACGCTGCCATCCATCCCACCCCTCCTCAATTGCGGTGAAATAGTTCCTGATTTCCGCCAAAACCCCGGCATCTAGGAACTATTCCACCGCAACTATCCTTGGAATCGGTATTTAGCTTGTGCCTAGTTTAGTGTCAGTTCAAAACTATGCCGGATTACGGGGCTGATTCGGAGATCCCCATCCATACCGACAATTATCGATTTTTGATAAGCCGTCTACCTGCGGTTTTAATTTCGCGATTTTTCCCATGGTCAAGCAATACAGGTCCAGCCCCGTAATCCGCCATACTTTTGAAACCAGCCCATTTGGGACGGGCCTCTTTTAGCTACTTTTGCCCGAACGTTCGCTCAAATGATTTTTCTGGGACGGGGATTAAATAATCATTCGGCACCAAATGATTATTTAATCCCCGTCCCAGAAAAATCATTCCGCATGTTTGACGCAGCTAAAATAGCCCGTCCCAAATTGACTACCCTGGCATTGGGGATACCATGGTGGCAACCTAGCGAAAGGACGATGTATGGCACATGTCGATGACCAGCGCGTGGCGCGCGTGCTCGATGCGCTCGAGGCTCAGCACCCCGGCGCACAGCTGCTCGTAAACGACCCATGGTCGATCTATTACCTGACCGGCTTTTATGCCGATATGTTCGAGCGTTTTTGCGGTGTGCTGCTCGCGCGCAATGCCGAGCCGGTGATCCTGGTCAACGCGCTGCATCAGCTGCCCGAGTATGACAATGCCCGCGTCGCCTACCACACCGATACCGACGTCGTGGCCGACGCCATCGCGAGTGAGATCGACCCGACCAAACCGCTCGGCATCGACACCGTCATGCGCTCCGGCTTTTTGATGCCGCTCATGGAGCGTCACGCCGCGAGCGAGTTCTTCCTAGGCGACTTTGCCGTCACCGCCGCACGCACCCACAAGGATGCCACTGAGCAGGAGCTCATGCGCATGTCCTCCGCCGCCAACGACGCCGTGATGGCTGATGCCATCAAACTCGTCCACGAAGGCGTGGCGGAGCGCGAAATCGCCGACCAGATGCTCGGCCTGTACCGCAATCACGGCTGTGAGGGCTTTAGCTTTCCGCCGATCGTGAGCTTTGGCGCCAACGCCGGCGATCCGCATCACGAACCCGACGACACTGTGCTCAAGCGCGGCGACGTGGTGCTGTTCGACATTGGCGGGCGCCGCTGCAACTACTGCTCGGACATGACGCGCACGTTCTTTTGGGGCGAGCCGGACGAGGAGACGGCGCGCATCTACGATATCGTGCGCCGCGCCAACGAGGCCGCCGAGGCGCTCATCGCACCGGGTGTGCGCATGTGTGACTTGGACCGCGCCGCGCGCGACGTGATTGAGGATGCGGGCTATGGGCAGTACTTTACACATCGCCTGGGACACTCGATCGGCCTGCAGGACCACGAGCCGGGCGATGTCTCGCTCGTCAACGATCAAGTCGTAGAGCCTGGCATGACGTTCTCCATCGAACCGGGCATCTACCTCCCCGGCCGCACCGGCGTCCGCATCGAGGACCTGGCCCTGGTGACCGAGAACGGCGTCGAGATTCTCAACGCCTACCCCCACGATCCAGTCCGTCTGGACTAGCCAATGTGACAAAGGGACAACCCCTTTGTCACATTGCGATTACGTCGCGCCACAAAAACGGGCTATCTACTACGTTTAACCCGCATGGGTCGACCATGCGGGTCTTTTTTGAAAACTGGCAAGCCTTTTACCTGCGGTTTTGATTTCACGATTTTCCGTGTGGACGAGGGCAGTCGGTAAAACGTAGTAGATAGGCCCATTTCGTGGCAAGCGAGACAACTCGGGGCACAGGGCAACCAAAATGGCCCCGTCCCAAATTGGCTGCTTTTGAGTTGCGGTGATATACGGACTGTTTGAGGCCTCTGGCTTGTAAAACAGTCCGTATTTCACCGCAACTGATGAGGGGATGGGTTAGCGCAGCAGGCCGGCTACTTCGCCGGCTAGGGTGATGGTGCCGGCTGCTACGAAGGGCTCGCCCGCGGCCTTGAAAGCTGCGAGGGCCTCGGAAACGCTGGGGTATACGCCCGCGAGCTTATCGGCATCAACGAGGGCGGCGAGCTCCTCTGCCGGCAGGGCGCGATCGGAATCGGTCTGCGTCACGACCACGCGCGGGAAAGCCGGGATCAGCACGTCAACGATACCCGCCACGTCCTTGTCTGCCAGCGCGGCGCACAGCAGCGTGGGGCGATTCTCCACGCACGGATCGATCTCGTCCAACGCGCTCACAAAGTTCTCGCAGCTCTGGGGGTTATGGCAGGCGTCGATCAGCTTGAGCGGATCGGTTCCCAGCACATCAAAGCGACCCGGCGTGGGGCAGCCCATAAGAGAAGCGTCGAGCGACTCGTGGTCGAGCTCGCGGCCCAGATAGCCCTCGCACAGCATAATCGAACACGCGGCATTCTGCGGCTGATATGCCGGCTTGACCATACTCGACGTATAGATCGCACGCGGCGTGGTGCAGCTGAACTCAACCGTGTCGCCCACATGCGCCGGCACCTTAGTCGTGACATGGCTCACCACGAGCGGCACCACACCGCATTCGCGGCAACGGGCATCCATCACGCGCTGAACACTTGCCTCATGCGTGCCCTCGCCCAGAACAACCAGGCGTCCGGGCTTAATGACCGCAGCCTTCTCACCCGCAATGGCCTCGAGCGTATCGCCCAAAATACGTGTGTGATCGAGCCCAATACCCGTAATGGCAACGGCGACGGGATCAGTCGCACTCGTGGCGTCCCAACGACCGCCCATGCCAACCTCGAGCACGGCAACATCCACCGCGGCCTCGGCAAACACCACAAGCGCGGCGGCCGTCAGCAGGTCAAACGGAGTAATGGTATAGGCGCGCTCCCCCGTCGCCACACGGTGCGCATTCACCCGACGTCCCGCCTCAACAGCGGCAGAAACGCCACGGGCAAAGGCCTCGTCGCTCACGACGCGTCCATCGACCTCCATGCGCTCGGGATAGCGAACAAGCTGCGGCGACGTATACAGCGCGGTCTTGAGCCCCTCACCACGAAGAATGGCAGCCGAAAAACGCGTGGTCGAAGTCTTGCCATTGGTGCCGGCAACCTGAATGCAATCGAAATACTCGTCCGGACGACCAAGCTCATCGAGCATATCGACAACCGTCTCAAGCAGAGGCCCAGCATCCCCAGAAATCCGCCCCGTATCAGCAGCCAGCCCCACAGCCTCATCAAACGAAAGCAACTCAAACGAGAACGGCACAGAATACGACCCAGAACGCTTAGCCATAACCCAAAGTCCCCTCAACATAAAAAGAGGCCCGCAATAAACAACGAGCCCCTCCCATTCAAAATATCAGCCAAACACCGCTTTGCAGCGAGATCAAGGTCACAACCAAGTGGCCCTACCAGGCAGCGAACGCCCCCGTAACCGCTATGGGAGCGGTTTGGGGCTTTGCTCGATACAAGTTCCGCACGAGCCGAAGGCCACTTAATGTGGCCTTCGTGCGAGCAGGACTGTCCGCAGTAGCGAGCAAAGCCCCAAACCGCGTCCCCCAGTACCGCCTACGAGAAGTCAGCAACCTGCGAGTTCAGCGCCGCCAGGATCTCCTTGAGCTCAGCTGCACGGTCCCTCTTCTTCTGGACCACCGCGGGCGCGGCCTTGGCCACAAAGCCCTCGTTGGCGAGCGTCTTCTCGCAGCCGGCGAGCTCCTTCTGGGCCGCGGCAATTTCCTTCTCCAGGCGCGCCTTCTCGGCCGAAAGGTCAACCTTGCCCTCGAGCACCACAAAGACCTCGACGCCGCTGTCGACCACGGCGATGCTCGCGGCCGGCTTCTCAACGTCGGTGCCCATGACCAGAGAAGCCGTGTTCGCCAGCGGCTCAATCGTCGAGCGCAGGCTCTCGAGCTTCTCGATGTCCTCGGCACCGGCGCGCACGACCACGTCGAGCTCGGCCTTGGGGCTCAAGCGATAACGCGAACGCGTGGCGCGGGCGGCGGACACGACGGTGCGGCACAGCTCAAATGCGCGCTCGGCGTCCTCGTCGACATACTTGGCGTAATCGGCGGGCTCGGGCCACTTGGCGATCATGAGCGCCTCGGCGCGATCCACGTTGCCCTCGGCGTCCAGGTCGAGCACGCTCGCCGGCATGTTGTCCCAGATCTCCTCGGTGACAAACGGCATGAGCGGGTGCATCAGGCGAATGGAGGTATCGAGCACAAAGATCAGGTTGCGCTGCGCTTGCAGACGACCCTCGCCCTTCAGGCGAGCCTTGGTGACCTCGACGTACCAGTCGCAGACCTCGTTCCAGAAGAACTGCTGCACGCCGCGGGCCATATCGCCAAAGGTGTAGTTCTCGATGCCCTCGGTGACCATCTTAACGGCCTTGGCCAGGCGGCTGAACATCCAAGCGTCGGCCGGCGTCTCCACAACGGGCTCGCCGGGCGTGTAACCCTCCATGTTCATAAGCAGGAAGCGGCTGGCGTTCCAGATCTTGGTAACAAAGCTCTTGGCCTGGTCGGTACGCGGGCTGTCGATAAGCTTCTTGGTCTTCTTGTCGATGTTCGCGTCGAACTTGACGTCCTGGTTGTTGGTGCACAGCGTCAGCAGGTTGAAGCGCATGGCGTCGGCGCCGTACATACCGATGAGGTCCATGGGGTCTACGCCGTTGCCCTTGGACTTGGACATGCGGCTGCCATCCTTGGCCAGAATCGTCGGATAGATGACGACGTCCTTAAACGGCACCTCATCCAGGAAGTACAGCGAGCTCATGACCATGCGGGCGACCCACAGCGCGATGATGTCACGCGCGGTGACGAGCGCCGTCGTGGGGTGATGTCCCTCGAGCAGCTCCGGCTTTTGCGGCCAGCCCTGCGTGGCGAAGGTCCACAGCTGCGAGCTAAACCAGGTGTCCAGCACGTTCTCGTCCTGATGCACGTGATGGCCGCCGCACTTGGGGCACACGTCGGTGTCCTCGGTAAGGGCGTCCTCCCAGCCGCAGTCCTCGCAATAGAACACGGGGATGCGGTGGCCCCACCACAGCTGGCGGCTGATGCACCAGTCCTTGAGGTTCTCCATCCAGGTGGTGTAGGTCTGCGTCCAGCGCGCGGGGTGGAAGGTGACCTTGCCGGAGTTGACGGCGTCAAGCGCCGGCCCCTTGAGCTTGTCGACGGCCACAAACCACTGCTCGGACAGCCACGGCTCCAGCGCGGAGTCGCAACGGTAGCAGTGCATGACGGAGTGATCGAGGTCCTCGACGTGATCGAGCAGGTCGTGCTCCTCGAACCACTTGATGACGGCCTCGCGGCACTCGTCGCGGTTCATGCCGGTGAACTCGCCGTAGCCCTCGACGACCACTGCGTGCTCATCGAAGATATTGATCTGCGGCAGGTCGTGGGCCTGACCCATGGCGTAGTCGTTGGGGTCGTGGGCCGGGGTGACCTTGACAAAGCCGGAACCAAAGTTGGCGTCGACGTGCCAATCCTCAAAGATGGGGATCTCGCGGTCGACGATGGGGAGCTTGACGGTCTTACCCACAAAGGCAGCCTTCTCGGGGTCCTTCGGGGAGACGGCGACGCCCGTGTCGCCGAGCATGGTCTCGGGGCGTGTGGTGGCGACGACGATGTAGTCCTGGCCGTTAACCGGCTCGGTCAGCGGGTAGCGCAGGTGCCATAGATGGCCCTTCTCGTCCTTGTACTCGGCCTCGTCGTCCGAGATGGCGGTGGTGCAGTTGGGGCACCAGTTGACGATGCGCTTGCCGCGGTAGATCAGACCGTCGTGGTACCAGTCGCAGAAGACCTTACGCACGGCCTGGGCGTAATCCTCATCCATGGTAAAGCGCTCGTTGTCAAAGTCGACGGAGCAGCCCATGCGCTTGATCTGCTCGACGATGATGCCGCCGTACTCGTGGGTCCAATCCCAGCAGGCATCGACAAATTTGTCGCGACCGATCTCCAGGCGGCTGATGCCCTCGCTCTTGAGCTTCTTGTCAACCTTGGTCTGCGTGGCGATACCGGCGTGGTCGGTGCCGAGCACCCAGCGCGTGGACTTGCCGCGCATGCGGGCCATACGGATGATAGCGTCCTGGATGGAGTCGTCGGTGGCGTGACCCATATGGAGCTTGCCGGTCACGTTGGGAGGCGGAATGGTGACGGTGCAGTCGCCCACGCCCTCACGGCGCTTGTAGTAGCCGCCGTCGAGCCACTTCTGCAGGATCGCCGGCTCGTTGGTCGACGGATCGTAATTCTTGGGCATCTCTTCCATATATCTCTCCCTGTCCCGCCGGGGAGGAATGTAGGCCCGATTTTCGCTCGGTCAAGTCCTGGCTCGCTCGAAGACCACATTAAGTGGTCTTCGGCTCGTGCGGAATCTACGAAAATCGGGCCTACATTCCTCCCCTTAGGTATCGATTACTTCAGTCTGATACGACTTCGCTGATGCTTAAACAAACAAACAGAATAACACAGGTAGTTGGGGTTATTACGTATATATAAAATAGCCTCCGACCGCGGATGGTCGGAGGCTATCGACAAAACGTTTTGACAGGTTTTAGCCGTAGATGCGTTGGGGCTGTTCTTCGCCCTTTACGGAGGCTTCGGTTACGATGACCTTGGCGACGCCCTCCTCGCTGGGCAGGTCGAACATCGTCTGCTGCAGCACGTCCTCGCAAATGGAGCGCAGGCCGCGGGCGCCGGTCTTGCGGGCAAGCGCCATGCGGGCGATCTCGTGCAGGGCGGCGTCCTCAAACTCAAGCTCAACGTCCTCGAGCTGGAACATCTTGCGGTACTGGCGCACCACGGCGTTCTTGGGCTCGGTCAGGATCGACACCAGGTCGTCCTCGTCGAGCGCCTGCGTCTGGGTCACGACGGGCGTACGGCCCACGAACTCGGGGATCATACCAAAGGCGTTGAGGTCCTGCGGGAGCACCTGACGCAGCAGATCATTCTCGTCGACCGAGGTGGGGCCGGCGATCTCGGAGTTAAAACCTACGCCCTTGTTGCCCACGCGGTCGGCGATGATCTTGTCCAGGCCCACAAAGGCGCCGCCGCAGATAAACAGGATGTTGGTCGTGTCGATCTGAAGCAGTTCCTGCTGGGGATGCTTACGGCCACCGGTGGGCGGAACGCTTGCCACCGTGCCCTCAAGAATCTTCAGCAGTGCCTGCTGAACGCCCTCGCCCGAGACATCGCGGGTGATGGAAAGGTTCTCGGCCTTGCGGGCAATCTTGTCGATCTCATCGACATAGATGATGCCCACCTGCGCGCGCTCGATGTCGCCATCAGCGGCGTTGATGAGCTTGAGCAGGATGTTCTCCACGTCCTCGCCCACGTAACCGGCCTCGGTGAGCGCGGTGGCGTCGGCGATAGCAAACGGCACCTCGAGGATGCGCGCGAGCGTCTGGGCCAGCAGGGTCTTACCGGTACCGGTGGGACCGAGCAGCAAAATGTTGGACTTGGCGAGCTCCACCTCGTCCATATCATCGTCGAGCTGGCCGCCCATGCCGCCAGCCTCATCAAAGGCCGAAAGCGCGGCACCGCCCTCGATCACGCGGCGATAGTGGTTGTACACGGCAACTGACATGGCGCGCTTGGCGTCCTCCTGGCCCATGACATAGGCCGAAAGCTCGTCATAGATCTCGTGCGGCGTCGGCACATGCGTAATGACCTGGCGGGCGTCGTCCTCGAGCTCAAAACCCTCGGCCTCAGGATCTACAGCAGGCTGGGACGCAGCCTGACCGTGATCGTTGAGGAAACCCGGCAGCTTGCCGTTACGGGCGGCGTCCATAAAGTCCGAAGCCAGCGACTCCTCAAGAATCTCGGAGCAGGCAGCAACGCACTCGTCGCAGATAAAGATATTGGTCGGGCCCTTCACCAGGCGGCGAACCTGACCCTGCTCTTTTCCGCAGAAGGAGCAGCGGATAGGGTTGCCGTTCTCGTCGAAGCCGTCCTGCATGTTACCGGCCATCCTAGGCGTCCTTCGCGGCGAGGTCGCGTGAGGTGACAATGCGGTCGATCAGGCCGTAGTCGAGGGCCTCGGCAGCCGTGAGGTAGTTGTCGCGCTCGGTATCGGCCTGGACCTTCTCGATGGGCTGACCCGAGGCGTCGGACAGGATCTGGTTGAGCTCGCGACGGGTCTTCTTGATCTCCTCGGCCACGATCTCAATCTCGGTCTGCTGGCCTTGTGCACCGCCGCTGGGCTGGTGAATCATGACCTTGGAGTGCGGCAGGCAGAAGCGCTTGCCCTTGGCGCCGGCCGAAAGCAGCACGGCGGCCATGGACGCGGCCATACCGACGCAGATGGTGGAGACCTGCGGCTTGATGAAGTTCATGGTGTCCAGAATCGCCAGGCCGGAGTAAACCTCGCCGCCGGGCGAATTGATGTAGAGCGAGATATCCTTCTCGGCATCCTGGCTCTCAAGATGCAGCAGCTGGGCAACGACCAGGTTGGCGCTGACGGAGTTGATCTCCTCGCCCAAGAAGATGATGCGGTCGTTGAGCAGGCGCGAATAGATATCGTAGCTGCGCTCGCCGCGCGGCGTCTGCTCGATAACGTATGGCACGAGGGCGGAATCGAACTTGGCGATCATACGCATCTCCATTTCTCTTACGGACCAATAGTGGTTCTAGATAAACGTACGGTGCCCGCATGCTATGCATTGGCTGGCACCGTACGAAGCAACCGGATAACCGGTGTATAACTTTACCCCATCACGGGCGCATGCATGCGCTCGCGGGCAAGGTGGCGAGAATTACTCGGCGTCCTTGGCGGTCTCGTCGACCTCAGTCACCTTGGCGTTCTCGACCAGGTGGTCGACGGCCTTGGAGCGACGGATGGACTCGCGGACAGCAGGCATACGGCCATCGGCGATAAACTCGGCCTTGGAAGCCTCGACGTCCTTGACGCCAGCCTTCTCGAACTCGGCGTTGACGTCGTCCTCGGTGACCTCGATCTTGAGCTCACGGGCGAGGGCGTCGAGCGCCAGGGACTCGCGGGCAACGTCGTTGGCCTGCTTGTGCAGGTCGCCGACGAACTGCTCCATGGTCAGGCCGGAAGCCGGCAGCCAGGTGTCGAGGGTCATGCCGCGGGCAGCGAGGTTGGACAGGAAGTTCTGGCCAAGCTCCTCAAAGACGGACTGCTCGTAGTCGGCGTCCATCTCGTCGAGCTGCAGACGCTCAGCGAGAGCGGCGACGCAACGGTTCTCCTTCTCGGCCGGGAGGCGGGAAGCCTTGTCCTGCTCGATCTCGAGCTTGATGGCGTCGCGCATAGCGTCGATGCTGTCGAAGCCAAAGTCAGACTTGACGAGCTCGTCGGTGAGCTCGGGGGTGTTGCGGACCTTGATGCCCTTGACGGTGACCTCGACGGTGTGGGTTTCGGCCTCCTCGCCCTCCTCGACCTCGTCGGTCCAGGTGACGGACTTGACGTCGTCAACGTTGGCGCCGATCAGGGCCTCGTTGAACTCCTTGGGGTTGCTGTCGCTACCGGCGATGAGCATGCGGCCCTCGGCGGCGAAGTTGTCGGCGTTCTCGACGGCCTTGAGGTCGACGGTCACATAGTCGTCAGCCTCGACGGCGCGACCCTCGACGTCCTCGAAGGTGGCACGGTAGTTGAGGAGCATCTCGACCTGGTTGTTGATCTCGGACTCGGTGACCTCCGCGGGAGGCATCTCGATCTCGACGGCGTCGAAGGAGGAGAGCTCAGCGGCGGGACGCAGGGAGAACTCGACGGTGTAGGTGTAGTCCTCGTGATCCTTGGCGAGGTCGAGCTCCTTGTAGTCACCGTTCTTGGTGGGGACGATGTCCAGCTCGTTGAGGACGGCGGGCTCGTTGGCGGCGATCAGGTCGTTGGTGGCCTGAGCGAGGGTAGCCTCGGCGCCAAGAGCGGAGTCGATGACCGGACGGGGAGCCTTGCCGGCGCGGAAGCCCGGGAAGCGGTACTTCTTGGCGGTGTCCTTGTAGGCCTTCTTGATCGCGGCGTCGACGTCGGCGGCCGGGATGGTGACCGTAGCGGTGAGCTTGGCGTCCTTGACGTCAGAAGCGGTGATGTTCAACACGTTCCTCCTCATACTGCCCAGCTTATCTGAGGTGCTGGTACCTTTATGCAACAAAGTGTCGCGACGGCCAGGGCCGACGCAGGTGCGATGGTGCGGGCGAAAGGACTCGAACCTTCACGGGAATCCCACCAGAACCTAAATCTGGCGCGTCTACCAATTCCGCCACGCCCGCATGAACGCACAGACTAGGAATGATAGCAGATACGAACGGCAAGCGCACGCACACCTTTTACAGGCTCACGACCTCACCACGAGTGCAAAAGACGGGACGAGTTGCCCCGCCCCGCCCATTACGACTTGTTCGCTGACCCGCTACTCCCCCAGCAGGGCCTTCTCGGGCGTGATGGGCAGTGAGCGAACCTGATGGCCGGTGGCGTGCGCCACGGCCGAGGCAACGGCGGCGAGCGGCGTGTTGATGACGACCTCGCCGATCGACTTAGCGCCAAACGGGCCCGTCGGCTCGTAGCTCGGCTCAAAGGCCACGCGGATGCTGCCGATATCCAGGCGCGTGGGCAGCTTGTAGCTCATAAAGTTGCCGGTGCGCAGGCGGCCGCGGTCGTCGTGCTCGACGATCTCGTAGAGCGCGTGGCCGATACCCTGGGCAATGCCGCCCTCGGCTTGGACGCGCGCGAGCGCCTCGTTGATCACGGTGCCGCAGTCCACAGCCGCCGCGTAGTCCACCACGGTCACCTTGCCGGTGGCCTTGTCGACCTCGACCTCGGCAATGCCGGCCATAAAAGGCGGAGGCGAAACGGGCAGGCAGGCAGAGGCATGCGAGGTGAGCGCGTCGCCGCCCGCGATGTTCTTGACGCACAGGTTGGCAAAGTCGCGCAGCGTGAGGTAGCGGTTCTGCTCGCGCGCGGCACGCTCGTCGGACAGGCGCACGTACTGGCCGTCGAAGACCACGTCGGCGGCGTCCACATCCCACATCTGGGCGGCCTTGGCGCAAATCTTCTCGCGCAGCTCGGTCGCGGCGTTCTTGGCTGCCAGACCCGTCACGTACGTGCCCGAGCTCGCGTACGAGCCGGCGTCAAACGGCGACACGTCGGTGTCCACGCCGCGCACCACGATCAGCGAACTCTCCACACCCAGCTCCTCGGCGGCAATCTGCGCCAGGATCGTGTCGACGCCCATGCCGTTATCGGTGGCGCCGGTGCCGATGGTAATGAAACCGTCCTCTTCCAAGCGCATGTCGATGCCGGCGATATCCACGTTGGAAATGCCCGAGCCCTGCATGGTGAGCGCGCAGCCCAGAGCACGCACGCGGTCGCCCAGGTCAACGGCCAGCGGCTTGTCGCGCCAGCCAATCATGTCCATCGCGCGTAGCAGGCAGCGGTCGAGCGCGCAGGCGTTGAGCTTCTCGTTGTAGTACTGCGGCATAATCTCGCCCTCGCGCACGATGTTCTTAAGGCGCAGGTCGGCGGGATCCATGTGCAGCATGTCGGCGAGCTCGTTGACGGCGCTCTCCACGGCAAACTGGCCCTGGGTGGCACCGTAGCCACGATACGCGCCGCCGCGGTTGGTATTGGTGTAGACGGCGTCCCAGCTAAAGCGGCTCGCCTTCACATGGTTGTAAATCGGCAGGCTCTTATGACCCGAAAGGCCGATCGTCGTGGTGGCGTGCTCGCCGTACGCGCCGGCGTTGGACAGCGTATGCAGGTCGATGGCTGTAATGGTGCCGTCGTTCATGGCGCCCATCTTAACGGTCATCTGCATCTGGTGGCGCGAGTTGCCCGCGGTGATGGTCTCCTCGCGGGTGTAGCAGCAGTAGCTCGGACGGCCGGTCTGCTGGGTAACGAATGCCACGAAGATCTCACAGCAGCCCGTCTGCTTGGAGCCAAAGCCGCCGCCGATGCGCGGCTTAATGACCTGCACCTGCGACTGCGGAATGTCGAGCGCCTGCGCGACCATGCGGCGCACGTGGAAGGGCACCTGCGTGGAGGTGGTCACCGAAATGCGGCCGAAGGCGTCGGTCGTCGCGAAGGCACGGAAGGTCTCCATGGGCGCGGTCTGGGTGGCCTGGCTGGTGTAGGTGCGCTCAAAGACGATGTCGCTCTGGGCGAAGGCCTCGTCCAAGTCGCCAAAATCGCTGGTACCGCTGCACACCAGGTTACGAGCAACGTCGCCGCCCTGCGGGAACATAAAGGTCACGTCGCCCTCGGGGTGGACAACGATGTCGTTATCGAGTGCCTGGGTAAAGTCGAGCAGCGGCTCGAGCACCTCATAGTCGACCTTAATGAGTTTGAGCGCCTTGTCGGCAGCCTCCTCGGTCTCGGCGGCGACGATCGCCACTTCCTCGTTTTGGTAACGGACGAGGTTCTCGAGGATCAGGCGGTCGTAGGGACTCGGCTGCGGATAGCTCTGGCCGGCGATGGTAAAGCGGCGCTTGGGCACGTCCGCGTAGGTGTAGACGCCCACGACGCCCGGCACCTTAAGGGCGCGAGACGTGTCGATGGAGCGGATCTTGGCGCGGGCATAGGGGCTGCGCTTGAGTTTGACGATGAGCGCACCGGCGGGCACCATGTCGCCCGTGTAGACGGGACGACCCTCGAGCAGGGCCTTCGAATCCTTCTTGGGCTGCTTGTGGGTAATCTGCTTGTACGCGACGCCGTCGCAGCTGGTGTCGTTGACGGGCAGCTCGGGCATCTCGAAGCCCACCTGCACGCCGGACTCGTTGAGGAAGCGCACGATAGCGCGCAGCTGGCTCTCGTAGCCGCTGCAGCGGCAAAGGTTACCGGCAAGCTGACGTGAGAGCTCCTCACGCGTGGCGACGAGGCTCGGGTCCTCCTTGGCGGCGCGGGCAAGCGCCAGCACGTTCATGATAAGGCCGGGGGCGCAAAAACCGCACTGCTCGGCGCCTTCGGCAGCCATCGCACGGGCAAGCGCCTCGGACTCGGCCTTGAGGCCCTCGAGCGTGGTGATGGAGCGGCCCTCGACGCGCGCGGCGGGAACCGAGCAGCTCAGAACCGGGTCGCCATCGAGCCACACCGTGCACAGACCGCAGTTGGTGGTCTCGCAGGCACAGCGCACCGACGCGCAGCCCTGCTCGCGCAGCAGCGCAAAGAGCATGGTGTCGGGGGCAATCTGAACCTTGACCTTGCGGCCGTTGAGCGTAAAGGAAAGATCGATGAGTTTGGCAGCCATTAGCGCACCTCGCTAGAATCGACGCCGGGCACGCGGCGGCAGGAATACTCGTCCGTGGCGAACTTGGGAATCTGCACGCCCTCGAGTTCGCGGGCAAGCGCGGCCGAAAGCTCGATGCCGGCGGCGCGGCGCACGGCCTGAATCGCAAGCGGCGCCGAGATGCGGCGGCGGTAGTCGGCCGAGCCCCACAGGTTGGTGCCGTAGCTCAGCGAGCGCACAGATGCGGCCAGGGCGCGCAGCTCGTCCTCGGAAGGCTGCTCGTTCACCAGGCCGCATGCCTCGCCCTGCAGCAGGGTCGCGCGCAGCGGGCGGGCGCCCACGGTGACGTGCCAGGTGTTGTCCCACCAGGCGGCGGTGACGTTGAGCGAGGGGAAGTCGGTCGCGGCCTTGCGCACGGCCTCGTAGCTCGCGCGGTAATCGTGCTTGACGACCACGACATGCTCAATAACGTCGCGCACGTAGCCCATGTCAACGAACTCGGCGAGCGGCACGCGACCGGCGCCCGTCAGCTCAACATACGAATCGAGCGCCAAAAATGCCGAGAGCACGTCCGAAAAACCAAAGCGACCGTAAATGCTGCCGCCCACCGTGGCGGTGTTGCGCAGCTGCACGCCCACGATATCGTGGACGGCGAACTCAAAGACATGGTTGACAAGCGCGTTGAGCCCGACATGGCGCTCGAGCTGGCGCAGGGTACACATGGCACCGATGCGAAATTCGGTCTCGGTCTCCTCGATCTGATCGAGTCCGCAGGCCGAAAGGTCAATCGCCGTCGCCACGCGACGCGAACCCAGGCGCATCCAGATGCCGCCGCCCACAATCTTGTTGTTGCGGTTCTTCTGTAAGAGCTCATAGGCTTCGGCCGCGTTTCCAACACGGACGTAGGTACCGAACTTGAGCACGTTCTCCCCCATCTCTTCACTTGTCCAGTACCTTTAAGTGTACCAAACGAGGGGGCACAGCTCGTGTCGGGACAAAATGATCCGATTTCCGCCGTCGCATGCGGATCAAAAAAGGCTCCCAGCCAAGATGACTGGGAGCCTTCCGCGATGCTATATCAAGCGAAGATTTAGCAGACGCCCTGGGCGAGCATGGCATCGGCGACCTTCAGGAAGCCGGCGATGTTGGCGCCCATGACAAAGTTGCCCTCCTCGCCGTACTCCTTGGCGGTGTCGTCCACGTTGTGGAACATGCCGCGCATGAGCTGCTCGAGCTTGCCGTCGACCTCCTCGAAGGTCCAAGACAGGTGCTCGGCGTTCTGGCTCATCTCCAGGCCGGACACGAGCACGCCGCCGGCGTTGGCAGCCTTACCGGGCATAAAGGCGACGCCGTTCTTCTGGAAGTAAGTCGTGGCCTCGATGGTCGTGGGCATGTTCGCGCCCTCGCCGACCACCTTGCAGCCATTGGCGACGAGCGCCTGGGCGTCCTCGAGCAGCAGCGTGTTCTCGCGAGCGCAGGGCAGCGCGATGTCGCAGGGCAGCTGCCACACGCCGCGGCCGTCGCCCTCGTGCCACACGGCGTTGGGCTTCTCGTCAACGTACATGGCGAGCGTAACGCCCTTGTCGTGGCCGGAGCGCTTCTTGTTGTAGACATGCTCGAGCACGGTGTAGTCGATGCCGTCGGGATCCTCGACCCAGCCGTGGGTGTCGGAGCAGGCGAGCACCTTGCCGCCGAGCTGGGCGACCTTCTGGACCGCGTAGATGGCGACGTTACCGGAGCCGTGAACGACGACGTTCTTGCCCTCGAAGGAGTCGCCGCGGCTCTTGAGGTACTCGTCCACAAAGTAGACCAGACCGTAACCGGTGGCCTCGGTACGGGCGAGCGAGCCGCCAAAGGAGAGGCCCTTGCCGGTAAGGACGCCGGTCCACTCGTTGGTCAGGCGCTTGTACTGACCGAACAGGTAGGCAACCTCGCGGCCGCCAACGCCCAGGTCGCCGGCGGGAACGTCGGTGTTGGGGCCAATGTGGCGATAGAGCTCGGTCATGAAGGACTGGCAGAAGTGCATGATCTCGTTGTTGGACTTGCCCTTGGGGTCAAAGTCGGAACCGCCCTTGCCGCCGCCCATGGGAAGGGTGGTCAGGCTGTTCTTGAGGATCTGCTCCAGGCCCAGGAACTTGAGCATGCCCAGGGTGACCGTCGGGTTAAAGCGCAGGCCGCCCTTGTAGGGTCCAATGGCAGAGTTGAACTCGACACGGTAGCCGCGGTTGACCTGGACCTTGCCCTGGTCGTCGACCCAGGGGACACGGAACATGACGATACGCTCGGGCTCGACGAGGCGCTCCAGCAGGGCGGCCTCCTCGTACTCGGGGTGGGCGTCGAGCGCCGGCTGGATGGTGCCGAGGATCTCGGTCGCGGCCTGGATGAACTCAGGCTGCTCGGGATAGCGGGCCTTGAGCTCTTCGAGAACTTTCTGCGTGTAGCTCATGCTTCCTCCAATGATGGGAAACGAAAAATGTTGGTCGCGGCACCCCATGCGCCGCGAACTTTATCGAGTATGGATAATATCGCACTGTTGCAGCAAAGTTTCGCATAAGCCGACGAGCAGATGTTTCGTTTTGATTACGATGCAGGTAGAAGCGTTTTTGAGAGCCTGACGTGCAAAACCCGTGTTTCAAACCTGTTTCGTCCACGTGTTCCAAACCACCACATTGGGGACAGGCACCTTTGTGGTGATGTTGGCGGTTAGAGGACGAGCTGATGGTAGTCGGCGGGGGTTATGCGGCCTTCGGTGGCAGCGCGGAAGGCGGCGAGTGCATCGCCCGAGAACGGCATGGCCCAGCACAGCCCGCAGCCGGCGGTGATGGAGCCGGGCAGTGGCATGATGCGCCCGGGCACACCGGCGGCAAGACACAGCTGTTCGCATTCCATCACCTCGAAGGTGCTATCGAACGAAACGACGATCTTGCGTTCGTGATCAGGGGCATCGCCAAACGAAGCCTCGCGGTGCGACTCGCGATACGCAGCCGCCGCTGCCTCTTCCTCGGCCGTATGTCTACAGCCGCCACAGCCGCAGGTGCAAGGCTCGGACCCATCGCAAGTGCAAGGTTCCCCGGTATCGGGGCAAATATCATGTGACACGGCATCTCCCGTCATTGATGTGTGCAGATCTAGGCGAGTAACTCGGCCGCCGCAAACTCCTCGGGCGTATTGACGTTCTCGAAGCAGAGCGTCGAGCCGGCGACCGCGACAATCTGAGGCTCGTCCAAATACCCGGCATTCACCCGGTCGATCAGGCAGCGGATTCGCTGACGGTCATCGGCGAGCAGCTCTTGGGCAACCGGCGCACACGCGTCACGGCGCCAGACAGCGCAAAGCGGCTCAATCCCCCGCTCCTCGCGCGGCACGCACACGTCGAGCGCCTCGGCCTCGACACAGCCAGCAAGGGCACCGATTAGCTCCGAAGAGACAAACGGCATATCACAGGCGACGATAGCAACGAGAGGCAGCCGGGCCGCAGTCAGCGAACTCGCGATGCCGCGCATGGCGCCCGCCGACCCTTCTAGGTCCGCCACCACACGCGGCACCAAGCCGCCAAACGCGCACTCCTCAAGAAAGGCAAGTTCGCTGGGACGCGACGTCGTCACGACCAACTCGCCGGCAACTGGCGCCAGCCGACCCAGCACGCGTTCAATGAGCGGCTCGCCGCAAAACGCCATGCGAGCCTTATCGCAGCCCATACGAGAGGACAGCCCGCCCGCTTGGACGACACAAGAAAGATCGGCACGTCTTACGGTAGTCATACGGCAAAACACCTCCATCGGCATGCTCGAAACCCGGTGCACGAAGCTAAATACAGCCACCGAAATAGCAGCGCTACGAAAAGCTCGTGCAAAAACAAAACAGCGCCTTTGCGGCACGCAGCAAGACCGCGAGCACAAAAGCGCTGGTAGCGTATGGCGGGAACGTATGTGAATCGAACACATCCAAGACGTTTTGCACGCCTCGCAACGGTTTTGAGGACCGCGGAGCCCACCGGAGCCCATCCGTTCCCAAGTGCGGCGGTATTTTACCAAACCGAGCAGCCAATCTAGCGCAGGGAGCGCAGACCGCCGGCTTCCTTGTCGAGCACCGTAAAGCGCACGGTATCCAGGTGTTCCAAGATGCTGATGGCGCGTTTGCGCGACACACCAAGGGCCTCGCGCAGCACGCTCGTGGTAGCAGCGCCACCGGCGTCGGCAATGGCGGCGGCGACAAGTTCGCGTGCATGGGCCTCGGCGGCAGCGGACAGGGCAACGTCGCGCTCGACCTTCACGATCGAGCGATTGAGCGAAAGCTCGCGCAGGGCACGCGTCATGGTGTCGCGACCGAGCTGCAGTTGTTCGCCCACCTCGGGAAGCGCCGGTGCATCCAGGCCGGCCTTGTCAAGAAGCGCGACGATCCGTTCGCAAGCCTCTCGCACCACGCGTGCCGCCGCGGCGGCCGAATGCGGATCGAATACCTCGGCGCCCTCGGCGGCGCACACGCCACGCGAGCAGCCCTCGGCAATCAGAGCCGCGGCAACGCCTTCATCTGCGGCAGGCCACGCAGCATGGGCAACGGCACCGGGCGTAAAGCCCGTCTCCTTGGGGGCCGCCGCGTGCATGGCTGACAGGGTCGCCGCCAGTGAATCCATCGCAGCGTCGAGCACCACGGTGTCCGCCAAGAGGTCCGCATCACCCACGGCAAGCTTGCGAACGGAGCCCTGCGCCACCAACCCGCGCAGCGCGGCATCGGCCTCGCCGACACCAAGATCCAAAGCCTCAGCAACATCAACCGCCGTAACCGGCAGCATCTGCAGCGCCAGCCAAGCGCCCACACCGCCCGCGATATCACCGGACTCAAGCGCCGCAAACAGTGCGTGCTCGCCGGCAGAAAGCTCGCGCGAGCGACGGCAGCGCGATAGCAGCACGCGCCCGCCGCCGATGAGCATCACGGGCGAATAGGACAGCACCACGGCATGGTCTCCGGCGCGCAGCGGCAGCGGCTCCTCCAGGCGCACCTGCACGGTACGGGTCTCGCCCACCGCCATGGGGGCCTCGCCCTCCAAAAGCATGATGCGGCCGACGACCTCGGCCGTGCCGGCCATCACATGCACGCGCGCGCCCGACTCGAGCACGCGCGGCTTGGCGCCCTCGCGGCCCAGGTAGGTGAACGTCATCATAAAGCGCAACGTCTGACCAAAACGGTCCGCCACGCCCAGCATCTCGCCGCGGTCAAGCGCCGCGACACCGTCACCAACCAGGTTGAGCGCCACACGCTGACCAGGCAGCGCGCGCGGCGTATCGCCATGCACCTGAATCCCACGCACGCGACAGACCGTACGCGACGGCAAGGCCATCAGCTCGTCGCCCACCGCAACCGGCGCATCGTGCAGCGTTCCCGTCACGACGGTGCCGACGCCCTTGATCGTAAAGCAGCGGTCGATAGGCAGACGCGGTGCGGCATCGGTGAGCTCGGCACGGGCACGGCAAGCATCCCAGCAGGCACTTACCTGCTCGTCGAGCACCGCAAGCAGCCCGTCAATCCCCTCGCCTGTCTTGGACGACACAGGCACGATCGGCGCGCCCGCAAACACGGTACCCGACAAAAAGTCATCGACATCAAGCTCGGCAAGCTCGGTCATCTCGGCATCGGCCAGGTCGCACATCGTCAGCGCCACCACCATGTGTGTGACGCCCAGCAGCTCCAGCACATGCACGTGCTCGCGGGTCTGCGGCATCACGCCCTCGACAGCCGAAACCACCAGCACGGCCACATCGATGCCCGTGGCACCCTGCACCATGGCGCGCAGGTAATGCGCGTGGCCCGGCACGTCGACCAGGCCAACGATCTTGCCACTCGGCAGCGCCAGCTCGCCAAAGCCCAGCTCAACGGTCATGCCGCGGCGACGCTCAACCTCCAGACGGTCGGGATTCTTGCCGGTCAGTGCCTCGATCAGTGCCGACTTACCGTGGTCGACGTGGCCCGCCGTGCCAACGATAACGGGACACTCCACCAGCGCTTGAACCTCACTCATCGAGCAATCGCCTTCTTAACGCACGCGACGAGCGTCGATGTCGCCGTCTCGATATCGCGGTCGCCAACGAGCGTGCGCACATCAAACAGAATGCGGTCGTGCGAGGTGCGCGTGACGACCGGCGTGTCGAAGTCCTGGACAAGCGAGCGCTTGAGCGCGTCGACCGTCAGGCGCTCGTCAACAAGACGCACGGCAACGCACATCGTGGGCAGCTCCACGGTAGGCAGCGAACCGCCACCGGGGGTCGACGATTCCTCGACAATCTCCAACTCAACGGCACACGGGCAGCCAGCCTTATCGAGGCCCGCCACCATCAGCTCGCGCAGCTTGCGTGCGCGGCGCTCCAGATGAGCCTGCGGAAGCGTGAGCATGTTGAGTACCGGCACCTCGCGATGGGCCACATCCGCCCCGTCCATGTAAATGCGCAGTGTAGCCTCGAGCGCCGCCAGTGCGAGCTTGCCCGGACGCAGGGCACGCATAAGCGGATGCGACCCGCAGGCCTGGACCAGATCGCGACGACCCATGATAATGCCCGCCTGTGCGGCACCGAGCAGTTTATCGCCCGAGCACGACACCAGATCGAGCCCTGCCGCGACCGAAGCCGGCGTGGGCTCCTCACCGCCGCGCACCAGGATGTCATCGGGCAACAGCGCGCCCGAACCCTGGTCCTCGTAGAACAGCAGACCATGCTTGTGGGCCAGGGCGGCAAGCTCCCGAGAGCCCACTTCCTCGTGAAAGCCCTCGATGCGATAGTTGGAAGGATGGACCTTGAGAATCATCGCCGTATCGGGCGTGATGGCGCGCTCGTAGTCGCTCAAATGTGTGCGGTTGGTGGCCCCGACCTCGACGAGTTTGGCGCCCGAGGACTCCATAACATCGGGGATACGGAAGCTGCCGCCGATCTCGACAAGCTCGCCGCGGCTGACGATGACTTCCTTGCCCGCGGCATGGGTTGCCAACACCAGTAGCACGGCCGCCGCGTTGTTGTTGACGACCAGCGCGTCCTCGGCACCTGTAAGCGAGCGGATGAGCTGCGCGGCATGTTCCTTGCGCGACCCGCGCGAGCAGGTGTCCACGCTGTACTCAAGCGTGCTGTAGCCGCGCGCGACCTCGGCCACGGCCTTGGCGGCCGACACCGCGAGCGGGGCTCGACCCAGGTTGGTATGGATAACCACACCCGTGGCGTTGACGGCGGGACGCAGGCTCGGCAGCGCGGAGCGATGCGCACGCCACTCGATGGCCGAGGCCAGCTCGCGCTTGGAACGCGGGGCGGCGCCGGCACGAATAGCGGCGCGCTCCTCATCGAGCTCGGCCGTGACGGCGGCATGCACCACCGCGTCGCAGGTCTCCCCCGCCGCCTTCACTACCGGCCACTCGGCAAGCAGCTCGTTGACGGAGGGAATGGCGCGCAGGCGGGCGCGCACCTCATCGGACATGTTCTGGCTATCGCTCATGTGCGGCCTTTCAAAACCAAAGGTGAATCAATCGTTCGAACGTCAAACTATCAGCCAATTCGATCGGCTGAGTCAATCAATCGCTATTATCCTCGCGTGCCGCGATCTTTTCCACGCGAACGGCGTTTTCCTGGGTGAGCGCGGCGCCCGTCAACGGGTCCCAACGCAACGGCGTATGGTCGAGCGGACCCACGCCCAAGCCTTGAGCGCCACCGGCATCGGAGCCAAACGAACGCCCACCGGGGGCGGCCGAGGTGAAGATGCACGCCGGATGCAGATAGGGCGTCGTCTCCACGCGTACGCGATCGCGGCCCATATCGCTCACGAGCTCGACGATCTCGCCGTCGGCGATGCCCATGTGCGCAGCAGCATCGGCATTCATCTGCACGGCATCCAGGTCCGATCCAGCCTCGGCGGCACCTTGAGCCGCGAGCCTGCGCGAGGTGTGCGACTCAAAGGGACGGTTGCCGCTAATGAGGCGAAACATCCCTGGGCCAGGCTCCACCATGGGAGCAATCCAGTTGGGTACACGACCCAGGCCGGCTCGTTCCCATACGTCGCTTGCCAGCGCAATTTTGCCGCCATCCAAGGGAATCGCCGGCTCGCCCGTACGCGACGGCAACGCAACGCCCGTGTCGGCCCAGCCTCGTTCCTTGAGCTCATCCAGATTAATCCCAAAAGGCGCCACCTGGGCAGCCGCCAGATCGTCAGACGTAAACTGGAAGTACTCGCCCACGCCACACGCCTGCGCCAGACCGGCAAAAATCTCCCGACCGGGACGTGTGCCGTCATGCTGCACGGGCAGCACGGCGTTACGGTAGAACACGCGCGAATCATTGGCACCCACGACTGTGCCCACGCCGCGGTCGGCCTCCAGATACGTCACATCGGGCAGCACAAAGTCGGAAGCGCGCGCTGTCTCGGACCAGCGAATATCAATCGTCACGAGCAAGTCGAGCTGCTGCAAAATACCCAACCAAGCCTGCGCATTGCCATAGCCCGCACCGGGGTTACTGGCATAGACGATGAGCCCACGCAAATCGCCGGCAAGAATCGATTGGCCGATGGTCGTGCACAGACCGCGCTCGGGGTCGACGAGCGGATAGCGCTCGGACCCCAACTTGGGCTCACACGGCATCGACGGCGTCGCAAAGCGTGCGGGATCAAGGTCGCCCAACGCAAGCGGTGTAGGTGGATTGAGCGCTCCGCCCGCATGTCCAATGCAGCCCAGCAGCACATCGACCAGACAAATCGCGCGCGCGGTCTGGGTGCTATTGGCATACGCGATACCGATGCCACCATGAAAGCCCGCATCCACCACAGCGGCAGGCGCGGCGGCAGCGAGATCGCGCGCCGTGGCGACAATCTCTGCGGCCGGCACGTCGCACATCGACTCGGCCCACTCGGGCGTCCAAGCGCTGGCCGCCTGCGCCAGCTCGTCAAAACCCGTGGTATAGCGGGTCACGAACTCGTGGTCGTACAGGTCCTCGGCAATCAACACGTGGACAATACCCAACAGCAGCGCCAAGTCGCAGCCCGGGCGCACGCGCAGCCAACGGTCGGCAAGCGCGGCCGAGCCGCTGCGCCGGGGGTCAACCACGATGATCTTCGCCCCGCGCCGGCGCGCATCGTTGAGCGCATCAACGGCCCCCATCGTCGACGAATCGACAATGGAACGACCCAGGTACATGATGCAGTCGGTATGCGGCAGGTCGGAGGCGGGACTATAGCCCAAGCTATGCTCCCAACCGGTGAGACGACTTACCTCGCAGGCGCCATCGGCACCGTACACATTGGGCGAACCCAGCGCATGCATAAGGCGATAGGCCCAGTAGCGATCAAACGAGGGAACGCCGAGCGTCATGCCCAGCGCACGAGGTCCGCGCTCGTCAACAATCCCCAAAAGACGCTTGGCAATCTGCGCGAACGCCTCGTCCCACGAAATCGCATCGAACCCCGAGCCATCCTGGCGGCGGCGCATGGGATGCAAAATCCGGTCGCGCTCGTCAAACGGCATTGCCAGGCGATGCCGTCCGCGGGCGCACAGGGCACGCGCCGCGCACGGGTGCCCCGGCACCGGCAACTCAGCCACCACGCGACCGTCCTCAACGTGTGCCGCAAAGGCGCAATCGGCATAGCATCCCCCGCATGTGGTCACCACGGCGCGACCGTCACGCTTCACAGCAGATGCCATCTCGATTACCCCTTTCATCAGCCAAACACAGCAGGCCAAAAGCCCGGCAACGGGCCCCAGACCCAAAAAGCCTCCCGCACGGCAACGCCCCGCGGGAGGCCAAAGTCAAACAGACGATACCTTACGCCTCGGACTTCTTGGCGTAGATAAACCAGTAGCCGAGCGCGACCAGAACCGCGCCGCCCACGATGTTGCCCAGCGTGGCGGCGGACAAGTTAAACGCAATGCCCGCGGCGTTGAGCGCATCGGCGCCGGCGACCTTGGCACCGTAGCCGCATGCATGCATCAAGGCGCCCATGGGTAAAAAGTACATGTTGGCGACGCAGTGCTCAAAACCGCAGGCCACAAAGGCGGCGATGGGCAGCAGAATGCCCACGACCTTATCGACCACGGTCTTGCCGGCGGTACCGATCCACACGGCCAGGCACACAAAGATGTTGCACAGGATGCCGCGGAAGAAGATCGTCACCCAGTCGATCGTCACCTTGCCGGCGGCGACGCTCACCATGGAATTGGCGACCGCCTCGCCGTTGAGCTTGTAAATGCCGGCCATGTACACCAAAAAGACGATGAACAGGGCACCGACAAAGTTACCGACCCATACGACGACCCAGGCCTTGAGCATCTGGACCAGGGTGATCTTTTTGCTCTTGAGCGCGCAGACCATAAGCGAATTACCGGTAAACAGCTCGGCGCCGCACACCAGCACGAGCACCAGGCCCAGGCAAAAGCACAGGCCGCCCACAACGCGCTGGGCGCCCCAGCCCAGCGTGCTATCGCTCAAGAACACGGTAAAGAACAGGCCGCCGAAGGCAATAAACGCACCGGCGAACATTGCCAACAGAAAGGCCTTTGCGACCGGCAGGTTGGCCTTGGTCACGCCGGCGGCCTCGGTCTTGGCCTCGATCGCGGCGGGCACCAGGCAATCGGGAGCGGGATATTCTGCCTTGGAATCTGCCATGTCAATCACTTCTTTCCTAATCAGCAGGGACAAGCGCTCCTATTGCTCTTGTCCCAAGCGGACAAAGTGGGAAAAGTCGTTGGCGGCCACGGCGTCGTACACGGCGTCGACGGCGTCAAAGACCTCCGGGGACATAGGGTTGTAAAACTCCGTATCGCCCGGCTGAATCCCTATGAAGACGATATCTTCGCACGATTGCTCGATTTCCTCGATCAGAATCGACAAAGGGAGCGAATGCGTGGTGAACATCGACTTGCGGGCCACGTCACGTTTGTCGAGCAAGCGGATGGCGCCGACGGGCAGCGCCATGTCGGCGGCATCGACCAAAACCAAACGCGGCGGACGCTCACGCTTAACCTCGATGATGTCGTCCTCGGGCGTCTGGCCGCCGTCGATGGTGTACCAACCGGCGATGGGCGCGTCCTCCATCTTTTTGGAGAGCACGGGGCCGGCGGCATCGTCGGCACGCAGCACGCTTCCCGCCGTGAGCACGATACCCGCAAACGGGGCGCCGTTCACACGACCATCCACAACGCGACCCATTATTGCAACCTTCCCGTCAGATACACGCCCGACACATCGCGAACGCGCTCAACCAGATCGCGAAACTTCATTAAGAACGCGACCTGCTGGGCATGAAGGCCAAAGTCGTCATCGAACACCGAGATGCCGGCCTTGGCAGAACCGCGAAAACCGCGCTCGTCGAGCAGCGCATCGCAGGCCTCGAGCAGCGACGGCACCGCCGCCTTGTCGAGCTGGCACTCACCAAAGGAGTGGATGGCCTCAAACTTGGTCTTGGCCTCCCCCTCCGGCAGCGCGTCGACGAGCGAATAGAACACGTTCACCGGCACCGACAGGCGCGGCTCAAAGCAGTCGAGCACGCCGGTGTGGTGGCCCACGGCGAGCGTGTAGTACAGCACGTCGCAGGCCTCCTGAGGAACGTCTTCCTCGGTCTCCACAAACTTACGCGTGAGCTCGTAGAAGACCACCTGGTCGGGCGTATGGCCCAGGCAGGGGTCGGCGACGCCCTCGGCAGCCTCGTCGCTTGCGCGCGAGGCATCGCCAAAAGAGCCGCCGAGCATGCCGGGGCCCGCAAAGTAACCAGAGCGGTCCGTGAGCTCCATCTAGCGACCTCCGGCCAGTACCAGATCCTGCAGCGCCGAGTAGACCTCAACGCGGCGCGGATCGTCCTGCTTATCGATGAGCAGCGCCATGGCACCGCGGATATCGCCCTTGGGCGCGCCCTCGAGCGTATCCATAAACTCGTTGGCCAAGTCGCGGCCGTAACGGTAGCCGCTCATGGCGCGAGCCTCGCGCTCGATGGCAACGCGCAGCTTGTACGGCACGCCGGGGTGCAGGATATCGGCCTGCTCGCCGGCGGCCTCCACCGTGGTCTCGGCATGGAGCTTTTGGTCCAACAGGCCAAGTGCCATGGCAAAGCCGTAGATGGTCTGCGCGGGGCTGGGCGGGCAGCCGGGGATGTAGACATCGACCGGCAGAATCTTGTCCGTGCCGCCCCAGACGCAGTAGTTGTCGTAGAAGATACCGCCGGTGCAGCCGCACGCGCCATAGGACACCACGATCTTGGGATCGGGTGCGGCCTCAAAGGCGCGCAGGGCCGGCATGCGCATGGCACGCGTCACGGCGCCGGTGTACAGCAGCACGTCGGCGTGACGGGGCGAGGGCACGACCTTGATGCCAAAGCGCTCGACGTCGAAGACGGGCGTGATGGAACCGAAGATCTCGATCTCGCAGCCGTTGCAGCCGCCGCAGTCAACGCGGTAGACGTACACCGAGCGCTTGATCTTCTTAAGAAGGGTCGCCTTGGCCTTCTCGATGCTCTCGTCGAGCTCGATCTTGGTCGGGCGGTACTGGAGCCGCTCGGGCAAAAGCGTGGGTTCGGCCATGGTTACTCCTCCTTCGTTTCAAAATCCATGATGATGCCCTCGACCGGCGCCGGACCGGCGGGGATCTCGGGCGCATCGGGGTTGAGCTCGCGGTCGATATACTCCGGGTTCACGCCGTGGCCGCCCAGATACTCCATTCCGGGGCCCTGGGGCTCGCCGGACGCAAGCGTCTCGTTGGCAGCCATGCCAGCAGCGTTGCCGGTCTTTACGGCCGAGGCGGCGCGCAGGGCGTCGAGCTCGCGCTTGCACTCCTGGCACATACCGACGGTACGGGCAGCCTGCTCAGCCTCCATGCCGCCGGCCTTTTGCAACAGGCGCTTAGCGTAGTCGATCTCCTTGTGCGGGGCAAACGGCTTGCCGCAACGCGAGCAGTGCTCGAGCGTATAGACGCTCTTGCTGGTGAGGTCGTCCTTGCTCATGACGGCCAGCTCAAACTCCTCGGTGAGCTTGATGGCCTCCATGGGGCAGGCCTCCTCGCAGCGGCCGCAGAAGATGCAGCGGCCGTAGTCGATCGACCAGGTGATGGTGTCGGCCGCAAGGTCGGTGTCCATGCGAATAGCATCGGCCGGGCACGCCACGCCGCAGGCACCGCAGGCGATGCAGAGCTCGGCATTGTGCTCGGGTTTGCCGCGCATGTCCTTGTTGGTGGGGAACGGCGCAAACGGGTACTTGACCGTCGCGTCGCCGGCCTTGGCGTTAACCTTCCAAAGCTTCAGCATATTAGAGCGCCTCCTCATCGAGCGGAGCGGCCATGGTGCCCTCGCCCGCAAGCGGCGACTTGTCGCGCCAGACGTTCTCGAACTGCTCCTTGTCGAGCACGTGGTCGCGCTTGGCGGCGACATCGGTCACCGTCACGCGGTCGGTGCAGGAGTAGCAAGGGTCGAGCGAGCCGACGATTAACGCCGCGTCGCCCACGGTGTTGCCGCGGAACATGTAGCGCAGGACCGGCCAGTTGCTGTACGTGGCGGCCTTGGCGCGCCAGCGGTAGCACTTCTGGTTATTGCCGAGCATGGCCCAGTGCACGTCCTCGCCGCGCGGCGCCTCGGTGGCGCCGATGGCGTACTTGTGCGGGGTGTACTCCCAATCCGTGGTAAGGATGGGGCCCGACGGGCAGTTCTCGAGCATGGTCTCGATCATGTCGATCGAATCGTAGACCTCCTGGATGCGAACGGCGGTACGGCCAAAGGCATCGCAGGTGTCGGCCGTAGCGGCGTGCATCTTCTGGACATCCGGATCGGCGTAGCCGTCGAAGGGATGGTCAAAGCGCACGTCGCGGGCATAGCCCGAGCCACGCATGAGCGGGCCGACCGGCGAGAAGTCGCGAGCGATCTTGCGGTCCAGAATGCCGATACCGCTCGTACGCTCAATAAAGTTGGGCGTGGAGAGCAGCATATCGACGAGTTCCTGAACCTCGGAGCGCAGCTGGTGGATGGTCGTGAGCGTGGAGAGCTTCTGCTCGGCCAAAATGTCGCGACGCACGCCGCCGATCACGTTGAGGCCGTAGGTCTTGCGGTGACCGGAAAGCTTCTCGGCCAGGTCCATGGACTTCTCGCGGACGCGGAAGAACTGCTGGAAGCCGGAGTCGAAGCCCGTGTAGTGCGATGCCAGGCCAATGTTGAGCAGATGCGAGTGCAGGCGCTCAACCTCGAGCATGATGGCGCGGATGTACTGGGCGCGCGGCGGGACATGAATGCCCTGGGCGCGCTCGACGGCCTCGGCATAGGCCACCGAGTGGGCGCAGCCGCAGATGCCGCAGATGCGGTCGGCGAGGAACGTCACGGCGTCATAGTTCAGGCGCGTCTCGGCGACCTTCTCCATGCCGCGGTGCACGTAGAACAGACGGTAGTCGGCGTCGACGATCGTCTCGCCCTCAACGAACAGGCGGAAGTGGCCGGGCTCGTCGGAGGTAATGTGCAACGGGCCCATGGGGACGAGCGTGGTCTCCTTGCCCTTGGTGTCGGCCAAGAACTCGTAGTTTTCCATGTCGCTCGCGGGAGCGGGACGGAAGCGGTAGTCCATGGAGTCCTTGCGCAGCGGGTACAGGCCGCTGGGCCAGTCATCGGGCAACACCAGGCGGCGACGATCGGGCAGACCCTCGGGAATCAGGCCGAACATGTCGCGCAGCTCGCGCTCGCCCCACACGCAGGCGGGGACGAACGGCGTCACGGACGGGAACGTCATCTTGGCGGGATCGACCTCGGCGCGGACGGTCACCCAGCCGGGATCCTCCCCCTCCATGGAGATGACGTAGTACACGGCGTAACGGCCGCACAGGCTGCGCTCATCGTTGCCGATGATCACGGGAATCCAGCCGTAGCGCTCGTAGTACAGGTAGTGGACGGCCTCGGGCAGCTTGTCCTGCTTGACGGTGATCGTCAGCTGGTCCTCGCACTGCCACTCGACCTTCTCGATAGCGCCCGGCACTGCAGCACGCAGGGCCTCGACGTGGCTTTCGCAGCGACGGGCATACACCTTGTTCTCAGTTTCAATCATTCGTTACTCCACCTCGCTCTGAGCGGTCTCGGTACCGAACACAGCGCGGTACATCGGCGTCGCGTGAAGTTCCTCGGTGCTCTGCTCGAGCACGATGCCGGTAGCGGTCTCCACACCGTGCACGAGGGGCAGCGGGGTGGCAATGCCAAACCACAAGATCATGACAGCCAGGATGATTTCGGGGATAAGCATGAGCGCCGGGGCCTCATGCTTGCCCATGCCCTGGGGCGCATGGCCGAATACCGACTTGAGTGCGATACGGGTGAGCGCGGAGATGGCCACGGTAAGACCGAGGGCGACCACGACGACCAGCCACATGGGACCGGCGGTAACACCGGCGACAAAAGTCAGGAACTCAGAGATGAACATGCCAAAGGGCGGGAAGGCGGCAAGGCCGAGCAGCGCCAGGATGGCGAGCGCGGCGGTTGCGGGCGCAACCTCGACGACGCCCTGGATCTTGGCCAGGCTACGCGTGCCAAAGGCGTGCTGGATGTTGCCGGACACGCAGAAGGCAAGCGTCTTGGTAAAGCCGTGGAACACGCAGTGCAGCAGGGCCGCGGCGATACCCAGCGGGCCACCGATACCCAGGCACAGGGCGATAACGCCCACGTTCTCCACAGACGAGTACGCAAAGCGGCGCTTGAGGTCGTCCTGGCGAAACATCGAGAGTGCCGCCACCAAAATGGACAGCGTGCCGACGATCAACAGCAGAAGTTGCGGATACTCGGCACCCACGGCCTGGATGGTAAAGCCGTAGAAGCGCATGATCACAAGCATGGCACACTTAAGCAGAACACCCGAGAGCAGGGCCGAGACAGGACTCGGAGCCTGAGAGTGGGCATCGGGCAGCCAAGTGTGCATGGGGAACAGGCCAGCCTTGGTGCCAAAGCCGATCACGATAAACGCAAAGGCGAGGCGCATGAGCGTCGGGTCGAACTGGTCGGCATACGGCAGCACGCACGACAGGAATGCGGCCTCGTGGGCGTTGGGAATCACGTCGGCGGCGTTGGCGTAGATCAGCAGCGTACCGAACAGGCCAAATGCCACGCCGGCGGTACAGACCATCGCATACTTCCAAGAAGCCTCGAGGGCCGTCTTGTTCTTGTAGATACCCACCAGGAACACAGTGGAAAGCGTGGTTGCCTCCACGGCGGCCCACGTGAGGATCATGTTGTTGGACAGGCACGCGAGCAGCATGGTGAACACAAACAGGCTAAACAGCGCAAAATACTGCTTGGCGCGCTCGGCGGGCATGGAGCCCTCCTCGATATCGGCCTTTACATAGGGCAGCGAGAACAGCCCCGTAAGAAAACCGATAAAGCCGATGAGCAGCACAAAGATGGCGCCCAGCGAATCGAGGTGGAACCACAGGCCAAGAGCGCTCGCGGTTTCGCCGCTCATAAGGACGTCGCCGGCCGTCATAATCGACAGCACCAGGACGGCTGCGACGGAGACCAGGTTGAGACCGGCAAACACGTTATAGGACGTGTTCTTGGGCAAAAACGCCATGACCAGCGAGAACACCAAAGGAGTCGCGAGCAGGGCGAGAATCAACGTTTCCATGGACTACCCCCTCAGCTCGGACAGGTCGCGCGCATCGAGCGAGTGGGAGTCGTCCCAAATGCGACGCACGACGATGGACATGATGATGACGGCAAAGATGGCGTCGGTGGCGATACCGATCTCGATGATCTCGGGAGCGGTGGGGGCCAAAAGCGCGAGCGTCACGTGGCTGCCGTTTTCCATAAGGCAGTAACCAAAGATCTGCTTCATGATGTTGCGCTGCGAGATGATGCAGGTGAGGCCCACAAAGAAGTGAGCGAAGCTAATAGCGAGCGCAGGCGTTGCGACCTCGGCCGTGGGAAGGCTGATCTGCGTTACGACGGCAAAGCAAATCGCGACCTCCACGGCGATGATGCAGATGGCCCACGCGGGCTTAAGGCCGGCCTTGAGTGATGCGTCGCTCGGCTCGCCCATCTTCTTGTATGCGCGGTTGAGGATATAAGGGACCAGGACGACCTTGGTGATAAAGGCAGATCCGGCCCACATAAGCAGCTCCTGCGCATCGGTGGTGGCACCGAGCGTAGCGAGCAGTCCCACGAGCACCAGCGACTGCACCGCATACCAGCGGATGGCGTGCTTGATGTTCTTGGAGACGACCACCATGGTGGACGTGACGATCAGAAGGCCGCCAAGGATGTTGACGATCGAATAACCCATGTCGTTCTACCTCCTAACCGATCCAGCTGGCCGAAAGCGGGCCGCTGACGATGACCATGATGATGAGCACGATGAACACGAACGCCATCGCGCGGGGAAGCGGGGCTCCCGCAGCGACCTCTTCGCTCGGCTCGCCGGGCAGGCAATAGCCCATCCACTTGAGGAACCAGGCGAAGGTGGCGACGGTCTCGGCAACCATGATGCACACGAGCACCAGGATCGCGACATTGCCGGCACCCACAGAGAAGCCGCCGGCGATGATCTGGAACTTCGAGAAGAACGTGTTCATGGGCGGCACGCCGGCAATAGCGAGTGCCGCGACACCAAAGCCCACGCCCGAGATCGGGTACTTCTTTACGATGCCGCGAAGCTTGGGCAGCATACGCGTGCCGAGCGTAAAGGAGAACGAACCGGCGATCAGGAAGAACAGCGTCTTGGCGAAGGCATGGTTAAAGATGTGGCACACGGCGCCATCGAAGGCGAGCTGGCTACCAAAGACCGAAAGGCCCAGACCAAAGAACACGTAGGAGAGCTGGGCGATCGTGGAGAAGGCCAGCAGACGCTTCATGTCCTTTTGCGGCAGGTACATAAGGAAACCAAAGAGCATGGTGACCATGGCGTCGATAATGGCAACCCAGCCCACAATCTCGGGAATCTCCCCGGCAGAGACGAGCGCACGAGCGAACACGCACACGCCGACCTTGACCATCGAGGCGCCATGCAGGTAGGCCGAAACAGGCGTCGGCGCCTCCATGGCCGAAGGCAGCCACATGTACATGGGGACCTGTGCGGACTTGGCCCAGGCCGCAAACAACACGAGCAAAAGGACGATAGCCTTGAGCTTGGCGTCGAGGCCGGCAATCGCGGTGATGGCGAAGGTGCCGGTGTGGGCAAACACGATGGCGGCACCCAGATACAGGCCGAGTGCACCGATATGCGTGATGATCAGAGCCTTCATGCCGGCCTTCTTGGCCGTAGGCGACATGTAGTAGCTAATGAGGCCCCAAGAGCACGCACCCGTGATCTCAAAGAACACGAGCTGGCCCAAAAGGGTCGAGCTGTACACGAGGCCGGCCATGGCGCCGATGAAGGTCGCGAGGTACGCGTAGAAGCGACGACGCGGCGCGTCGGGATGCTCACGGTTATTCTCGCTCATATAGGGAATCGAATAGATCACGACAAGCAGGCCGATACCCACAAAGGCGGGCGCGAGCAGCGTGCTCATACGATCGAAGGTGAATCCCATGACGAGGGTCTGCCCAAACGAGATCAGGGGGACCTGCGTGTCGGGCATGCCGTCGCCAGCGAAATTCGCGGCGAGGGCGATGGTGCAGACCGTCGAGACGGCGGCACCCAAAACGCTGAACCACTTGGCGTACGGACGGGGGAACAGGGCGACGAGCACCGAGGCCACCATCGGGGCCGCGATAGCGACCAAGCCGAGAAGGGACAGACTGACTGCAAATGACATTGTTTCTCCCTTCTCCTACACGCCGACGACCACGAAGACAAACGCCAGAACGGCGATACCCACGACGGCCCAGGTCTGATTGCCAAGCACCTTAAAACGCGAGCGCGAGCAGGAGTTCTCGATCACGCCGCATACGACAAAGTCGATCAGGCACTTCACCAGGAAGATGACCGCGCCCAGAACGGCGGCGGCGCCCACGGTCGCGGGCTCGCCCCAGGGGACGAAGATCGCGCAGAACCAGGCGACAACCAGGACCTGCTTCATGGACATGGCGAGCTTGGCCATCGCAAGCGACGGGCCGGAAAGCTCGGCGAGCGGACCTTCCTGAAGCTCCTGCTCGGCCTCGGCCTGATCAAACGGCAACTTGCCGAGTTCCATGTAGCAGGCGATCGCAAAGGCGATGCCGGCGAGGATCACGGCGACCGGCGCGTCGATGGCGCCCGTCATGATGTGCTGACCCATGGTGGCGATGTCGGTGGAACCGCACACCAGGGCGGCGGCAAACAGTGCCAGCAGCATGGACGGCTCGATGAGCACGCTCATGAGCAGCTCGCGGACGCCGCCGATACCGGCGTAGGCGTTGGACGAATCCACACCGCAGAGGGCGAAGAAGAAACGGGCGAGCGCCAGGCTGTACATGATGGTGATGGCGTCACCAAAGACCGGGATGGGGCTTTGTGCCGTAAAGAGCGGCAGACCCATCGCGAGCATAAAGGCGACGGCGAAGAACAGCGGCGGCATGATGCGCAGCGCAAAGCTCGCATCCTCGCTCTGGGACTCGGGGCGCGCAAAGAGCTTGGCCAGGTCGCGGTAGTCCTGCATGATGCTGGGGCCACGACGGTTGTGCATCTTGGCGCGGATCACGCGGCCGAGACCGGAGAAGAACGGTGCGACGGCCATGACGACCACGCCCTGCAGAACGGCAAGTACGATGTTGTTCATGCTCTCCCCTCCTTAACCCATTTGCACGGCGAGCACGAGGAACACCACGAGTGCCGCGACGATGTAGCAGATATAGATACTGTAGTTGCCGCCCTCGAGCTTAGTCGCGAGGTCGGCGAGCTTCTCGACACCCTTATGCGGGGCATCGACGAGAACCTTGTCGGGTACAGGCTCCACAGCCTCGGCCACACCGGTGAGCTTCTGGAAGAAGTGCGCGATGGACCAGCAGACGGCCGTGCAGCGGTCGCGCAGCGTGTAGAGCGGCTGCATAAACCAGGACACCTCGGAAGCAAAGGTCGTGGCCACGACGGGCATATGCTCGTTGGGAGCATAGCCACATGCCCACGGCTGGGACTTCTGCACTTTGCCAACGGTCTTGAGCTTGCGATAACCGCAGGCAAGGCCGACAAGCACCACAAGCGCAATGGCGATCGCGGGCGTGGAGGTGGCAGCGCCGGAGTACTGGTTCATGAGCTCCATGCCCTCGGCGGCAAACACGCCACCGTACGGATGCAGCACGGACGCGGCGACATCGACCAGCACGGGAGCGATCACGGGAGCGCCAATGCCCAGCACGACGCAGATGGCCGCGAGCAGGCCCTGCGCAAACACCATGGGGGCGGGAACCTCCTTGGCATTGGCCGCGGCCTCGGAGCGGGGCGCGGAGGCAAAGGAGACGCCATAGGCCTTGACGAAGCACGTGACAGCCAGCGCACCGGTAATGGCCAGCGCGACGGCAGCGAACACGGCCACGATCATGACGGCCTTGTCGCCCTGCATGGCGGCGTTAAAGAGCGACTGGTAGGTAAACCACTCGGACACAAAGCCGTTGAAGGGCGGGATGGCCGAGATGGCAAGCGCGCCAATAAGGAAGCAGATGGCCGTAGCCGGCATACGACGGAACAGGCCGCCCATCTTCTCCATATTGCGCGTACCCGTGGAGTACAGCAGCGCACCGGCGCCCAAGAACAGCTCGCCCTTAAACATCGCGTGGTTAAACGTGTGGTAGAGGGCGGCCATCAGAGCCAGGACGGCGATGCCGACCGAGTTGAGTGCCATGGCGGCCATGGAAGCGCCGACGCCGAGCAGAATGATGCCGATGTTCTCGACGGAGTGATAGGCCAGCAGGCGCTTGATGTCATGCTCCTGCAGGGCGAATGCCACGCCGAGGACCGACGAGATCGCACCGAAGACCATAACCATAAGACCCCACCAGACCTGAACGCCCGAGGCGGAGAGCAGGTCGAGGCCCACCTTGAGGATGCCGAAGATACCGATCTTGATCATGCCGCCGGACATGAGGGCCGACACGTTGGACGGCGCCTCGGGATGTGCCTTGGGCAGCCAGCCGTGCAGCGGGATGATACCGGCCTTGGCGCCAAAGCCAAAGAAGGCGAGCACGAAGCACACGGATGCGACAGCGGGGCTAAACTGCGTAGCGCGGAAATCCGCAAAGGCAAACGAGCCACCGGCGAAGTTGGTCATGGTGAGGAAGCTCGCCATGATGAGCACAAAGCCCACGTGCGCGATTACAAAGTAGAGCCAACCGCCATGGATGGAATTCTCGTTCTCCTCGATCACGACCAGGAAGTACGAGGTCAGCGACATGAGCTCAAAGGCGACCAGGAACCAAAACACGTTGTCGGCGGTGATGACGAGCATCATGGACGCCACAAAGGTGTTAAAGAAGAAACCGGCGCGGCCCTTTTTGCCCGGGTACTCATCAAAGTAGTTGAGACCGTAGATCGAACCGGCAAACGCGAGCACCGAGATGAGCGCCACGAACAGGCCGGACAGCTGATTGAGCAGCAGCTGGAAATGGGCAAACGGGAAGAACACGACGGTGTCGACCGACGTGACATCGCCCAGCACGGCCTGGATACCGGCCACAAACGAAAGCACCGCGGCGACGGCGCCGATAAGGCAGCCGGCGGTCTTGGCGGCGTTATCGGCCTTGATCAGCAGAACCGAGGCGAGCGCACCGATGCACGAGACGGCAAGCGATGCGATAAACAGCGTCATGCTATCCATTGTTTACGCTCCCTTCTGCTTTCTCGGACAGGCCCTGGGCCACAGCGGTAACGTCGACGACCGGACCGTTTTCGATCGAGCGCAGGCGCTTGGCCTCGTCGAGCTCGCGATCGGCCGCGCCGCCCATGACGGTCAGCGCCTTGGTGGGGCACGCCGCCACACAATGCGGGCCGTCCGGATCGAAGGCACACAGGTCGCACTTGACAGCGCAGGTGTACTGGCCGGGAGCCCACGTAAGCAGGCTGCTCAGGGACTTAGGATACGAAGGCGTCGGGTCGCACATGCCTGCGACACCGGCGATAGACGTGCCATCGGGATGGATGGCTCCGAAGGGGCACGCGATGGCGCACAGCCTGCACCCGATGCACTCCTGCTCCTTGACGTGGATGCGATCGCCATCGTGCTCGATGGCATTCACCGGGCAAACCTCGGCGCAGGGGGCACCCTCGCAATGGTGGCAGGCAAGGGCGGCCGAAATACCGCCAGTCTTCACGAGCGCCAGACGCGGCGTATCCTGAAGACCCTGCATCCGGTGGGCGTCGGCACAGGCGGACTGGCATGTTCCGCAGCCGATGCACCTCTCCGGGTTGATGTCGATGAAGCGGTTCATCCCCACTTCCTTTCAAAATAACGGGCCGGGCTCCCGAACGTACGGGACGCCCGGCCCAAAAAGCCAACGAGAACGGGACTACACGATTTGATTCACGTGCGTCTCGTCGTCGAACTTGGCGGCGCCAGGCTCAACGTCCTGGGGAGCGGCGGCGTCCACCAGAGCCTGCTTGAGCTCGGTGTACTGACGCTCGACCTCGCCCTCGGCCCAGACCTGGTCGGCGATAGCGTCGACCTGGCAGGCGGAGAACTTGTCCTCGGGCGTATGCGAGACCGGGTCGACCTTGTGCATGGTCAGCTCGTTGCACTTGCCGATCCACCACTGGTAGGTCATGTAGACCGTGCCCTTGTTGATGCGATCGCTTATGTCGGCGCGGCTGTATACCTGGCCACGGCGGCTGTGGATCGAGACGATGTCGCCGTTCTTGATGCCGCGCGCCTGGGCGTCCGCGGGATTCATGCGGACAAAGCCGGGCTCGTCGGCAAGCAGCGCCAGCGTCTTGCAATTGCCGGTCATCGAGCGGCAGCTGTAGTGGCCGACCTCGCGGACGGTGCACAGGATGAGCGGGTACTCATCGTCGGGAAGCTCGGAGGGCGCCTCCCAGTCGTGCGCCATCAGGTTGGCGCGGCCGTCCTTGGTGGTGAACTTGCCACCAGCGAACATGTCGGGCGTACCGTGGTCGTTCACATCGGTGCTCTTGACCGGCCACTGGGCGTAACCGCCCTCGGGAGCCATCTTCTCGTAGGTCGCGCCCACAAAGTTGGGGCACAGGCTGATGCACTCGTTCCAGATCTGCTCGGTGTTGTCGTAGTGCATGGGGTATCCCATGCGCGTAGACAGGTCCGCGAAGATCTCCCAGTCGTGACGGCACTCGCCCTTGGGCGGAACGGCCGCGTCAAAGTGCTGGAAGCTACGGTCGGATGCGGTAAAGACACCCTCGTGCTCGCCCCAAGAGGTGGCAGGCAGGATGACGTCGGCGAGCATGGTCGTCTGCGTCATAAAGATGTCCTGGCAAATGAACAGGTCCAGCTCGGAGAGCGTCTTGCGCATTCCGGCCGAATCGGGCTCGGTCTGCACCGGGTCCTCGCCGTAGTTGTAGAAGCAGTGCACCTTGCCCTCGTCGACCAGGTGGCCCAGGTCGGTGAGCTTGTAGCCCTCCTCGAGCGGGAGCTTTTCCTCGGGCACGCCCCAAGCCTTGGCAAACTTGGCACGCACTGCCGGGTCAGTGACCTTTTGGTAGCCAGGGTACAGGTTGGGCAGCATGCCCATATCGCAAGAGCCCTGGACGTTATTCTGGCCACGCACGGGCGCGAGACCGGAATTGGGTTTGCCGATCTGACCGGCAACGCAGGCGATGGAGGCGATGGTGTGCACCGTCTTCAGGTTCTGCTTCTGCTGACATACGCCCATGCCCCAGCCAATGATGGCAGAGGGCTTCGCCGTGGCGTACATCTCGGCAGCTTGGTGGATCAACGCGGGCTCGACACCCGTGATGTCCTGTACGGATTCGGGAGTGTAGTTCTTGATGGTCTCCCACCACTCGTCAAAGCCGTTCGTGTGCTCGGCGACGAATTCCTTGTCGTAGAGGCCATCGTTGACCAAGCAGTTGGCAAAGGCGTTGAGGAACGCGACGTTGCAACCGTTCTTGATCGGAAGGTAGAGATCGGCGATACGCGCGGTTTCGATATGGCGCGGATCGGCGACGATGATCTTGCAACCCTTTTCTTTGGCTCGCACGATACGCCTTGCGACGATGGGGTGCGAATCGGCAGGGTTATAGCCGAAGAGGAAAATGCAGCCCGCATCCTCCATACCGGGGATGGAGCATGACATGCAACCTGAACCAACCGTGTCCATCAGACCGAGGACAGTAGGGCCGTGTCAAGTACGGGCGCAGTTGTCCACGCTGTGGGTGCCGATGCACGCACGCGTAAACTTCTGCATGACGTAGTTCGCCTCATTGCCGCCGCCTCGCGAAGAGCCGGTGGTCATGACAGCGTTAGGACCATATTCGTCAATTATGGCCTGCATCTTAGATGCGGTGAAATCCAGTGCCTCGTCCCAGCTTACGCGCTCAAGATCCGCGCCCTTAGTGCGGCGGATCATCGGGTGCAGTACGCGAGGAGTCAAGATCTTGGTGTCGTTGATGAAGTCGTAGCCGCTCATACCCTTAAGGCACAGCTCGCCCTGATTGGTGATGCCGTTGAGCGGTTCGGTACCCACGACCTGGCCGTTTTGGACCAGGAGGTTAAACTGGCAACCGGCGCCGCAGTACGGGCAGATCACTTTATGCTTCTCCATGACACCCTCCTTCCTTTCTCTGCTACCGAATACTCGGTACTTATTTGACAATCATTGGGCCTGTCGTCCGACGCTTACGCCTCGTTTTCGATGGTGGCGCGGGCACGCTCGGCAGTCAGTTCCGCCAAGCGTTCCTCGTCTACCAGGGTGAGGCCCTTGGTCGGGCACGCCTCGGCACACGCCGGACCGCCGGGACGGTCCACGCACAGGTCGCACTTGAGCACGAAGCTCTTGGTCTGCGAACCCACGCGCACGTCGCCCATCAAGACGGGGACCTGCGTGGTCGCCACGCTCACGGCGCCAAAGGGGCAGGCCATGACGCAGCTCTTGCAGCCGATGCAGTTATCCTCGTTGACGCCGATACGATGGTTCTTTGGATCAAAGAACAAGGCGCCCGTGGGGCAGGCCTTAGCGCACGGGGCATCCTCGCAGTGATGGCAAGCCACCGGTGCGGAGATCTCGTAGGTGCGCGTCACGCGCAGGCGAGGTGCGGCGATGTTGCCGGGGATGTCGTGTGCCTCGATACACGCCGCCATGCAGGTTTGACACCCAATGCAGCGCGAGGAATCGGCTACGACTCGTTTATTGCCCATGTTGTTCACTCCCTCCTGAATCCCATGCCGGAGAAACCCTGTCGACGTTGCCCCAAGCCGCCCGTGGCCTGGCATCGGCGTATCGAGCGCATGCGGCGAAACAGGCACTCGGTAGAATTTCTCCAACGGTATACAGGTTGAATATACGCAGTTGCAGGGGGCAAACTTGAGCATAAGCCCTGCAATACGGGTGTATTGCAGGGGTTTTGGCAGGTTGGAATTATTCTCTAGAAGCTATAAAGGTGAGTGTATTACATGCGTACGCTTCAGAGATTTTTACACACTCTCATTATGGATGTAATACGCTTGTATTCATGTTCATGGTTATCAACTTGAGTGAAATAAAGTAATCGTTATAAGATGCTCAAGTATCGGCACATGCCGCATTTGACCGACTATATTGCACGCTCATTAAGGGGGGCCAGTGATGTCATCGACTCAAAAAAGAGCCATCCTGCAGGTGCGCATTCGCGAGGAAGACAAGCAGCATGCCGAGCATCTCTACGACGCCATGGGCACATCGCTCGCCGAAGCCGTCCGCCTATTTGTCGCGCAAAGCATTTTGATGCGCAAGCTTCCCTTTCAGCCAGTCGCCGTGCGCTCAAAGGACGGCACCGCCGCCTATGGATCGCTCAAAGCATATGGTGACCCCAATCGCCGCTCCGAGGAGCGCAATGCCTGGATTGAATACCTTGCTACAGAAAGCGACGATTCTATTTTGGGCCCCGAGGAAGTAGATATCCATGAGTAGCACCATCATCGACGAGACCGTCATCCTGCGCTACCTGCTTGACGACGACGAAGTTCTGTCCCCGCGCGCCGCCAAGGTCATCGCCACGCGCACCGCTCGCGTCTACCCCGAAATCATCACGCGCGTCGTGGTCACGCTGCGCGACGTCTATAAGGTTCCCCGCGTTGAGATTGCTGCGGCCATGAAAAGGCTGCTCGATGACGTCATGGTCGACGAGCCCACCGTTGTCGCCCTTGCCGTCAAACTCTTTGGCAAGACCCATATGGACTTTACCGACTGCCTCCTCGCAGCCCGAACCGCCATCTACAACGATGATGTCGTGAGCTTTGGCAAGCCCATCATCCAAGGCATGATCGATTACCGCCGTAAACGCCAAACCGCCGCCGACGCCCGCAGCCGAAGCACCGACTCCACCATCGACAAGCTCCGCCACCACGGTCGCCACTAACCCCATCCCTTCTACGTCGTGGCGAAATAGTTCCTTGATTTGGGGTTATTAGGCTTATTCGGGCTTTTCAGAAACTATTTCACCGCAGCTTAGGTGGGACGTGGGGCGACATCGATTCCGTCACCCCGTACACTTACGAAAATGGCTCTGGTCCCAAAAGGAACCAGAGCCATTCATCTATCTTATGGAGCGGGCGACGGGAAGTCCAAGGGTTTGCTTCGCAAACCTTTGTTTCGCTGCGGGCCATTGGCCCTTGCGTGCTGCGCTGGAAAATGCTCACGCATTTTCTCAGCTTCGCACCCTGCCGGGTTCGATTCCCGTCGCCCGGCACACTTATGAAAACGGCTCTGGCACCAAATGGAGCCAAAGCCGTTAAAACTATCCTATGGAGCGGGCGACGGGAATCGAACCCGCGTCATCAGCTTGGAAGGCTGGGGTTCTACCATTGAACTACGCCCGCAAGATATGGTCGGGACGACAGGATTTGAACCTGCGACATCCTGCTCCCAAAGCAGGCGCGCTACCAAACTGCGCCACGTCCCGAAGGTGTTGAGCAGCTAAGGTCTAAACCTTGCGTGTCCCAAAGCGAAGGAAATTATAGGGGAGACTCCCCGCCTGTGCAAGCGCAGAAACTCTAGCTCCTCGAATGTGCGACAAACTGGCTATGAACCAGACCGATCACAAACGCCACCACAGCAACCGGTGCCCACGCAGCACCGATATCTGCCAGCGGCAACGCATCGAACGGCAGCCAGGCGCCCGCAAAGAACGCATCGCGGACCGAAGTGATTACGCTCTGCACCGCGACAACGCCGCCGACCCAGACCCACATCTGCGGATGAGCGTCACAAAAGCCGTGCACCAGGCCCATAAGTACCAGTACGATGGCAACGGGATACAAGGCGTTGAGCATGGGCACCGAGAACATGAGGATCACGTCGAGGCCCACGTTGGAGAGCACGCACGAAAACGCCGCGAACACAAAGGCGAGAACCGCAAAGGGGCGGCGCATGGCCTCCTCGGAGGCCTCCGCTCCCCCTTCGACCACATACGTCTCGCAGAAGTAACGCGAGCAGCAGCTGATAAGGCCAATGCACACGTTCATGCAGGCTAGGAAGAAAATCGCAAAGACGACAACCGTGCCAGCAAGACCAAAGTGCATGGAGGCCGAACGCGCAAGGATGGCGGCGCCGTTGGTAGCGTCGGGCATCACGGTGCCGAGCTGCATACCGGCAAGGCCCAAGCCGCAGTAGATGATAGCCATGAGCACGCCGGCGATCACACCGGAACGCGAAATCTCGAAGGCCACGCGCTTATCGTCGGTAACACCGAGCTCATGGATGGTCTCGGCGATGATGATGCCAAAGGCGAGCGACGCGAGCAGGTCCATGGTTTGATAGCCAGTCAGAAAGCCCTGCACGGCGGCGCCCGCATCGTAGGGAGCCTGCGGCGCGGCAGCCGGTCCCAGCGGCGAGATCACGGCAGCACCCACAACCAGCACGATGAGCGCGATGAGCGCGGGGCCCGTAATACGACCGAGCACGCGTGTGATAACGCCCGGGCGCAGCGTGAGTGCAAACGCGACGACAAAGAAAACGACGGCAAACACCAGGCGAGCCGTGCCGAGCGAAACGCCCTCGGGTAGCAGCGGCACCAGCATTTCGAACGCCGTAGAGCTTGTGCGCGGAATGGCCAGGCACGGGCCGATGGCCAGATACACCGCCGCAACGAAGAATTCGCCAAACTTGGGGTGCACGCGGCCGGCAAGCTCGCGCGCCGTTCCGGCGAGCGCCACGGCGATAAATCCCATAACAGGCAGACCGATAGCGGCAATCAAAAAGCCAATCATGGCAAGCGGCGTGGCCGTGCCGGCCTGAAGTGCCAGCAGCGGCGGAATGATGAGGTTACCGGCGCCAAAGAGCATCGAAAACAGCGCAATGCCGACGGTGACGACATGGTCGGAGCGCAGACCGCGCGGGGCGGATGAGGCCATAGGCACACCTTTCGGGTCGAAACAAAAACGGGACGGGCAAAAGACCCGTCCCGCAAGTATATACGCTCTAGCAGGCTAAATCACGCAAAGCGTCAATCGCGGTGTCGACTTCCTCGTCCGTGTTGAAATACCCAAACGAGAAGCGAACGACACCTTGGCGCTCGGTTCCCATCGCGCGGTGCATGAGCGGAGCGCAATGGGCGCCGGGGCGCGTCGCAATCCCCCACCCTTGCATGAGCGCATCCGAAATCTCAGCAGAGTCGATATCACCCACGTTGAGTGAGACAATCGCCGAGCGCACGGGCTGGTCAAACGCACCGTAGAGCGCAATGCCGGGGATTTCGCGCACGCCAGCGAGAAAGCGATCAGCCAGCGCTCGCTCATGCGCCGCGATCGCCTCGACCCCGCCTTGCGCCTCGATAAAGTCGAGACCGGCAGAAAGGCCCGCGATACCGTGACCGTTGAGCGTGCCCGCCTCAAGGCGCGTGGGCCACCCAAGCGGCTGCAGCGCATCGAAGCTGTGCACGCCCGTGCCGCCCATGGCCCACGGAGCCACGTCAATGCCCTCCGCCACGGCCAGGCCGCCGGTCCCCTGCGGACCCATGAGCCCCTTGTGACCGGTAAAGCACACGACGTCGAGCCCCATGGCATCCATGTCAATCTTCGCCGTGCCGGCAGACTGCGAAGCATCGACGATCACCAGCGCGCCGGCCGCATGCGCGATGGCAGCCACGCGCGCAATGTCGACCGCGTTGCCGGTCACATTGGAGGCGTGCGTCACCACCACAGCACGCGTACCGGGCGTGACAAGCCGCACGAGCTCGTCGTAGTCGAGCACGCCGTTGGTATCACAGCCCGCATGCTCAACCGTCACACCCTGCTCTGCCGCCAGGCGGTTGAGCGGACGCAGTACGGAGTTGTGCTCGAGCACCGTTGTGACCACACGGTCGCCGGGGCGCACCACGCCATTGATGACGGTGTTGAGCGCCGCGGTGGAGTTGGGCGTAAAACAAACATGGTCAGCACGCGGGCAGCCCAGCAAGCGCGCAAGCTTGGCGCGGCAGCCGTGGATGGTACGTGCCGCATCGAGCGCACCCGAGGTGGCACCGCGCCCAGCATTGCCGAGCGAGCACATCGCCTGCGTCACGGCATCGATGACCGTCTGCGGCTTGTGCATGGTCGTCGCCGCGTTATCCAGGTAGATCATCGCACGACCTCCCACATATCAATCACGGTATAGCCCTCAGTGGGAACGCCCGCCGCGGCGAGTTCGCCGCGCAGCAGCTCCTCATCGACAGGCAACGCCTTCCACGCCAAACCGCAGCCGGCAGCGACCTCCCCGGGCACGGGAATCGTCCGCCCGGGAAGACCGCGCTCGAGGCACAGGGACTCGCAACCCATGGCGGCCGCCGTGGTGGGAAACGTGATGACAAGCGCCGGGCGCTTCTCCCTCATGGCAACTCCAACCAATACGCTACGGGCGCACGACGCGCACGGCCTGCTCCATCTTCTCCACGATCACGTACATGTTGGTGACCTCGCCCACCGCAAGCTGGTCCTTAATGCCAAAGTGGTCCAGGCAGGTACCGCAGGTGAGAATCTCGACACCCTGCTCCGCCAGCCCCTTCAGGTCATCGAGCACCGGCGAACCCTCGACGGTGAGCTTGGCGCCGCCGTTGTAGAACAGCATGGTCGCGGGCAGCTCCTCCTGCTGCGTCACGGCAAAGATAAAGGCCCTCATGAGCTTGTGGCCCAGCTCGTCGTCGCCGCGGCCCATGCAATCGGTGTAGACGGAAATGACGAGTTTACCCTTGCCGGCGCTGGCGTCGCAGAAAGCGGCACCGTCCTGCTCGGGATCGGCCACGGCAACGGCGCCAGAGGCCGCCACGGTCACGTGCCACTCGGCGTCAGAAACCTTCTCGACCGAGGCCGTACAGCCCTTCTCCTGCGCCATCTTGGAGATGTTCTTGACGGCGGTCTCGTTGTCGACCGAGGTCACGACGGCACCCTCGCCTTCAAGCTGCTTCAGGGCTTTGAGCGTCTTGACGACGGGCAGCGGGCAGGCATCGCCCATGGCATTGACTTCAATTTTGGTAGACATAGCAAAATCCTTTCGAAAGAACCGTTCTAGAGAACGGTAAACAGTTACATAAACGTGCGGGCTAGCGAACAACGCGAACGGCAGGACCGCCTGGTACCGGCTCGTACACGCGACCGACGACGGCGGCGATACGTCCTTCGGCATGTAGACGGCTCGCAAGCTCATCCACATCGGCAGCAGGCGCCGCGATAAGCAACCCACCCGAGGTCTGCGGGTCGTACAGCGCATCCAACATGCCCGGCTCAAGGTCCTCGTCGGCCGTCACGCGCGGGCCAAAGAAGTCCTGGTTGCGGTAGGAGCCAGCGGGGATAATGCCCAGACGCGCCATATTGAGTACCTGGTCAAAGAGTGGCACCGCTCCCGAGGCAAGCTCAACCTGCACGCCCGAGCCCTCGGCCATCTCGCACGCGTGCCCGATCAGGCCAAAGCCCGTAATGTCGGTGCAGCCGTGAAGTTCGAGCCCCTCGGCCAGACGAATCGGTGCCTCGTTGAGGGTGCGCATCGAGTCAAACATGGCTGCGGCCTCGTCCTGCTCGATGAGCTCGCCCTTAATGGCCGTGGTGATGATGCCCGAGCCGATCGCCTTGGTCAGCAGCAGAACATCGCCCACGTGCGCGCCGCTGTTGGCGAGCATACGGTCGAGTGGCACAAAGCCGCTCACGGACAGACCGTACTTGGGCTCGTCGTCGTTGATGGTGTGGCCGCCCGCGATGGAGCAACCCGCCTCGACGCACTTGTCGGCGCCGCCCGCCAGAATCTGGCCGGCAACCTCAACGCCCAGGCAGCTCGGAATGCACAGCAGGTTCATGGCATGGCTCGGCCGCCCGCCCATGGCGTAGATGTCCGACAGCGAGTTGGCCGCGGCGATCTGGCCAAACAGAAACGGGTCGTCGACCATCGGCGGAAAGAAGTCGATGGACTGCACGAGACCAAGGTTCTCCCCTACGCGGAAGACGCTCGCATCGTCGGAGGTATCGAACCCCACGAGCAAGTTGTCGTTATGCACATTGGGTAAGTCGCCCAGGACCTGGGCGAGGGCTCCGGGAGCCAACTTAGCGGCTCAACCGCTCGCGGCAGTCATAGACGTGAGCCTCATGGTGTCCTTAGCCATACGAACCCCCTTCCAACAAATCAACGACTTTAAGTATACGCGCCAGACACGCTTCCCAAGAGACCGCCGACGGCTCGAACGTCGAAGGCGGAACCGCAAGCGCCTGCGCGATAGCATCTGCCAGTGCGCGCTCAAACAACGGAAGGTCGGCCGCCACGGGCGTGTCGACATCCGTCATACGCGGCGACGCCACCCACGTCACGGAAGCACCGGGAAGCATCGCCTCCATCCAGGGACGGACGCCGGGCAAATCGGTCGCCACAACTTTGCAGCCGCACGCGAGGGCCTCGATCGTCACGAGCGGCAGACCCTCGTAAAACGAAGGCAGCACAAAGACATCGGAACTGCGGTAGGCGCGCACGAGCCCATCGCTATCCAGGCGCCCCGCCAGCGTCACCGGCACATCCGAGGCCGCGGCCAAGCGCTCGACACGCGCGTACTCGGCATCGTCCCCGCGACCGCCCACAAGCACCAAGCCAGATGGGCGGACGTCATCGTCAATCGGCAATGACACGGCTCGAACCAGCGACTCGACGCCCTTTTTAAAGCAAATCTTGCCCACGTACACAAGCGATCCCGGCCGCCTCGCCACGCTTGCGTCGCGGCAGAAGACGCGATGGTCGTAGCCCGTCCCAATCACGTGGATGCGATCGGCATCGACGCCGCACACCAGGCCAATCTGCTCAGCCTGCTCAGCATGGAGCGCAAAGATGGCATCGAGCCGACGAACCGCACTTACGATGCGATCGCGCTCGAGCGCATGCGAACGAAGCTGGCGCAGATCGGTCGAATGGCACACGGCAACAACCGGCACGCCCCGGACGCACTCGCGCGCCAATGCGGTCAACAGATACAGGTGATGGCAGAGCACCAGATCGGGCCGAAACTCAGCCACCGCCCGATCGATTGCAGCAGCAAATGCCCGCTCAAATGCCTTGAGCATCGAAGGCGTCAGGTCACGATAGCGTGTAGAGGGATAGGGCATGACATCGGACATACCGCAGATGGGAAACGGCAGCTCGGGCGACTCGAACGGTACGGCAAACACGGCAGCACGCCGGTCCAGCTCGCCTTGGGTATCACCCGGTGCCGCGCCGCAAAGCACGGCGGCGCGATGCCCCGTCTCGATCTGTTCGCGCACGAGCGCGGCAAGGTAGGTGCCGCTGCCGGTGCTATCTGGTTTTTGTGCCGAGATATTGAGGATGCGCATGTCGCGGTACACCCCTAGGCCAAGGCGGCGGCGCGGACAGCCGCGCCGATGGCGCCGGCAAAGCGAGCCTGGGGCGAGGTGGTCACCGGCGACCCCAGTAGCTCGCCCAACCGCTCCACCACGAAGGCGTTCTCGCACAGGCCACCGGTCAGGTAGTACGGGGCGCCCGCGGCCTGCCCGGCCATGGTCGCCACGCGCGAGACCACGCTGTCGATCACGCCACGTGCAATGTTCTCGCACGGCTCGCCACGGCCGATCAGGCTGATAACCTCGCTTTCGGCAAACACGGTGCACATGCTGCTGATCTTGGTAGGCCCGCCGGAACGCGCCAGGTCGGCCATCTGCTGCTGGGAAATGCCCAGGCGGTCGGCCATGATCTCCAGAAAGCGCCCCGTGCCGGCGGCGCACTTGTCGTTCATGGCGAACTTGGTCACGCGCCCGCCCTTGAGCTGGATCACCTTGGTGTCCTGACCGCCCACGTCGATCACGGTGCCGTGGTCGCCAAACAGGCGCACAGCACCGGTACCGTGGCAGGTAATCTCAGTCACGACCTTATGCGCATAGGGCACGGCGACACGACCGTAGCCGGTCGCGATCACGCGCACGTCGTCGGCAGCCACGTCATAGCCGGCCGCGGCAAGCTCGCCGCGCAGACGCTCCGCCGCATCGACCGAGGAGAACCCGGTTGGCTGCACGCACGTCCACGCCACCGAACCCTCCCCGTCGACCACAGCAGCCTTAGCCGCCGTAGACCCAATATCGATCCCGATCCCTATCATGGCCCTCTCCCAATCTAAACATCAAAGGTAGCGGCGCGTTCAGGCGCCTTAGCTCTAGGTTTCTCAGGTGCCGGAGATTGCCCCGAAAGAGGAGCGCAGCGTACTTTGGGTACGCAAGCGACGGTCTGAGGGGCAAGATCCGGTGCCTGAGGAAGCTAGAGGGTTTCGATGAAGGCGGCGATGCGCGTCTCGATCTGGCCCATGTCGCCGTTGCTGTAGTCGGTCTCGATCTTCATGTACGGAATATCCGCACCCTCGACGGCCTCCTGCATGCGCGCACTCTCAACGTTGAAGGTGTGGCACGCCTGGAGCACGCTCTCCACTACGCCATCGACATGATACTTCTCGCACATGGCCAGCGTGTTTTCCATACGACCGTCGTTGGGCGTCATGACCGAGCAGTTGATATCCAGGTAGCGGTCGGCGATGGCGCGCAGGATGTCGGGAGCCTCCGGATCGATCATCATGGCCGCCGTGCGCTCGCCCGAGCAGTCGTCCATGCACACGACCACACCGCCGTTGGACTCGATGGTGCGACCGATCTTATTGATCACGCCACCCACCGGGCAGCCGGTGATCAGAATGCGCTTGGCATCCGCCGCAACCGGACGCTCGCCCGCGTCGTAGGCCTCGCGCAGCTTGGCAACCTTTTGCTCCAGCTGCTGCGTATAAGCCTCGATATCAAAGCTAAACGTACCGGCAAACATGGTGCTCATCAGGTCGACACCGCTCATGGCCGCAGGCTGGTTGGCCTGAAGCGCAAACATCTCGAGCTGCGCCGCACGCAGACGGTTGCGACGTCGGACGGCAGCGCGCAGATCATCGTCGGTAATCGTGATGCCGTAGAAGCCCTCGAGCTCCTCCTTGAGCAGGCGGCACTCCTCGTACCAGCCTTCACGCTCGTAGGCACGATCGCGACCCTGCGGAAGATGCAGAATGTGCGTGCGCTTGAGCTCGTTGAGTAGCTCGTACATCTTCTTCTTGCCGTCGCAGGTGGTCTCGCCGATGATCATATCGCTAAAGTACGTAAACGGGCACTTTTGCGAGTAGGCAAAACCGTACGTCGACTTGATGAGCGGGCAGAGGTTTGCCGGCAGCACCTTCTCGGCCTCGGGAATCACCTCATCGGACGTACCGCACAAGGCCACACTTGCAGCGCCCGCGGCATCGATAATCTCGAGCGGCGTATAGCTGCACAAAAAGCCGACCAGGCGATTACCCGCCTGCTTGTAATCCTTGACGCGAATAAACGCCGCCTTGCGTTGCTCGTTGAACTCCTCAAACGTGCGCGGCAACGGCTGCTCCATATTTTCCGACATATAACTCCTTAACAAACCTTTTGACCAACCAAGGAAACGGCTTTCCCAGGAGCCCAAGGTTGCCGTGAAAGAGAAGCGCCGCGTATTTTGGTACGTAAGCGACGGTTTGAACGGCAAGATCGGGTGCCTGGGGAAGCCGCCGGAACGGATACCCCTAAATGGTTTCCAAGAAAGCCTCGATCCTGGTTTGCAGTTGGCCTGCATCCTCGCCGGCGTAGTCGGTCGTGATGTGCATAAACGGAATGCCGGCTTCCTCGGCGGCCTTCTCCACGACAAACGACTCCATCTCGTAAAGCGTGCAGAACTGCAGGGCCACGTCGACGATGCCGTCGGCATGCAGGTCCTTGGCCATCTGGACAATATCCTTCATACGCTGGTCGTTGGGCGTAAAGACGGCGCAGTTGATCTTAAAGTAGCGTTCGGCGATGGCGTCGAGCATCTCGTCAACCGTCTCACCGGACTCGTCAACCAGATCCTTGTAGTAGCGCGAGCCCGTGCAGGACTCCTCGCCGACCACAACGCCACCGGCCTTCTCGATGAGGTTGAACAGCTTCCAGTTGGGCACGGCCATGGGCGTGCCGGTGTACAGGATGCGCTTGGTCCCCTTGGGCGCCACGCCCTCGCCGGCCTCGACACGCTGCTCGCACTCAGCCGCCATATCGTTAATGGCTCCGGTCAGACGCGGCGTGTCGTCCATAAAGGCGGCCTGGACGGTCAGCAGGCTGTCGAGACCGCTGATGGGCGCAGGGTCGGCAGAGCGCGTGGCAGCGAGGCGCTGCAGGGCACGTCGCTTCTCATTGACGGCGTGGATGGCGGCCTTCAGACGCTCAGGCGTGATCGTGACGCCGCACTCTTCCTCGATCTTGGCGGCGAGTTTCTTGACCTCGGCCTTCCAGGTCACGAGCGTCGACTCGTCGTGCACGTTGGGAATATCCATGACGTACATGTTCTTTTGTGTTGCAAAAAACTCGTAGGCCTTCTTCTTGCCATCGCAGGTGTTCTCGCCTACCACCAGGTCACTCGACTCAATGTAGGGGCAGACCTCGCCCAGCTTAAAGCCGGCAAAGCTCTTGATGAGCGGGCAGGTGTTGCGCGGCAGGTGCTCCTCGACCTTATCGGTTGCCCAATCGGCACCCGAGCACAGGCCCACGGGAATACCGTCACAGGCAAGTACGATCTCCTCGGGCACGTACACGCAGAACGAACCGACGATCTTGGTGGCCTCGCCGGCCTCCTTCTTGTCGAGCATCTCCTTAATACGGCCGCTATGGATGTTGGTGGCCACAAAGTCCAGGTAGGACGTGGACTTGGGGCGATTGTTCTGCGTCAGGAACATGTCGCCGTACATCTGGCCCACGGCGCCCAGCAGCATGTCGTGATCGGCAAGATTCATGCCGAGGGTCTCCCACATCGGATGGAAATCGAATTCTTCAGCCATAACGGTTCCCCTCTCGAACCAAAAATGAATAGCTACGGTATTGCTGCACGGTGGGTGGCGAAAACCCAGCCGCGCCTAAACCCGGAATTTTGGGGAACCTGCTTTGCGGTCGATTATTTAGTTGTGCGTCGTCTCTCCCGGAGCCGTGAACATACCTGCTCATATGCGGCTCCGAGCCATATATAGGGCACGCGCGGCAACGCGGCGAATGTATGTCGTCTGCGGCATGTGCGCACCCTCCTTTACAAGTTGAGGTCAACTATATCAACGGTCGTCGACCATGCGAACGCCGTTGACATTCGTACGACAGCGCCGTGTGTCGTCGTTTAATAAATAATTATCTTGATTGATAAGAGTTTGTCATCCCTCATTCGGCGAGCGGCAAGGCAAAGCCGCCGAGGCTTATATCCCCGACGGCATTACCCGGCGCTATCGACAAACCAAGTGGATCCTACTCGCATCGAAGTGCATGCACAGCGTCTCGCCTGCTTGCGGTAGCTCATCGACAGGCACGCCCACTTTGTTGACCTTCCACTGCAGGCGCGTCGGCGCGTCGGCGCGCGGCACGTCCAGCAACACCAGCCGCTCAAAGCGCGAATCGCTCACACGGGCCACGTGCAAATCGTAGCTGTTGCGACCTCGTTCCACGCGATTGTCAACATGGAAGTAGCTTGCGCGAACGCCCAGGTACGCCACATTATCGGGAACCGCGCGACCTACGTTAAAGGTCATGCCCCAGTCGAGGGCCTCAACTTCTTCGTCGCCGATCTTGCGCGCCCGGCTTGTGTTCTTGCAGCCCGTCAGGCGCAGCGCCGCCAGCGTCTGCGGACGGCGGACCACGTCCTCGACGGAGCCGGTCTCCTCAACATGCCCGTCGTGCACCACGCAGATGCGCCCGCACAGGCGGCACGCCTCGTCGATGTCGTGGCTCACGTAGAGCACGGTGCGGTTGCATACATCGAACAGGTCGAGCATGTTCTGCTCGAGCGCGCTCTTAAGATAGGAATCGAGCGCGCTCATGGGCTCGTCGAACATAAAGATGCCCGGATGTGCCGCCACCATGCGGGCAAGCGCCACGCGTTGTTGCTGGCCACCCGAGAGCCGCGCGGGATAACGGTCGGCGAAATCGGCCAGGCCAAAGATGCCCAGGTAGCGCTCAGCAAGTTTTTTACGCGCCGCGGCGTCGCCCGCATCCTTTACGCCGGCGCATACGTTATCGGCCACCGTCATGTTGGGAAACAGCTGATAGTTTTGGAACAACAGGGCACATTTGCGCTCCTGGGGCGACAGGTCGATGCCTGCCGCCGAGTCAAAAAAGGTCACACCGTTGACGACGATCTTGCCCACGTCGGGCGTCTCCACGCCGGCAATGCAGCGCAGCGTGCAGCTCTTGCCGCAACCCGAGGCGCCCAGCAGCGCCACACGCTCCTCGCCGGCCTCAAGCTGCATGTCGAGCATAAACCCGGGATAGCGCTTTTTGATATCCAGAACGAGCGACATGGCCTATCGACTTCCCTTCGCGACCGCGTCATCGCGCATAAGCCCGGCCAGCGCCTCGCGATCGATTCGCAGGGCATCGCCGCCCGCCGGGTCGAGCGAATCACCCTGTCCGGCGAGGTCTTTGGCCTGCTTGCGCCCCGCATGGGAAAGGCCCCGCTCGCGATACTTTTGCGAATGCGCCGTGTACATGTTGATGAATAGGATGACCAGGAAACTGAACGCAATCACAACGGCGACCCAAAAGAGGGCCACCGAGGTGTTGCCGCCCATCCACTCAAAGTAAATCGCAATGGGGATGGTCTGCGTAATGCCGGCGTAGTTGCCCGCAAAGAACAGCGTGCAGCCAAACTCTCCCATCGCGCGGGCAAAGGCGAGGACCGTACCAGCGGCAATAGAAGGCCACCCAAGCGGCATCATAAGCTTGGCAAAGATGCGACGCTCGGACCATCCCAGGGTTCGCGCGGCGTCAAGCATCTGCGTGTCGAGGCTCTCAAAGGCGCCGAGCGCCGTACGGTAGACCAGGGGGAACGATACCACCACGGCAGAGATCACCGCCGCCGGCCACGTAAAGACAATCGAGACGCCGTGCGCAATCAGCCACTGGCCCACCCCGGTCGAGCGACCAAACAGCATAAGCAGCAAAAAGCCGCAGACCGTGGGCGGCAACACCATGGGGATGGTAAAGACCGAGTCGAGCAGGCCCTTGATGCGACTCGAGGTACCCATAGTCTTCCACGCGGCGAACAGGCCCAGCGCAAGGGAGATCACCAGGGCAAGGCCGCTCGTTTTAATGGACACCCAAAACGGGCGATAGTCGATGTCGCCCAAAAAGGAGACCAGAGAGGTCAAGGGCCCTTGCTCATCCCGCAACATGACAGACGACGCCTCTACCATTTGAGCGCTATCAAGCCAACGCGCGCCGCCCTTGGCATCACCCGAGGCTGATGCAATCACCACATAGCGGTCCCCATCCGCACCGCGCTCGTCAAAGCCATAGGTATACCCACCGGCATCAAACGTTGTTTCCGCCGTGACATACCAAGGAAGATTCACGTCCCCTAGCTGCGCACCTCCCATGCAGTTTGCGCTGTCGAGCTTACAGACGAGGGCCTTGAGACCCGATACGCACTCGTTATCCTGCGGATCCAACCCATACTTCTCGACCGCCTTGGGCGACATCCACACCACAACGCGATCGGCGGCAGGCGCCACTACAAGGTCCACGTCCTCGTCAACGGGAAACCGGTAGCCCTCAGGCTGGCCCTCCATGGCACGAGCGGTCCCCTTGGCCAACCGCTCAAAACCTTCGATCCCATAGGAAAGCCCATGAGCGGTCGCAGCAACCTGGGCCCCGTGCTCAGCGTCCCCGGCAAACGCAAATCCCGGCACCCAGCAAAGCGCGAAGGTCAAAGCACAGGCGACAAGCATGCGGAATCTATTAAGCACGAAAAGCTCCAAGCGAATACAAGGACGAAGTGAAAAACAAAACGATGGAATTATCGCGCCAAGCCGCACTACGCGGAAAGCTCAAAGCCGTACTTGGCCCAAATCTTCTGGGCCTTCTTGTTGGTCAGGCAGAAGTCGATGAACGCCTTGGCCTTGTCGGCGTGCTCGGAGCTCTCGGCAACGGCACCCGGGTACACGATGGGCTTGTGCGAGTCCTCGGGGCACACAAAGGCTTCCTCGATGCCGTCGTAGCGGAAGATGTCGGAGCTGTAGACAAAACCGGCCACGCAGTCGCCCGTAGAGACGTAAGACGCAGCAGTGCCGACCTTGTCGGCCAGGGCCACCTTGTCGGCGATCTCGGGAGCATACTCGCCGTCGTCGCCCTCGGTACCGGTGTAGAGGCCCACGGAGGCCAGGGCCTGGTTGGCGTACTTGCCGGCGGGGACGGTCTTGGCGTCGCCAATGGCAATCTTACCGTCCAGATTCGCGACGTCGGCGATGGCCTCGACCTTAGTATCGGAGCCCTCGGCGCGAATGATCACGAGGTCGTTGACGAACATGTCCTCACGCGTGTCGGCATCGACGAGCTCGGCGGCTTCGGCGTCGTCCATGGTGCCCTTGGAGGCCGTGATGAGCACGTCGACGGCGGCACCGGCACGCATCTGCTCAACGAGGTCGCCGGAGGCCTTAAACTGCGTGTCGGCAAAGGTGGTGCCGGTCTGCCCGGTGTAGAGCTCCTGAACCTCGGGCAGGGCCTTCTCGAGCGAGTTGGCGGCAAAGACCTGCAGCTCGACAGCTTTCTTGGAAGATGCCTTAGCAGAACCGGCATCGGATCCGGCCGGCTCGGACGTCTTGCTGCCCGAGCAACCGGCAAGACCAAGGCCGGCAGCGGCGACAGCAGAAAGTGAGACGAATCCGCGGCGAGAAACCAAATCGAACATATTCAACCCTTTCGGATCTTGTGCCCGGGTACCCCACCGCGGGCTTTAATCTGCAATCAGCTTATACTTCTGCGCGAATAATGATTATGAGAAATTATTCTCTCCAGAGAATATAGTTTCAAGTTACCGTGCACCTCGGTGTCGCTTCGGCGGAAAACAAAAGCGGAGCGACCGATAAGGTCGCCCCGCCGCAGGTAAACCGCTTAGTTGGTATGTCCGCCGCCCGCTGTCATCTGAGCCGCATGCTCCAGCTGGTCCGCTATGGCCTCCCAGCTTTCGCGGGCGGCCTTCGTAGAACCGGGATAGTTTACGACAAGTGTATGACCTCGTTGCATGCAAATAGCACGCGAGAGCATGGCACGGCGCGTCTTGGTCATCGAATACGCGCGGATTGCCTCTGCAATACCCGGCACATCGCGGTCGCAGACGGAACGCGTCGCCTCGGGCGTTACATCGCGCATCGAAAGCCCCGTGCCGCCGCAGGTGAGCACGACATTGGCGTGGCACTCATCGGCGGCTTCCACAATGGCATCACCGATCTCGCTGACGTCGTCGCGCACGACCACATGTGAGGCGACCGTCCAGCCCTGTGCCTCGATAAGTTCCTCGAGTGCGGCTCCAGCCTCGTCCTGGGCAAGATCGCGCGTATCCGAGCACGTCACAATCGAAATCTTCAGCTCCATAGCATTCCTCCTACAACACGGCGCCCTCGGGCAGGTCGACGCGAACAACGTCCACGGCATCGCCCGCCTTGAACTCGCACGGTCCTTCGTCAATACGCAGTAGACAGTTGGCCCGCTGCATCGTGCCGAGCAGCGCCGAATTCTGTGTCTTAGCCTCGGTCACCAACAGCTCACCGGTCTCGAAGTCGCGCAAAACCGTGGCGCGATCGAAGAAGCGGCGATGCTGTCGCTTTTTCACGCCGTGTGTGAGCGTCGCCTGCTGCACGGGACGCGCAACCTCGGCAAAGCCGCGCATCTTGCGAATCGCCGGACGGGCAAGCATCTCAAAGCCCACATACGCCGCGGCCGGATTGCCCGAAAGCCCCAGGTAGGGCTTACCCCCGAGCAAGCCAAACGTGATGGCCTTACCCGGACGCATCGAGATGCGATCGAACAGTACCTCGCCCTCGCGCCGGACGAGCGCCGTCACGAAATCGTAATCGCCCGCCGAGGCGCCACCGCTCGTAATGACAAAGTCGCACTCCTGCACGGCACGATGCACGAGCTCGGCGATCGCTTGCTCATCATCGGGCGCAATGCCGTAGAACACGGGCTCGGCGCCGGCATCGAGTGCTTCGGCCATCAACGCCGACGAGTTGGAATCGCGAATCTGCCCGTGCGTCGGCAGCTCACCCGGCGCAACCAGCTCCGTGCCCAGCGAGATGATGCCCACACGTGGGGCAGCGTGCACCTTCACGCTCGCGTATCCGGCGCTTGCCAGCAGACCCGCGCCCGCCGGAGCCACAACCTCGCCGGCGTGCATCACAACATCGCCGGCATGGGCCTCCTCGGCGGCAGAGCGAACATTCTCCCCCACCTTGGCCGGCGCCGAGAACCTCACACGCGAGCCCTCGTTGCCGTCACCGTCGAGCACATCAACGATCTCGTACTTCACCACGGCATCGGCACCTTCGGGTACCGGCGCGCCCGTCATGATGCGGACTGTCTCGCCCGCGCCGATTGCGCCCTCAAACACATGGCCCGCGGCCTCGTGTCCGATAACGTCGAGCATCACCGGCGCCTCGCCAGATGCCTGCGCCAAGTCCGCCGAGCGCACGGCATATCCGTCCATAGCGCTGTTGGCAAACGGCGAGATGTCGATATCGGCCACCGCATCCTCGGCCAAGGGAAGACCGGTGGCCTGCCACACGGGAATCTCGACGAGATCGGTCGGAGCAACGTGCGACAGAACAATCGACTGCGCGTCCTCCAGCGGAATGAGTTTCTCTGCCATATGCACCTCTTAATGCCACGGCGCACAACAGGGGCGCCGATTCTTTATGCTTGTCTCAGTATAATCCCCCGACGCACGACCGCGACTCGGCCTGTACCCGCAAATACACCTGTCGGTTGCAGGCCGCGAAACAGAATGGAAACCAACCCACCGGCTCGTCGCGTTTACCGCGTTTTATAATGCTTGCGTTGCAACCTAAAAGAGGAACGTATGGCTCATAACGACAAAACCGAAAGCGCAAACGAAACGCAGGATCATTCCCAGCCGCTCGACGATGGCGGCTTTTTCTCCCTGAACGACGTCATCACGGCAGGCAGGCATCAGCTCACCCGCTCTGAGCATCTCTTGGCTGCCGACACGCGCCGCAACGCCCGCAACCTACTCGCGAGCGCCAAGTTGCTCGCACTCGTCGTCATCGTCTCGCTCGCCATGGGCGTTGCCGCTTGGGCGTTTTTGGCCTCGCTGAATATCGCGACCGACTATCGTGAGCACCATGCGTGGATTTACGCGCTGCTTCCCGTTGTGGGCATGGCCACCGCATGGGTGTACAAAAACCACGGTCTTGCCGCCAAGCGCGGCAACAACCTGGTCATCGACTCCGCTCTGGGCACGCGCCTCATCCATATGCGCATGGCCGTCCTCACGTTTGTGTGCTCCACGCTCACGCACCTAACGGGCGGATCGGCCGGTCGCGAGGGAGCCGCGGTGCAGATCGGCGGCACCATCGCCAGCAACATCTCGAGCCTCGCCCACCTCAAAAAGCATGACCATCACGACCTCATGCTCGCCGGCATCTCGTCGGCCTTTGGCGCCGTATTCGGTTCGCCCCTTGCCGGAGCTTTCTTTGGCATGGAGATGTGCTTTATCGGCAAGATCGACTACACCGCGGGCATCTACTGCCTGGTCGCCTCGTTTACCGGCTACTTTACATCACTCGCCCTGGGTACCGAGTACGAGGCGAATATCATCGCCAGCGTTCCCGCTATGACGCCCAAAACGGTTGTCATCGTTGTTATCAGCGCCATTATCTTCGGTCTGACTGCACGCCTCTTTGCCTGGTCGGTTCGAACCGTCAAGAGCCTGTACGGTCGCTTTATCACCAATTACCTCATTCGCGCACTCATAGGCGCACTCGTGGTTTTGGCCGCCTATGCCCTCCTCGACGCCTGGGACTACGCCGGCCTTTCCACGTGGCTTTCCGGCGCCGGTTTTGCCGGCAACACCACCCTGGCGGACGCAGCCATCAAGTTGGTCGTCACAGCGCTCACCCTTGGAGCCGGCTTCCAAGGCGGCGAGGTCACGCCCCTGTTTGGTATCGGTGCGGCGCTCGGCGGCTGGATCGGTTGCCTCACCGGGCTCGACCCCAGTTTTCTGGCGGCTCTCGGCATGCTCGGCGTGTTCTGCGCCGGCCTCAACGTGCCCATCACCACCTGCATGATGGCCATCGACCTGTTCCACGGCACGGCAGCCGGGTTCTTTGTCATCGTGGCCTTTATCAGCTACCTAACCGCCGGACACCGCGGCGTATACCCCGCCCAGCGCATCATCTCGCCCAAGCGCCGTTCGCTTATTGTGGATGAGGGCGGTACGGTAGCGGATGCTATCGAGCGCCACAACGACCTGATAGAGTAGACGTAAGTATTCGACGTGCAGCCACAATCGGGGGCAATTAGACCTGAGCGCGACCGCACCGTCACGTCATACGCCGGGAGTCGCCCCATGCACGCAACTGATTTTGGCCGCACGCTCATCATCGCCAACCCAGCAGCCCAATCGGGTGCGGCGCACGAAGTTGCCGAGCGCCTGCAACGCTTTTTGGATATGACCGCGCGAGCATCCCAGTTTGACCTGGTGCTGACCGAGCGCATGGGACACGCCAAGGAGCTGGCCGCACAGGCTCAGGGCTATCGCACCGTTATCGCCCTTGGCGGTGACGGCGTGATTCACGAGGTCGTCAACGGGCTTATGACGCAAGAGGAGGACGCCCGCCCCGCTCTTGCCATCCTACCCGTGGGCTCTGGCAACGATTTTGCCCAAACGCTCGGCATCGACGATTTCTCCGGTAAGGATTTTGGCGCGCTGCTCAACTGTGAGCTGCAGCGTCAGGACATCGGGCGAATTCGCTCGTGGAGCCCTGCGAGCGGCAGCGGCGAGGCTACCGTTGAGTACTACGACCAGACGCTTTCGGTCGGCATCGATGCCGCCATCGGCCTTGGCACCACCGAGCTGCGCAAAAAGACCGGCTTGACGGGCGCGCCGCTCTACACCCTCTCGGGACTTGAGCAGTTTGGCCTACGTTATCGCAACTACCCCATGACAGTCAGCTTTGACGGGGCGCCTGCCGAGCGCGTGAGGGCGATCATCATGGCGATTCAGCTGGGTCCTACCTATGGCTCGGGCTATCGCATCTGTCCCGACGCCGACCCCTGTGACGGTATATTCGACGTCTGCTACGCCTGCGGCCCCGTTCCGCGCGCGGTCGCGCTTCCCATGTTCCTTTCGGCCAAAGATGGCCACCATACCAAGTTGCCGCCGGTTCGCATGCGCCGCTGCCGCCATGCCGAGCTTACCTTTGAGGAGCCCGACTACCCCATCCAGGCCGACGGCGAGCCCGTTGTCGCCTCACGCATCGAGGTCGACATCCTCGCCGGCGCCCTCGAGGTCTGGCACCCCACCCGCTAACCCCACCTAAGTTGCGGTGAAATAGGGACTGTTTATGCAGCAAAAGCCGCAAAACAGTCCCTATTTCACCGCAACTTATGAGGAGGCTATTCGTCGCTGCCCGGTTTGCGACGGTTGGCCTTTTTAATGGCGTTGAAGTGCTTGTCATTAAGCCTGCGCTGGCGAGAGCGCTGAGGCACCTTGGTCTTTACGCGTCGACGCGGTGGACGCCCGCGACGCTCAAGCTCAGCGCGCAGCTTACGCAGGCAGCTCGCGCGATTCTGAAACTGGCTGCGGCTCTCACGCGCCGTCACGACAATCCCCGTGGGCCCATGTTTCATGCGCACCGCCGAGTCCGTCGTGTTCACGCCCTGTCCGCCCGGACCTGTCGCGCGAACCACCTGCACCTCGCAATCGCGCGCCAACTCCTCGACCGACATCTCGGCATAGCGCGCATACTCGCGCCATCCCATCTTGTTCTCATCCATATCAACACCTCCCCTCATAAAAAATGTGACAAAGGGAAAGTCCCTTTGTCACATCGCATACCAATCGCTTGTGTTGCGCGCTTAGGCGAAGGTGATCTCGCCGGTATCGCAGTCCATATCGGCGATACGGGCTAGGCTTTCAACGCGGAAGCCACGCTCGCGGAGCTTATCGCCACCGCCCTGGAAGCCCTTCTCCACCGCAATGCCAATGCCGGATACCTCGGCACCTGCAGCCTCGCAGATCTTGATAAGACCCTCGAGCGCGCAGCCGTTGGCCAAAAAGTCGTCGATGATCAGGACCTTGTCGCCCTCGGACAGGAAACGCTTGCCGACGATGACCGGGTACTCCTTCTGCTTGGTAAAGGAGTAGATGGTCGTGGCATACTGCTCGCCGTCGAGGTTGATGGACTGCGCCTTCTTGGCAAAGACCACCGGCACGCCGCCAAAATGCTGGGCTGCAATGCAAGCCATGCCAATGCCCGAAGCCTCGATCGTCAGGATCTTGTTGATCTCGACACCCTCGAACAGACGGGCCCACTCGGCGCCCATGTGGTCGAACAGCTCAACGTCGCATTGGTGGTTGAGGAAGGCATCGACCTTAAGGACGTTACCGGCCTTTACGATGCCGTCATGGCGAATACGATCCTCAAGCTCCTGCATGGCGCAACCCCTTCTCGCGGCAACGATACCGCGCGATTAATAAACGTTGTTCGATAGTCTACCACGGACCGACCCCCGCCCGCCCCACAAGCCGCATCGCACCACAAACCAGTCTTTTTGGGACGGCGCGAATCGTGGCAGGCAGCCTCCCAACACGCTAATGGCGGGCGCTCATCTTCACCAAACGCACCATGGCAAGCGCAAAGCCCACGGCGGCCACAACCATGAGCACGTAGAACACCGAGCGAAAGCCGAATAGGAATACATCCGGACGGCCTGCAACAAAACTGGTCACGGCCTCGCCCATCGCCACGCTCATCTGCCCATACAGGATATTCGACGCCACCGTAATGCCGAGTGCCATGCCGGCATAGCGTGCCAAACTGCCCAAGCTGCCCGCAAAGCCGAGTGCTTCGCGCGGGGCCGAGCCCATATACAACGAGTTGTTGGGGCTCTGGAAAATCGACGTACCGCACGACATAAACGCGACGCAGCACACGATCACGGGGATAGAAGAGTGCTCGTCGAGCGTGCTTACCGCAAAAAGACCGCACACGTACACGCCCAGGCCGACCGCCGTGGGGCCCTCGCATCCAACACGGTCCGAAACCGTACCCGATAGCGGACCGATAAAGGCATTCACCATCGGCAGCGCCAAAAAGAGCAATCCGGAAATGTCGGAACCAAAGCCGTGGGCGTCCTGAAAATAGAACGGCAGGATAAACTCGGATGCGCCAATACCAACGAACACAATGAGCATGCAGGCAAGGTTGATGGTGAAGGCCGAATTTGCAAAGCAGCGACGAGCGGCCTCGGCAAGGGGCATGGGGCGTTCGCCGACCTCTGGCCAAACATGCGGCAGTGTGTAGAGCCCCACGATAAACGAGATCACGCCAATAGGCAGGTTGATGAGGAAGATACTCTCCCAGGGAAAGCTTGCCACCAGCATGCCGCCGAGCACGGGGCCACACATCATGCCGAGGGCCACAAAGGTCGCGAGAATACCCATGGCACGACCGCGCTCGCGCGCCGGAAACGACTCGGTGATGATGCCCATGTTGTTAGCCATGGCCGCCGCGCAACCGACGCCCTGAACAATGCGTGCCAGGATAAGAACCTCGAGCGAACCCGAAAGGCCGCAAAGCAGCGAGCCGGCCGTAAAAACGATTACGCCCAGCTGGAATACGCCCACCTTGCCGCGCACGTCGCCCAAGCGGCCAAACGGCAGCATAGCCACGCATGTCGCAAGCAGGTACACCGAGCTCACCAGCTGGATGCGGTCGAGGCCCACGCCCAGCTCCTTTTGCATCACGGGCAACGCCACGGTCACGACGGTCGAATCCAGACACGACATAAACGTCATGATGAGCACGGTAAACAGAATCGCCCATTTGTTCTTGCCATGGGTGTCGCCCTCAAGGGCAATGTGCTCGCGGCGCAGCTGCTCTGCGGTTTTCTCCATATCCATCCTTTCGAGTGGCGCAAGGCAAAAACGGGGCCCCAATCGCCAGCAAACAGCCGCGATTGGGGCCCCGCCTACGGAATCGGAACGAAAGGTCGCCGAAGCTTTCTGCCAGCATCGGCGCCTTATGCGAACGCTAGCCTAGCACTGCTCGAGTGCCTGCTCAAGGTCGGCAATCAAGTCGGCCGTGTCCTCGAGGCCGCACGACAGGCGTACCATATCGGCGGAGATGCCACAGGCGATGAGCTCCTCATCGTTCATCTGGCGGTGCGTGGCATTAGCGGGATGCAGGCAGCAAGTGCGGGCGTCGGCCACATGCGTGGCGATCTGGGCGAGCTTAAGGCTCTTCATAAAGGTCTCAGCCGCCGCGCGACCACCGTTAAAGCCAAAGCTCACAACGCCGCAGGTACCGTTGGGCATGTACTTCTGAGCGATGTCATAGTACTTATCGCCCTCTAGGCCCGGATAGCTCACGAAGCGTACCTTGGGATGACTCTGCAGGAACTTGGCAACGGCCAGGCCGTTCTCACAATGACGCGGCATGCGCACATGCAGGCTCTCGAGCGAGCTGTTCAGGAAGAAGGCCGCCTGCGGGTTCTGCATGGGGCCGAGGTCGCGCATGAGCTGCGCGGTGGCCTTGGTAATGAAGGCGCCCTCGCGACCGAACTTCTTGGCATACGTCACGCCGTGGTAGCTCTCGTCGGGCGTGGTGAGACCCGGGAACTTATCCGCATGGGCCATCCAGTCAAACTGGCCGTGGTCAACGATCACGCCGCCCAGGTAGGCAGCATGTCCATCCATGTACTTGGTGGTGGAGTGCGTAACGATGTCGGCGCCCCACTCAAAGGGACGGCACATCACGGGCGTCGGGAAGGTGTTGTCGACCATCAGCGGCACGCCGTGGTCGTGCGCGGCCTTGGCAAAGCGCTCAATATCGAGCACGGCGAGGGCGGGATTGGCGATCGTCTCGCCAAAGACGAGCTTGGTATTGGGCTCAAAGGCTGCCTCGAGCTCCTCATCAGTGCAGTCGGGGGCGACGAACGTGCAGGTCACGCCCATGCGGCCCATGGTGTGGGCGAGCAGGTTATACGTACCGCCGTAAATGGCAGAACTCGCGACCACATGATCGCCGGCACCGGCCACGTTAAAGATCGCGAGGAAATTCGCAGCCATGCCCGAGCTCGTGAGCATCGCGGCAGTGCCTCCCTCCATCTCGCAGATCTTGGCGGCAACCAGATCGCACGTGGGGTTCTGCAGACGGCTGTAGAAGTAGCCCGACTCCTCTAGGTCAAACAGCTTGCCCATGTGCTCGGACGTGTCGTATTTCCACGTGGTGGACTGGTAGATGGGCACCTGGCGCGGCTCGGCATCTCCCGGGTGATAGCCGCCCTGGACACATGTAGTACCGATGGTCTGCTCGCTCATATCTAGCTCCCTTGCCTGGGTTACGTTTTATTCGGTTCACAATACCGCTACCCTGCACCCCTCTCAACCCATCCCCAAGGTAGGTTAAGGGACAAATTGATCAGGGGTATTTATCTCAAGCCTTGGGCATTTGTTCGATAGATAAAAACGAGGCATACATGAAGCTCTCGATGATTGCATGCCCCGTCACGGGTACCATAGGCAGGTACACCGTGACCAAGGAGACAACGATGAAGCAAATCGATACGGCCCAGCTCGACATCACCGCCTGTCAGGCTCAGGCTGCCGAATACCACGCCCGTGGCTTTAACTGCGCCCAGGCCGTCGCCTGCACGCTCGCACCTGCCGTCGGGCTCGACCCCCAGACCGCCTTTACCCTCACCGAGGGCTTTGGCGCCGGCATGGGCGGCATGACCGAAACCTGCGGTGCCATCTCGGGCGCCGTGGCCATCATGGGCTTTGTGATGAGCGACGGCATGGAAAACCCCAAGACCAAGGGCCAGACCTACAAGCTGTCGCGCGAGATTGCCAAGCGATTTGGCGAGAAGAACACGACGACCGTCTGCGGCACGCTCAAGGGCATCGGATCGGACAAGGGTCCGCTCCGCAGCTGCCCTGGCTGCATCGACGATGCCGTCGCGATCGCCTGCGATGTGCTAAAGCAGCTCGCCGAGTAAACGGCAGCAACGGAAAAACAAAGGCCGGCGTGCGCTTGGGATCCATCCAAAAGTACGCTGGCCGTCGCCGTTAGAACTCGGCAAATTCGGGGGCGCCGACCTCAATCTCCTCGCGCCCCGCCATAAGCTCGCGCATCTTAGCGCAAAACGGCTCCTGCTCCCCCGCCTTAAACACCAAATGAATCGTCACGGCATCCGCGTAATCGGTATCCGAAACCTTGGCGCCCGAATCCTGCGCCAGGCGAAGCACCTGTTCGTATTGCGGATAGGCCACATGAACATCAACGGGCACAACGCTCGTCATCTCAACGATCTGTCCGGCCTCCTGAGCCGCGGCCACCGCCGCCTGCGTCGCCGCGGTATAGGCGCGCACCAAGCCACCGGGCCCTAACAGCGTGCCACCAAAATAGCGCGTCACTACGCAGCAAACATTTTTGAGTTCCGCGCCACGCAACACCTCGAGCGTCGGCATACCGCTCGTGCGGCTCGGCTCACCATCATCGCTCTGGCGCTCGCGTCCATCGACTAAAATCCACGCGGGAACATTGTGTCGAGCGTCGTAATGACGCTTGCGAACCATCTCGATAAAGGCATTCGCCTCATCCTCGGACTCAATATGGACCAGTTGGGCAATAAAACGGCTCTTGCGGTCCACAAACTCGCCCGAAGCCTCAATATTCGATTGCAGAGTAAAATAGCTGTCCAACAAAGCCCCTCAACAACAAGCAAAGCAACAAACAGCCTCAATAATACGGCAAAGACAGAACCGTTGTCCTCGCCGACAAGAACGGAAACGCCAATAATGCCGTCACCAACAGACACTATGACCCAATCCGAGGGCACTAAAAAGATAGGAGCCCCCGCTCGTGACCGCGGGTCGGGGCTGCGACAATGATGTTGAAGTGCCATAGGCGCAGCCGCGCCGCAACGAGGTTGGGAGGCTCCCATGCCAAAGTATTCTACCGCGTTCGGGATGGACGTCCACCTGAGGTCGACCACCGTCTGCGCCCTCGACGCGGACACCGGCGAGGCCGTGACGAGGAGGTTCCCCGGCAACCCCTGGGGCGAGATCGCCGGGTGGATGGATGGGTTCCCCGGGCCGTCGCTCGCGGCCTACGAGAGCGGCTACCTCGGCTTCGCCCCGCAAAGGGAGCTCGCCGGGCTCGGCGTCGAGTGCGTCGTCGCCGCGGTCTCGAAGATCCCCAGGTCGGCCGCCGACTCGGCCTCCAAGAACGACAGGAACGACGCCGCCAGGATGGCCAAGGCGATACTCGCCCACGACATCTCCCCCGTATGGATCCCCTCCCCCGAGGTCGAAGGCATCAGGGACCTCGCCGGCGCCTACGACGGGGCGACCGCGCGCCTGGCGACCGCCAAGCAGCGGCTGCTCGCCTTCCTCGCAAAGCGAGGGTTCGTCTACGGCGGCACCACGCCCGCCGGCAACCCGAGGAAGTACTGGACCTACGACTTCCTGAGGTGGCTCGACAAGGTCAGGCCGGAGGACGATGGCGGGGTTCGGACGCTCGCCGCCCTGAGGAACGAGGTCGAGGCCGCGGCGGAGGCCCGGGCGGACCTGCTCTCCGAGTACAGGGCCGCCGTGGATGCCAGCCCGATCGCCGCGGAGGTGGCCGCCCTCCAGTCGATCAAGGGCTGCGCCTTCGCGCTGGCCGCGGCCTTCTCGGCCGAGGTCGGCGACTTCACGAGGTTCCGTTCCGGAAGGCAGGTCACGGCCTATTTCGGCCTCGCGCCGAGTCAGAGGTCGAGTGGCGACTCCGTGCGGCTCGGAGGCATCAGCGGTGCGGGCAACGCGCTCGTGAGGAAGCTGGCCGTTGAGGGTTCATGGTGCTACGCCGCGGCACGGCACCAGCCGAAGCTCATGCCAAGGGACACGGGCGTGCCCCTCGAGATAAGGATGCACGGGAGGAAGGGGTCCGAGCGCCTGCTCCGGCGCCGCGAGGAGATGCTCGCCCGCGGCGTGCCCGCGGCGAAGGCGAACGCCGCCACCGCCGCCGAGCTCGTGAGGTGGCTGTGGGCCCTCGGCGCGATGTGCCGGGAGGCAACCGAATAGACATAGCCCCCGTCCCGGCGAGCCGGGCAGCCTTCGGGGATACCCCCGCTTTCGCTGGGCGCGCGGCAGCGGCCGCATGCGCGTAGTCAGACTTGGGGAGCCCCGCCGAAGGAATGGAGTGCGGGCCGACAGAACGGTATCCGCGGATATGAGACTGAGCCGAAGGCGTCGACGACATGCCGGGGGCGGACCGGGACGGGTTCAACGGCAGGCCCCGCCGACCGATTGCAAGCGGTCGGCGGGGCCATTGTGGCTCTTGACAGCGGATTGGGTCATATGAGCGAGAACCCGTCAGCGCGAGCAAGGTGCCTTGAAAGACGAGGGCATTGACCTTATGGGCATGCCCGAAGGCTTGTAAGGCAGATTGCCGCGCTGACGGGTTCGCAGCGTCAACATAGTTGCCAAGTGGGCCTATAAGCCGGGTTCTGTCGTGAACGGTCATTTATCTTGTCTGCACGTTACCGTGCAGCTCCACGCACGCTACCCGAACGCGGACCGGGCCGGCCCATAGCGTTCCTATTCGCGCTTGCTCCGGATGGGGCTTGCCAAGCCGCCGTGTTGCCACGACGCTGGTGGTCTCTTACACCACCGTTTCAGCTTTTCCCTTTACGCCTTGCGGCGCAGGTGGGAGTCTTCTTTTCTGCGGCGCTTTCCGTCGGATCACTCCGCCCGGCCGTTAGCCGGCATCCCGCCCTCTGGAGCCCGGACTTTCCTCACGCGTACTGCAAGCAGCACATCGCGCGACCGTCTGGCCCACTCAGCAGTGCAAGAGTGTAACACACCGTTGCCGCAGGCAATGGCACAACGCAAACGCTCGACACGATAAACCAAGAACCGCCATGCGCTACAATGGTCCTGTCGATGGGCAACGTCGTCAGTCGAGACGCGACCGCGCTCCACACCCCTCCGTCTACTCGGTGTGTTCCCGTCTCCTCCCCGAGGCGGGATGTCGGCATTTTTTCATGCACCGACAACCAAATAGCTTGTGGATAGCATGGGCAGCATCATGCATCTCGGCACCAAATGCAAAAAGGGACCCGTCCATTGCGGACGGGTCCCTTAAAACAAGTGATCGTCAAACCGATTTACTCGGCGTCGGTCTCCTCGTCCTTCTTCTCGGAAGGCAGCGGGGTAACCTCGATCTCGACACCCAGAGTCTCAGCAGCGGACTTCATGGACAGGGAGATACGACGACGGTCGAGGTCGATCTCCATGACCTTGACCTGAACCTTGTCGCCCACATGGGTGACCTGAGAAGGCTGATCGACGTGCTTGTTGGCCATCTCGGAGATGTGCACCAGGCCCTCGATGCCCTCGCCCAGGTCGACGAAAGCGCCGAACGGGACAAGCTTGGTCACAGTGCCCTCGACGATAGCGCCGACGGGGTACTTCTTGACCAGTGCGCGCCACGGATCCTCGGTGGTCTGCTTGAGACCCAGGGAGATGCGCTCGCGGTTGAGATCGACGTCGAGAACCTCGACCTCGACCTCCTGGCCGACCTTGACAACCTCGGAAGGATGGTTGACGTGGTTCCAGGAGAGCTCGGAGATGTGGATGAGGCCGTCGATACCGCCGAGGTCGACGAAGGCGCCGAAGTCGACGATGGAGGAAACGGTGCCCTGGAGACGCATACCAGACTTGAGCTTGGACAGGATCTCGGAGCGCTCGGCCTTACGGGACTCCTCGAGCACGACGCGACGGGAGAGGACGACGTTGTTGCGGTTGCGGTCCATCTCGATGACGCGGGCCTCGATGCGGGTGCCCATGTAGGAGGTGAGGTCCTTGACGCGACGGAGGTCGACGAGGGAAGCGGGCAGGAAGCCACGCAGGCCGATGTCGAGGATCAGGCCGCCCTTGACAACCTCGATAACCTCGCCCTCGACGTTCTCGCCGGAGTTGAACTTCTCCTCGATGCGGTTCCAAGCACGCTCGTACTCGGCACGCTTCTTGGACAGGACCAGACGACCGTCCTTGTCCTCCTTCTGGAGAACCAGAGCCTCGATGGGATCACCGAGTGCAACGATGTCTGCAGGGTTAGCGTCCTTGCGGATGGACAGCTCGCGGACCGGGATAACGCCCTCGGACTTGAATCCGATGTCAACGAGCACCTCGTCATGCTCGATCTTAACGACAGTGCCGTTAACGAGATCGCCCTCATCAAAGTCGGTAATCGTACCGTCGATGAGGTTGTTCATCTCCTCCTCATTGACATCGTCAAGAGAGAAAATGGACGAGTTCTGAATCTCACTCAAAGGTGGACCCCTTTCGAACTACGGGGCCCCGATTGCTAGGACCTACAGAAGGGTGCGACAAGCACACAACGTTTAGGAACACTCGGGAGCCGACAGATACTAATGTGACGCTTATGCAATCACGTTCGTATAGGTTACGGGGAAATGAGTTCGATTTCAAGCGTGAACTGCGATTTTTTACTCGTGTGGAGACTTTTTCGTAATCTTATGAACACACGTCTCCGCAACTTGACGATAACCAGCCAGGCAATTGGCTTTGGGGTAAAGTATCCGGAGCCAACGACTCTAGATCAAATTTACGAGAAAGGTGCCCTCGTGCTCAAAGCAGTCGTTTTCGATATGGACGAAACGCTTCTTAGCATCAACCTCAACGCGTTCATCCTTCGCTATTTTAAGGATGTCTCTTCGATGCTCGCGGATATCGGGCGCCGCAGCCGCGGTGGCACGATGGCACGCCTCGGCACCATCCTGGTCGACCTCAACGCCAATCGCCGCAGCGGCACGGACAACCGCACCAATCTTGAGTTTTACCAAGAAGAGGTCGAGCGCCGATGCGGGATCCGACTCTCCGATCCCCTCATCTACGAGGCGTTTACCTACTATGACCGCGAAGTTCTTCCGTACAAGAACGACGATGTCATTAACGCCCACGCCATGCCGGGCGCACACGCCGCGCTCCAGGCCGTACAGGACGCAGGGCTGCGTTGTGCGCTCTTTACCAACCCCAGCTTTCCCCAGGGGGCCATCGAGTGCCGCATGGGTTGGGGCGACCTGGCCGACGCTCCCTTTGAGCTCGTCACGCACATGGGAAACACCACCCGCTGCAAGCCCGATGCCACCTACTATCTAGAGCAGCTTCAGGTGATGGGGCTCGAGCCGCACGAGGTCCTTATGGTGGGCAACGATCCCAAGCGCGACTTCCCGTCCCCCGATTGCGGCATCCAAACCGCCTTTGTGGGCCAAGGCAAGCCCAGCCGAGCCACCTGGCGCGGAACCATGGAAGACTTCGCCCGCGACTTTAACGCCGTAGTAGAGGCCTTCTACGAACACCAAGTAGCCGACGAACTGTCTTAACAGACCTGGGTTTTGCCGATCATGATGTTGAGGATCTCGACGTCGGTGTCCTTCATGCCCACGCGACCCACGTAGCCCATACTGGCGATTGTCTGCTCAACGGTATCTTGGATCAGGCCCTCGCCGGCGCGGAAGCCGCGGCCCTGCATGGCCATATCATGGCCCAGAATCGCCGCATCGACGGCAGCCGAGATCTTGGCGGCGCAGCTCGCTTTGGCGCCGTCGCACACGATGCCGCCCACGTTACCGAGCGTATTCGAGACCGTCGCGCCAATCTGCTCGCGCGTGCCACCGCACAGCCAGGTAATCGCGGCGCCGGCGCCGCACGCGGCGCAAATAGCACCGCAAAACGCCGAGAGCGCACCAATATAGCTCTTGATATGCACGGCGATAAGATCGGACAGCATCACGGCGCGCACCAGGCGCTCGTGGTCGCAACGCAGGTACTCGGCATACTCCATGACGGGCAACGCGCAGGTAATACCTTGATTGCCCGAGCCGCACACAATGGCGACCGGCAGCGCGCAACCGTTCATGCGGGCGTCGGACCCGGCGGCTGCACGGGCACGGGCACGGCAGGCGACGTCATCGGCACGAGCACCCAGCAGCGTACGACCCACCTCGGCGCCCCAAGCGTGCGCAAGGCCCTCGGCACTGATTGCGCCATTCAGCTCAATCTGACGCTCAACGGCAGCGCGGGCGTCCTCAATGTCACCGTCCTCGATAAAGTCGATGATGGTCTCAATCGACATGGGCGTATCGGCGTTATCTGCCGCCCGCTCGGCCACGACGCGCTCGGCGCAGGCGGCACACTCCCCCGCCGACTTGCCGCACACCGGAATACCGTCGAGGGTATGGCACGTGACATTGGTGTGGTGGTCGGTAATCTCGACGACCGCGGTATGGCCCCCGGCCGTCGCAGTCACCTTGATGTAGAGGTTGGGCACACCCTCGACAAGCGACACATCGCAGTAGCCGGCGTCGGCGAGGAGCTCGGTCACGCGAGCACGATCTTCGTCGTCAACGCTCTCGAGCACCTCGAGAGCGCTCTTGGCGTCGCCGCCCACGGCACCCAGCACGGCCGCGGCTTCAATACCGTGCATACCGCCCGAGTTGGGCACGGTCACGCTCTTGACGTTCTTGATGATGTTGCCCGAGCATGCAACATCCATATGATCGGGTTCGCAACCGAGCGTCTGACTCGCCAGCGCCGCTGCATAGGCAACGGCAATGGGCTCGGTGCAGCCGAGTGCACAGACAAGCTCGCGGTTCAAAACATCGCAAAACGCGGCATCACGAAGGGAATCGGTAGGCATAGGTATCTCCTGCTTGCATAACGGGCTAGGCTCTCAAAAAATGTTAGCTCCTTTATTTGATAACAATGCATCAAAAACCGCAACCATGGTTCCGGCGGACGGCGCTCAAGCACAAATTGGCGGCATTATTCATGAGAAGCCGGTCTTGTTGCCTGCTAAAGCGTTTGACCAAAAAACGCCCGAGCGTTTACGCAAAAGTCGCGCTATCATGCAGTCGAACGCGGTGAACACCTTTAGCATTTGCGCCGCACAGACCAGAGAGGAACCATCCATGAAGATCGGTATCGGTAACGACCACGCCGCCGTCGAGCTCAAGAACATCATCTCCGAGCACCTGAAGGAGCGCGGCTGCGAGGTCGTGAACTTTGGCACCGACACCTCCGAGAGTTTTGACTACCCCATCGCCGGCTACAAGGTGGGTAAGGCCGTTGCCAACGGCGACGTCGACCTGGGCATCCTCATCTGTGGCACCGGTGTCGGGATTAGCCTGGCTGCCAACAAGGTCGAGGGCGTACGCGCCGTCGTGTGCTCCGAGCCCTTCAGCGCCAAGCTCTCCCGCATGCACAACAATACCAACGTGCTCGCCTTTGGCGCCCGCGTCGTGGGCTCCGAGCTCGCCAAGATGATTGTCGACGAGTGGCTCGACGCCGAGTTTGAGGGCGGTCGTCACGAGCGTCGCGTTAACCTCCTCAACGAGATCGACCGCACGCGCGGCCTCAAGGTCGTCGACGAGGCCTAAACATCTCAGTGCCACAAGCTAACAGCAGGGGCCCGCTCAGAACTCATGACCGAACGGGCCCCTTCATAGATTTTGGAATAAAAGGGCGCCGCGGAGATCGGAAGAG
>OLSX01000081.1_pt1 | contig 79429 bp, 74 predicted proteins | sample 1673141 | NCBI WGS metagenome assembly OLSX01 (sample SAMEA3136759, study PRJEB25190) | human gut metagenome | biome: human gut; feature: human-associated habitat; material: faeces | place: Austria | collected 2013 | reverse complement strand
ATAAATCCGCAAAATACGCGGATTAAGTACCGGCGCTTTTATAAAGGTTTCCTTTCATATCTGTAAAATTTCCGCGGCGGCGATCCCCTCCTTTTGCCTGTCAATCGATGTTAATCGATGTTAAAATTTCTTCTTTACCTAAAGTTCTCCTGTTACAGATCTCCGGCGGCGTTTTTCATTAGCAGGAGTTTATCGCCGGGCTGGATTTCGTCTTTGGTCAGTCCGTTCATCGCTTTGATCGCCTCTACCGGAATATAGTATTCTTTTCCGATCTGCCAGAGACTGTCTCCCGGCTTGACAATATAGATTACCATTCCCGGCAGGTTTTTCATCTTGTCGCCGTCCAGTTCGCAAACCGACGCTCCGGTAATAATAGGTTCCTTTTTCTCCTCAAAAACAACGGCTGTCACACTGATAATGCCGTTGCATTCCATCTGGCTGCTGTCAAGGGCAGTAACGTCCATCTGCTCAATGGCAATCTGGATATCCTGGGAAATATTTTTACCTGCCGTGTCTCCGATTTCCATCGTATATACAAAGGGAATATCTTCTTCCATATAGCCGTAACCCGCCATTTCCTCGTTTGTCAGATAAAGGCAGCGCAGATGCACATTTCCCATCATGGTCATTTCGCCGCCGTCTATCTCGACGTCCTCCAGCATCGCCGTCTCCTCATGATGGATCAGCGACATCAGGTTTGCATTATCTAACTGTATCCTTTCCTTTATCCTCGCCTTTCCGCTGTTTCTTCTAAGCAAATTCATAAAACTGCCTTCCTTGCACTGTGTCTCGATTTCCTTTGTAATGCCGTACATATCCGCCAGAATCTCATAGGTCTTTTCTTCATAAGCCTTGATATCCAGATCAAATACCGCCTCGATTGCAAAGACTCTGTCCTCTCCGTCAAAATCCGGTTTGACCTCGTATTCCACGCTTCCTAAAGAAACGCCGACACAGGGAATCATCATATCGTGCATACCGCTGCATGGCACTTCTCCCTGAATGGGCACGACGGTTTCAAAAAATCTCGCCGCCCCCTCTTCTCCATCCGGCGAATAGAGGAAAAACAATTTTACATTACCTCTGACTAACAGTTTATCTTCCCCCGCAATACACTCCAAAGCGCCGGGCGCCACGGAACCGTAAAGAACCTCAAATACATTTGGCAGATGGGTCGGAAGCGTCTCTTCATGCCGGAACCTGAAAATATCCTTTTTGCATACCGCCGTCTCCATAATCTGCAGCGGCTTCCTGCGATATTCCGCCTGCAGTTCCGTTTCCAGATCCACGGCGGCAGGTTCGTCAAAAATCTCCCTGACGCACAGCTCCAGCGTCATCAGGGCACGGATACTGATTTTACGGGAATTGATAATGCCTACCGACAAGTCTTCCAGCATATGGCGCACGTAGACGGGATCTCCGGTCTCCACGCCCTCCATATGAAACTGTTCCTCAAAAGGAAGATTGGTTTCCACCTTGCCCAAAGGTTCCTCCTCTTCGTCGCTGGTATACAAAATACTGACGGCAAGCGCGCCCCTTACCGTGACCTGTCCGTTTCCGGCTTTTGCTTCCTCGATTTTAACGACCCCTGAGTGAAATATGACTTTATCTATATCAGGTCTTAAATCCGGAATATTCACATCATCTTCTACCGTAATCTGGTTTCCCGCTTTTGCCTTGATGCAATCCATATGTATATTTTTCTTCACAAGCTCCAACATGAAAAAATAACCTCCTTTGCTGCTTAGTGTATTGTATGAAACAGCAAAGAAGGTTATTCCTCAAATTATCAGATCAAATTAGCGAACGGCAATTTTGCGTTTTTTTATTTTACCGCGCCGATCAGCGTATTAACGTCGTTTATTCCGTATTTTCTCATATATTCCTCTATTCCCGTTATGGTTTCTTCCGTCGCATACGGGTTGATGAAATTCATGGCGCCCACACTGACGGCAGTAGCCCCTGCTAACATAAATTCAACGGCGTCCTCTCCGTTGGCAATGCCTCCCATACCGATAATAGGGATTTTAACCGCGTTTGCAGCCTGATACACCATCCGCACCGCCACGGGCTTGATCGCGGGTCCCGACATGCCCCCGGTCTTATTGGCAAGGACAAAGGTCCTTTTATGAATATCGATCTTCATTCCGGTAATGGTATTGATCATGGAAAGCGCGTCCGCCCCCGCCGCCTCCGCCGCCTTCGCCATCTCGGCGATATCCGTCACATTGGGGCTTAATTTCATAATAACGGGCTGTTTCGCCTTTTTCTTAATCTCCTCCGTAATATGGAACAAAGCGTCTGTTTTCTGTCCGAAGGCAATGGCTCCTTCCTTGACGTTGGGGCAGGAAACGTTGATCTCCAGCATATCCACAGCTTCATCGGAAAGCCGTTCCACCACTTCCAGATAATCCTCAACACTCTTGCCGCAGACATTGACAATGACTTTTGTATCAAACTGTTTCAGAAACTCCAGATCCCGCTCGATAAACACGTCGATGCCCGGATTTTGCAGTCCGATGGCATTGAGCATCCCCCCGTAGACCTCCGCCACGCGGGGCGTGGGATTGCCTTCCCAGGGCACGTTTGCCACGCCCTTTGTCACAACGGCTCCCAATTTATTTAAATCCACAAATTCTCCGTATTCCATTCCCGACCCAAAAGTGCCGGAAGCGGTCATAACCGGATTCTTAAAAGTCACGCCCGCTATGGTAACCGAAGTATTGATATCGTCCGCCCGTTTTGTTTCTGCACTGTTGTCCGCCTGTATCTCATGATTCTTTTTTCCGAAGTCCGCCATTATATTTCCACCTCTTTCGCATCAAATACGGGACCGTCCGTACAAATTCTCGCATTGTTGACATGGGAATGATGATCCTTGTGCGTCGTTTTGCACACGCACCCTAAGCAGGCGCCTACGCCGCAAGCCATTCTCTCCTCTAAGGAAATATACGCCTCCACATGGTTAGTTTCAGCAAATCGCTTGATTGCGCGCAGCATCGGCATCGGACCGCAGGCAAAGATCACGTCCGCCTTTAATCCGTTTTCCTCTACGGCGTTCATCACGTTTCCCCTGGTACCGGCGCTGCCGTCCTCGGTAGCAATATAAAGGCTGCCGTATTTCTTTAAGTCTTCTTCCAAAAACAGATTGCCGTCCCGATATCCCGCAATGATATTGACCTTGCAGTTACCCATGGCATACAGTTGCTTTGCAAGCTGCAGCATAGGCGGGATACCAATGCCGCCTCCCATCAAAAAGCAGGTTTTCCCCGCAGCTTTTTCAAGCGGGAAACCGTTGCCCAGATTACCCAAAATCTCTATTTTTTTGCCGCTGTGATAGCCGGAAAATTCGCCGGTGCCCTTCCCTGCAACTCTGTATACAATCCGCAGCCTGTTCCTCTCCGGATCGGTCTCGCAAATACTGATCGGTCTTGGCAGCAACGTCGATTTATCCTGCGGATAAACGCTGATAAACTGTCCCGGCTTTGCTTCCCCGGCAAGCCCGGTCTCAATCCACATATCGTAAATCCCCGGCGCAATACAGGTCTGTTCCTCTACAACGGCGGTCTCTTTTCTTTTTCCCATTTCGTTACCTCTCTAAATTTTATCTCTGTATACGACTTTGCCGTCCGTAATCGTCACATGGACTTTGCCGTACAGGGTTTGTCCCAAAAACGGAGAATTTTGCGACTTGGACAGGGACTTTTCATAAAGGAAGGCTTCTTCCGGGTTAAAGACGATTACATCCGCCCGTTTCCCTTCCTGTATGCTGTCCGCTTCAAATCCGTAAAGAGCCGCGGGACCTATGGTCATTCTTTCGATCACCTGCAAAAGCGTCAGATAGCCAGGGCGGACCAGATTGGTAACCGCCAGCGGCAGCGCCGTTTCCAGTCCCAAAATGCCGCTTGGCGCCTCGGTAATCGGTTTGCTCTTTTCCTCCGTCCCATGGGGCGCGTGATCCGTGGCGATAATTTCAATCGAACCGTCCGCAAGACCTTCGATAATGGCTTTCCTGTCCTCTTCCGTCCTAAGAGGCGGGTTCATCTTTGCCAACGTACCTTTTTCGATGACCGCTTTCTCCGTCAGGGAAAAATGGTGCGGCGTCGCCTCCGCATGGATATTGGGATATTTCTTTCTCGCCTGCCGTACCAGCTCCACGCCCTCTTTGGTACTGATATGCTGAATGTCGATTGACGCTCCCGTCTCCTTTGCAAGCCTGATATCCCGCTCAATCATGGAGATTTCCGCCATACGGTCCGAACCGCCGATCCCGAAATACGCGCTTGCCTCTCCCTTATTGACGCCGTTATTGGCAATAAAAGCAGGATTTTCCTCATGAAAGCTCAGGGGCGCCTGCAGTTTTACGGCTTCTTCCATCGCTTTTTTCACAAACGCCTCGTCCAAAAGAGGAATCCCGTCGTCCGTAAACCCGACGGCTCCCTTTTCCTTCAAAAGCGCCATATCCGTCAATTCTTTTCCCTGTAAGCCCTTGCTCACTGAAGCGCAGGTTCTCACATGAAGCCCGGTCCCTTTTCCCTTTTCCAACACATAGGTCAGAGTCTCCTCATTGTCCACCACAGGCTTTGTATTCGCCATGAGCACCACCGTGGTAATTCCTCCGGCAAGAGCGGCTTTTGCCCCGGTATGAATATCTTCTTTATAAGTAAAGCCCGGATCGCGGAAATGGACATGCACATCCGTAAGCCCCGGGGATACGACGCAGCCGGCAGCGTCAATGATTTGCATATCGGTTTCCTTATCATCCAAATGATCCAGATACCGCTTCACGTCCTCCGGTTCTGCGACCTTTTGTATTTTTCCGTGATCAATCAGTACGTCAAACAATGCGTCTGTGCCCGTAACAGGATCGATTACCCTGCCGTTTTTGATATACAACATATGCTTACTCCTTTTTATTTTCCAAAAAGAGTATAGCATTTCCCTTAATCAAAGACAACCGAATAATCCAGATACTCGGTTTTTATCACGATGTAGGGATAGGATTTTACCCCGTCGTTTGGCACATCCGCACCGGGACCGATCAGACAGGTCTTTACATAGACCGCATTTTCAGTCAGATAAAGATCCTCTACCGTAATGCTGTAGCCGCCGCTTTCCTGTTCTCCATATCCGATACAGATATAAAGATAATCCCCGTCCTGAAACGTAAACTTAAAAGGCGCCGCCTTCTTTTCGGTAATTGCCGCCAACAGCTCCTCGGGCAGTTTATCCTCGGAAACTACGGTCAGCTCCAAATCCCTGACCTTCTCCGGCGCCTGCGGCGCCCTGTTCCCGCACCCCGTAAACAACAATACCGCCGCCAGCAGACCGTATAATAAACCCCGTTTCAATTTTTTCATAGCATATCTTTCTGATGTCTTTCTATAAAAATATGATAATCCCGTCTTACCTATGTCATTTAATTTGCAAAATGGTTTAAATTTGACTATAATATGCCTAGATCAAAGGTTAGAAAGGTTTTACGCTATGATACGTTTTATAATTAACTTGATTTTTCTCGTTCTTTTTTTGCTGATTAGTTACCCCATTCAATTTGTAGAATGGATCATCGGCAAATTTAATCTCGATTTAAAGGGAAGAAGCTCCTTAAAAATTGTCGGCTGGGGCTTTAAGGCTGTCGCCCTGATCGCGGGAGCTAAGATTACCGTGATCGGCGAGGAAAACGTCCCCAAAGACAGACCGGTTCTTTATATCAGCAACCACCGCAGCTATTATGACGTCATTCTGACTTATTACAGGGTCCCGCGCCAGACCGGCTATATTGCCAAAGACTCCATGGCGCATATCCCCGTTTTCTCCAGATGGATGCGCTATCTCCATTGTATGTTTTTGGACAGAAGCGATATTAAGAAAGGTCTCCAGGTAATCAAGGACGCCATCAACCTGATCAACAACGGCATTTCCGTCCATGTCTGCCCCGAGGGCACCCGCAATAAGACGGACGAACCGATGCTTCCCTTTCACGAAGGTACCTTTAAAATCGCAGAACGCACCGGCTGTACCATTATTCCCATAACGGTCAACAACACCGATGCGCTCTATGAAAAAAACAATCATCGCATTAAATCCGCCCATGTCATCATCGAATACGGCAAGCCCATAGAAACCGCAGACCTTTCCAAAGAAGAGAAAAAGCACTTAAGCGAACGGACGCGGGAGGTTATCCTGGAAACCTATTTGAAAAATCAGGCTTTGGTATAAAATCAGGGGGTCCGCTTCAAAGCCTCCAGCAATTTTTCAAAGTGCATTCCGTGAGATGCCTTCAATAAAACGGCGTCGCCGGATTTCAGAATTTCATCGGCATGAGACAAAAAGGCTTCTTTATCCGCAAAATGGTAAACCTCTTTGCCCCGTGCCTTTTTTGCGCCCTCAGCCATCTGCGCCGCCAGCGTCCCGATGCAGACGATCACATCAATTCTTTTTTCTGCGGCGTAAGCGCCCACTTCCCGGTGGAATGCGTTTTCATTTTCCCCAAGCTCAAACATATCGCCCATGACGGCTGTTTTTCTTGTATTAGCTGTTGCTAACAAATCAATCGCCGCTTTCATGGATACGGGATTGGCATTGTAACAGTCGTCAATCAGCGTATACCGCCCTGTATCCACAATATGGGCTCTTCCTCCGACCGCCTCTACCTCTCCGACGCCCTTTGCAATCTCCTCCGGCGTCAGTCCCAGCAAATGTCCCACCGTCGCCGCCGCAAGAGCGTTTAATACCATATGCTCTCCCGGCAGGGGAATCCTGACGGCAACGCTTTCCGGTCCGATATGTATGATACACCTGCTGCCGTACAGTCCCAGATTTTCAATATCCGTCGCGTAAACCTCGGGAAGCGTTTTGCCTTCTTTGCCATCGGATATATCGCCCGATCCGTTCTTCGAGAAAAAGTGGGGCGCTTTTCCATGAACCTGGGAAATAGCCGCCAGCTTATCGTCGTCTCCGTTGAGCACCACTTCCGAATCATCGTCCATTTCATCAAATACTTCGGTTTTCGCCCGTAAAATTCCGTCCCTCGTCCTGAGGTTTTCCAGATGGCACTGTCCGATATTGGTAATAACCATAATGTCAGGCTTTGCGATTTTGCCCAGTCTGTGCATTTCGCCGAAGTCACTAATGCCCATTTCCAGTACTGCCACATCGTGTTCCTCCCCTATGGAAAAAACAGTCAGCGGCAATCCGACCTCGTTATTAAAATTTCCCGCCGTCTTCTGAACCCGGTATTTCGTTCCCAGCACGGCGGCAATCATTTCCTTGGTGCTGGTCTTGCCTACGCTCCCGGTAATCCCCACCACCTTAACGTCCAGAATGCTTCTGTAATAAGCGGCGATATCCTTTAACGCCTGAAAGGTGCTTTCCACATAAATATATGGACCTGCGGGACGCTCCAGCTTTTTCTCGCTGACGACGCACGCCGCCTTCTTTTCAAACACCTGGGGAATAAAACTGTGTCCGTCCACCTTTTCCCCCACCGTCGCCACAAACACCCAGTCTTTTTCTATCTTGCGCGAATCCAGCGCAATCCCCGCCGCAACGCGCTCCTTTTCCTGTTCGTTTCCGTAAAATACGCCGTTACAGGCTTTTGCAATTTCCCCACAGGTCATTTTCTTCATCATGCTTGCTCTTGCTCCTCATATTTTTTCAACGACAGCTCCACCAGCCACTGGCAGAGGTCGTCATAACCGATCCCCACCGCCGCGGTTTCCTGGGGGATCAGCGACGTGGGCGTCATGCCCGGCAGCGTATTCGCTTCCAGACAATAAACCCGGTTCTCATCGTCCACAATAAAGTCCATCCGGGCATAAACCTTTAAACGCAGCGCCTGATACGCCGCCACCGCGCATTCCTGAATCGCCGCAGTCAGCGCCTCGTCAATGGGTGCCGGACAGATTTCTTCGGTACTGCCCGCCTGGTATTTATTTTTATAATTATAAAAGCCCTGCTTCGGGACAATCTCTACAATGGGGAACGCTTTCCCGTCAATGACCACGTCGGTAAATTCCCTGCCCTTGATAAACTGCTCGATCACAATTTCATCTTCGTATGTATAAGCCTCTGCTACCGCCTTCTGCAATTCTTCCTCATCGTTTGCAAAATACACTCCTACGCTGGAACCGCCGTGGCTGGTTTTCACTACGCAGGGAAAAGAAATCCCGGGCAGCTTCTCTCCTTTTTTTACGCCGAAGCCCTGAGGCGTCGCTACGTGATTAGAAAGAAACAGGTCCTTGGTAAGCCCTTTATCCATAGCGAGGGTGCTGCTGATATAGTCCGTACCGGTATATTTAATATGCAGCAGGTCAAACGCCGCCTGTATCCTGCCGTCCTCGCCGTTCATGCCGTGCAAAGCCAGAAACACAATATCCGCCATCCTGCAGACGTCAATGACATTCGGTCCGAAAAAGCCCTGTTCCGGGTCTTTTCGCATCGCGTAAATTTCCTTCAGGTCGGGGCTTTCCTCCCCCACAGGTCTGACGCCTTCGCTCCAATCCCGATCCAGAGAAAAGATTTCCTCCTTTTCCCCGGAAGAGAGCTCCGCTCCGAGAAACACATCCAGTAGCACCACCTCGTGTCCTTTTCTCTTTAACGCCTTGTAAACTCCGGTTCCGGACACCAGGGATACGTCCCGCTCCGTGCTGGTACCGCCCGCTAATACTACGATTTTCATTCCGCTGCCTCACTTTCCATAATTTCGCCTACTATAAACAGGTATGCGCCGCCTAAAGCCGCGTCGCTGCCTTTTTCGTCATTTGCCGGGTCCAAAACGCCACGCCCGGTCACAAATCCGGCGCCGCTTTCGTTACAGCCGTTGATATAGTGTATGCCGCCCTGCAAAATTTCCACATACTCTTTGCTGACCACCACATGCTCTATGATTGCCACCAGATAGAGCCGGTCCGACAGCACCCGGTTGCGCCGGTCCGTACTGACGCAGAAATAATCGTTCGCCTCACACTCCTCTACGACCTGTTCCGCTCCGTTGCGAAGGGTTTCCATCAGCTCATCGCACAAAGCCGTATCCACTTTATGAAGCGTGCTCATATAAGCAACCGCCCCATAGACATAAGCCTCATCCGATAAAAGTTCCTCTTCCGGCGCGTCCCCTGCAAAAAACTCTCTCGGGGAACCGTTTTTTAAATAAGCCTTGATCAGATTGTGGTATTGGTTCTGCCCCGTGGCTTTGTAAAGCAGAGCCGCGTCATAAAACAACAATGTTTCATCAAACTCCGCTCCTCTGCGCTGATACAGCGTCTCATAGGCGCCCGCGGCTTCCTTTAAAAAGATATTTGCCCCTCTTGCGTCATATTCCTTCAACGCCTCATATAACTGCGCCATTGCGCCGCAATAATATGCAGTTTCCTCATCCGTCAGACCGGCTCCGGAAGACGAAGTCCGATCCGCCGCGCTTTTTTCTCCCCACTCTTTGGCAAGCTGCTCTCCCAACTGTTGTGCGTCGGTCAATAGCTTTGGCGCCGCTGCCTGATTCAGCCCGCTTTCGGTCCGTCCGTAATATTCCTGATACCGCAGCATCCAGGATAATGTCTGACAACGGTATAAAAATACTCCTTCGTCCCGTGCCGCTTCCTCTTCTATTGCCGCAAGCAACACGCCGCTTAAATCCTCAAAAGGACTTTCTCCGATTTGAAAGTCATATGATCTTCCGATATGGGACGCTTCTATGTAATAGGTTCCCGGCTCGGTCAGGGAAGAAAAATCCCCTTTTTGCAGATATCCGCCCGCTCCGTTTTCCGACACGGTGGCGCGCATGGTCCCGGTATATACCGTTTCCCTGGTATCCGCGTTGACCACCTGGAAGGTTTTGCTCTTTCCGCTTCCCCAAAAATAAACCGTTTTTTTCTCATCGGTTCCGTATCCTTCGGCATCCACCAATACCCGGGGACCTTTCCCTTCCTCTGCCGACACCTCCTGCCGGATAGAAGTATCCTGTTCCGAAAGATTTTCCCCGGCGCCGTCCGTCTCTTCCTTTTGTACCTCTCCCGTCCGCTCCTGACCCGGGGCAAAAGCCTCCTGCGTTCCCGGGTTATGACACCCCCAGAGCCCGCTCAAAAGGCAGCACGCCGCCAGAACCGCCGTTAATTTTCTTCTCAACACAATTCCCTCTGATTTCTCCAAAGTACTCACATTATGTTGATTATACCCCATGTGGAAATGTTGGTAAAGTCACAAACCGCGGTTTTTCCGGACTCATAGGAAAAATTCCGGCGCGCGGTGCACCAGCTTTCCTTTTATGAGCACGCACATGGTTTTGGCAAAAATATCGAAAGGATGTCTGTCAAAAATGACAATATCCGCCTGCTTTCCCGGTTCCAGACTGCCGATCCGATCGTCCACCCTGCAAATCTTTGCCGCGTTAATCGTGATTGCTTTTAGCGCTTCCTCCATCTCCATTCCCTCTTTAACAGCCAAAGCCGCACATAATGGGAGAGTTTGAATAATTGAGACCGGGTGATCCGTCGTAATCGCCGTCAAAACGCCTGCTTTTGAAAGTACGCCTGCGGTTTTAAAAGCCATATTCTGCACTTCAATTTTATTTCTGCTGGCAAGATCCGGTCCTACGATCGCCGGAAAGCCCGCGTTTTTGATTTCATCTACGATCAGATGTCCTTCCGAACAATGGTCCAGCGTCATATCCAGATCAAATTCCTTCGCAATCCGGATCGCGGTCAGAATATCGTCGGCGCGGTGCACATGCGCCTTAAGGGGGATCTTTTTGTCAAACACGGCGCGGTAAGCTTCATATTGCAGCTTTCTGTCTTCGTTCTTTTTATGATTTTTTAAATATTGCTTTGCGTCCAGCAATTCCTTCCGCAGCATGTCCGCAATCGCCATTCTGGTAGACGGAGATTTGCCCATTCCGTTGTAATTGACCTTGGGATTTTCTCCGAACGCCACCTTCAGCGCAGCCGGAAAACGCAGGATCATATCGTCGATACATCTTCCCTCATTATTGAGCACCACAAACTGTCCGCCCACCACGTTAGAGCTGCCCGGACCGATCATTGCAGCCGTAATTCCGGCGCGCACCGCATTGTGAAAGGCGTCGTCCATGGGATTGATCGCGTCAATGGCGCGCAAAGAAGGGGTGACCGGATTGACGCTCTCGTTACAATCATCCCCTTCCATCCCTTTTTTCTCCTCAGTAATCCCCATATGACAATGCGCTTCCACAAAGCCGGGCAGTACAAAACAGCCCTTCGCGTCGATGAAACGGTATTCTGCCGGAATATGATCTTCCTTTTCGAGAATTTTTTCTATCTTTCCGTCGTTTACCAGGACCGTTCCCTGCTCCACGACCTGTTTCCCTTTCTCCGCCATGGTAAGCACTCTGCCGTGTACAATCGCTAACTTCATCTTCCCGGTCCGTCCTATTTAAAATAAGTCACCGGGTTTACGGATTCCCCGTCTTTTTCCAGCTTAAAGTAGATATTGGTTCCCTCCAGGCTGTAGTATTTTGTAGGCGCAGCCACATAACCGATGATCTGTCCCTTGCTTACCTGATCGCCCTGTTCTACCGTCAGATCCTGTAACTGTCCGTAGGTCGCCTGATAACCGTCTCCCAGGTCCATAACCACATACTGTCCGATCTCTTCATTGATCCCGATCTTGGTTACCGTACCAAGCGCCGCCGCATTGACGGGTCCGCCTTCTTCTGCGCTGATTGCCACGGCAGGATAATAACAATACTGATTCAAAGTCGCAAAATAGATTCTTTCGTCCATACTGTAATTCATAACCACGTTGCCGATGACAGGCCAGGACAATCCGTCTTCGATATTAAAATGAAGGACCTCCTGACTGCTGCTTTCAGCCATGGTAGGCACGCCAAAATCCTCATCCTGCGCTTCCACGATTTCCGCTTCCGCCGTTTCCGCATCTCCGGTCAGGTCCGCAGTCATAGAGGCATCGGCAGCCTCAGCCGCCTGCTCCATTCCCCTTCTGGCGTCGGTGGGAATGGAAGGCTGTCCGTTGCTTGCCGTAACCGTTACGGTCTCCTCAGTCTGTGCCGAAGCCTGGGCGTTTTCTGCCGTATTTGCAGCCTGTCCCTCATCTGCGGACGCATAGCCGTCCTCCTCCACAGACTCGATATCTATGATCTGCTTTTTGGAAGGCGACTGGCTTCCCGCATATATACCGGATACAACACATACGCATACCACAAGGGCAGCCGATGCGTAAATCGAAACCTTTTCTTTATTCCATTTTGTAAATTTGTGTCTCTTCATATTTTTTCACCTCAGCAATAGTTTTGCCCCGTGAAAAAAACTTTATACGATAATTTTCTTTAAAATAAAATCTTTAAAAAAATAATCCAGAATTTGATTATAATTCCATCCCTGCTTCGCAAGCTCGTTGGCATAATAAAGATCCATACCCAGTCCGTGCCCTTTTCCCCTTACGGTAATCAAATACCCTTTTTCGCTTTCTTCCAATTCAAAATTTGCCGAAGGTAACTGTAGCTGTTTCCTGAAATATTCGCCGCTGACAATCGTCCCGTCCACCTCCAGCTCCTCCACATAGCCCGCAAAATCCCGCCTGATTTCTCCAATTGTTCCGACCCGTTTTGCCGGGCATTCTTTCTGATAAAAGAAATCAACCGCCTCCATGGACTGGTCGCACTCCACGCTGGTGCTGTCCTCGTCTCCCCTGGTTACCCCGGCGCTGAGCGCATGAAAATTGCCGTCTAATATCTGATTGTCCGATACTGCAATCAGTCCCGCCGTGGCGTTTGCCGCCTCCGTCAGCCGCCCTTCATATTCCTGCTGATTCTTACCGTAGAGTTTCCTACGCATACTGAAATCATAATAAGGCTCCTGCGTCCGGATCTTTGTCTCGTCGCCCTGCCTGTTCCTCATAAGATTTCCTCTGATTAACACGGCTAACGCCTTCTGGCACTCGGGTTCATACTCGGGGTCCGTTACCGCCGCCATGGCTCCCAGCAAATATTCCTCCACGGAAATCTCCAGCACGGCTTTGTCCGTTTCCTCTATAACTACAATATGCTCCTCTCCCGGGTCCCGGGAAAGGAGCATGGCTGCAATACTGATCAATATGATAAATATAAAAAAAATTCTTCGTTTTTTCAATCCGTTCTCTCCGGCAATACCACTTGTCAGTATCTTATGCGGACCACAGGTTGACCTATGTATGCCTCCGGTCCGGTTGTCTGTCAGATCGCAAGATCCAACTGCTGCATCGTACCGGCATTGCCGTTTTCATACAGGAACACTCCCGTAGAACGAATCTGTCCGTTGCTCTGATTGGTCTTTAACGAATTCAGAGAAAAATCCGTCGCAACCTTCTGTAAACAAATCGCGCCTACGCCTTTCTCCTTCAAATGATACAACTCGTCGTTGCCGTTCTCATCCTTAGACCAGATCAACAGTTTTGAGAAAATCTCATCGTTTTCGTCGATCCATCCGTTTCCGTCTTCGTCATACTTGGACAAATCGTAAAAACCGTCTCCCGACGCAGTACCGAACAACTCGGACCCGTCATTGATCACACCGTCGCCGTTTTTGTCCAGCGCCAGATATCCGCTGCCGCCCTGCAGCATGGATATGCTGTCTAAAATACCGTCGTTATCAATGTCAAACTCAAACTTTTGATCCGATAAGGATGCTACGTCCGTATCCAGATTGATGACCAGCGGGTCCATCATCTGTACGATCTGGGTCGTCTGCGAGGTCTCATAATACTCTTCAAAGCTCCTGCTCATAGACACATCCAGATTGAAAGAGATTTCTCTTCCGTCAGCCGTAACGACTGTTCCCGTCGTGGCAAACGAAGTCTGCTCCGTCTCCGCATAATACTGAGACATGGTCGCCTGCACCGTCATAAACTGCGCGGGTCTTGCCTCGGCTTCCTGCAAGGGCATCATAGAAGACATCTGCTCTTTGAGACGGTCCTTCATACTGCCGCCGAAAAGCCAGTAAATCAAATACTGCATACACTGCATTTTAATGCTTTCGATTGCCTTTTTCTCATCCGCGCCCGAAATCGTCCGCATGGACGAAATCGAATACGACCGCTCCTTCAAAGACAAGCTCGTCTCCCCTAAGCCCTCCTCTCCGTTTTCAGATTGCAACAAATCCGAAAAATTTTTTTCTGTTCCTTCCTTGGCTGCTCCCGGTCCGACAAGCTGCGTCTGATAGCCGACCGACCTGGAAGCGATAGAAGCATAGCTTCTGGCGGATTCCATTCCTATTGCACTGGAATCAATTCTCAATTAGAACCCCTCTCCGTCCTTTGACAAATACTCGGCTGTTTTGTATCAGCCTGTAATATTATTATCGGACAGATTCGCAGTTTTCCTTAACTCCCGTACCGGTTTGAAAAAAGCCGCCGGAAAAGAAATCCGGGTCCGCTTCTCCCATGATGAAGCTGACCTTCCAGTTTCCTTCTATGATTTCTCCATCCATAACCAGTCTCGCCCAGAGACGGTAATTTGACAGGTCTTCCCCTTCCTCCAGATCATATACAAACTCAATATGATGAGTAAACTTTCCGTCTCCCGTGCCTTTTTCGTCTTCTTCCGTATAGAAATAGTAATTGGATATTCCCGAAACCAGGTCTGCGTACGCGGTCGTATCCGCCTCGCAGTTCTCCGGCGTGTTACCATCCGCTAACAGCCAGAATTCGCCGTGATTGTCAAAGCTTCTGTCCCATTTCGTCTGAACATGCAGTTTCCCGTCTACGATCCCGATATTGCTGACGGTAACAAAGTCAATATCCTCTCCCAGAGAAATCTCCATAACGTCCGGCTGCAAAATCCTCAAAGCCGCGATATCCTCCTGACCGGCTCCGCCTCCCCCGCCATAGCGGTAATCGCTAAGCGGCGCCGTCTCCGCTTCCGAAGCCGTCAGCCCGGCAAGATCAAGCCCCGTATCAAACCATGCAAAGCACCGTTTGTTTACCATCATACTCCCGATCCGGAACACATTTCTCCTGTTGGCAAAATTTTCTCCTTTCGTCTCGTGCAGCACATAATATGCCGTCTGGTTCTCTTCATCATAATCAAGAAATTCCACATTGGTCACTCTGCTGCCGTCTATCCCCGCCGTATCCATAAAGTCCACCTTGCCCGTAACCCTTCCTTTTCTTTCCGTATCCTCTATGGTAAAGTAAATATCCGCATTTTGATCGTCATTGACTCCCGCTGCCACCGACAGGCGGATTCCTTTTTTCTCACAGCTCTCTTCAATGGGGTACAACACGCTGGCAAGCTCCGGAGATATACGGAAAATCCAGCCTTGCACGGCGGAAAGGTTTGCCGCCGCTACCGTTACGGAGGTCAGGAAAAATACAAGGACCGCAGCGGCGATTCCGGTACTGTGCAGACGTCCTCTCTTTTTGTTTCTTCCGCTTCCTTCTTCCGCCGTTTGACAGACTGTCTGAGCCAAAATCTCCTCCCGCGCCGCGTCGCTTAACTTTATATCCTTTAATTGATCATCCAAATGCTTTTTTAAGTTATTCATCCAAATACCACCCTTCCAGCTTTTTCTTTAACTGTTCCCGCGCCCTTGTGAGGCGAACCGTAACAGCCGACACCGAAATTCCCAGTATTTCGGCAATTTCCGAGGTTTTCAGTTCCTGATAATAAAAAAGCAGGACAACTTCTCTGTATTTGGGCTTTAATTGACCGATCGCGCAGATCACGGTATCATCATAAATTTCCGTTTCCCGCGCCTGCGTATCCTTATCGTATCCGGGTTCAATACCGCCGTAAACTACCCGCTGTTTCCATGGCGAGCGCAGATAATCCTTGCATACGTTGATCGCGATTCTGGTAATCCAGGTTTTTTCCGCGCTTTTTCCGAGAAACTTATCATAATTCTTATAGATTCTGATATACGTCTCCTGCACTGCGTCCTCTGCAAGCTGCAAGTCATGCAAGTAGAGAAAACATAGCCTGAGCAGCTCGTCCCCGTAAAGCTCAATCAGCTTTTCCATGTCATTGCCTCCTTTTACTTATTAGACGCAGGAAAGAGAGGTTTTACTACATATTTTTCACTTTTCTTAATAATCCCTAAAACCGAAACGTATCCCCGTCGATTCTGACGGCTTCCCTTTCCGCCGCGGTCGCTTCCAGAAGTTCCTTTTTTCTGAAACCGAAGATCCCCGCCACAAAGGACTTGGGAAATACCAAAATAGCATCGTTGTATTTTGTCACGGTATCGTTATAAAACTGGCGCGCCATCACAACCTTATTTTCCGTCTCCGCAAGCTCCTCCTGCAGTTTCAGGAAATTGGCGTTGGCTTTTAATTCCGGATAATTTTCACTCAGCGCAAACAATTTGGAACAGGCTCTGCCAAGTTTGGCGTCCGCTTCACATGCTTCGCCGGTGCTGCCTGCGTTCATAATCTCCCCCGCAGACTGACAATATCCGTCAGTGTAGACTTTTCAAAGTTTGCATATCCTTTTACCGTCTCTATCAGATTCGGGATCAGATCAGCGCGGCGTTTTAGCTGCACATCAATCTGCGCCGCCTGATTATCTACTCTGTTGCGAAGCGTGACCAGACTGTTATACGCCGAAATCACACCTGCCAAAATTAAAATAACAACTACTGCCGCAACTCCTAAAATAATCCAATTCATCATACCGTTTCTCCCTTCATTTCCATAATTTCATGAACAATTCGCTCGTTTTCCTCCAACACAACCGCATATACGAGATAATCTTCCCAAAGTACGACCTGCCGCTTGTCCGCCTCGCTCAGATTAGAATAATCATGAATAAAATTTTTCATTCCGTATACACATTCCGCCATTTGATTGCCGTATTCGGTTCGTCTGATCTTTTTTACGGTCTTCCCCGTCAGCGCCGTTCCTATAATCATTGCTATGGGATATAAAAATATAAAAAACGAAAGCGCAAGCAAAACCATGACCTCCGCCAGCTCCGGCAAAAACCTGGGATAGGCAAACAGATAATTGACCTGTTCGGCAAGGCTCATTCCCTCCGGCGCCGCTTCCAACACCGCACTCATCGCCCATATTCTCGGCGTTGCGCTCATCAGCCAGCCTACCCAGACGATCACTACCAGAAAAGGCACCAGACAGCCCTTGATCTTACCCTGCTGCTTTCCCGAAAAGACCGCGGGCGCAATATACCCTTCCTGCATGGCTTCGGCAATCGCAAGCTCCCGCCATTTTTCATCCGTCTCCCGGTTCAGGTCTCCTTTTTCCAAATGCTCAATGAGATAGCGGTCGCTTTCACTAAGGGCAACTCCGTCCCGGTATTTCTGCGTGGTTATGTAAGTATGATCCGCCTGCTCTATCAATAAACCTTGATTTTCAAACTGTAAAATCGATGCGGCGATATCTTTCTCCTGTTCAATTTCCAGATCGGCTAAAATGCTGATCGCCGCCGGCGACAGCCCGGTCAGTTTGTCCCGGTAATAATCAAAATCCCGCATGGAAGTAATTGTGCAGTTTTGAATGGAATTTTTCAATCCCATACGGATCACTATTTTTCCGATGATAAACGGAACAAGGGAAAGGAAGAACGTATAGAGCGCACATATCATCACAATCCCTATAAGCGTCGCAGCGCCCGGTTCTTCCTTCCACGCATTCAGAATACCTCTCCCGCCCTGAAACAGAAAATTCAGCAGAATCACTGCCGGGACCAGCCAAAGAAGCCTGTCGTACCGCTTATACTTTTTTACTGACGACAGTTCAAACACCTTTTTATTTTTTGCCACACTTCTACCTCCCGTTTCCCTTATCGGGTCAGACCGTTTCATCCGCTAACGCCGGATCTGTCCCACTTATTTATCATTATATTAAAAACAGTCAGCACGGACAAGCAAATAAAACTCACGGCACAGCAACCTAAGGTTGCCGTGCCGTAAACCTCCTTTATTCTCCATAAGCGATTTGTATGATGTCTTCTATTTTGACGTCCTCAATCGCAACGTCCTTGATCTGCGCCTTTGCGCCCAGTTCCTCGATCAGCCTTGCCGCCGTAATATCCTGTTTCCTGAAACGGTATCTTGCCACATTTCCCGCCGTTTCCGTCAGTTCGCATAGATCGTGGGACGGTATCCTCTCGTCATAATATTCCACCGCCAGCGTCTTAAAGGGAGCAATGCGCTCCACAATGGCTTCCAGATTGCCGTCCTCCACCAGCCTGCCGTGGTTTATGATAATCAGACGGCTGCAAAGCTGCTCTATATCGCCCAGATCATGGGTTGTCAGAATAATCGTCGTCTCCCGCCTTTCATTGATTTCCTTCACAAACTTCCGCAGCGCATATTTGGACGTCACATCCAACCCGATCGTAGGCTCATCCAAAAACAATACCTTGGGTGAGTGGAGCATCGCCGCCGCCAGATCTCCCTTGACTCTCTGTCCCAAGGACATCTGCCTTACGGGTTTATCCAACAGCTCTCCGATCCCCAATATCTGATCCATAACGTCCAGCGTCTGCTCATACTCTTCTTTTTCCACGCGGTAAATATGACGCAGCAATTCAAAGCTCTCTCCCAGCCTTAAATCCCAATTCAACTGCGAACGCTGTCCGAATACGACGCCGATATGCTGCACGACCTCCTTCCGGTTCCTCGTGATATCCATGCCGTCAATAAGAATTTCGCCGCTCGTGGGCGTCAATATGCCGGACATCATCTTAATCGTCGTGCTCTTTCCCGCCCCGTTGGGACCTATGAACCCCACAATTTCTCCCTTCCGGATATGGAAATTCAGATCCGAAACAGCCGGTATGATCTGCGTTTCCCTTGTGACCAACGCCTTTATGGCGCCTTTTAATCCCTTTTCCTTTTTGACCGCATGATACTCCTTGCAGATGTGCCTGACCTCGATCATGTTCCTTCCGTTTTCTGTTCTGTTTTCTGTTCCGATTTTTATTCCGTTTTCCATTTCGCCCTATCCGCCTTTTTCATACCTTCAAGCCGCGGGCAGGCTGCGCCGCCTAATTCCCTGCGCTTTCATATCTTTTTAATCCGCAGCTAAAAAAGATTCCCGCAACAATCATCACAACGATCCCGATCACCAGCGTCCAGCCTGAAGCTCCCAAAACAGTTGTTCCGAAAAAATGATTCCCGGAGGCGGAAACGCCTAACAGATCGGAAACCGGATAAAACGCCACCCAGCCGATGGGGATCAGATAAGTCAGTACAAACTGCAGTCCTTCCGGATACATGGACAACGGATACATCGTCGCTTTATCAAAGATCTCCTGGGTAAACTGCCCGAAATCATTGGCGCTCCTCGTAAAGAAAGAAGTCGTCCCCAGAATCATGTAGATGCCGCCGCGAATCAGCGTCGCCCCCACAAGCAATACCAACACCGTCACAACCTGCCCAGGGCTCCAGACAAAGGATATTTCATGACAGCCATAGAAGAATATCAGAATCCCCGGTATCAGATCCGTGATGCCGAATACATTGATGTTTGTAAAAAAGAACTGATACATCACGCTCATGGGTCTTGTAAGATAACGGTCAAATTCTCCTTCCAGCACGCTGAATCCCATAAACCATCCCTGTACGAAAAAAATCATGGACAGCGCATGGGAAATAACGGAAAGTCCGTACAGCACCGCAAGCTGCCCGTAATTCCAGCCGTTGATTTCTCCAAACTGCTCTACAACAAACCGAAGCGTCGCAAAGCCCACGATAAACTGAATGGGATTGGACAAAAGCCAGCCCGCTATCGCCGAAGGATATTCCACAATCGTCAAAAGTCCCATCCTGATACAGGTCGCCGTAACGTCCAGATAATGCCCGAGCGTTTTCCATTTTTGTTTCATTTGACTAGCCTCCCTGTATCATTACCTTTGCCGTAACTCTCCTTTGCAGCCAAAGATACACCGCAAACAGTCCCGCCGCCCAGAAAATCTGCACCGCAAACCCGCGTATCAGCGAAGCTTCCGTGTACTTTCCGATATAAAGATCCAAAGGCATCTGATATAAATAAACAAAAGGAAGCGCCTCCAATACCGACCGAAGCGGCTCCGGGAAAAACCAGATCGGAATAATGCTGCCGGACAACAGCCGGATCAGATGCTTTTTGACCTGTATCAGCGCATCCATTTCAATAATCGAAAACGCCCACATGCCGAAAATAACCGCGATCAGCCAGTTGATCAGAAACGCCAGGACAAGGCTGCACAAAAACAGCAGGGCTCCCGGCAAAGACGCCGGAACCGGAAGTTTGATCAAAACGCTTCCGATCACAAAAACAGGAAGGAGGTTCTGAAACAACAGCGCGGTCACGTTTCCCAGATTTTCGGCAAAAAAGACGCTGAAAATATTAACCGGGCGCATCATGTCAATGGCGATGGTCCCTTTTCGCACATCGGTTGTGATCCTGCGCTCTACATTCGTCGTAAGAATCACTGAGATCATGGACGATACCACCGTATAGGTCAGCATCGTATCCACCGTTACCCCTTCCACATTTTCCGCATTGCGAAACAGCGCGCGCCAGAAAAACGCGTTGGCGATCATAAGAATGGTCTGCATCAGGATATTGCCGTAAACGTCGAACTTATAGGCAAGACTTTTCAGAATCTGCATTTTGTATACATAAAAATAGACCTTTATATTCTGTCCGCTTCTTTTCATACCAGTTCCCCGTTTCCGTTCTCCCCTTCACGCGCTTCTTTTTTTAACAGCCTGCGATATTGCAGGGGACTGACGCCCATCCGCTCTTTAAATACCTTGCTGTAATATCCGCCTTCCGAAAACCCTGTCTCATAGGCGATCTCCGTAATGTTCGCATCGCTTGACCGCAGCAATTCAATGCTTCTCTCGATGCGGTAATTGCATACATACTCTATGGGCGTCTGGTTCAGATATTGTCCGAATACCGCCGTGCCCTTGGTCTTTCCCACCTTTCCGGCATCGCAGATCTCCTGCAGTGTGAGCTTCTGCTGATAATGTTTCTGGATATAAGCGATCATTTCTTTTATCAGAATGAGGTTGCGATCCTGCACGCGCTCGCCCTGCACCGGTCTTTTTATATGCAGATACAACTGACGGCAGATTTCAAACAGCCGCCCCATGACCAAAAGCTCTCCCGCATCCGCCTCAAGATCTTTCTCCACCGCCGCAATATTTTCCAAAATGCGGCATTGCCAGGGCTCCGTCTCCGAGAGCATCAGATAAGGTACATAGCCGTTTTCCATAACAGGCGCCACGTATTTTTCTGCAATATGATGAGCGGCGCATAAAATCATCGGATGAAAAATCAGGCAGTACAGCTCACAGTCAGCGCCGTCGCTGACAATCAGATGAAGCTGTTTGGAATTAACAAAAATGCCTTCTCCCGCCTTCATCCGTACTGTTTTCCCGTTCAATTGATACCGGATACTGCCCGATTTGATATAAATCAATTCCAACTCGTCGTGCCAATGGATAGAAATATCATGAAAGATCAGATCTTTCGATATCTCATTTTTTCTGAAATAAACCGGATAGTCCGGATTATCATAATGCAGCAGCTCCGAGCCGTCCGATCGAATATCAGCCATGTTTAACCCCCGCTCATTCATCGCTTCTCTTTTATTATAATATTTCACAAACAGTCGATATGCTATGATTATATTTTACATTTTTGGTACTATCTTTCGCAAAGCCGGTAACCCTCATGTTTTAAAAGCCACTTCTTTTTATCCAGCCCTCCCGCATAGCCTGTCAGACTTTGATCGCTCCCGACGACTCTGTGACAGGGAATGATAACGGATATGGGATTGTGCGCCACCGCTCCCCCGACCGCCTGCGCGTAATTGGTTGTCTTTCCCCTGTTTGCCGCAACAATTTTCGCAATTTCTCCGTAAGTCATGACCTCTCCGTAAGGAATTTCGCATAATAGTTTCCAGACTTCCTGCCGGAATCCGCTGCCCCGGGGCGCGAGGGGCAATCCGTCAGGCTTCGGCTTTTGCCCTTTAAAATAACAGTCCAGCCACGATTTTGTATCTTTTAAAATCCTATTTTGCCCATTCTCTTTCATTTCTTCCGTAACAGGACAATAATATTTTTGTCCCTCCAGCCATAACCCTATTAAGCCCTTTTCATCGGCGGCAAGCAGGCAGCTGCCGATGGGAGATTCATATACAAGCGTATCGATCATCTGTGTTCCTCTCTTTTCAAAAATTTTACCGCCCTGTTACGATGCGTTTGCACTACTGAACCGGCAGGAAAAACTTTACAAAATCTGCCGCCCAGGAATAATAAAACGGCACCTCTTTTTTTAACAGTTCGCTGATAGTCTCATAATCAGCCGCAGACAACTCTCCCACCTTCTGATAAAGACTTCCATAGGCTTCCGTTTTTCCCACGGCAACAGCCGCCCTTGCCGAATCCCCGATCGCAAGATAATCCCCGATCGCCATGGCTCCTGCGGAAAATCCTCCGACAGCAAACGCGCCCAGGGATACAAGCCCGACGCTGATCGCTCCCATCGCAATAAGCCCTACCGCAAGATTACCCGCGGCTAATAACCCTACTGCAATGGCGCCAATGGATACAAGTCCGACGGAACATATTCCCAGAGATAAAATCCCCACCGATGCGACGCCTACGGAAACAATCCCCTTGGAGGCTACCCCCACCGCAATAATCCCCCGCGCCGTTCTGCCCAGCCCGATATTGATCTGCCACAAGGGGACGCCCCTGATTTTCCTTTTACTGGTCTTTTCAAAATAAAATCTTCCCGACGCCGCAGTATCGCCTTTTTGACTGCCGCTTTCGTCCTCTATCTCATCTTTTAACAAATAGTCCAGGGAACAATCAAAAAGCTTTCCTAACTGAATGATTTTATCCGTTTCCGGATAGGAGCCGTCTGATTCCCATTTGCTGATCGCCTGTCTGGAAACTCCCAGGATTTCCGCCAATTGCTCCTGGGTATAATTATTTTGTTTTCGCAGCTTTGATAGTTTATTGCCCAATGTCATAATGTCTTTCTCCTTTTTCGTTTATTTGCTCATAGTATATTTTTTACAGGCAAATAACGCTATCATCTTTCGATTTCTAAATGTAAAGTTGCGGTTGCATCCCGTTAAATACCGGTCAGGGCATTATTTTCTTCCAGCGCTTCCAGAAAGGACAGTTTTTTATGACGCCTGGTGATCTGCTCTGTAAAACGGGAAGAATATAACAGATATAGCGCATACACATAGGGCATTCCCAGGTTTGTCTCCAAAAGAGAATTTACGATCAAGGTAATCAGCTTATCTGACCAGGAAACAATGGCTGCGCTGCGGATTCCTCCGATCAGCAAAGCTGCTTCCCACCCAAACTGAACCAGAATACCGATCGCCAGAATCCATCCGATGGGAATTTTCTGTTCCGGCTTCTGATGCCTTAAATTCCATAGGATCACACCCAGATAGCCTGCAAATAAGATCAACGCCATATATCCATGATAGGCTCCCGTGGTACGCTGAATGGTTATGAGGTCCTCCGTGCCCCCGAAGGTTGCGGCAAGCATGGGACAGCAGAACCACCACATTAAGATCAGCAACGACCACTCTTTCAGATTTTTATCACGGGATATCCACAGCCAGATCCACACAAAATTGGTAAAGCCATAGCTCATGCTCATCCATAATAATACCCAAAACAGGCTGTGCCCGTCACTGATACTGCGGGTATGGCATAATAAGTGAAATATTCCGTAATCTACGATCATGTACAGCACCCCTGCTGCCACTCCTACAACCACTGTCATATACTTTTTCTGTTTTAACAGCAAAACTGCCAGAAGTATTAAAAATGCCGTGTCCAAATAAATATACATGGGGCTGAATTGTCTTTGTGCTATAATCTCGTTCATTTTTCTCCTCTTTTCATCAAATTTACCGAACCTCAGCGCAAACAAACTTACCGTTCGCATTGACATCCACATCGATCTCATGTCCGCCGAAAACAAATCCATCATCATAACCGATTGTATAAGAGCCATTCTGATTCACAAACAGGTATTTCAATCGTCCTTTGAAAGCCTCGGCAAATTCCTCCGGTTTAGAAAAATATATTACACAGTCATCTTCATCCAAGCCCTCCAGCGCAGCTTCAAACAATTCCGCATCAGACGCCATATACTCTCTGGTCTGTTGATCCTTATTATCAATATCCGTAATAAAGTCTCTGGCTGCTGCCAGCGGCTTTTTCCATGTTCGTTTCTGATTCCATTCCACTTCCACATAGATTCTAATCTCATGTCCGCTCATGCTATAACTTCCCTCAAACAACCCAACGCTTTTCTCCAGTTTCAGTTGTCCCAATACCTCGTCCTCCAAAAGAATTGGTGCAAGGTATTTTTCCTGTTTCTTATCTATCTTCGTGCCATGTATATCGCTTTCCAATACTTCTTTTACATACAAAACAGAGGAAACGCCAAAATCATTTTTCACAAGCCTTCCCCGAACCTTATATATAACGCCATCTTTGTAAGTTTGAAAATATTCACCCGCTGCATCCTGCTTTTCATATTCTTCTATGGAGATAACCCATCGGATAATGCCAGCCTTTTTCAGCATTTTATCCTCCGTAATGTCATATGCAGCTATAAGTGTACAAGAAATCACATAATACTTTTGGCTTTTGCTTAACATTGCTGCACCGCCTTCTCCGGTAAGAATATAATATAACTTCTCATCTTCTAAAAAATGATTATCCCTTTGATATTCTTCCTGTATGTTCATTTTATTTTGCCCTTTCAAAAATTTGATAAATTTTATTCACATATTGAATTATAGCACATTATGAATGGACTATGTGATTCGATTTAACCGGTCCGTCTGCACCTGCATTTTTAAAGATGAATATAAATTTATTTTTGTTGACAATTAGAATAAAACACATTAAAATGAAACCAGTTTCATTTTTAAGGAGCGCCTATATTATGAACAAAGCCAGAAAACTGATTATAGAAGAAAATGAAATCTCCGAAATCGTTACTTTCTCTTTGGGGAAAATCCCGCAGAAAATTCTGATCGAAGGAAAAAGCAGAGACCTTCCCGTTGTTATCAATCTGCATGGCGGTCCGGGATCTCCCATCCCTTTTTCTGTAGGCTGCAGAGGTCTCTTTCCGATGTTTACGGAGCGTTTCATTATGGTATACTGGGACCAGTTAGGCTGCGGTATCAATAATTACAATTTGAAGGATCGGTTTACGGTAGAAGCTTTTGTAGAAATGACCACAGACTTGATCGCTGAAATCAAGACGCTTTTTCCTGCTAACAAGATAATTCTTTTTGGTATGTCATGGGGAAGCGTGCTCGCCTTAAAGTCTGTACAAAAGATTGGAAAAGAGGTAGACGCCGTTGTCGTCTGGGGACAGGTTTTAAGAAAGCTGTTTTTAAATGACGAAGTCTATGAAGCGTTGGAAAAAGCCGGATTTTCCGAAAGAAAAATGCAGCGGGTCCGGGCAATTACAACGGATCATTTTAGCGATAAAGACATGCAGTTTTTATCCGGAAGCATTCGCAAATATACCGACGGCTATACCAATCAAAAAGGTACGCCCGCGCCCGTGGGTTCTATTATCAGAGGATTGCTCACAAGCCCGGACTACAAATTAAAGGACTTTAAGGCAATTATGATAAACGGCACATCCGCAAATACATGTCTATGGTCGGAGCTGTTAAAATTGGACCTGACTGAAGATCTTTCTAACGTAAATGTGCCCTATTATATTTTACAGGGCGATACGGATATCGTAACATCAACGTCGAATATCCTTAAAGTCGTAGAATCTGCGGGAAATTCCTATTTGAACTGCCGTGTGATCGAAAATTCCGGACATATGCCGGGAAAAGAAGGTATGGATGCTGTATTTGAAACTTTACTGGACGTATCAAATTTGCAGGAGAGAATGTTAGTATGCCAAAAGTAACAGAAGAATATATTGCCAATAAAAAGAAGCTCATTATAAAGGCGGCATATGAGCTGTGTGTGGAAAAAACCGTGAGCACCGTCACAATGCAGGATATTATTGACCGCACCGGATTAAGTCAGGGAGGAATTTATCGCTTTTATCACGATATTGACGAAATATTTGCAGATATGCTAGTGGACATGCGGAAGAGAGTTTCTATTAAAGATAAGGTTGATGAAATATTTGCAAAAGCGGATGAACTCTCAGCAAAAGAAATTACCGCCCGCATTTTTGATATGCTTGCAGATTTTATGTCAGAGGAACTGATGGGAATTGAAAAGATCGATTTTGAGCTATCGGTACTTGCTATGAATGCCCCTCATCGAATCGAAAAGATACTTGCCGGGGCTCACGGTGTCGGACATATGGAATACATCATGTCGCGCACCTCCGATTATTTTAAGCAAAAACTGCAAAAGGGAGAACTTCAGGCAAAGGTAAGTGAAACGGAACTTCTGACTTATATCTCATCCGCATTCTCCGGTATTCAAATGTGTTGTATTGTAAACAATTGCTACCGCAAAGGACCTATGGCAGAATATTATCAGCCCAGAATGCTTTTACAGACGATGGCAAAGACTGTAAATTATCTTTTAGGAATGGAAGTCTGAATGGTTTCAAAATTTACCTCTCAGTTGCCGCCTACACATCCAGCCACTGAATAAAAGCAGTTTTATCTGTACTGTTATATCCCGCATTTTTATAAAAATCTAATGTACTTTGTTCCTTTGAGCCTGTAAGTAACATCATTTTGTAGCAGTTTTGTTTCTCTGCTATAATCTTAGCATAATTTAAGCATTCCGTTGCATAACCCTTGCATCGATAATCTCCATGTGTAACAACATTTTCCACAAAAGCATATGGTCTGACATTCCTGGTTAAATTAGGTATGATCACACATACACAAGATGCGACTATTTTATCATCTACCACATTCACTAACAGATGATGATTGTCATCTTGTATGATTTGTTTCCACGTAGTTGTTAAATGCTCCGTAAATTCCGGCACAGACTTTTCATGTAAATATAAATATAATTCCAGTATCTCTTTTAAATCATCTTCTATAGCTTCTCGTACCATATCAGGCTTCCTCTCTTCGTCAGTTGTCTTCCAGTCAATAATTATACCCTTCTTTTAAAACCCTCTGCTTTTCTAATCCCACAAACATATATCTCATCAACAACAGCTTCTTACACATTCCACATACGCCATGGAAATGCGCGCCTTCATTTCTTTACAATTCTTGACTTTCCATCCGTTCTTTTCAAGAAACTCCTTATAATCCTCTGTCTGCCACTGATGCTCAAACTTTACACCCGCGATTTTTAATATTCGAGACCATGTCCTGCTGATAAAGCCGCTCTTGTGCTTTACAAAATTGGGTGCAATCAGGATACCCTTATTTTTCAATACTCTGTCTATCTCCCTGAGCGCTTTCTCAGGATTCGGCATAATATGAAGCGCATTGGCAATCAGCACCACGTCAAAGGAATCATCCTCATACGGCAGATCCGTCGCATCCGCAACTTCAAAGGTCAGATTATCAGGATACTCTCCTTTTCTTGCCTCTGCGATCATTCCATCTGAATAGTCTGTGGCAATCATTCTTTTTGCAGCATACGCAACATGCTTTGCCAACAATCCCGGACCGGTGGCAATTTCCAACACTTCTTTCCCCTCAATAACCTTTGGAATACGGTCATACATAAACTTATAAACTTTGCGGTCTGCGCGCATCGCCTTTTCATAGATTGGCGCATATAAATCCCATATCTTTTTATTCATTGATCAAACCTCACTTTAATTACAGTCCTGACTAAAACAGTATCTGATTTATCTTATCATTGCGTTTATCATAGTGTCAATTTTATCTCTATATATTATAAACGCAATTTTTTTATTATTTAAACGGAAAATTATATTTTGCTTTCCTAGCGGCTTGACGGGGAGAAAGGAAAAGACCTATAATATCCTTAAACTAGCAGAAAGGGGTGTAGGTCATGGAAAATGAAATGCCGGTATTTAAAAGTTTTTTAAGAGAACAATTAGTAGTACAAAAACAAATTCATGATGCGCTGAAGAATCATGAATATGAGAAAGCCGAAAAACTCATGGAGGAAATGATAGAGCGCACCCAGCAAAATATAGAAGATAATTAACTATACATTAAAAAATTTCTTCTCTTCTATAGCAGCCTGGTCAAATTGGTAATGCCCAATTCCCTTGTCTTTCTGACTTTATATCCCATAACCTCAGCCAGTTTTGCACTGGTTTTATAGTCACACAGATCGTATGTAGCAAACAATATAGAATCCAGCCAGCAAGGTAGGATCAAATAATGGCAGAAAGCGCAAAATAAAGACTATCCCACGCTATACACCGCAGCCAATGTTTTCTCCGCACAATCGTCCCCACTATCACGATAAAGTGTTCTCTCATACTTCATATTTTCATGCGTCAGGCACACATCAAGAAACAACAGAAAAATGCCTATATCAATTCTATTATAATAGGTTACCCTATCTATGGGCATCATGCCCCTCTTCCCAGGCTTTTTATATCTGAAAACCTTCAATTCCTTCCCATGTCGCTCCACGATCCAAGGCTGTGTATTACATGCGCTGGGCGCAAATCTGACGATTGCACCGACTTCGGATAGCAGCTCTCCTTCCCAAATTTCCTCCAAAGGCTTTCTTTTGCTTTTAAACATATCTTTCCTGAAATCCCCTTCTCCCGCCTTCTCTATGGCAAGCATAATCACAAAATCCAAATCTCCCAGCTTACGATCCGATTCTGCCGCCTTGCCCATTCCATACCAGCACACTCCGATATTCTGCGAAGCAAGCCACAAATCCAACTGTTCTCCGAGATATCCGATATTCTGTAAATGCCCTTCTTTCTGTTCGCTGAACAATAACACACAATACTCTCCCCTTTTACAGGAAGTCTCTTCTCTTGGCACAATCTTAATTCCCACTTCTATCCCTTCCGTAAGCGGTCGCAAACTGTAAAAGACCTTTTCAATCTCCGCCAGCTTTTCTTCCGTTAATCCCTTCTCTCCTCTAAAGATGTGAAAAGATTTCCTCTTAAATATCATCTGATAAAATAATTCTTCCATTGCTTTTCCTCTCTGCTTTCTCTTTATAAAGAATCCTAATTTAATTAGAAATATTTTTCAATCTAAAAAATAAATGAATAAATTTCTTTAAATTATCAAATAATCTCTACTGTTACTTACATTTTTAACCATAGGAAATTAAGAAAGGCAGGAGTTTACAATGAATTTTTACAGAACTGCTTTATCAGCCTTATTACTGACAGCGATCATAAGCGGTATCGGCGTTAAAATGATCCAAGGATATCAAAGTACGGCAAAAGCGGCTGAACGCTATGCGGCGGAAGCTGAAAAACAAATGGAACAGACCGCCGCCTTATTAGACGAGGTATTCGATGAGACACTTGATTCGGATACCGATATTTTATCAGACGATACTTTTGAAGATGATATTTCTACCGAAAGAACAGAAGAATTACAGCAGCTTTTAATCTCAACACAATAGACCAAAAGCTGCAATAAACGCGATCAGAATAATTTTATGACTCCCCAGTAAATACCACCGACTAATACTGCAAAAACAATTGCCACAAAAAATAATTTTATTTTCCCCAGAAACTTTATTTTCGGATCATGCCACAAATGATTTAAATCTTCTGTCCCGGGAATAATCCACCAGTCGGATATTGCCACCCACCATACATCCACTACAAGCCAATCATATAATTCCTGCCCCATAAAAAGCACATAGTACTGCCATACGATATCCCAATAAGTGTCGGCATGGTTTACACATACGATCATAATAAACGGAAGAATCAGATCAATCGCAAAAAGCAAAACCATAGAAACCACAGCCTGCTTTTTTATTGTTTCTTTGGTAATCAATCCCAATTCCACCACTCGTTCCTGTACCTGTTTGGGATAAAATTGTATTCCGCCAATAGGACCCTTTTTTCTAACCAAAAATTCCATATACAAAAAAAATACAATCCATAAAATAACGATTTCAACAATGATCTTCCATATCATTTCCAATCCTCCCAATTACGAATTCAATTACGAATTATTATTTTACTTTTTCTTTAGTTAAAATTTTACCATTTGGGTTAGTTTTATCTAACCATAGTATACAACAATTTCTCCAACAATTCCAGCCTTATATGATAGAAAAATCTAATGTCCAAAACAGTTCCCCACCAAGGATTGTTGAAAGGACAATTTTAATAATACAATGCCCTGACGCTTTATAATCCGCTTTGGACTTTTTGACACGCTTCACAGATTCCCAGATCATTGACGCTCATTGCCCGAAAATACTTTTTGATATAATAAGCCTTAGCCGTTTTCACTTCGCCCTGCCCCCAGTTTGCCGTCAACACCTCCGGCATATTCGGATCGTACCCGCTCTGCCCGCAGCATATACAGGTATTTATCCACTTTTTTAAATCCGGATATTGTTGTAAATATTGCATTCCGTTATCGTTTTTATGCTGCATTTTTTACTCCGCGTTTTCTAAAAATCTCTTACTTCGTCAAACCAATTCATCCATTTTTCATAGGAAATTTCAAGGGAAGAATTTTCTATAAGCTGACCAATTGCCATACCTACGTTGTCACGTTCGCTTGTTTCAATGCCTTTCAAGCCGTTTATTTTCATGACAAATTCCGTAATTGCCGCATGTGCTTCCTCTTCGGATTCTGATTTTTTTATTTTATGATAGCAACTTTTATATGCCCTTGCCGCACTTTTTTCAGCTTTTTCTTCCCAATCAGAAAATGGAATTCCATATTCCGTATCAAACCATATCCGTTTCCGCAATTTTGTGATGTTTGCATAATCCATTGATTTTTCTTTCTTCAATTTATGAAGTTCTGTTCTCAACGCTTTTCCGGCGCTTTCTTCAATCTGATAGCCGATAAAACTTTTTAAGCTGCTCCAGCTTTTCAGTTTTGGCATATCCTGTAAATCAGGGATATACCTTAACCCAATGTGCCCAAGGTTCTTTAATTGCGCCAGCGCGCTTAAATTTGTCATATTTCCGCTAAGCTCAAGCACTTTTAAATCGGGAAACTGAAGTAAGCTTTCACAGTCGAAAGCTGTCTTTTCAGGAGAATGATTGATCACGATATAGGTTGCCTGCGACAAAGTTTTATAAACTGGTAACTGATATGCCGATTTTTCTTTCGGACAGTCTGGATGAAACGTCAGACATGGAATTTTAGCACACTCTTTGATATCAAAATTTTCAAGATTTCCGGAAAGCGTCAGAAATACTATTTTCTCTCCTGTTAAAATCTGTATTTTGCCGTTCTCAGACTGAATATACAAACGGCAAATATCCGCGTTTGCAAAATCAACCGCCATATCCGCTCTGGGAAACCAATGAAACTCTTCTATTTTCTTTTAGAGGACCATTCTATAAAACCCGTATCATTACCGGAATAATAAAACCACCGCGGCCAGTCGCCACATGGAGATCGTTCTTTCCTGTTCTGGTCGCCACCTATAAAAAAACCGTCAAAAGCATCCCAGTTGATCACGCTGTCCTGTTCTACCCAGACGTCATACTTGCCCTTTGAAATTCCTCTTGTTCCGATCGAAAGAGTCCCCTGTCCTCTGGGAATCAATACTTTATGACTGTTTTTACCTGTTAATGAAATCACAAATTCTTTGTTTTTATCCATTCTTTATTTGTTCTCTCTCTTCCCCTTCAACTCACAATCCAATGGACTCCCCTCGCCATTCTGTCGGCGACGTCCGAAAAATGCCCGCCGTCATTCCATTCAAAGGTTACCTCTTTCACATTCTCATTTTTTTGCAGCGATTCGTACTGCAGCTTCGTAATTTCGCCCACCTGTTTCATCAGCGGGTGCTTACTCTCCGGCTCCCGTCTGCCCAGACTCAGGTATACCTCCGCTTTTCTCGTTAAGCTGCTTTGCAGCATGTACTCTTTCCACCCCGGATACCACAGAGAACCCGAACCGCATACCGCTCCGTCAAATAAACCGCTCTCATATAACGACCACAGAGAAAAAAGCCCCGCCAGCGAATACCCGGCAAGATACATCGCCCTGTGTCCGGGAAATTTCTCAATAATACGAGGCACAATGTCTTCGCTAAAGCACTTCAAAAGCGTCTCGCCCTCGCCCGCAAATATCCTGCCCTTCATGCAGTTTGCCGCTGCCCACGGCGTCAAAAATCTGTCCCAATCGTGCACCCTTACTTCACAAAAATCAAAGCGCAGACCGACAGAAAGCTTTGCCTGACCATACACCTCTTCCGCCTGGTTCTGTGCATGATCTCCTGAAATATATATCACAATAGGTCCCTGTCCGTCATTGGAAAGGAAACGCAAATCGTAGTCGTTCAAAAGTTCCGCCTCCCCTAATTTCCTTGATAACCCAATTGTTTAAACTAATCGAAGTCATTATAGCATAATCCGGAAAGCATTCCATCTTAAAGTTTGAATCAAGGTATATTTACGCCCTTATTGCTTCTCATACCTGCTGTCAATAATCTTGGATATAATTCCCAATAATACGAAAGCCAGACTGATTCCGTTCGCCCATAACAATCTTTTCCGTAAAACTTCTTTTTCCCTTTGCAGTTCATACTCCTTCATTTTGCCCATAGTCTCCGCAAATAGCTCCTGATCCTCTTCGGCGACATTTACAATTTCCTCGACTTTCATTCCGATTTCTGTTTCAAAATCCTCTTTATCTGCTTCTGCACTTTCTCCGTCCTCATAGCTTTCAATGTGATACTCTCTATTTTTATAAAGAATCCTGTAATACGGAGCTTCATCAAAATACCCCGAATATCTGCTATCCATACTATTTTTATAAACACTTATATTTTCAATTTGATCAGTTTGTTCAACATAACCAGTTTTTACCTCTATTCCGCTATCACTCATCCGATGAATACATGTAATTCTTCTTTCATCGCTATACTCTTCCCATTGCTTCTCCCAGGAACCACTTTCATCCCATATTTCAAAATATATATAATTATTTTCCGATATACTTTTGAAAATCCTGTATTCATAAATATTATAACTTTCTGCACTATCTCTTGTTTCCTGTCCGCTTGCACCTATCTCCTGCCAACTGCCGTTATATTCCGGTTTCATAAAATGTTCGGCTATTTCCGCCGCCTCTGTCAACCTCCCAATCTCTTTTTTCGTTGACTCGTATCCGGTTATCCATTTTAAGCAAAAAATCGAATCAATCAGCAACACTATGGCTATATATATGACAAATCCTACCTGCCCCTTTTTCATTCTGTATCTCCCCTGCTTAGTTAAACCTTCTGCAAGATCTTCATCTACTTCAATTATCGTTTCAAGTTCATTATTTCTATATTCCAAATTTAAAATAAAGTTTGCTACAACCTTTTTTCACTTTTTCCGCCTCTCACATATAGGCACACTATTCCTCATACCTTCTATCAATCATTTTTGATGCAACTCCCAACAATAGCAAAAAGCAACTAATCCCGTTTGCACACAATAATCTTTTCCACATCACTTCCTTATTTCGGTGGAGCTCGTATTCTTTTATCTCGCTCATAGTCTCTTCAAACAATTTCTGATCTTCATATGCTATATCTATGATTTCTTCTACTGTCATTCCGATTTCTCTTTCAAAATCCTCTCTATCTGTTTCTAAATATTCTTCGTCTTCATAGCTTTTAACATTATATTTCCCGTTTTCATAACAGATCTTATAATACTTTTCTCCCCAACCATACGTTTCATCAAAAGCATTTATTGAAACTATAATTGAAGCAATCGGTTTGTCTTTTTCTATATAATCTGTACTAATTTCGACTTCCCCATTATTTATATGGTGAATACATGTAATTCCTTTCTCTTTGCCGTTACTCTCAAATGTTTGAGTTTTCCAAAACTCGCTCCAATCCCATAATTCAAAATATATATAATTACTTTCTGAAATATCTTTATGAACTCTATATTCATAAATATTCGCACTATCCACACTATCTCTAGTTTCTTGCCCGCTTGTACCTATTTCTTTCCAACTTCTATTATACTCCGGTCTCATAAATTTTTCCGCTATTTCCGCCGCCTCTGTGAACTCATTGATATCCCTGACCGTAGTTTTGTATTTAATTGTCATTTTTAAGCTAAATGTCAAATCAAAAATAAGTATTACAATAATATATACTATGAATCCGATTTTCTTCTTTTTCATTCTAGTTTCCTTCTTTGTAAAATTTTATTCATTCCATTCCATTTCCTCTGCAACATCATCTTCATATTCAATATATTTGTAAAATTCATTTCTCTTATATTCCAAGTTTAATATAAAATTAGCTACTAATTTTTTTCTTGCTTGTATATTTTCATTTTGCAGATTGAAGTAATTATGGGTTTCCATAAAAGAGTTGTGATCATTAGCCTGATTTGTCAAATAATATAATCCCGCTTGATAATCTCCTTGCCCAAAATTTTTTACAAACTCTTCTGCTCGATTTGTTTCTCCTTTTTCTATTTCTGAATAATATTGGTTCATTACCAATATTAAATTCTCTTCATTCTCAAGACGTACACTCAAGTTTACCGCGTCAAGATCCGCCTTATAATCATCTGGTGTTAATTTTGGTCCATTTCCACCCGTTCCATATACATCTCCTACATATCCCGCATTTGCGTTCAAATCAAATATACCATTAAAGCACCCACTTAAATCTCCTGCTTTTTCAAATAAATTTTCATCAGGCTTTAATATTGTAGAAAGCGTTACTGCCATATGTGCTATATCAATCTTTCCTACATATGTTTTTAACAACGAATTTTCCAATTCGTCGCTTTTTTTAGAGCTATTATCATGATTAGCACCTATACATCCAAATACACTATCTACTTCATTTTCCTGCAATCCATATGATAACATCATATTCCTTACCGTATCCGGCGTATCTGTCCCTGCCAGAAAATGCCATAAATAATCAAAACTGACTTTATTTTTTTCATCATAAGAGTACGCAACAGAGGCAATCATAGCAAGATATTTTTGGTTGATGTTTTCTACTCCCCTCATATCCATATTTTCATACAACTTGTATAAACCTTCGCCTGCTGTGCGATCAAAACCAAATTCACTGATCATAATATTGATAAAAGGTTCCTTTATTGTTAAATTTCGATATTCTTCTCTTTTGTTCCAATCTCTTTCAATGCTACTCATCCATCCGGTATTGATATAATCTGCCGTATAATAAATGGTGCTTCCGTCAAACACCGCACTATGCAGACAATCTATTCCTCTTTTGACGTTCTCCTGATATGTTCCGATATTCTGATACAAGCCTGATGTGCTCCCCTTAAAGTCTTCTATTTGATCTAATTTCTTTTGAATCAATTCAATTACTTTTTGAAGGCTGCTGATCCATCCCGTATAATACAATCCTCTTTTTACATCAACTAAACCGTATACTCTCTCAAGTTGCTTTTCCAGTTCTTCCTTATTATCTCTTAAAGCATCCTCGTTTATATATCCGATGCCGCTGAGTTTTCCATTGATACATCCCTTATAGGTATTATTTTCCTGTATAACCGCTTCTGCCAAAATAATAACTCCGCGCATAACCATTGTATGAATTTTACTATAATACTCCCGAATAGCATCATAGGTTTTTCCCTTTAATACATCCGTTGTATCTTCAATATCGGAAACGCAAAACAATACCTTTTCCGCCCGATCCATAATCTGGTTCATATTATAGTTCATTGAATCCAATTGCGCCGTTACCGAGCCTGTATCCATCTCCAATCCCATTTTTATCCCCCTTTTATAGTCATACCTTTATCATTTATATTTTTCACTACTTAAAACTTGTCCTACATATTCATTGTATATATTCCTCCATTGGAGCAATCATATCATTGCTTAGATCAAGATCTAATTCATCAAATGCCGATGCCGCCGATACCAGCCTCTCAGCATCTCTATCCGCTGCGACCCGATAAGATTCAAGCAAAGACGCTGTGGACAAATAAATTTCATTACAAACATCATTGACTCCGTGATTTGTATTTCCCCTTCCGACTCCCGGAACATCACTTAACTCTTCCGCTGCCTTTTTAAATGAGCTGCTTTTTTGAAAAACAATTTCTACATCACTTTCAAACATATTCCCCATTTTTACACTCCCTTCCCGCTTACCTTCCAAACTATATCATTTGAAATATGCCTTTCCTACTTTTATCAATTATACCAATTTCCATCGCTCATCCAATAATCCTGCACTGAATACCCGTAAATTTGAATTAAATTATTTTAAGCAAAATTTTAGGACAAACCCTGCATTAACCGTTATTACGACACCCTATTATAATTGATCAGGCAGCCTTTCAGGATGATCTCTCTTTCCTCATCCGTCAGTTCTCCCAGCTTCAGGGTAAATTCTTTCAAGCCTTCTTCTTTTACCACATAAGCCGTGATCTCTGATTTTTTATCCATTATCGCCTGTTTGATATCCGGCACAAAGATGTAGTCCAGATTCTGAAAGGGCAGTTCTCCTTCATCGATGATAAAAGGCAGCATACCCCAGTTGATCAGATTGGAGCGGTATCTCTTGGTCGCATACTCGTTGGCGATATTCGCCCAGCCGCCCAGTACCTTCTGACAGCTTGCAGCCTGCTCCCTTGCGGAACCGTCGCCGGGTTTTACCGCAAAGATCGTGGAACCGATACCGAAGGATTCATGCGTCAGATTCGGGAATTTCTCTTTGATCTTATCCATAACCGGCTTGATCTCCGGCAATACCTGACAGGGATGTTCCGTGGAAGTGCCTTCCACCAGGGCTTCCCTTGCTTTCTCCGCCTTCTGGACCTCTTTGGCACGCCCTACATAAGCAGGATCTTTTCTGGATAAAGCAAACTCCGCTAATCCTAAAGGATTGGAACGATAAGAGCTGGTTTCTCCGGATGGAATCAATTCATCGGTAGTGGTAACCGGATCATGGATTTCCGATACAACCTTTAATACCAGATTGTCCGTCAAAGCAACCATAGCGGGCCAGTCCTTGATATTGGGACCGAATTGAATCTCAACGGAAGGATCAGCCACTCCTTTAGAATCAAATACGCGGTTTTCATAAATATTTTTATCAAAATGATATTTGTATTTTCCGATTTCCCCGTCAAAATCCGTCGCCGGAGTCAATACGCCTTTATTTGCCGCAGTTGCAGCAATGGAACGGGCATCCATCAGCGCAACGGAAGAAATCTGACCGTTTTGCAGCTTGGAGCCTTCACGGTTGGGGAAGTTCCTTGTGGAATGGCGGATACTGAAGGCATTGTTCGCCGGCGTATCTCCCGCGCCGAAGCAGGGACCGCAGAATGCCGTTTTCATAACCGCGCCCGTCTCAAGGATCGTAGCCGCACATCCGTTTTTGATCAGTTCCATATAAATAGGCATGGATGCGGGATATACGCTTAACGTAAATCCGTCGGAACCGATATAGCTTCCCTTCAGAATATCAGCCGCCGCACAGATATTTTCAAATCCGCCGCCTGCACAGCCTGCGATGATTCCCTGATCTACCATAAATTTGCCGTTTACTACCTTATTTTTTAACGTATAATCAACGGCTCCGTCCAAAGAAACAGCCGCACGTTTTTCCACATCATCCAAAACATCCATTAAGTTAGCATTGACTTCTTCAATGGTATAGGTATTGCTTGGATGGAAAGGCATCGCGATCATAGGCTTAATCGTAGACAGATCAATTTGGATCAAGCCGTCATAATAAGCCACATCGGTGGGATTCAATTCCCGGTACTCTTCCACTCTGCCGTGGATATCATAAAATTCTTTTACCTGATCGTCCGTTTTCCAAATGGAAGAAAGACAGGTGGTTTCCGTAGTCATAACATCGATACCGATACGGAAATCAGGCGACAGACTCGCCACGCCGGGTCCTACAAATTCCATGACTTTATTTTTTACATATCCGTTGCCGAAAACGGCTCCGATAATGGCAAGCGCCACATCCTGAGGTCCTACGCCCTTCTGGGGCGCGCCTGTAAGATATACGGCAACCACGCCGGGCATATTGATATCATAAGTCTGGTTCAATAACTGTTTTACCAGCTCCGGTCCGCCTTCGCCCATCGCCATTGTTCCCAGCGCGCCGTAGCGGGTATGGGAATCGGACCCTAAGATCATTTTTCCGCCGCCTGCAAGCATTTCCCTTGCAAACTGGTGGATAACAGCCTGATGAGGCGGTACATAAACGCCGCCGTATTTCTTGGCACAGGTCAGTCCAAACATATGATCGTCTTCGTTGATGGTTCCGCCTACCGCACAAAGAGAATTGTGGCAGTTGGTCAAAACATAAGGAATGGGAAACTTTTCCAAGCCCGAAGCTCTTGCCGTCTGAATAATACCTACAAAAGTAATATCATGGGAAGTCAGCTTATCAAACTTGATTTTCAGCTTATCCATGTTGCCGGAAGTATTGTGGCTTTCCAGAATGCCATATGCGATGGTACCCTTCGCCGCCTCTTCCCTTGTTGTGTTTTTCCCGGTTTTTGCCGCTACCGCCTGCAGCGCATCGGTTCCGTCGGGAATCAGTTCGGTGCCGTTTACTAAATAGGCTCCGCCATCCGATAATGTTACCATGATTGTCCTCCTCCTTCTGCCGGATACCTCTTTTCCGGCACCCGCAGCTTCTGTTTTTATTTTTCTCTTTTTTCGTAAGTCCTGGCTATTTTTTATAATACACGCCGTCTTCAAAGCGCTCTCCGAGATAACCCAGATTTTCTAACAGCGCCTTGTCCGTCGTTCCGGGGAAACCGTAATACCCCGCCTGATCGCCTACCGGAGAGTAATAAAAAATATCTCCGTTTATTTCATACTCCTCCACGGGAAGTTGTGAAAAATCTCCCTGATAAATATAAAACGCCTGCAGGTTGATCCTTCCTGCTACGGAAGTTTTGAATACCTCCGCGCAATTCGCCTTGACAAAGGTATAGGCGCAGGTCAATAAAACCATACATACAAATATTACACCACTTACCTGTATTTTGAAAACAGAAATTTTTTCCATTCTCTGCCAGATTTCGGAAGAAAAGATCCCGATCACGGGAAGCGCCACCAGATAACACCATCCGAAACGGATATCGGGTGCCGAAAGGAACCAGTAAAGTACGCCTGCAAGAACCGTTATTTTCAACAGCCCCCAGCAAAGCAGGTCCCTCTTTTTCTTCCAAATGCCGTAGATTGCTTCCAGGACTTCATACATTGCAATTACGATGTTTAAGTACAATAACAGCCGATACCGGAGAGGCAGCGCCCCAAACCAGACCGGGAACCACTCGCCAAACGCCATTTGCATTGTATTATATACCCCTCCGGTCGGTATCCTCGCCCAGCCCCTGATCAGCACCGTTTCATAAACCGCGGATTCATAGGGCACCTTCCATTTCACGTCAAACAGGTCAAGTGCCGGAAAAGGATAAATCAGCCAGCCGGAAATCAATACGTTTCTGATCAGCCACGGCAGCAAAATCAACAGTCCCGCCGGGATAAACACGCCGATCCGTTTCCATTCCTTTTTACGGATCATCCTAACCGCCGGATAAAGCACCAGCAGCACCAGCATCGCCATGGATACCTTAATCGTAATGACATATACGATAAAAAGGGCAATCAGCCCGTAGGAAAAAGTGTCCTTTTCTCTCTGCTCCACCGCCTCGGCAAACAGACTCAAAATCAGAAACCCGAATATTCCCGCTGAGACGTCGGTCCCGATACAGTTGAAAGTCTCGGCGTTGTAAAACACATAGGCTATGATCGCCGCCTGAAGCCCCGTAGATACATACGCTCCGGTTTTTCTCACCCGGCATACTCCGTGTATGGCATAAATACCAAAAAACAAACAAAGCGCCGAATTGACCGTGTGCAGGGAAAAGCCGTATATTCCTTTAAAGCTGTACAACGCCATCAGCGCATAGACGGAATTGTTAAAGCCAAGCCTTGTGCTGATATTCGCCATGCCCTTGATATAGCCGTACTCCTCATAATAGCGCAGCATCTGAGCCTGATACAGATAATTGTCATACTGTTTGGGATACAGGCTGGTCAGAAACATGACAAACACGGTAAAAACCAGAAACAGAACCCATTCAAACCACCTGACGTTTTTCAGGGATTCTTTGATCCCCCGGAGGGCGCTTTTACGAAACGCTAACAGCAGAATGACGGCTGTTCCAAACGCCGCGAATGCAAAGACATACGTAACCGCCGTAAACAGACTGACAATCTGTGCGTACACCGTCAGAATGACAAAACCCGTCATCAGATAGTAAACCGGATTCAATTTTTTATCCCGCAGACCGCACAGGCGCATCATACCCCTGACCGCCCCATAGCCTAGCCCAAATCCGGAAACAAGCATCATCAGATAACTGATCGCTATCCAAAGCATTCCAATTCCTCCTATGACAGAGATACCCGCCAACAATCCATCAGCGGGTATTTCCATAATGTTATTTCTCTTTCAAAATCGGAATTTTCCAAACGATTATTTGGATTCCACTTTCTTCTTGGGAAGAACCACTTTATCCAGGTGCCAGATTTCATCCACATATTCCTGAATGGTTCTGTCGGATGTAAATTTGCCGCTGCAAGCCACATTCAAAATAGCGCTTCTTGCCCAGCCTTTTTCATCCCTGTAAGCCGCCTCTACACGTTTCTGTGCTTCCGCGTAAGATTTAAAATCTTTTAAAATAAAGTACGTATCCGCCTTTGCGGTGCACTGCGTATTGAGCAGGGAATTGTACAGATCGCGGAACAGCTCCGTATCCTGGCTGTAAGTTCCGTTGATTAACTGCATCAATACTTTTCTGATATCCGCATCGCTGTTAAAAATATCCATCGGATTGTAGCCGCCGTAATTCTCATACCGGATGACTTCATCGGAAGAAAGACCGAAGATAAACGCATTTTCTTCTCCAACTTCTTCTACGATCTCCACATTGGCGCCGTCCATGGTTCCCAAAGTCAAAGCGCCGTTTAACATAAATTTCATATTACCTGTACCGGACGCCTCTTTGGAAGCTGTGGAAATCTGCTCGGAAACATCAGCCGCCGCAAAAATCCATTCCGCATTGGATACACGGTAATTTTCAATAAATACGACCTTGATCTTGCCGTCGATGGAAGCGTCGTTGTTGATCACATCCGCAACGGAGTTGATCAGTTTGATGGTCAGCTTTGCATTTTTGTAACCTGCTGCCGCTTTCGCGCCGAAAATAAAGGTTCTCGGATAGAAATCCATTTCGGGATGCTCTTTGATCTCGTTATACAGGTACATAACATGGAGAATGTTCAACAACTGACGTTTATATTCATGCAATCTCTTGACCTGCACATCAAAGATAGATCTGGGATCAACTTCTACACCGTTGTGCTCCAGGATATATTTCGCAAGGCGCACTTTGTTCTGATACTTGATGTTCATAAACTCCTGCTGCGCTTTTTCATCATCCGCAAACACCTTTAATTTTTTAATCTTAGGCAGATCCGTGATCCAATCGGCTCCCACATGCGCCGTTACCCAGTCCGCAAGCAAAGGATTGCCATGCAGCAGGAAACGTCTCTGTGTGATACCGTTTGTTTTATTGTTAAATTTCTCAGGCATCAATTCATAGAAATCTTTTAATTCCTGGTTTTTCAAAATTTCGGTATGTAATCTTGCAACACCGTTTACGGAATAGCCCGCCGCAATGGCAAGATGCGCCATTTTAACCTGTCCGTCATAAACGATCGCCATTTTGCGGATTTTTTCCTGATTGCCGGGATATGCGTTTTCGATTTTCTGAATGAAACGGCGGTTGATCTCTTCCACAATCTGATAAATACGGGGGAGCAGACGGCTGAACAGCTCGATCGGCCATTTTTCAAGCGCCTCCGCCATAATTGTATGGTTGGTATAAGCGCAGGTCTTCGTCGTCACTTCCCATGCTTCTTCCCATGTCAGATAATATTCATCCAGCAAAATTCTCATAAGCTCCGCTACCGCTACCGTCGGGTGGGTATCGTTGAGCTGGAAGGTAACCTTTTCATAGAATTTATGGATATCATCATGATTTCTCATGTATTTAGCAACTGCTTCCTGTACGGAGGCGGATACAAAGAAATACTGCTGTTTCAGACGCAGCTCTTTTCCGGAATAATGGTTGTCGTTGGGATAAAGGACCTCTACGATATTTCTTGCCAGGTTCTCCTGCTCAACCGCCTTCTGGTAATCGCCCTTGTCAAAGGAGTCTAACTTGAAGCACTCTACGGGCTGTGCGTCCCAGATACGGAGCGTATTGACAATGCCGTTGCCGTAACCCACGATGGGCATATCATAGGGAATAGCGGTTACCGACTGATAACCTTCCTGCGTAAATACGTTTCTGCCGTTTTCATCCTGATGAACGGATACATATCCGCCGAATTTTACTTCCTTTGCATATTCGGGGCGGCGCAGTTCAAAAGGATTGCCTTCGGCAAGCCAGTTATCCGGCACTTCCACCTGATACCCGTCGCGGATTTCCTGTTTAAACATACCGTATCTGTAACGGATGCCGCAGCCGTATGCGGAATATCCCAGCGTCGCAAGGGAATCCAGAAAGCAGGCGGCAAGCCTTCCCAGACCGCCGTTGCCTAACGCCGCATCCGGTTCCTGATCCTCTACCACGTTAATATCCACTCCCAGCTCATCCAGCGCTTCTTTAACAGCGTCGTATGCCTGCAGATTGATCATATTATTTCCAAGAGCGCGACCCATTAAAAACTCCATGGACATATAGTAAACAGTCTTCGGGTCTTCCTTTTCATATTCCTTTTGCGTCTCCAACCAATGATCTACGATCGCATCCTTGATCGCATAGGAAACAGCCTGAAAAATCTGCTGATCCGTTGCTTCATCAAGAGTCTTGCGGTAAAGCGTCTTAACATTGTAAAGAACACTTCTCTTAAATAGCTCTTTATCAAAGGTTGATAATACAGTTGTTTCTTTTTTAGCCATAAATTTCCTCCTCAGGTTTTCAAACCACGTAATTGAAATTTTATGTGCAGCCATCAATCACCATTACTACACCAAAATCAATTATACAATATATTTCTTCAAATAACAAAGAAAAATAACTTGTAAACCATATAATATTTCCCGCCCTATTTTATGGTTTTATGGATAAATTATACAAAAAATGGGTCGTAATCAAAAGAAAGAATGGCAGATACCACGGAAACGCGCTTTCGCTCGGTACAAACGTAGCGGCACATAAATCCGCAAAATACGCGGATTAAGTGCCGACGTTTGCACAACGGTTTCCTTTGGTATAAAGCCATTTTTTCTTTCGGCTGCAAATTTCTTTGCACAAGTTGTCTGCGGGATGGTGGAAAAAGGGGCTGGCGCGGTTAAAAATTTTGTAGATATCAAAGGAAACCTTTATAAAAGCGCCGGTACTTAATCCGCGTATTTTGCGGATTTATGTACCGCTGCGCTTTTATAGAGCGAAAGCGTGTTTCCGTGATATCTATAAAATTTTTAACCGCGCCAGCCCCTTTTTCTACCTACCTCCGGACTCTACTTCTCATCCCGTCTTTTAATGATCTGTTTTACCACATCCGTCGGAAAGCAGATATTTCCGCCTGCGGGATTCAGCACAAAGCCCTTACACTGTGCGTCGGGCTTTAACAGCATAACCGCATAGTCGTTGAAATCGGCAAGGAACGCATCGACATGCTTGCTTCCCGCCCATGCCTTAAACTCCTGGGTGTCCGTAAATCCGATAAAATAGTTCCAGTCAGGGTGTTTCATATCCTGATAATTCTTTACGGTTGCAAAAGTAATCTTATGCTTGGGGGATAAAATATAAGTCCCCTGATCATCCCGTTTAGCGGCAGGTGATATTTTTACCGGGATCAACAGCTTGGATTTCATCAGAATATCAATCATATCGTTCTGAGTTTTGCTGTTATTATCCTCCGCCATCATCTTAATCGCTGTTTTTAATTCTTCGTTAATAATAATTTCTTTTCTCGGTTCCATGCAGGCACTCCTTTACGCTTTCTCTAAAGAGATTGTAACCTTTTCTCCGTTGACTGTCCACTCTTTACTGTTTGCAAAGCTTCCTTCGACAGTCATTTCATCGGCAAGCACCTTGGATGCGATGGAATCCTGATTAGCCATTACAATGCCGCCTAACTTTTCGTTTCCGGTTACGGCAACCTTGATATGATCTGTTACCTCAAACTTATTTTCCTTACGCATGGTCTGGATTTTGCTGATCACTTCAAATACAAAACCTTCCTCAATCAGCTCTTCGGTCAGGTTCGTATCCAGGACAACCGTTACCGTATTATCCGCCTCGGTCACAAATCCGTCCTTTTTCTCGTTGGAAATCAGCAAGTCTTCCTTAAATAAGGTAACCTCAACGCCGTCCACATCAAATTTCAGCATACCGCTTTCATTTAATTCATCCATCGCCTTATTTCCGTCCAGAGAAGCAAGGGTTTTCTGAATACCGCCAAGCTGTTTGCCATATTTCGGTCCGACGGTACGAAGCTGAGGTTTAAAGCTGTAAGTCGTAAACGCGCTGACATCTTCGGTAAATGTGACCTTCTTTACATTCAATTCATCTTCAATGATATCAATATAGTATTGCGAAAGCACAGCGGGCGCTTTGATATACATATCGCCGATGGGCTGGCGGTTTTTGATATTCGCCGCATTTCTCGCCGCACGACCCATAACAACGATTTTCAGCACTTCGTCCATATCCTGTTCCAGCTTGGAGTCGATCATCGCTTCATCCACTTTCGGGAAATCACATAAATGGATACTTTCCGGCGCGTCTTTATCGATGCTGCATACCAGATTGCGGTAAATATCCTCCGTCATAAACGGGATCATAGGCGCCGCCGCCTTTGCAATGGTAACGAGCGCGGTATAAAGGGTCATATAAGCGTTAATCTTATCCTGTTCCATTCCCTTTGCCCAAAAACGCTCGCGGCTCCTTCTGACATACCAGTTGCTCATATCATCTACAAAACCGCTCAATGCCCTCGCCGCTTCCGGGATCTTGTACTGATCCAGATTTTCATCCACAGCTTTTACTGCGGAATTCAGCTTGGATAGCAGCCATTTGTCCATAACGGACAGTTTATCGTACTCCAGCGTATATTTTGTCGCGTCAAATTCATCAATATTGGCATACAATACGAAAAATGCGTAGGTGTTCCACAGCGTTCCCATAAATTTGCTGCGTCCTTCCTTTACCGCATCGCCATGGAAACGGTTCGGCAGCCACGGCGCGGAGTTAATATAGAAATACCAGCGGATCGCGTCTGCTCCGTATTCCGCAAGGGCGTCGAAGGGATCAACGGCGTTTCCTTTGGATTTACTCATCTTCTGACCGTTTTCATCCTGTACATGTCCTAAAACGATAACATTTTCATAAGGCGCTTTATTAAACAATAAAGTAGACTCTGCTAACAGAGAATAGAACCATCCTCTCGTCTGGTCCACAGCCTCGGAAATAAACTGCGCCGGGAACTGGCTTTCAAACACCTCCTTGTTTTCAAAGGGATAATGATGCTGTGCAAAAGGCATCGCTCCGGAGTCAAACCAGCAGTCGATTACCTCCGGCACACGCTTCATGGTGCCGCCGCATTTCGGACATTTGATCGTGATTTCATCGATATAAGGTCTGTGCAGCTCTACGGTCTTAGCCGCTTCGTTGCCGCTCATTTCAAACAATTCCTGACGGCTTCCGATGGATTCCATGTGCCCGCAGCCGCAGGTCCATACGTTTAAAGGAGTGCCCCAATAACGGTTACGGGAAACGCCCCAGTCCTGAATATTTTCGAGCCAGTCGCCGAAACGTCCTTTCCCGATGGATTCGGGAATCCAGTTGACGGTATTGTTATTGCGGATCAGATCCTCTTTTACCGCCGTCATTTTGATGAACCAGGATTCGCGCGCATAGTAAATAAGCGGCGTATCGCATCTCCAGCAGAACGGATAATCATGTTCAAACTTAGGCGCGTCAAACAATAAGCCTCTGCTATCCAAATCTACCAGCACCTTAGGATCAGCGTCTTTGACAAACAGTCCTGCAAAAGGCGTCTCTTCAGTCAGATTGCCTTTTCCGTCCACAAACTGGATAAAGGGCAGATCGTTTTCACGTCCTACTCTGGCGTCGTCTTCGCCGAATGCCGGGGCAATATGAACAATACCGGTACCGTCCGTCAATGTGACATAATTGTCCGCGGTTACAAAATGCGCTTTTTTATGCTGTTTTCCGGCAGCCTCCGCCGCGCACTGATAAAGCGCTTCGTATTCGGTGCCGACCAGGTCTTTCCCCACGTAAGTTTCCACAACTTCATAAGCAGGTTTGCCATCTTCCGCCAGCTTGCCGAGTACCGTATCTAACAGTGCTTCCGCCATAATATAAGTATATCCGTCCGCCGCCTTGACCTTGGCATAGGTTTCCTCCGGGTTTACGCAAAGCGCAGTATTGCTTGGAAGCGTCCAGGGCGTCGTCGTCCATGCAAGGAAATACTCATCCTTGCCCGCCAATTTGAAACGGACCGTTGCGGAGCGTTCCTTTACCGCTTTATACCCCTGTGCCACTTCATGAGAAGAAAGGGGCGTACCGCAGCGCGGGCAGTAAGGTACGATTTTAAAGCCTTTGTATAATAAACCTTTGTTCCAGATTTCCTTTAACGCCCACCACTCGGATTCGATAAAATCATCGTGATAAGTTACATAGGGATTATCCATATCCGCCCAGAAACCTACGGTATTGGAGAAATCCTCCCACATGCCTTTATATTTCCAAACGCTTTCTTTACATTTTTTAATAAACGGGTCCAGACCGTATTCTTCGATCTGCTCCTTGCCGTCCAGTCCCAGCATTTTTTCCACTTCCAGCTCAACCGGTAAGCCGTGGGTATCCCAGCCCGCTTTACGTGGCACCATATACCCCTTCATGGTGCGGTATCTGGGAATCATATCCTTAATGACACGGGTTAATACGTGTCCGATATGCGGTTTTCCGTTTGCCGTCGGCGGTCCGTCATAGAAGGTATAAGTAGGTCCTTCCTTGCGGCTTTCCATGCTCTTTTGAAAAATGTTGTTTTCCCGCCAGAATTTTTCTGTTGCTTTCTCATGCTCTACAAAATTGACATTGGTTTCAACTTTTTGGTACATGATTTACTCCTTTCCTTTTTGTATGCGTAAAAGTCTTCCTTCGCGTGCCTAACTCGTTTTGCATCTTACGACACTTGGCATTTCACTCTGTGAAATGCCAAGTGTCGCGGTGCTCGTCGAATGCCTTGCGGCATTCCTCGTATCCTGAGAGAATATCTCACTGTATGCAAGCATACGTGAGATATTCTCTCCAGATACGGCAACGCTTCGCGTCGCCCGACTCGCTACTCGCGCAAAAAAACCTTCGCCCGTAAAAGGACGAAGGTTAAAATTCGTTACCACCTGTTACAGCATACTCTCTTCATAGATTCATATGATTTCCCGTAACGGGGGACCGCCGTCTCAAACTACTCGACACGGATATGATTATTTCCCGGTCTGCAACACGGTAAACAAATGCACAATCCTGTCTTTGGTTCTTGCAACTCAGAAGTGATTTTCCCGAATTTCTTACTCGTACCGGACTCCCACCGCCTCCGGCTCGCTGAAACTTTCCAAAATAAGGTACTCTCTTCGTCAACGTCTTTCTGATTTTTAACTGTTTGTATTATAATTCTCATAAAAGACCGTTGTCAATACTGCAAAACGCTTTTCTTTTACCGCCGTTTCAAAAATTTGTGAAAACCTTACAAAAAAATGCCTCATTTTCAGGTTTCTTCTTGATAAAGGTATTGATGATCTGGAAAACCAAAATATGTATTCTCTTGAAGAAGCATACCGGATCATTATAAACAGACTAAAATATGTCTTATAGCATAAAAATATCTAAAGAAGCCCTACGTGTCTTGCAAAATTCCATTAACTGGCAAAAAGTGATCCGCCGTTTTGCTCCCTATCACTTTATTTTAAATCTTACTTCCCTTTTACAAATCCTTTATCTCACCAGGCAATAATTTTACTTATATGGGAAAGATTAAATATAGTCGAATCCCCAATCCGATGCTATACTAGACATAAGACAGTTGTACAGGTGTTTCTCTGTCTTGTCAGTTGTATTGACACTATGTCACAAAAAGCATAAAATAAGGGAAGCTTTATGTTTCCCGGAAAGAGGATTTATGGGAAAAACCAAATTAACCAAACAGGAAATAAGCTGGATTTTATATGATGTTGCAAACTCAGCCTTCACGATGATCCTGACGGCAACCATTCCGATTTACTTCCGCTCACTTGCAAGCGCGGTAAATGTTGCGCCGGAACATGCCACCTCTATTTGGGGGACGACTACTTCCGCGGCGCTTCTGATCCTTGCCTGCCTCTCGCCGATTTTGGGCGCACTGGCAGACTACCAGAACATGAAAAAGCGGATCTTCGGCTGGTTTTTGACCCTGGGCATCTTAGGCGGCATGGGAATGATCTTCGCACCCGGCTGGATTTCTTTTCTTACCTGTATTGTCATTGCCCGTATCGGCTATGCGGCATGCAACATTTTTTACGATGCGATGCTCATCGACGTGACGGCGGATGACCGGATGGATTATATTTCCTCCATGGGCTTTGCCTGCGGTTATATCGGAAGCTGCATTCCGTTTGTGATCGGAATCCTTTTAATTTTCCTGACTCCCTTTGGTCTGGATACGGTTTCCGCCACCAAGCTTTCCTTTTTTATCACAATCGTATGGTGGCTGGTTCTCTCCCTTCCTCTGCTGAAAAACGTAAAGCAGACCCATTATTTGAAACCTAAAAAGCATGTGGTCTCCCACTCTTTCAGGAGATTGGGCGTGACATTCCTCAAATTACGCCGCGACCGGAAACTGCTGTTTTATATTTTGGGATATTTTTTCTATATCGACGGAGTTTACACCATTATTTCCATGGCGACTACCTATGGCGGAGAAGTCGGAATCGATTCTACTCAGATGGTTCTTGCCCTTCTCCTGACTCAGATCGTAGCGTTTCCGTGCAGCATTTTAAGCGCGGTTTTTGCCAAAAAATTCGGCGCCATAACGGTCATGAAAGTCTACATCATCCTGTACATAGGCATCTGCGCCTTTGGATACGGTCTGGATACGGCGTTGGAATTTTGGATTCTCGCCTTATGCGTAGGCATTTGCCAGGGCGGCATACAGGCTCTCTCCCGCTCCCAGTTCGGTAGGATGATACCCAAAAAAGAATCCAGCGAATACTTTGGCTTCTTTGATATATTCGGCAAATTTGCGGACTTTTTCGGTCCCCTGATCATTTCGGCGTGCGCTTTCTTTTTACACAGTTCCAAATATGGCGTATTGTCACTTATCGTACTATTTGTAATAGGCTTCTGCTTCCTTTGCAAATCTGAAAAAATCATGAAAGCAGAGAATTTGGAGGAAAAATAAAATGGACAGACAGAATCTGACTCTGTTGACAGACCTTTATGAGTTGACTATGATGCAGGGTTATTTCCGGAACAAGGACCAGAACGAAACCGTTATTTTTGATGCGTTTTTTCGCAACAACCCCATGGACGGCGGCTATTCCATCAGCGCAGGGCTGGCGCAGGTCATTGATTTGATCAAAAATCTTCACTTTTCCAAGGAAGACCTCGACTATCTTGCAAGTCTCAATTTATTTGACGATGACTTCCTTGCCTACCTGAAGGATTTCAAATTTACCGGCGACATCTACGCGATCCCCGAGGGCAGCATTATGTTCCCGAGGGAGCCCATGATCAAGGTCATCGCGCCTATTATGCAGGCGCAGCTTGTAGAAACTGCAATTTTAAATATTATTAACCACCAGAGCCTGATCGCAACCAAAGCTTCCCGCGTCTGCTATGCGGCAAGAGGCGACGGCATCATGGAATTCGGACTGCGCCGCGCCCAGGGACCAGACGCCGGCATTTACGGCGCCCGCGCTGCCGTTATCGGCGGCTGTATCGGCACCTCCAACGTACTCGCAGGTCAGTTGTTTGATATTCCCGTAAAAGGGACCCACGCTCATAGCTGGATCATGAGTTTCCCTGATGAATATACCGCCTTTAAGGCATATTCCGAAATCTACCCCAATGCGTGCCTGCTTCTGGTAGATACCTATGACACTTTAAAATCCGGTATTCCCAACGCAATCCGCGTCTTCCAGGAAATGCGCGATTCCGGTATCGAACTGAAAAACTACGGAATCCGTCTGGACAGCGGCGATCTTGCATACCTTTCCAAGAAAGCGCGTAAGATGCTGGATGCTGCAGGCTTCCCCGACGCGATTATCTCCGCTTCTAACGATCTGGACGAATACCTGATCGATTCTTTAAAGGTGCAGGGCGCTGCGATTACTTCCTGGGGCGTCGGGACCCATCTGATCACGGCAAAAGACTGCCCTTCCTTCGGCGGCGTCTACAAACTTGCAGCCGTAAAGGGCAAGGATGGGGAATTTATTCCCAAGATCAAGCTTTCCGAAAACACGGAAAAGGTTACCAATCCGGGCAACAAGACGATTTACCGCATCTATGAAAAGGATTCCGGTAAAATCAAAGCCGACCTTATTTGTCTGGTGGATGAAAAATTTGACGAAAAGAAAGACCTGATGCTTTTCGACCCGTTAGAGCCCTGGAAAAAAACCAAATTAAAAGGCGGCTCTTACACAATGAAAGAAATCCTGGTTCCCGTCTTCTTAAACGGCGAATGCGTCTACGAATCTCCAAAGGTCATGGATATCCGAAAATACTGCCAGCAGGAGCTGGAAACCCTCTGGCCGGAGACAAGGCGACTGGTAAACCCCCACAAAGTCTACGTCGATCTGTCCAAAAAGCTTTACGACATCAAAATCGACCTTCTCGACCGCATGGGCGCAGAATAGAACCTCATGGGCGTATCAAAATGCCCTCACAAAAAGCCGCAAGCGCAAATCCTTTTTTCAAAAGCGAGGAAAAACCAGGCGCCGGCAGCTTTCCCGCATTACGCATCTGTCACGAAATGCAGGAAAGCTGCCGGCGCCGTTCCTTTTACTCAATAGACTTCAACGACTCCACCATATCAATCTTATCCAGCTTATAATACATTACAATATCCACAATCGCCGTAAAGAGGAAGGTAAGCAGAACGCTCAGCACATAGCCCTGTACATTGATTCTCACGTCAAAGGAAATCGTCTCCAGATCCACATTCGCCATGACAAAGCGGTGCAGGTAAACGCCGAGTACCAGTCCTACTGCGGCTCCGATGGCGGTCAGGACAAAGTTTTCCTTAAACACATAGGACGCCGTTTCCTTGGGATAGAAGCCCAGCACCTTGATGGTCGCAATTTCCCGGATACGCTCCGTAATGTTAATATTGGTCAGATTATATAAAACGATAAACGCCAGTGTGCCGGCGCAGAGTATGATAACCAGTACGATATAATCCATGCTGACGATCATATTGTCAAACCTGTCCCTGAAATCCTGGTTGACCGACGCGCCGCTGACATGCTCCGCATCGCTGAGCACAGCCGCCGCTTCATGGATATCCTGATCTTCCCGTATGTTAAACATCGCATGTCCGTACTCGGGTTCGCTCCCCGCCTCTTTCTCATAGGTTTCTTCGCTGATATAAAGGTAGTTGTATACAAAATTTTCACATACGGCGCTGATCGTACAGGTAAAAGTATTGCCGTCTTCATCCCGGAACCGAATGGTATCCCCTTCCTGTAAACCGGATTTATTCGCAAGTTTCCTGCTTAAAACCGCCTCTCCCTCTCCGGGATAGGAAATCGGTTCGTCCTTTGCCGTATGCAGATCTACATACTCTCCAAAAGAATCCGTCTCCCGCGGTATGATCATCGTACACTCTTTCTCCCCGCTGTCCGCTTCAATAGTAACCGTCTCTTCTCTGACGCAGACAAAGCTTTCCGCCACATCCGCTGTCTCTTCGGCAAGCGCCTCCTCTTCAGCGGCGGTCAGCGGATCTTCAAAGGATACCAGCACGTCATACAATTGTATTTCGTCATACTGCTTTCCTACCGTTCCCGCAACAGAATCCTTAATCCCGTAACCGGTCAGCAAAAGCGCCGTACAGCCCCCGATACCGATAACCATCATAAAGAATCTCTTTTTATAACGGAACAGATTTCGCACCGAAACCTTTTGTAAAAATTTCAAACGGTTCCAGATAAACGGAATGTATTCCATAAAGACACGGTTCCCGCCTTTAGGCGCCCTGGGTCTGATCAGGTTCGCCGGCGTCGAGGTCAGTTCCGTTCTGCATGTAAAATAAGTCGCGCCCACGGAGCACAACAGCGCAGCCGCCATGGAAATCGCAAACAGAGGAATGTTAAATATATAATCAATTTCGGCAAACTCATACATCGTGTCATATGCCGCCCAGATTACCTTGGGAAAAACATAACACCCCGCCGCAAAACCGATCGTTCCGCCCACAAGCGCGGCGCTTCCTGCGTAGAAAATATATTTTCCCATAATTTTGCCGTCGCTGTATCCCAGCGCCTTTAATACCCCGATCTGGGTCCGCTGGTCCTCTACCATGCGGTTCATCGTGGTCATACATACAAGCGCCGCTACCAGAAAGAAAAACAACGGGAATACCGAAGAAATGGATTCCACAATATCGGAATCATTTTCAAAGCAGGCATACCCCACATTGCTGTCCCGGGTCAGCACATAACAATCCGGTTCTTCAATATCATCTATTTCCTGCTGTGCGTCGGCAAGTTTGCTCTCCGCATCGGCTATCTCTTCGTCAAATTCCGCTTTGCCTTCCTCGTAATCCTCCCAGCCGCTGTCGATCTCTTCCTGCGCGTCGGCAAGTTCCGCCCATCCGTTTCTGATCTGCGCCTTACCGCTTTCAATAGCGGCAACCGCCTCTGCGGGACGCATTTGCTCAGGAACGGAAAGAAGCGCGTTTTCCTGTTCCTTTAACGCCTCCTCCTGACGGTCCAGCGAAGCCGACGCATCGTCCAATTCCTCCTGCGCCTTCGTCAGCTCGTCATAAGCGTCGGCAAGTTCCTCTTCGGCTTCCGCTTTTTTATCGTCCAGCTCCTGCCTTGCGTCATCCACCTCCGCCTGCGCTTCCTCCACAATGGAATCGTAGCGGCGCATTGCCTGACTTTCACAAATCTCCGTCATGCGGTCTTCGGTTCTGTCAATCAGGTCGTCATATTCCCGGGTATAGATTCCCCCATTCTCTTTTAATTTGACAAAAATCTCCGAATAGTACTCCGTATCAAACCCTTCCATCGGGATATAGATAAACGCGCTGACTTTACCGCTTCCCAGCTTGGAAGTGCCTCTCTCATAATTCAGGTAATAGGGCGAATTAACGAAGCCCACCACCGTATATTCCTTATGGGTAAAGGCGTCAAAGGTATCCTCGCTGTTGCTCTCGTCCAAAACGATCGTATCTCCCAATGCAAGATCCGTAAAACCGGATAAGCTTCTTGCCCTCTGATCCAGGACACACTCATCCGAAGCCTCCGGCAGCCGCCCCTCCAATACGTCCGGTCTGTTGATCTCCCCGGTCAGGGCGTGCGCCTTGATGACATAGACCTCCCCGTTATCCGTGCCGCAAAGAAAGTCTTCATAAAAACTTCCCTCCGCATCCAGCACATCTTCATCCTGTAAGAGCGCTTCCACGTCTTCCTGCTCAAATCCCAGCGTATTTATAAGCCGGTAATCGTAAAGTTCCTGGTTTGCTATGTATTGATCTCCCGCCTGTATCATGGCAGGCTTTGTGACCTTCAATCCTCCGAAAAATCCTACGCCCAGCGCCACGATCGCCATAATAGCCATATAACGCCCTAAGCTGCTTTTAATTTCCCGGAAAGTCGTTTTACGCATACAATTTTTCATCTTTAACCACCATTTCATATTACCTGCTATTTTTATGTTAGCACAAAAAAGAAAAAAATGGAGTATTCCGCTCCATTTTCATCTTTTTTTCACTTTTGTACTTTTACAATCCTACTGCTCCATCTGTCTTCCCAGAAAGGCGGCGGCAGACTGCGCCAGCTTCCTTTCCACCTCGCCCATTTTGCTCTTATCCTCGGTTTCCAGCAGAATAACCGCTCCGATAACGTCTCCTTCGCAAATAATCGGCGCAATCATTTCCTGTTCATAAGCGTCCTGGATATCCGAGGCGATTTCCAGAAACTGTTTTTCTCCCTTTCCGGCAAGGATCGTTTCTCTCCTCTCCAGCGCGTCCTCCAGATGACGGCTCAATCCTTTACCGTTAAACGCTTTTCCGCCTCCAGCCGTTGCGATAAACTGATCCCGGTCCGCAATTAACGCCACCTTGCCCGATACCTGCGCCAGACTTTCCGCATATTGCTTTGCAAAAGAGCTCATTTCCCCGATGGGCGAATATTTTTTTAAGACGATTTCTCCCTCTCTTCCGGTAAAAATTTCCAAAGGATCGCTTTCCCTGATACGCAGCGTTCTTCTGATTTCCTTCGGAATTACGATTCTCCCCAGATCATCAATTCTCCGAACAATTCCCGTAGCTTTCATATAAAAATTTCCTCCGTTTACATTTTCTACTTGCGTGCTAGTAGTATTTGTAAACAGTGGAATTTTATACCCTGTTAAAATCCGATTACGTCGATGCTTTTCGTTTCCGTTAATCGGAAAATAGTTCCGTTGATCGAAAAAAATATATAATTTTTTGCATCTATGCTATGATAGAAATGACATTTTCCAATAAATTTTTAAAAAATATCAGAAAAATTGTAAAACGGAGAATAAACCATGTATTCTGCTTCCAACGAGGTTATCAAAATCTACTTATGCGACGACAACGGAGCGCATTTGCAAACTCTTTCCAAAACCGTCTGCACACTTACCGATGATTATCAAATCCAGCTTCGGCAATTTACTTCGCCGGCAAAGCTTCTGGAACGCCTCGAAAGCGCCTCGGCAAACAAAGAAAAAGGTCCGGACCTGATCCTGATCGATATAGAAATGCCGGAAATGGACGGCATCACGCTGGGAAAAAAACTCAAACGCATTTCTCCCGATCTGCGTCTGGTATTTGTTACCGCCTACGCGGAATACGCCATGAAGGGATATGAGGCAAACGCATTCCGCTATTTATTAAAACCCGTTTCCGCCGGGGATATCCGCAAACTGATTTCGGACATTTTCGCAGAAAACGCGCTGCAAAAAAAAATCATGATCAAATCCGGCGAAGGCGAAATCCTTTTGCCTGTCCGCGATATTATTTATATCAGCGCCGAAGACAAATATACGATCGTCTATACCCAAAATAATTATTATATTACCGATGAAAGCCTGAAATACTACGAAGGCAAATTAGTCCCTCTCGGCTTTTTCCGCATTCATCGGAAATATCTGATCAATATGTATTATCATAAGTCCGTTTCCGGAAATAAACTGCTTCTCTCTCACGGCATTGAGCTTCCTTTAAGCAGGCGCAGAAACGAAGCTTACAAAAGAAAACTATTTCATTTTATGAAGGATGATCTGGTATAATGTTTTATTTGATTTCACTCATTATATTTCTTGCCAATACTTTTACCATACTGAATATTATTTTAATCGCAAAATATCTGTTCGGCTGCGATATGACCCTGAACCGTAAAACGCTTCTTATAACGGGAAGCCTGTTTTTTGTGCTGAATATTGCCATTTCCCTCCTGCTTTCCGACCGTTTTCCCAATCTCACATTCGTTTTGCTCTACGCCTATATCGTAATCGTCGTGCTGGTTCTGACCAAAACACATCGCATGAAGGCTGCATTGCTGACAATTCCCGCCCTCCTGGTATACATACAATGGACTTCGCTCGCCTCTTTGATTGAAATCCTCTTTCGCCTGGACCGATTCTATTTTCCCTATCCCACCCGGAATATTACTGTTACGGATATCCTCTTAGAACCTTTGCTCTTTATTTTACTGATGCTGATCGCCTCCTACGGCGAAAAACACGCCTTTTATATTCAACTGACTCTGGGCGAAGGAATCATCATTTCCCTTCTTTGTTTTTTTCTGCCGATGGCTCAGGAAATCTTTACGGTTCTGGAAGACTACTTTGACAATGTCCTTTACAACTTCGCATGGATTCTGTTTCTGCTTGCCTTAAACTTCACCATGATCTACGCCATCGGGCGCAGTACTATAAAGTGCTTTCCGAAAACTATAAAGAACAGTTTGATTCGGAATATCACTATTTTAAGGACTATCAGGAGGCACAACACGATCTTGCCAAATTCCGTCATGATTTCAACAGCCATATGATGCTTTTACAGGAAATGATCGCAAAGGGAGACTACAGGAATGCGGAAAAGTATTTCTCCTCTCTGACCGAAAGTTTTCCTGCCGGCGTCAGGACCATACTGACCGGAAACAATTTGATTGATCTTTTGCTGAACGCAAGAGCTGATCTGTTTTGCAGCGAAAATATTGATCTGCGCTGCGCCTCGCCCCTGTCCGGTCTGGAATTTATGAACGAAGTGGACTGCTGTATCCTTTTTTCCAACCTGATCGACAACGCCATTGAAGCAAACAGGAAACTGGAAAGCAACCGGTATATTGAATTTATCTGCAGGCAGAGCGAACAGACTCTGTATCTGGAAATCTGCAACCCCCTGAAAGAAAAACCCGTGTTGCAGGACAACCGCTATCTATCCGCCAAACCCGGCGGTTATCATGGGATCGGGCTGCAAAATGTCATGGAAATTATCAATAAATATCACGGGACCCACCGGATCGAAGATCAAAACAACATCTTTTCCGTACAGATCCTGTTTCCCCTTCCGCTTATCGGCTGATCCTTGCCGTTGATCTGAAAGGTTCCTCCCTCTGACTGTGATTATGCTAACATAAATTCATCATCACGCCCGCTTAACAAAGCGGATTCTTATGGGAGGGTTTCTATGAAAACAAAAGATGTCTATCTGAAAACCATGAAATTTGTGTGGCTGAATCTTGCCTTTGGCGCCGCCGTTTTTGCCGCGTCTCTGGTACTGCTGGGAATTTTCCTGCTGATCGGGCGCCTGTTCGGCGGTTCAGCCATGGCTGTCTTTATCTGCCTGTGGCTGGTATTCACAGGCGGCATTTACCGTTTCGGTATGCACTATGTAGGCTATATGCTGAAAGCCGGTCATGTGGCGGTCATCGCCGAGACCGTGACAAGCGGACAGCTCCCGGCAAACCAGTTTGCTTACGGTAAACAGGCGGTTACCGAACGTTTTGCCACGTCCAACGTTTACTTTGTCATCGACAACCTTGTCAGCGGCGCTGTCAAACAATTGCAAAAGGTCGTAGGCAAAATCGGCGGCGCCCTGAATATGATCCCCGGTATGGACAGTATGACAAATATCTTGCAGACCTTTATCGGCATTGCGCTGGGCTATGTGGACGAATGCTGTCTCGGTTACTGTTTCATCAAAAAAGAGGAAGGCGCTTTTAAAGCGTCCTGCGACGGCGTTGTCATTTATTTTCAGAACGCCAAAAAATTATTAAAAGACGCCGCAGTTACAACTCTGATCGTAGTAACCGCCACCTTCCTTGCCTGGATCGTTCCTTTCCTTGTATTGTCCGGGATTTTTAAAATTTTCGGCGGAAGCGTCGCAATCGCCGCCTTCCTTTCCATCTTTGTTGCCGTGGCTATTAAATTGGCATTCATCGACAGCTATATGATGGTAAAAATGATGGTTTCTTATATGGAGGTTGCTCCTTCCACGGAGATTACTTATGACCTTTATGATAAGCTTTGCGGTTTCAGCGCAAAATTCAAATCCCTGTTTCAAAAGGCGAAAAAAGAAATGACGAACGCCGAAACGGCATAACAGACGGAAATACCGGCGCACAGCCCCTGATATGAGGCTTTATGCGCCGGTACTTTTTTCCGTTTTCAAAGGCAGATGCCTGCCGATCACAATCGCGCAGATCAATATCATGCCGACCTTGACCGCATGTTCCCTGATCGCAATGGACGCAACGGCGGCGCTGCAGGAAAAGGTCAGAACGGATCTCTTTGCATGAGGCTGAATCCGCATTGCCGAGTACAACAGATAAAACGCCGCCGGGATCAGCGCCGGCAGCAAATTGGGGAAAAATCCCAAAAGAGAACCGAAGCTGACCGCAATTGCCTTTCCGCCTCCGCGAAAGCCCTGATAAATCGGAAAGGCATGTCCCAGCACCGGGGCGATCATAACCGGGACCAGCATCCAGCCGATACGGTCCCCTTTATTGCAGTAAAGATACAGCGCAACCGGAATCGCCCCCTTCGCCAGATCACAGACCAGGGTCAGTACACCGCACAGCATACCTCCCGCCGCAAAGGCGTTAAAGGTCCCCGGGTTCCCGTCCTCTCCCTCCATGGAAATGTCCTTATGCTTAAATAATTTCAAAAAAATTTTTCCAAATAAAATGCTTCCCAAAAGATAGCCTGAAATCATAATCAAAAGATTACGCATCCGTTTTCTTCCTTTCCTTCAGCTTTTCTTCTATGAACCGGAAAATCCGATAAGACGCGTCCTGAAAAATTACGCCGTGCTGTTTTTCAATCATTTTTTTAACTCGTTCCTCATCGTTTAAAAGGCGGATTCCCGCCGCTGCCTGGGCGTAAAGATTCCTTCCTCCGGCGCACATGCCATGTCTGTAAAAAAACTGGCGGTTTTTTGTCTCGCAGCCCGGAATGGGATTGGTCAGCACAAGGGCGCTGCCCGTGACCGCCGCTTCCGTTGTGGTCAGTCCGCCGGGCTTCGTATAGATCACATCGGCGGCTTTCATAAACAGCGGCATCTCATCAGTCCTTCCCAACACGGTTACGCTGTTTTTCTTTCTGAAAATATGTTTCAGCCGTTTCTTGACAATTTCGTTGGTGCCGCATACCACGATCATCCGGTCCCTGCGCTTTTTCAACAGGTAAATGACACGGGTAAGAGTTTTGAGATTTCCTGCTCCCATGCTTCCGGCAAGTATCAGTAGAAGCTTTTCCTTCGGGTTCCTTTCAATCCCCAGACTTTCACAGAGCTTTTCCTTCGCTTCGCTTTTATCCAAAGGCTCCGCGCATTTCATGGATACGGGAATCCCGGACGGATAAATCTGTTCCCCGGTGATTTTTCCGTTTACAAATTCGTCCGTCAGCTCCTCATGGGGAATCATATAGTAATCGCATTCCGTCTCTCCCCAAAAGGGAATGCAGGTATAATCCGTGCCGATGGCGATCGTCAACGGCAGCTCCATTCCTTTTCTTTTCATATAGGTAATGGTTTCCGCCGGATACAGATGGGGCATAATGATTACGTCAAACGCATTCAGCCTCAAAAATTCATCCAGATATTTCGCCATCATTCCATTGACAAAGTACACGGGAGAACGCTTGGTCATTTTGCTGACCATCGCTCCAAGCCGGTATATCAGCCCAAATAGGACCGGGGTCCTTTTGACCAGCTTCACATAACCTTCTCCCACCATCCGGGATACCTTACCTCCCGCCAGCGTCAGATAGTCAAAAAAATAGGCTTCTCCGCCTTCCGCTTCTATCCGTTCTTTCATTGCCAATCCCGCAGAATTGTGTCCCCCGCCCGTATTGCAGGACAGTATCAATGCCTTCATAAAAATCTCCCACCATGATAAAAAGTATTTTCGTTATTAGAACATTATATCTTCTATGAAGCAATTTTGCAAAAAAATAGAAAAAAGGACTGTCACATTGATAAAATCCTGCAGCCCATCGCGGATACGCGCAAAATTTTATAAACGTAACAGCCCCTTCTCTCCTTCTTTACTGGCACGCCTTGATCGCCGCCTCCAGTTCAGCCTTATCGCCGTTAAACATGGGCATCAGCAGGAATCTCTTCATTCCCGTTTCGGCATTTTCAATGGCGATCGCCGGACACTCCTTTTTGTTATAGGTAGCGGACACGACTCCTTTTATATTTTTGATATAATGGGACGCGCTGTCCAAACGCGCATTCATACCGGAAGTATTATCACAGATTGCAAATTTCCCGCTTATACGCATGGTCGATATGACTACCTTGAAATCTTCTGTCTTTTTCATCAGCAGTCCTTCCTTATACACCCACTCCTTGGAATATTTTACCTCCTCGGATCTGATACATGCGTTGCACAATTCCCCCACACTGTCTTTTCCACATGCTAAACACCTCATATGCCTTCTCCTTCTCTTTTGTTATAACCCAACCGTCCTGTCAAAAGCAGTACTTTTGGTACTGTCTTTCTCCTATCTTGATTGTAACATACCCCCTAAAATATACAACCTCTTTTTCCCTTTATTTGACACTTTTCTTACAGCGTCTGCAAATAGCGCCGGATCGTTTCCAGCACCTGTTCATAGGCGCTTTGCAGAATGGGAAAATGCTCCCGGACAAAGGCAAAGTTCTCTTCCTTAACCGCCTTTTCATGCGCTTTTGCAAGCTGGGACAACTGTTTTGCCCCGATAACGGCGGCAGAGCTTTTCAAGGCATGCACCTGTATCTCATATTGCTCCGGTTCCTGTCCGTCCAACGCCTCCCGAAGTAATTGCTGTTGTCCGGGTCCGTGATCTGCAAAGGTCTGTAAAATTTCCCGATATCCGGCTGCATCGCCGCAGTACGCTTCTCCAACCTCCGCCTCAATGCCCCCTTGTATGAGAATCTCATAACCGCTTTCCACTTTCTCTGCCTTCCTGCCCGCGTCCTCTGGCAACCGTTCGCAATAATCCTTCAAAAAGTGCTCCAGCATTTTTTGAAGCTCCGTCAGTTCAATGGGCTTTCCCAAAAAGTCGTCAAAGCCCTCGGAAAGCATTTCTTCCTTCACCCCTACCAGCGTATTTGCGGTCAGGGCAACGATCGGCGTATCCTGACAGCCTTCCCGCTCCTGCCGTAACCGGTGCATGGTCTCCACGCCGTCCGTCTCCGGCATCATCAGATCCATAAATACGAGATCATAATGCCTGTCCGCCGCTTTTTCCAAACACGCCTTTCCCGATTCCAGCAGATCCGCCTCAATGCCGTAGAGCTTTAATAAGCTGTAAGCAACCCGCAGGTTTACTTCATTATCATCCACCACAAGCACCGACGCCTTCGGAAATTGAACCCTCTGCCCGCTCCCATATGCTTCTCTCTCCGGAATGATCTTGTCCTCATTCGTCCCGCGATACTCTCCCACGGGCGTTGCATCCGCGATTTTCTGCCATATCCGGACCCGGAAAGTACTGCCCTTGCCGTAAACGCTTTCCACCTCCACAGAACCTTCCATCAGCTCGGCAAGGCTCTTTACAATCGGAAGTCCCAGCCCCGTACCTTCCTTGGAATAATTCCTCACGCTGTCAAACCGCTCGAATTTTTGAAATAATTTTTCCTTATCCTCATCCCGAATCCCGATTCCTGTATCCCTTACAATAATTTCCATGAGGACCTTGTTGCCGAGCCGCTCAATTTCTTTAATCTTAAAGTAAATCGTTCCCTCGTCGGTGTATTTGACGGCATTGGATAATAGGTTCGACGCGATTTCCCTGACGCGGGTTTTATCGCCGTACAGTGAAGACGGCAGGCGTTCCTCCAGCATATAGCGAAACATCAGACCTTTTTCATGCGCCTGCTGCCCGATGACCGATATCGTCTCGCTCATCATCGCCTTTAACGAATATTCCATTTCCACCAGTTCCATTTTTCCGCATTCTATTTTGGAAATGTCCAGTACGTCGTTAATCAGGTTTAACAGCGTCTCCGCCGAGGTCTTGATATGTCCCACATATTGCTCGATTTCATGATAAGAATCACTTCTGATGCACAGGTCCGAGTAACCCACAATGGCGTTCATCGGGGTCCTGATCTCATGGGATATGTGCGCCAGAAAGGAAGTTTTCGCCAGATTCGCCTTTTCCGCTTCCTCCCTTAAACAGATCATTTCCTCCGTATAACGATTGATAAACGTCATATCAAAAATCCATGCAAGATATCCTTTAACCGTCTCCTGATAAGCGTCCTCCGTGATTTTGGAAACACGGATTTCATAATTTCTGCCGTCCTGCATCACAATGGTTTCCCGCTGGTCTTTCCCGAATATTTCCTCCAGACGTTCTTCCCGCTTTTTCTGATCGTTAATATCCGAGAAAAGCTGTCCGGCAACCTCGTTGGCATACAAAAGGCGGTAATCGGGGTCCACAACGATCAGCCCTTCCTTGGTGCTCTCGATGACCTTTTCCTTTGCCAACTGCAGCGTATCAAAAAGCCCGTATTTTAATACATTTATGGTCAGCAGGCTGCAGGACGCCACGATTCCGATGGGAACCGGATCAAATACGTCCAGAATGCCCGTCAGATATACCACCAGCATAAAAGAGGGAATAATTCCCGCCATGGAAAGCAAAAGGATCTGTTTTCTTTCCCTTCCGTTCCTTTTATGGACTTCAATCACGGAAATAACCAGATACCAGATCATCAACAGCAGCATGACCGCCATAAACATCCAATAGCAGACTCCTCTTTCAAAAGCAGGGTGCGGAAACATTCCGCCGGTATCCATATGCAGATTCCGATAGTAAAGGCTGTGCCGCTCACAGGTAACGATCACGACAAGCATCGCCGTATTAAAGATCAGAAAAAAGCGGAAAATACTTTTTGGGAACGAAATCCTGCAATATGCCGCCATAAACATAAAAAAGAATAACAACACATAACATTTTCCCAGATAGCCGAATTTCAGCGCCACAAGCATTGCTTCTAACGACGTGCTGTTAATTTCCATCGTGTAGGCAAGAATACTTAAAAAAGCGCAGCAACAGGCAAGCAGCAAAACCTTCTGGTTTTCCGATGCCTTTTGCCGCGCTACAACGATAATCGTCAGAAATCCTACGATTACCCCGACAATCTGGATAATATTGATCATCGCATACATACCGTTCCCCCCTTTTATCCTGCAGACTAACGGTCGGCTTCCCCATGGCTAATATCCGTGTACATATCCAAAAGACCCACGGTTTCGTTTGCCGGTCTACCATACATATGACAGCAGCCGTGATCGATCTGCTTAAACGTCTCCGTTTCTTCGTCGATCTGCACGCTCATTCTGACAACGCCCTGTCCGGTCTCGGTATCCAAATGCTTTAGGATTTCATCGATCATTTTATCCTCGTCCATCTGCTTTCCTCCGTTCTCATGATTAGCCTTCCCGCTGCGGCTTCTCTTTGCCGAGCTTTAAATTTTTGACATGCTCCCCCAAATAGGCAAGCACCTCTTTTGCGTCATCCGGGCGCTCTACGCGCAGCTTTTTTTCTCCGCCTTTCCCGGTATCCGCAATCACATAATGCTCGTGCAGCGGAAATTCTCCATATTCCCCAAATTCCACTCTGATATAAATGCGTTCGCATTCGCGAAAGGGAATAAAACGCCACCGGATCAGGCTTCTGTAAAATAAATGCTCCGTTCCGATCCTGATTTCTCCGAACGCCTTTGCCTGTTTGAGCTCCTGTGCGAGTTTTTCCTGCTCCGGCAGCTTTTCTTTCGCCATGTCTTTTATTAACGGTGTGATTTTCATCGTTTCTTTCTCTCTTCTATTTCTTCCTTTACCGCGCTGATGAATTGATCTTTATATTCTTTTAACGCCGCGGCATATTTACGCGAAGCCGCCGTAGGGTTCCTCTTGAGCATATGCTCGACGGATCTGTTTCTCCTGCCTTCCCCTTTCAGCCTGCCGGCATACATCTGCTGTCTTTCGCGGATATCGCGAAGCTCCGCCATAATGTCCTCTTTTTTATCCTGCAGACCCGTTTTAAATTCGGCTTTCAGTTCTTCCAGCTCGTCTTTCCATTCCTCTTTGTTCTTCAGACGTTCTTCGCTTCTCTTCTCCGCGCTGTCCGCAAGGAAGGTTTCCATAATTTCCGCCCTTCTCTGCAGCCTCTTCATCTCCGCCTTCATACGTTCAATTCCATCAAGAATATCGCGCAGTTCCATAGCGGTCTTGAAGCTGACGGCAAAGTCTGCGGCAAATACCGCCGTCAATACAAAGGAAGCGGCATTGGTAAACCAATAAGGCAGTCCCAGCACAAGGTTTTCGATAGGTTTATGAAAACCGTAGATCATCGCCAGCGAAAAGAATCCCCATGCGATGGATGATCCGAGACATATGTGCCCTTTATAATTAAATTTCTGATTGCTGTAATCCCAATAACGCACATGGAACAGGCTTTCCATGCAGATCCCCGTCACCAACTCCAGAAGCGTCGCGCCGATCATGCCGAATACATAGACCAATACCGGCATTGATCTGACCGGAAGCGTGGCAATTAACACCGCCAGTGCCCCAAAACCGTAAATAGGCAGAAACGGTCCGTTTAAAAACCCCCGGTTGACCCACTTTCTCTTTTTGACAGATACATAACAGGATTCCCAGCACCACCCCAAAAAGCAATAAATGTAAAAGAACAACAGCCATTGCTGCAGCGAGTAATGATACATTTCCATAATGCCTCCTTCGTAATCGTTTTAATCCGCCAGATGTTTTTCCATACAGGCAATGATTTTTACAGTCGTCTCCAACAGCATTTCTTCATCTTTTTTATCGAATCCCGTCGGATATAGTTTATAGGAAAACGTGGGGATATTTTTTACGGTAAATTTCAGTTTGTCTTCCATTTCCTTTATGACATAGGGAATGTTTTCCACTTTAATATCCGCCCTGACATTCATAATAATCGTAATGCCGTCTTTCTTTCCCTTAATCTCTTCCACATACATCCGGTGCGCCCTTGCGCGGATTAAAGATATTTGCAGCAGATTTTCCACCGACGCCGGAATCGTGCCGAAACGGTCCAAAAGCTCCGAACGCATATCGTCGCATTCCTCTTCGTTTTCAATCGCCGCAATTCTTTTATAAATATCCAGTTTCTGAAACTCGTTTAAAATATACTCCGCGGGGATATAGGCGTTGATATCCAGATCTATCGTCGTCTGGAAATCTTCCTTCAGATCGATGCCCTTTAGGTGCTTTACCGCCTCGTTTAACATCTTGCAGTAGAGATCGTATCCGACCGCTTCCATGTGCCCATGCTGCATTTTTCCAAGCAGGTTGCCCGCGCCCCTGATCTCAAGATCCTTCATGGCAATCTTAAATCCGCTGCCCAGATCCGTAAATTCCTTAATTGCCTCCAGCCGTTTTTCCGCCACTTCCTTAAGCACCTTGTTTCTGCGGTACATCAGGAAGGCATAAGCGTTGCGGCTGCTTCTGCCGACCCGCCCTCTCAACTGGTAAAGCTGCGAAAGCCCCATACTGTCGGAATCGTGGATAATCATCGTATTGACATTGGGGATATCGATACCCGTCTCAATAATCGTCGTCGCTACGAGCACGTCGATTTCCCCGTTGATAAATTCATACAAAATCTTTTCCAGCTCCGATTCCTTCATCTGCCCGTGGGCGAACGCCACAACCGCATCGGGTACCAGCGCCTGTACCGACGCCGTGATCTCTCCGATGGAATCGACCCTGTTATAAACATAATATACCTGTCCGTTTCTGGCAAGCTCCCTGTTGATCGCCTCCCGGACCATTTCTTCATTGTATTCCATCACATAAGTCTGAATCGGCATCCGGTCGTTAGGCGCCTCTTCCAGCACGCTCATATCCCTGATACCCACCAGACTCATATGGAGGGTCCTCGGAATCGGCGTTGCCGTCAGGGTCAATACGTCCACATTATTTTTCAGTTGTTTGATCTTTTCCTTATGGGACACGCCGAAGCGCTGTTCCTCGTCAATGATCAAAAGCCCCAGATCTTTAAAGGCGACGTCTTTGGAAAGGACTCTGTGGGTTCCGATGACAATATCCACCATGCCCTTTTTCAGTTCCTCTATGGTATGCCTCTGTTCCGCCGCAGTACGGAAACGGGACAGCATTTCTATGGTAACCGGATAATCCTTCATTCTTTGCTTAAAAGTATCGTAGTGCTGTTTGGCAAGAATCGTCGTCGGCACCAGATAAACGACCTGTTTGCCTTCCTGTACCGCTTTAAACGCGGCGCGGATAGCGATCTCGGTCTTGCCGAATCCCACGTCCCCGCAGATCAGACGGTCCATGATCTTCTTGCTCTCCATATCCTTTTTGGTGGCTTCTATGGCGGTAAGCTGGTCCTCAGTCTCCTCATAGGGAAACAGTTCTTCAAATTCCCTCTGCCATACCGTATCTTTGCCGTAAGCGTAGCCTTCCTTATTGGCGCGAACCGCATACAGCTCCACCAGCTCCTTCGCCACCTCGGAAACCGCGCTCTTCACCTTTGTTTTGGTCTTTTCCCAATCCTGGGTGCCCAGCTTATTGAGCTTGGGCTTCTTCGCATCTGCGGCGGCGTATTTCTGGATCACGTCGAATCCGGTGGCGCGCACATACAAAATGCCTCCGTCCCGGTATGCGATCTTCATATAATCCTTGACCACATGGTCAATTTCCACTTTTTCAATTCCCTGGTAAACGCCGAGACCGTGGCTTTCATGAACCACGTAATCCCCTACCTTCAGATCCGTAAAGTCATTGATCTTCTGTCCCTCATAGCGTTTTTTCTTCTTTTTGCGAACCGTCTTGCTGCTAAAAATATCGCTTTCGGCAATGACCGCAAATTTTAAATGGGGATATTCAAAGCCCTTTAAGATCTGCCCGTATACGGACATGATCTGTCCCGCCATTGGCGCCTCGTCCATGTCTTCACTGTAAAAACAGGAAAGCTCCATATCCCGCAGCTCCTCGGACAGCCTCTTCGCCCTTGTCCGGGAAGGCGTTACCAACAGCACCTGATATCCGTTCTTTTTATATCGTTTTAATTCCTTGCAAAGCTCCTCAAAGCTGTTGTGAAAGGATTGTATGCTCTTTGCCGTAATGTAATATTTCTTGTCGATCTCTATGCCGGGCGTCCGTCCGTCCAAAGTAGATATACATGCAAAATAGCCTCTTTGCAGCTTTGCCATGACCTCCTTCGCCGGATAGAGGATCTCCGTCTGCCCGGGAAGCGCATACCCCTTCTCCAGGCGGTTTTTCATACTCTCCCGAAACTCCAGCTCAATAGCGTCCGTATGCTCCGCCACCCGCAGGGGCTCGTCAATAAAAAAGACGGTCTCTTCCTTGGATAAAAGCTGGGGAAAGGGCACCGTTTCATCACAAAAATACCGGATATAGCTGTCCAGGTTGGCAAGCACGCCAAACTCCTCCAGTTGTTCCTTAAGCGCCTCCATCTGGCTTTTGATTCTTGCAGCAAGCTCCGGCTCATGCGCCTCCCGAAACCGCTTCTCCGCTTTTTCGGCTTCCTTCCTGATCCCGGCAAGCCCTTCTTCCCGCTGTTTCGCCGTCAAAAGCAACTCGGTCGCCGGATAAATCGTGATTTCCGATAAGGTCTCCACAGAGCGCTGGCTCAGGACGTCGAAGCTCCTCAGGGAATCGATTTCGTCGCCCCACAGCTCGATTCGATAGGGATTTTCCTCCGTCAGGTCAAAAACGTCTATAATCCCGCCCCGGATGGAAAACTGACCGCCCGCTTCCACCTGAGGAACCCTCTCATAGCCCATACGCGTCAGCTTCAGGGCAAGCGCCTTTTCATCCACCGCGCTGTCTTCATCCAGCGCAATCACATTGTTTTCCATAACGCCTAAGGGCATACACGGCGCCATAAATGCGTCAAAGGTCGTGATGATCGTTACCGGCTCCGCTTCCAAAATCCTGCGGTAAACGGCGATCCGCTCTCTGGTTACCTTATTGCTATGGATATCCGCCTGGAAGAAAATAAAATCCTTCGCCGGGAAATATAAAACGTCTTTCGTATAAAAAGAAAAATCCTCATAAAGCTCCCTCGCCCTTTTCTCGGAATAGGTCGCCACCACCCGATAAGGGAAGTCTTCGGAAAGCCCCCACATCATATGAACTTTTTGAGAATCCACGCAGCCGGAAACGGCGATGCTTTTTCCGCTCTGCATACTCTTTTGCATATCTTCAAAATCCGAAAGTCCTCTCAGACATTCCCGCAATACTTTCACGTCTATTTCCTCTTAACATTATATAAATTCATTGCCGCATCCGGTCCTTCGGTTATCATGACCTCCACGGCGTCCGCAGCTTTTTCAAAAGCTTCCTCCATAATTTCCCGCTCGGCGGCGCAAAAACGCCCCAGCACATAGGCGGCAAGATCGTATCCCGCCGGTTTTTCTCCGACGCCGATTTTGATCCGCATAAACCGGTCATGCCCCAAATGGGCGATAATATTTTTGATTCCGTTATGTCCTCCGGCGCTTCCCTTTTTGCGGATACGAAGCTGCCCGGGCGGCAGGGAAATGTCGTCGTAGATCACAATCAACTGCGTCGTTTCGTCCGCCTTGTAAAAATCCAGCGCCGCACGGATACTCTCTCCGCTTAAATTCATAAAGGTCTGGGGCTTTAACAGCACAACCTTTTCCCCCGCGATGATCCCTTTCCCCGTCAGCGCCTTATGCTTTTTTTCTCCTATGGTGATCCCATATTTTTCTGCAAGATAATCAACGGTATCGAAGCCAACGTTATGCCTCGTTTTATCATATTCCTTCGACGGGTTTCCGAGTCCTGCGACGATAAACATTTTTTCTGCCTGCCTTTCTTTTTTCACTTCTTATCCCATTTTTTATCATAGGAAGCGAAGCATTTCAACCTTTACAGCAAATGTTTTCTCAATTCTTCTCCGGATTTGGGGCTTAAATATGCCGGAGCAATGTCAAAGACCGTTTTGGCTCCGGTCTGTCCTTCTCTTTGCAGGCGGTTGACGGCTCTTGCATAGGCAAGCAGTACCGAAGCCGTAAACTCCGGATTGGAATCCAGCTTCAAACTGTATTCTATCACATGCTTATGCTCTTTATTCCACCCTGTCTCTCCCGTTCTGAACACAAATCCCCCGTGAGGAATGCCGCTGTGGTCCCTTTTTAATTCCTCTTCGCTGATAAAGTGCACAATCGTATCATAATCCGCAAAATAATCGGGCATCGTCTTGATCGTCTCTTCAATCTTTGCCTTATCCGCTCCCTCTTTTGCAACCACGAAGCACTCCCTGATATGCTTCTGTCTCGTGGTAAGCTCCGGGTTGCTGCCGCTTCTTACCTGCTGCAGCGCTTCCTCTACGGGAATGGTATACTGCTTTGCGTCCTTCACGCCTTCCACGCGCCGGATCGCATCGGAATGCCCCTGGCTCACGCCTTTTCCCCAAAAGGTATAATCTTTTCCCTCCGGCAGTATGGCGTTTGCATACAGTCTGTTTAAGGAAAACATGCCCGGGTCCCAGCCGCAGGAAATCAGGGCGGCATGTCCGCCCTCCTTTGCCGCCGCGTCCACTCGGTCAAAATGCTCCGGAATTTTTGCATGGGTGTCAAAGCTGTCCACTACGTTAAAATATTTCGCATAGACCGGCGTCTGTTTCGGCAGATCCGTCGCGCTCCCTCCGCAAAGGATTACCACGTCCAGTTTGCCCTGCATCTTTTCCGCTTCATCCACGGAATATACGGGGACCCCCTGCGTCAGGATTTTGACGTCTCCGGGGTTTCGTCTCGTAAATACCGCGGCTAACTCCATATCCTCGTTCTGTCTGACGGCGCATTCTATGCCTCTTCCCAGATTTCCATAACCGATAATTCCTATTTTCATTCTTTTCCTTCCTTTCCGCAAAAGAAGCCGACGCCCCCCGACATCAGCCTCTTTTATACCCTCTTCTCAGTTTTACCTGCTCGAAAAAAACAGTTTCCTACGCCTCCGGCTCCTCTGCTGACAACGCGTCCTCATAGGCGTTCAGAATCGTAGTCTGAATCATTTCTCTCGTTGCCGAATTGATCGGATGTGCAATATCCCGATACTCTCCGTCGGCAGTCTTTTTACTGGGCATTGCAATGAATAATCCCTTTTCACCGTCAATTACCTTGATGTCATGCACTACAAACACATCATCCAAAGTAATAGATACTACAGCCTTCATTTTACCCTCGTGACTGATTTTTCGCACATGTACGTCAGTAATGTTCATTTAGTATCCCCCTTAGTCCTTTCTGACCGATTAAATTACAAATCTGTCGTTTTGCTCTACCACTACCTTAATGCCGTCTTCCCCTTTCAGGTACGAATTGGCGCGAATGGTGTCGTGACTTTCCACAATACAGTTTTCAATGTATGCATTGTCTCCGATGTAAACGTCATTCAAAATAATGGAATTTTTGATTGTACAATTGTTACCCACAAATACCTTTTTAAAGATAACGGAATCTTCCACGGTTCCGTTTATAATGCTTCCGCTGGAAATCAGACAATTCTTCAGTTTCGCTCCCACATTATATTTTGCCGGCGGAAGATCATCCACCTTGGAATATACGTCCGGATACTGTCTGAAGAAATAGTTGCGGATCTCCGGTTTTAAGAAGTCCATATTGGTGTTGAAGTAATCCTCAACCGTCGCAATGTTTTTCCAGTAATCCGTCATCTTATAGCCGTAGATTCTTTTCAGGCTCTTGTAACGGATCAGGATGTCCTTAACAAAATCATATAAGTTCTCTTCCGCGCATTTCTCGATCAGCTCGATCAGTTGTCTTCTGCGGATCACATAGATACCGCAGGAAATCGTATTGGATTTCGCCACAATGGGTTTTTCTTCAAACTCTTCGATGCGGTAATCCTCATTCATTTTGATCGTGCCGTAACGGTCTACGTTCTCTCCCGGCTCCATGTCCCTGCAGACAACGGTAATATCCGCTTTTTTGGCGATGTGATATTCCAGCACCTTGTTGTAGTCCATTTTGTATACGCAGTCGCCCGACGCGATAACCACATAAGGCTCATGGCTTTCCTTCAGGAAAGAGAGGTTTTGATAAATCGCATCCGCCGTGCCCCTGTACCAGGAATTGTTATCGCTGGTTACCGTCGGCGTAAACACGAATAAGCCGCCCTGTTTTCTGCCGAAGTCCCACCACTTGGAAGAGCTCAGATGTTCATTCAGACTTCTGGCATTATACTGTGTAAACACTCCTACTTTCTGAATACGGGAGTTGGTCATGTTGCTCAATGCAAAATCAATACTGCGGTAGCTTCCGGCAATGGGCATAGCTGAGATCGCTCTTTTCTTGGACAGCTCTCCCATCCTGTGATTATTGCCGCCGGCTAAAATAATTCCTATCGCTCTCATACCTCGTCACCTGCCTTAATCAAAGATTTGCCGCTTGCCAGACACATGTTGTCATAATCTTCCACACCTGTCACGCCGGAAATTACCACGTTCTTTCCGATGGTAACGTCGCTTGGCACAACGGATTTTTCTCCTATACATACCAATCCATGATTATAAATATGCGGTGCGGTATCATTTTCAACTTCTTCTCCGACGCCGATCTTAACATGATCTCCGACGCGGACGTTTTCGGCAATGATCGCTTTTTCCACATTGCCTCCAAAGCCGATCTCGGCGTCGTTCATGATAATGGAATCCCTGACTACCGTTCCTTCCCCGATCGTAACGCCGCAGCCGATTACGGAATTGTAAACCTTACCGTAAATCTGCGCGCCTTCGCCGATGATACATTTCTCAATCTCGCTGTTGGAGGAAATGTACTGCGGCGGCAGCTTGTCGCACTTGGTATAAATCTTCCAGTATTCCTCATACAGGTTAAACTCCGGTACGATATCGATAAGCTCCATATTTGCTTCCCAATAGGAATTGAGCGTGCCTACGTCCTTCCAGTATCCGTTGTACTCATAAGCGTAGCAGGGCGCGCCCTTTGCGTGGCAGTACGGGATTACATGCTTGCCGAAATCCAGAGACGGCTGCTGTGCGTTGGCAATCAGCGCCTCTTTTAACGTCTTCCAGTTAAATATGTAGATACCCATGCTTGCCAGATTGCTTCTGGGGTTTTCCGGTTTTTCTTCAAACTCATTGATCCTGCGGTCCTCGTCGGTAATCAGGATACCGAAACGCTTCGCTTCCTCTAACGGTACCGGCATCGCCGCAAGCGTGACCTCAGCCCCTTTGGACTTGTGATAATCCAGCATAACCTCATAATCCATCTTATAGATGTGGTCCCCTGACAGAATCAGCACATAGTCGGGATTGAAGCTGTCCATATAATCGATATTCTGATAAATGGCGTTTGCCGTACCTGTATACCATTCCGTATTGGAACTCTTCTCATAAGGTGGAAGAACCGTAACCCCTCCGATTGACCTGTCCAGATCCCACGGAATACCGATGCCGATATGCGTATTCAGCCGAAGCGGCTGATACTGAGTCAGTACGCCCACCGTATCAACCCCTGAATTGATACAGTTGCTGAGCGGGAAATCAATGATGCGGTATTTGCCGCCAAAGGATACAGCGGGTTTTGCCACCTTTGCTGTCAATACGCCAAGCCTGCTGCCTTGTCCTCCAGCTAACAGCATGGCAATCATTTCTTTCTTAATCATGTCTTCACCTCTTGCTATCTCTCCAAATATCCAACCATCTAATATTACGAAAAGAATGTTTTTAATAAATAACAAATTGATTATAGCATACTATCATTTTAAAGTGAATATTTTTTACAAATAAAATCTTTCCTTTTTTCAAAGTTTATGTAAAAAATATACAAAATCTATCTTTCTTTTGTATATTTTCCCCGTCATTTTGCACATTTGTTCTTTTTGTTCTTTGGTATATTAGTACCATTTTTTGTTAAAATTGTATAAAAATCCCCCCTTTTACGTTTTTTTGAGCTTCTTCAAAATAACAGTTGGTTTTTCCTCCGCAGGTGGTTATAATGAAAAAAGAATGAAAAAAGGAATAACGAATAGGAAGTGTATCCATGTACCATATCAATTTTAACAAACCAATTCATGTCCACTTTATCGGCATCGGCGGTATCAGTATGAGCGGTCTCGCCGAAGTTTTGCTGGACCGGGGCTTTGTCATTTCCGGTTCCGACGCCAGACAAAGCGCTCTGACAATCCATCTTGAGGAAAAAGGAGCTTCCGTCATTTACGGACAGTCCGCCAGCAATATTACCAAAGATACCGACGCCGTCGTCTATACGGCAGCGATCCACGATGACAACCCCGAGCTTTGCGCCGCAAGGGATCTCGGCATCCCCTGCCTGACCAGAGCAGAACTGCTGGGACAGATCATGCGTAACTACGACACTCCCATCGCCGTCAGCGGCACCCACGGCAAGACGACCACGACTTCCATGATCAGCGAAATCCTCCTTGCCGCGGATGCGGACCCTACTTTATCCATCGGCGGAATACTGCCTTCCATTCACGGCAATATCCGTGTAGGCGCGTCCGGCTTATTCGTTACCGAAGCATGCGAATATACCAACAGCTTTTTAAGCTTTTATCCGAAGATCAGCCTCATCTTAAATATTGAGGAAGACCACTTGGACTTTTTTAAAGATATTCAGGACATCCGTCATTCTTTCCAAAAATTTGCATCTTTGCTTCCCAAAGACGGCACTTTAATTATCAACGGGGATATTCCTTCCCTGCAGGAAATCACAAACGGACTGGACTGCCGCGTCGTTACCTACGGCAAAGAAAGCGCCTGCGATTATTATCCGGAGGCGATTGCATACGATGAATTGGCGAGACCTTCCTATGTACTTTGCCACGACGGCAAAAAAGAAAAAATATCGCTGGGCGTTCCCGGCGAACACAATGTATACAATTCCCTCGCGGCAATCGCGCTTTCCGATATCCTGGGCATTCCCCGGGAAGTCTCAAAAGACGCTCTGCATCATTTCAGTGGCACGGATAGGCGCTTTCAGTTAAAGGGCACGGTGGACGGCGTTACTGTCATCGACGATTATGCACACCACCCTACGGAGATCGCTTCGACGCTGTCAGCCGCAGCGCACTATCCCCACAAAAAGCTGTGGTGCGTGTTCCAGCCCCATACTTACACGAGGACCCGCGCCTTCCTTCCCGAATTTGCCAGGGCGCTGTCAGCCGCGGACCATGTGGTCTTAGCCGACATTTATGCCGCAAGGGAAACCGACACTCTGGGAATCAGCTCGGGGACCCTGCAGACGGAAATACAAAAGCTGGGAACGCCATGCGATTATTTTCCCACCTTTGAAGAAATCGAAGCTTTTTTGAAAAAAAATTATTCCCCCGGGGACCTGTTGATAACTATGGGAGCCGGAGACGTTGTAAATATCGGCGAAAACCTGTTAAAAAAATAATTATCCACAATATCCACAACAAACCTGTGAAAATTACCCACTTTTTGTTGTGGATATTTTAATTTACATAAATTATTTTTATTTTCTTGACAAACCCCTGCCCAACCTGTGGTATCGACAATTTTTTTAAATTATGTCCACCTGATATCCACATTATCCACAATTTAAACAAAGTTGTGAAAATCCAGGTTTTATGCGGGTTCGCGAAAAATTTACTATTTCATTTTTGCTCCGATTATGCTATACTTTCACTTGCTTTAAAGAATGAATAAACCGGGTGATAAGATGTCTCATTTAACAATTTATCAGGAGCAGGGACAGGATGCCACCATTATATCCAATCAGTTTATCGACGAATATATGGTATCCGCCAATGATGCTCAAATTAAAATCTATCTGTATCTGATCCGCATGACGGGAGCGAAGCTGTCCTTTAGCATTTCGGATATTGCCGACCGCTTTAATTATACGGAAAAGGACGTACTGCGCGCGCTGCGTTACTGGGAAAAGTTAAAGCTCCTTTCTCTCGATTATGACGGCGAGCAGAATCTGAAGGCGGTGCATGTGCTCCCCTTTCCGTCCATGAGCTCCAAGGCTGAAATTGTGTCCTTTTCTCCCAAGCTTGCCGCGGAGAATCCCAAGCCTGCAAAGGAAACGCCAAAGCCTGCTGTTTCCAAAAATACGGCTCCGGTCAGGACGTCTTTTTCCGCAGACGATCTTGCAGCCTTTCGCAGCAACAACGAGACCTCTCAGATTATTTTTATCGCCGAACAATATACGGGCAGGCTGTTGTCCCGCAGCGATCTGGAGACCCTGCTTTTTATCTATGATACGCTGGGCTTTTCCACCGATCTGATCGATTATCTGATCCAATACTGTGTAGGCAGGGGCAAAAAACAGTTTTCCTATATGGAAAAGGTAGCCGTTGACTGGGCGGAGGCACATATATCCACTGTCCGCCAGGCAAAGCTGCGGACTTCCAAATACGATAAACAGGTATACAGCGTTATGCGCGCCCTCGGGAAAAACGCCGAGCCTACGGAACCGGAGGTTGCCTATATCAAAAAATGGTTCGGGCAGTTCGGCTTTTCCACCGACATCGTGCTCAAAGCGTGCGAACGTGCCGTGCTTGCCACGGATCACAACCGTTTCCAATATACCAACGCGATCCTGACCAAATGGCATGACGCCAATGTCAAAAACCTCAGGGATATCGAAGCCCTGGATACTTCTCATCAGAAGGCTCCTGCCTCTCCTTCCAAAAAGGACGGCGGCTTCAACGACTTTCAACAGCGTTCTTACGATTATGACGAGCTGGAAAAAATGTTACTGAGCAACTAGATACATATTCACATGAGGTACCGCTTATGGGTTTGAGCAACAAGCAATTTGATTCCATTATGGAAAAATACGATAATATCCGCCTGGAAAATCACAGGATTCAGGTGGAACGCACCGAGGAGATCCGCCAAAAGCTCCCCGCCTATTTTGATACGGAGGACGAGCTGCGTAGCCTGCGTATGCAGCGTATGCAGGCGAACCTGGACAAAGATACGGACGCTTTTACCGCCGCTAAGACCAAAGAGGAGCTTCTGATGGACAAAAGGGACCGTATTTTGACGGACGCGGGTTATCCGAAGGATTATCTCGCTCCCATTTATACCTGCCAAAAGTGCCATGATACGGGCTTTCTTCCCGAAAGCCGCGCCAAATGCAGTTGTTTTATCGAGGCGCAGACCAGACTTTTATTTGAGCAGTCCGGCATTTTTGATCTGATCACGGTACAGAATTTTGATACCCTTTCTTTTGATTATTTCAACGAAGCGGAAGCCGCTTCCTATGCCAACGCCTTAAACGTCAGCAAAAAGTTTACGGGAAATTTCAACTCGGACTACCAAAATCTTGTATTTTATGGTAATGTTGGTACTGGTAAAACTTTTCTATCCTGCTGCATCGCAAAGGAATTGATGGAACAGGGACATTCGGTTACCTATTACAGCGCGGATAAATTTTTCAAAAATTTTGTGGATTATCGCTTCCAGGACGATAAGGACGCTTATTTCTCCTTCCTGGAGGATATTAACCAATGCGACCTTCTGATTATCGATGATCTGGGCACCGAAGCCATCAGCGAAAGAGTAAAGGCGGATTTATTTACCTGCCTGAACAACCGGGATCTGCTAAAGAAAGCCACCCTGATTTCTACGAATCTGACTTTGGATGAACTGAACAGACGCTATTCGGAAAGAATTTTTTCCCGTGTCAGCAGTCATTTCACTTTTTGTAAATTTGAGGGACGAGATATTCGAATGCTAAAGAAATTTCAAGATAAGAGAAAGTGAGGATCTTTCATCATGTCCAAACGTGAAGAAATGAGAAACCTGGAAACCATTCCCGTAGGCTCTTTGGGAATTATCTCTCTGGAAGGCTGTAAGGCTCTCGGAGAAAAGGTCAACAATTATCTGGTTGACTGGAGAACGGAACGTGAAAACGCCCACAGCGACAGCCTTGCCTTCAAAGGCTACCAGCGCGATTCCTATTTAATCAAAGCAAAAGTACCCCGCTTCGGTTCCGGCGAAGCAAAAGGCGTCATTTTAGAATCGGTCAGAGGCACCGATCTCTATCTGTTGGTAGACGTAGCAAACTATTCTTTGACCTATTCCCTATGCGGACATCCCAATCATATGTCTCCTGACGATCATTTCCAGGATTTAAAGCGTATTATCGCCGCTGTCGGCGGAAAGGCAAGACGAATTACCGTTATTATGCCGTTTCTTTATGAAAGCAGGCAGCATAAAAGAAGTACCCGCGAGTCTCTTGACTGTGCAATCGCCCTGCAGGAGCTTGTCAATATGGGCGTGGACAACATTATTACCTTTGACGCTCATGACGCCCGGGTACAAAACGCAATTCCCTTAAACGGTTTTGAAACCGTTCAGCCCGCCTACCAGTTTATCAAAGGGCTTCTTTCCCATGTCAGGGATCTGACGATTGATTCAGATCATATGATGGTTGTCAGCCCCGATGAAGGCGGTATGAGCCGTGCTATTTATATCGCCAACGTATTAGGACTGGATATGGGTATGTTTTATAAACGCCGGGACTACACGCAGATTGTAGACGGTCGCAATCCCATCGTCGCCCATGAATTTCTGGGCTCCAGCGTGGAAGGCAAGGATATTATCGTCGTGGACGATATGATCTCTTCCGGCGAAAGCGTATTGGAAGTCGCGGCGGCGCTAAAGAAGCGCAAAGCAAACCGCATTTTCATCTGTGCGACCTTCGGACTGTTTACAAACGGACTTGCGAAATTTGATCAGGCATATGAAGAAGGCTTTATCGACGATATCCTGACCACCAATCTGATTTACCAGACTCCGGAGCTTTTGGAAAGACCTTATTACATTGACTGCGATATGAGCAAATATATCGCCTATATTATCGACACGCTCAATCATGACGCTTCCATCAGCGATCTGCTCAATCCCAGCGACAGGATTCAGAATTTGCTGGCAAGATATAAAAAAGGGGAAGTGTAAAAAGGGTGTCATGTTTATCAATTTTTGTATCGATCACGGAAACACGCTTGCGCTCTACTTGTGCCCTTGGGGTATAAAAACGCAGCGGTACATAAATCCGCAAAATACGCGGATTAAGTACCGGCGTTTTTATAAAGGTTTCCTTTGATCGATACAAAAATTATAAATGTGGCAGCCCTTTTTTGTATCCTTTTATATCCTTTTTGTATTTTCTTGGTCCGGCTCTTTGTTAGAGGACGCTGGGGTTAAAACTGGTGTCCGCAGACGCTGCAGAATGCCGCGTCGTCGGGAACGGTCCTTCCGCAGATCGGACATACTTTTTCAATGGAGACGTCTCCTTCCTTTGCCTCGGTCGTATTGTCTCCGCCCTTTTTCTTCTCCTCAATCTCGGCTTTCAACTGACCGATCTTTTGCATATTTTCCTTAATGATCCCGAACTTCTCCGCGTATTCGCCGCCGTCCTCGTGCTCATGCGCCTTAAAATACGCTTCGCCGATCTCTTCATATGCTTTCTTGATCAAACTCTCGCACTTGCCGACCTGCACCTGCAGTCCCGGAATGCCCGCATAGTTTTTCGCCTTTTTCGTTACTTCACTATCCTTTATGGTCTGAAATGTTTCGCCCGCCTTCGCTGATACCTTACTTAAAAAATCCATGCTTTTCCCTCCGTTCACAAACTTCTTATTATGTTTCATGGTAAAATACGGAATCGCAAAAGTCAATCGCTTTGCCCCCGGTTTTATAAAGATTTAATCGGTTTTAACCGCCATTCCCCGCCAAACTCCGACAAATTATTTTATCATTGCATTTTTGCTCCCTTTATGCTACACTGGCAACGTTGCAAAACCATAGAGCTGCAAAACGCTCTCATGGAAAAACGGTCAGTTCGAGACCTTCCTGACCTCGGTTCGCGCATAGCGGCGCGGACTGAAAAACAAAACTAAAGGAGAAAAAAATATGAAAAACAAAAAAGCTTACTTTATCACGCAGTCAGCGGTTATCGCCGCAATCTATGTGGTGCTTACCCTCGCCATTGATGTCTTTCAACTGGCAAACGGCGCCATTCAATTCCGAATTTCCGAAGCTCTTACCATCTTACCGTTTTTTACGCCTGCCGCCATTCCCGGTCTTTTTATAGGCTGTTTACTGAGCAATTTTATGACCGGCGCGCCCATCTGGGATATTATATTTGGCAGCCTTGCCACGCTGCTCGGCGCCCTGGGAACCTATGCTCTCCGTAAATGGAAGTGGCTCGCTCCCGTTCCCCCTATTTTGTCAAATATCCTCATTATCCCTTTTGTCCTGCATTATGCTTACGGAATCCCCGGCGGCATTCCCTTCTTCATGCTGACCGTCGGCATCGGTGAAGTACTAGCCTGCGGAATCCTGGGAATGCTCCTTTTATTCCTCCTCCAAAAATACCGCCATACCCTCTTCCGTACTTAAAATTGAAGTAATGTAGGAGCCTCCGCATTTATATTGATCAATTTATATATCGCTCACGGAAACACGCTTTCGCTCTATAAAAACGCAGCGGTACATAAATCCGCAAAATACGCGGATTAAGTACCGGCGTTTT